>Ga0209971_1000522_pt1 | contig 10125 bp, 7 predicted proteins | sample InoplaM3SAM_FD_187588 | JGI IMG/M metagenome (GOLD analysis project Ga0209971, IMG submission 187588) | Arabidopsis thaliana rhizosphere microbial communities from the Joint Genome Institute, USA, that affect carbon cycling - Inoculated... | ecosystem: Host-associated > Plants > Roots >... | reverse complement strand
CGTAAGACCGGCTTGACTCGTCCGAGGTACTCACGTCTGACCGTCCCGCGCCGGGCGACGGACGACGTCGTGATCGGCCGACTCTCCCTCTTCGGTCCCCTGGGGTTCCTCGAGCGCGGCTCGGACCTCGTCGCGTACTTCCGGGACGCGGCGTCGGCGCGCACCGCAGGCCGCGATCTCGAATCGTCCCGCGTCAAACACGTGCTCGTCACCGACATCCCGGAAGAGGACCCGCTCGAGGCCTACCGGGCGGCCTCGCGACCATTCAACGTCGGGCGCCGCCTCTGGATCGATCCCGGCACACCGACGGACGCCTCGCCCCCGGCCGGCCGGGTCGCTCTCCGCGTTCCGGCGTCCCGCGCCTTCGGGACGGGCGGCCACGAGTCGACGCGCCTCGCCCTCTCGGCGCTCGAGGAGGAGCGGCTCGAAGGAATCACGCTTCTCGACGTCGGAACGGGGTCCGGCGTGCTGGCCCTCGCGGCGGTCGCGCTCGGAGCCCTCCGCGCGATCGGCTTCGACACCGATCCGCAGGCCGTCTTCGTCGCGCGGGAGAATCTTGCCCTGCATCCCTTCGGGGATCGGGTCGCGCTCGCGGCGTGCAGCCCCGCCGCCCTCACGGGCAGCTTTCCCCTCGTGATCGCAAACCTCCTCCCGGAAGAACTGCTGCCGCTGCGAGGGAGCGTGTGGGCGCGGGTCGCTCCGAGGGGCCGGCTCATCGTGTCGGGGATTCCTGCCGACCGTGAGAGCGACGTCGTCCCCAGGCTGCGCGGACCCCACTGGGCGCTCGCCGGCTGCCGCCGGGACAATGGCTGGACGTGCGTGACGCTCGAACGCGCCTGATCGTCCGCGAGCTGCCGCGGGCGGGGGAAACGGTATCCCTGCCGGCCGCGGAGGCGGCCCACGCGCGCGCCCGCCGGCTCGCCGCCGGCGATTCCGTGCTCCTGATCGACGGCAGCGGGCGCTCGGCCGCAGCCGACGTCCTGCGGGCGACGCGCGCCGCGACGGTCGTGCGGGTCTCGGCGATCCTCGATCCGCCGGCAGCCTCGCCGGCGATCTCGCTCTACGTTGCGGGCCTGCGCGCGGAGCGGCTGGCGTGGCTTGTCGAGAAGGCGACGGAGCTCGGCGCGGCGCGCGTCGTTCTCATCGACAGCGCGCGGACGCAGTCGTTTCGTGCGGCGGCCACGCTCCTGCCGCGGCTCGAGAGAGTCGCCCGGGCGGCGGCCAAGCAGAGCGGACGGGCGGACTGGCCCGCGGTCGGCGGACCGACGGCGCTCGAGCGCGCCCTCGCGGACGACACGTCGCCGACAAGGTGGTTCCTGGATTTCGACGGCGAGCCGTTTCCGGCACACGCGCCCGTCGTCGCCTCGGCGCTCGCCGTCGGACCCGAAGGAGGATGGACCGACGCGGAGCGCGCGAGCGCGTCGGCGCGAGGTTGGAAGCCGGTCACTCTTCCGGTCGGGACTCTCCGCGCGGAGACCGCGGCGATCGCCGGCCTCGTTCTGCTCCGGGCGGCGATGGATCGGAAAACGGGTTAGACTGCAGCGACCCGCCACGACCCCCGATCGGAGGACGCCGCATGTCGTACGAGGAAGTTCAGAAGGTCTGGATGAACGGCCGGCTCGTGGACTTCGCCGACGCGAAGATCCACGCATTCAGCCACGTCTTCCATTACGGTTCCGCGATGTTCGAGGGGATCCGCGTATACAAGACCCGAAACGGCTCGGCGGCGTTCCGCCTGGACGACCACATCGAGAGGCTCTACCACTCGTGCAAGGTGTATCGGATGGAGATCCCGTACACGCCCGCGGGTTTCAAGGAAGCGGTCTTCGAGACGATCCGCGCGAACGGTTTCGACGCCTGCTACATCCGGCCTGTCATCTACCGGGGCCTGGGAGCGCTCGGAGTCAATCCGTTCAAGAGCCCCGTGGAGGTCCTGATCGGCGTCTGGAAGTGGGGGCAGTACCTGGGCGAGGAAGCCGTCACGAAGGGCGTCGACGTGTGCGTCTCGTCCTGGAACCGGATGGCGCCGAACACCTTCCCCGCGATGGCGAAAGCCACCGGGAACTACCTGAACTCGATGCTCATCAAGATGGAGGCGATCACCAACGGGTATACCGAAGGGATCGCGCTCGACAGCGCGGGACGGCTCTCCGAGGGGAGCGGAGAGAACCTCTTCCTCGTGTACCAGGGCCGAATCCTGACGCCGCCGCTCGCCGGGACCATCCTTCCCGGCATCACGCGCGACACGGTCATCACGCTCGCCAAGGACGCCGGCTACATCGTCGTCGAGACGCAGATCGCGCGCGAAATGCTCTACATCGCCGACGAGGCGTTCTTCACCGGCACGGCCGCGGAGATCACGCCGGTCCGGTCGGTCGACCGGATTCCGGTGGGATCGGGGCAGCGGGGGCCCGTCACCGAACGCCTCCAGAAGGACTTCTTCGCGCTCCTGGAAGGAGAGGCCGAGGACCGGTACGGGTGGCTGACGCCGATCCCGGTGGAGGCGCGGGTCTAGAACCCGTTTCCGGCTTCCAATCCCCGGTATTCCGGCGTACCCTAAAAGTCTGGAGACAAATCCGTGCTGATCAACGATCTGCTGAAAATCGCGGTCGACCGCAACGCGTCCGACCTCCACCTGAAAGTCGGGGGCCATCCCGTGATCCGGGTCGACGGGACGCTCATCCCCCTGGCCGAGCTGCGGCCCCTCATGCAGGAAGAGACCGTCGCGATGGCGTTCTCGATCATGTCGGCCCGCCAGAAGGAGAAGTTCAAGAACAACTTCGAGATCGACATCGCCTACTCGGTGCCGAACCTCGGGCGCTTCCGCTGCAACATCTTTCAGCAGCGCGGCACGGTCGGACTGGTCCTGCGCGTCATCCCCCAGACGATCCGGACCATCCGGGAGCTCCTCCTCCCTCCGGTGATCGAGAAGATCTGCCAGGAGCAGCGCGGCCTCGTCCTGTGCACGGGAACGACCGGCTCGGGCAAGTCGACGACTCTGGCGGCGATGATCGACCTCATCAACCTTCAGCGCAACGAGCACATCATGACGATCGAAGACCCGATCGAGTTCCTCCACCGGGACAAGAAGTCGATCATCAACCAGCGCGAGGTGGACGTCGATACGAAAGGCTTCTCGGTCGCGCTGCGGAGCGCGCTGCGCCAGGACCCCGACGTCATCCTCGTCGGCGAGATGCGGGATTACGAGACGATCGAGACCGCGCTCGTGGCCGCGGAGACGGGCCACCTCGTGCTCTCGACGCTGCACACTCTCGACGCGACCGAGACCGTCAACCGCATCATCTCGGTCGTGCCGCCGCACCAGCAGAAGCAGATCCGTCTTCAGCTCGGCGCCGTCATCCGCGCGATCATCTCGATGCGCCTCATGCCGCGCGCCGACGGGCTCGGCCGCGTTCCCGCGGTGGAGATCCTCGTGCGCACGGGCTACGTCCGCGAGTGCATCGAGAACAAGGAGAAGACGAGCCTCCTGAGAGACGCCATCCAGGCAGGAACGTCTCAGTACGGGATGCAGACGTTCGACCAGTCCCTCTACGGTCTCTACCGGGCCGGGTTGATCACGCTCGAGGAGGCGCTCCGGCGCGCGTCGAACCCCAACGAGTTCAAGCTCAAGATTCAGGGGATCCAGTCGACGTCGGACATCGCGCAGGAAGCCATGGACTCCGTCCTGGAGATGCCGTCGACCGACTTCACTCCCGTCGAGGAGGAGTCGCCGTTCGACTTCTCCAACCAGCCGCCCGCGCGCTGATTCCTCGAAGAGCGGGAGGGGCGATCCACCGGAAGCCACCACCCGACGGCTCCTCGGTCGGAGCGGCGCGCGAGCGCGCTCTAAGGCTCCTGGCGATCCGGCCCCGCGGCCGCGCGGAGCTCGCCCGAACCCTCGCGGATCGCGGCTTCGATCCTTCCGCCGTCGGGCGCGCCCTCTCGCGGCTCGAAGAGGAGGGATGGCTCGACGAGCTCGGTGCGGCGCGCTCGACGGTGCGCCTGCGCGGGGAGCGTTACGGCGCCCGCCGGATCGAGCGCGAGCTCGCCTCGCGCGGCTTCGCACGGGAGACGATCGAAGCGGCGCTCTCGGAGCGGGAGCCCGATGCCGAGGAGAAGAGCCTCCGGCACGCTCTCGAGAGAGTCTGGAAGCGGCACGCCGGCCTTCCGGCGCGGGATCGCCGCCGCCGCGCGCTCGACTCGCTCGCGCGCCGGGGCTTCGCGCCGGAGAAGGTTTCTGAGATGATCGAAGGCTTGAGCCATGGCGAACGAAATGAAATCCACCGAGGTCCGCGAACGCTTTCTTGACTACTTCGAGGAGCGCGGCCACCGCCGCGTCCCCTCGTCCTCGCTCATCCCCGCGGAAGACCCCACCCTCCTCTTCACGAACGCGGGGATGGTGCAATTCAAGGACGTCTTTACGGGACGGGAGACGCGCGACTACGCCCGCGCGACCAGCGCGCAGAAGTGCGTTCGCGCCGGGGGAAAGCACAACGACCTCGACAACGTGGGCTACACGGCGCGGCACCACACGTTCTTCGAGATGCTCGGGAACTTCTCCTTCGGCGACTACTTCAAGGAAGACGCGATCCGGTACGCCTGGGAGCTCCTGACGGATCGCGAAAAGGGATACGGCCTCGACCCGCAGCGTCTCTGGGCGACCGTCTACCTCTCCGACGACGACGCGGCGGCGCTCTGGGAGCGGTACCTCCCGAAGGAACGGGTCCTGCGCTTCGGCGAGGTCGAGAACTTCTGGGCCATGGGCGACACCGGCCCCTGCGGACCCTGCTCGGAGGTTCACTACTACCGGGGGTCGGACCTCTCGAAGAACGCCGCGGATCTCGTCAACGGCGAGGGGGACGACACCGTCGAGATCTGGAACCTCGTCTTCATGCAGTACGAGCGCGACGCGTCGGGCAAGCTCGAGCCCCTGCCCCGGCCCTCCGTGGACACGGGCGCGGGCCTCGAGCGTCTCACGTGCGTTCTGCAGGGCGTTCCCAGCAACTACGACACCGATCTCTTCACCGGGTCGATTCGGACGCTCGAGGAAGTCTCGGGGCGCTCCTACCGGGGCGGCATGGCCGTCGAGGACGCGCCGTTCCGCGTGGTCGCCGACCACGCCCGCGCCGTGACGATGCTCATGGCGGATGGGGTCATGCCTTCCAACGACGGGCGAGGCTACGTGTTGAAACGGATCATCCGTCGCGCGATGCGCTACGCGCGCCAGCTCGGGATCGACGGCCCCGTTCTCCACACGCTCGTTCCGGCGGTCGTCGCGTCCTTCACCGGAGTCCACTTCTCTCCGGCGGAGGCGGCCCTCGCGGTCGAGCGCGTGTCGGCACCGCTCCGCGCCGAGGAGGAGCGGTTCGCGCGGACTCTGTCCGCCGGCGAGTCGCTCGTCGCCGAGGAGGTCGAGCGGCTCCGGCGCGCGGGCGAGCGTACGCTCCCGGGGGACGTCCTCTTCCGGCTCTACGACACCCACGGGATTCCCGTGGACGTGATCGAGGAGATCGCGCGCGACGAGGGGCTCCAGGTGGACCGCGCCGCCTTCGAGTCGGCGATGGAGGCGCAGCGCGCGCGCTCCCGCGCCTCGGCGAAGTTCGAGGCCGCGGACGTCTCGGTCTACGGCTCGCTCATCCTTCCCGAAGGGCACTCGCAGTTCCGCGGCTATCCGGAGCAGGACTTCGTGCACCTCGAAGGCGCCCGGGTCGTCGGGCTGGTCGGCGCCGCCGGCGCGCTGTCGCGCGTCGGGCCCGGCGAAACGGCGGAAGCGGTCGCCGACCGGACGGTCTTCTATCCGGAGGGGGGCGGGCAGGTCGCCGATACCGGAACGTGGACCTGGCCCGGGGGAGAGGCGGAGGTGCTCGACGTCGTCAAGCCCGTTCCGAACCTGATCGCGCACCGCGTCCGCGTCGTTCGCGGCGAGCTCACCGTGGGCGCGACCGTCACGATGGACGTCCCGGAGTGGGTGCGTCGCCGGACGCAGGCGAACCACACGGGCACGCACCTCCTGCACGCGGCGCTGCGGAAAGTCCTCGGCGCCGGCGCGCGGCAGATGGGATCCCTCGTCGCGCCCGACCGGCTGAGGTTCGACTACGCGTCGCCCTCGCCGCCGACGCCCGCGCAGATCGCGGAGATCGAGCGGCTCGTCAACGAGGAAGTCCTTCGTGACCGGGAGGTGACGAAGTCGGTCCTCACGATGGAGGAGGCCAAGCGCCGAGGGGCGGACATGTTCTTCTGGGACAAGTACTCGGATCGGGTCCGCGTCGTCGAGGTTCCCGGTTTTTCGACCGAGCTCTGCGGGGGATGCCACGTCCCGAGGACCGGCGAAATCGGCGCGTTCAAGATCGTCTCGGACAAGTCGCTCGCGGCCGGGGTGCGGCGCATCGAGGCGGTCACGTCGCTCGGCGCGGTCGAGCTCCTGCGCCACGACGAGGAGACCCTCAACCGTCTGGCGTCCGCGGCGCAGGCGCCGCGAGAAGCGATCCTGGAGCGATGGGACGAGCGCGAGGCCCGGCTGAAGGCCCTCGAGCGGGAGGTCGCGTCGCTCCGGATGAAGCTCGCGTCGGGCGAATCGGGAGCGGAGGGGGAGACCGAGGAGGTCGAGGGAATTCGCGTCGTGACGCGGCTCGCCCCGGGCCTCTCCATCCCGGAGCTGCGCAACCTCTCCGACACGCTCCGGTCCCGGATCAAGAGCGGCGTCGTCGCCGTCGGAACTTCCCACGAGGGGAAGACGTCGGTTGTGATCGCCGTCACGCCCGATCTCGCGGGTCGGGTCTCGGCATCGCGCATCGCGCAGCGCGTGGGGAAGGCTCTCGGCGGGTCCGGTGGGGGAAAGGCGGATCTGGCCCAGGCCGGCGGCCGGCAGGAAGACCTTCTTCCGGCAGGGCTTCGGGCCGCGAAGGATGCCCTCCGGGAGGCCGTCACGTCCAGCCGGGAGCCCGTCGCCGGAAGCGTCTAGCCGCGAGCGGCCCCAAAAAAAACGACCGCGCCGGGACTATAATGAGGTACTCGTTCGTTCGAGAACTCGACCCATAAAACGATGCGCTGGAAGACTCTCGTGGCCCTGGGGATCCTGTCCCTCCTCGCCGCCCCCGGTTCGGCGAAGGTGCGGATCGTCGTGCAGAACGGCAAGAAGGTCATCTTCAACGACGGCGTGGGGGAAAAGCGTCCGGCCGGTGCGCGGCGAACGAACGATCAGTGGCTTGCGTCGCGCATCTCTCGCCCCTCCGCCTACGACAACCTCATCACCAACGCGGCGGAAAACCACTCGCTCGACCCGCGCCTGGTCAAGTCGGTCATGCTCGTCGAGTCGGGATTCAACGCGTCGGCCGTCTCCAACAAGGGGGCCCGCGGCCTCATGCAGCTGATGCCGGCGACCGCGCAGCGTCACGGCGTGAAGAACGTCCACGACCCCGCGCAGAACATCGCCGGCGGGACGAAATACCTGTCGCACCTGCTCGAGCTCTTCGACGGGAACCTCGAGAAGTCGCTGGCGGCCTACAACGCAGGGGAGGGCGCGGTCGCCCGCTACGGAGGGATCCCGCCGTACGACGAGACGCGCGACTACGTGCGCAAGGCGCTGACCGCCTACTACGGCGCGCCGTACAGGGGCGGAGCCGCGGGCTCGCTCGGCGGAGGCTTCGGCAAGCCGGTCCGTGTCGAGCGCGACGCGAAGAACCGGCCGGTGCTCACGACCTCGAAACGGCCGGCGCCCGTCCTGCGGCGGTCGGGCTAGCCCCGGGTTCCGGGTTTCTCAGCTCCGAGCTCTCGCTTTCGAGAACTCCCTCAGGCGCTCTTCCGCCTCTTCGAGGATCCGCGCGACGGTCGCTTCCTCCCGGTGCTCGCAGTACAACCGCACCATGGGCTCGGTCCCGGACAGGCGGTGGAGCAGCCATCCGTCTTCGCCGAAGTGATACTTGACGCCGTCCTTCGCCGAGACCCCCGTCACGCGCACGCTGCCGATCTGCCCGGGAGAGTCGCTCTCGACCTGCGCGAGATAAGAAGAGATCACGGGCACCGGCAGGTACACGTCCCGCCGCCCGTACGCGAATGACCCGAACTCGGAGTCGAGCTCCGCGAGCGCCTGGTCGAGGTCCTGCCCGGTCCGGGCGAGGCTCTCGAGCAGGAGGAGGGCGTTCAAGACGCCGTCGCGCTCGGGCAGGTGGAACCCGAACGCGTAGCCCCCGCTCTCTTCTCCTCCCGCGACGGCTTCCCCCCGGTTCATCCGCTCCGCGACGTACTTGAACCCGATCGGGGTCTCGAGAAGGGGAGCCCCGAGCTTCGCGGCGACGCGATCGATCAGGAGGGAGGTCGAGAACGTCTTCGCAATGCCGCCGGAGAGGCCGCGCCGGCGAAAGCCGTGAAGGAGGAGGAGGGCGAGTACCCGGTGCGGAGAGACGAAGGCCCCGCGGCAGTCGAGCACGCCCAGCCGATCGGCGTCCCCGTCGTGGGCGACGGCGAGGTCGAGGCTCCGCGCGACGACCTCGCGCGCGGATGCCGCCAGGTTCGCCGCGATCGGCTCGGGGTGGACGCCGCCGAAGAGCACGTCCCGCTCGGCCCGGAACGGGAGGACGCGCGTGCGGCCTTTTCCGGCGACGTCCGTGACGATGGTCCCGGCCGCCCCGTGCATCGAATCGGCCAGAACCGAGAGCCCGGCGGCGTGGAGCGCCGGAAGGTCGAGGAGAGACTCGAGGCCGTCCCGGTAGGGGCCGAGGAGGTCGACGGTCTCGATCCGCCCCGGCCGGGCCGCGTCGGGCAGGGGAAGGTCCGCGTTCGCCGCGATCTCGGCGTAGAGCTCGGGCGGTGCGCTCCCGCCGAAGTGCGCCTTGACTTTGAACCCGTTGTACGGCGCGGGGTTGTGGCTCGCGGTGATCGCGACGCCTCCGGCGAGACCGAGCCGCCGGACGTGGAACGACACGGCCGGAGTGGGGATCGGCCGATCCGTGAGGAGGACGTCAATCCCGGCGCGCGCGAAGACCTCGGCGGCGGCGGCGGCAAACTCGGGGGAAAAAAACCGCGTGTCGTAACCGACGACGATCCGGCCGCGGTCGCCGGGCCCGCCGCCGGTCGAGTAGACCCTCGCGGTCGCGGCCGCCACCCGCCGCATGTGCTCGAACGTGCACTCCTCGGCGATGACGCCGCGCCACCCGTCGGTGCCGAACGGAATGCTCACGCCGGGGCCGGGCTCCAGGGTGCGCGATTCAAAGTCACTGGATCGGAGGTGTTAACTTACGCAGAGGTTTCTTCGCTTTCCGCCGAAGATACCGCACCGATTCGCAAGGACAGGAAGAGCGATTGAAGATCAACCTCCCGAACGCCCTCACCCTGCTTCGGATATTTCTCGTTCCGTTTCTCCTCGTCGTGCTGCTCACGAAGTTCGAGGGGAGAGAGACGGTCGGCCTCCTCATCCTTCTGTTCGCCACGGCAACCGACTTCTTCGACGGCTGGCTCGCGCGCCGGCGCGGCGAGATCACGACCCTCGGAACGCTGCTCGACCCGATCGCCGACAAGCTGCTGATCTCGGCGGCGTTCGTGTCGCTGGTCGAGCTCGGTCTCGCTCCCGCCTGGATGGTGGTCGTGATCCTGGGGCGCGAGTTCGCGGTCTCGGGGCTCCGGGCGATCGCGTCCGGGCAGGGAATCGTGATCTCGGCCTCCGGCCTCGGCAAGGCGAAGATGTTCACGCAGGTCGTGGCGGCGTCTCTCCTCATCCTCGCCACGCGCCACGAGATCTTCCTCCTGCCCGGCAAGATCGCCCTCTGGGTCGTCGTCGCCATCGCTCTCATTTCGGGCAGCCAGTACTTCGCGCTGTTCCTGCGCCGCGTCACGTCCATCGCCGCCCCGCTGCCCCCGCCGGAGCCCTAGAGCCGTCTCCGGAGGAGGAACCTCCGGATCGGCCGTCCTTCCTCCCGGTACTTGATCTCGTAGTGCGTCGGGGGGGGCGCCGGCATCGAGTCCCAGCCCGCGTCCTCGAGATCCCGGACCGTCTGCAGGAGAACGGCGAGCTCGCCGGCATAGCCCGGGTGGTCGGTCGCGACCCGGAGCAGTCCGCCCGGCACGAGCCGCGAGGCGAGCACGTCGAGAAACAGGGCGTCGAGCAGGCGGCGCTTCCTCTGTCGCTTTTTC
>Ga0209971_1000521_pt1 | contig 10143 bp, 6 predicted proteins | sample InoplaM3SAM_FD_187588 | JGI IMG/M metagenome (GOLD analysis project Ga0209971, IMG submission 187588) | Arabidopsis thaliana rhizosphere microbial communities from the Joint Genome Institute, USA, that affect carbon cycling - Inoculated... | ecosystem: Host-associated > Plants > Roots >... | reverse complement strand
GCGAAACCCCGCAGGCGACGCTGCCGGCGACGATGACCGAGCCCAGCGAGCCGAACAGTATGAATTGAGTGAAGAAGTCCGTTCCCGGTACGAGCGCGACCATCGCATAGGCCAGCGCCAGCGCGCTGGCCGCGCTGCCGAGCATGAATGCGCGCATCCACGCTTCGCTCCGTTGGCCGGACGGAGCGGCCGCACGGAAGGCGTTGGTCTGCTGCAGCCGTAGCAGCGCAAGCAGCGATGTTGCCGCGGCCCAAAGGGTCAGTTCGGTTCGCGGCGCGCTGTTCCAGAGCACCGCCACGACTACCACGCAGGCGACGATCATCAACAGCAGCGATACGCGCGACCCCTGATAAAGCAGCCGGGTGCGCTCGGCCTGATGATCTTCGGCCGTGCAATCGCGCCCGGAAACGGACTCGTTGGCCAGCGCCGCCGACTGGGTTGATTGAGCAGAATCGATCATGCTGTTTTTCTTGTTGTGGGGATAACTGCGCGGTACTACCGCCACCGCCCGATAATGGCACGTTGCTAGCCGTGGAAAACAGCCTGTCCCGACCAAAGACCTGCGGACTATCCAGCGCCATTCACCGCAGCGATGCGACTGACCGCACGCCACAGCCGGACCCTACCGCTTTGTGGCGCCTGTCGCCTAGCCCGTTACCGCTGGCGTCTGTCCGTTGCGCGAGCGACGCGCCCCGCTTTGCGGCTAGAATGGCGCCCATGCATGACGATCTCTCCCTCCTCCTGAATTCCCTCAACGATGCCCAGCGCCAGGCCGTGGCCGCGCCGCTGGGTCGTCAATTGGTTCTCGCCGGTGCCGGCTCGGGCAAGACCCGCGTGCTGGTGCACCGCATCGCCTGGCTGCATCGGGTCGAGCGGGCATCCTTGCACTCGATCCTGTCGGTGACCTTCACCAACAAGGCGGCTGCCGAGATGCGCCAGCGCATCGAGCAGCTGATGAAGGTCAACCCGCAGGGCATGTGGGTCGGCACCTTCCACGGTTTGGCGCATCGCCTGCTGCGCGCGCACTGGCAGGAAGCGAAGCTCGCGCAGAACTTCCAGATCCTCGATTCCGACGACCAGCAGCGACTGGTCAAGCGGGTGATCCGTGAACTCGGTCTCGACGAACAGCGCTGGCCGGCTCGCCAGGCCCAGTGGTGGATCAACGGGCAGAAGGACGAGGGCCTGCGGCCAAGGCACATCCAGCCCAGCGGCGATCTGTTCCTGGCGACGATGCTGAGCATCTACCAGGCGTATGAAGAAGCCTGCGCCCGCGCGGGGGTCATCGATTTTTCCGAACTGCTGCTACGCGCGCTGGATCTGTGGCGCGACAACCCCGGTCTGCTGGAGCATTACCAGCGCCGCTTCCGCCACATTCTGGTAGACGAATTCCAGGACACCAACGCCGTCCAGTACGCCTGGCTCCGGCTATTGGCCAAGGGCGGCGACAGCCTGATGGTGGTGGGCGACGACGACCAGTCGATCTACGGCTGGCGCGGCGCGCGGGTGGAAAACCTGCACCAGTTCAGCGAAGACTTCCCGGATGCCGAAACCATCCGCCTGGAACAGAATTACCGCTCCACCGCCTGCATCCTGAAAGCCGCCAACGCGCTGATCGCCAACAACCAGGGTCGCCTGGGCAAGGAACTCTGGACCGAAGGCTGCGAAGGCGAACCCATCAGCCTCTACGCCGCCTTCAACGAACATGACGAAGCGCGCTACGTAGTCGAAAGCATCGAGAAAGCGATCCGCGAGGGCCTGAGCCGCAGTGAAATCGCCATTCTTTACCGCTCCAACGCCCAGTCGCGGGTCCTCGAAGAAGCGCTGCTGCGCGAGCGCATCCCTTACCGCATCTACGGTGGCCAGCGCTTCTTCGAGCGCGCCGAGATCAAGAACGCCATGGCCTACCTGCGGCTCATCCAGGCGCGGGACAACGATGCGGCGCTGGAGCGCGTGATCAACGTGCCGGCGCGCGGGATCGGCGAGAAGACCGTCGAATGCCTGCGCCAGCTGGCCCGTCAGCAGGAAAGCTCGATGTGGGCCGCGCTGCATCAGGCGGTCGGCACCAAGGTGGTGTCGGGCCGCGCCGCCAGTGCGCTGAACGGCTTCGTCGAGCTGATCGACACCCTGGCGCTGAAGGTCGAAGGCATGCAGCTGCACAACATGGCGCAGCTGGTCATCGAGCAGTCCGGGCTGCTGGCGTATCACCGCGATGAGAAAGGCGAGAAAGCCCAGGCACGGGTAGAAAACCTCGAGGAACTGGTTTCCGCCGCGCGCGCCTTCGACAACTACAGTGAAGATGAAGAAGACGAGCAGACCCCGCTCGCGGCTTTTCTCGACCATGCCTCGCTGGAAGCCGGCGAGCAGCAGGCCGGCGACCACGAAGACAGCGTGCAACTGATGACGCTGCACAGCGCCAAGGGCCTGGAGTTTCCGCTCGTCTTCCTGGTCGGCATGGAAGAAGGCCTGTTCCCGCACAAGATGAGTCTGGAAGAACCGGGCCGTCTCGAGGAAGAGCGCCGCCTGGCCTATGTCGGCATTACGCGCGCCATGCAGCAGCTGATCGTGACCTACGCCGAAACCCGCCGGCTGTACGGCAGCGAGACCTACAACAAGATTTCGCGCTTTATCCGCGAGGTGCCGCCGGCGCTGATCAGCGAAGTGCGCCTGAGCAACACGGTCAGCCGCAGCTTCAATACGCGCGGCATGGGCGGCGGCTCGCTGTTCGACGGCGCCAACGTGCCGGAAACGCCGTTCAACCTGGGTCAGCGCGTGCGTCATTCGCTGTTTGGCGAGGGCACCATCCTCAACTTCGAAGGCTCCGGCGCCCAGGCGCGGGTGCAGGTCAATTTCGAGAGTGAAGGAAGCAAGTGGTTGATGCTCAGTTATGCCAAACTGGAAGCGCTATGACGTATACGTCAACCTCTACTAATAAAATCTCCAAAGGAAATAGCCATTCATGAAACGCCGTCACTTGTTTGGTGTTGCCGCTGCCGTGCTTGCATCGCTCAGCCTTGCGGGCTGCAAAGACGAAAAGAAGGTCGAACCCACCGCCGAGCCGAAAGCCGCGGCTGCCAGCGAGGCGCCGCAGACGTTCAACTGGAAGATGGTCACCGCCTGGCCGAAGAATTACCCGGGCCTGGGCACCGCCGCCCAGCGCCTGGCCGATCGCGTCAATGCCATGAGCGATGGCCGGCTGACCGTCAAGGTCTATGCCGCCGGTGAGCTGGTTCCGGCCCTGGAAGTGTTCGACGCCGTTTCGCGCGGCACGGCCGAACTCGGCCACGGCGCCGCCTACTACTGGAAGGGCAAGGTGCCGACGGCGCAATTCTTCACCTCGGTGCCGTTCGGCCTATCGACCAGCGAAATGAACGCCTGGCTGAGCCACGGCGGCGGTCAGGCATTCTGGGAAGAAGCCTACGCGCCCTATGGCGTCAAGCCGATGGTGGTCGGCAACACCGGCATGCAGATGGGCGGCTGGTTCAACAAGGAAATCAATTCACTGCAGGACCTGCAGGGCCTGAAGATCCGCACGCCCGGCCTCGGCGGCGAAGTGCTGAGCCGTCTCGGCGCAACCACCGTCAACATGCCCGGCGGCGAGGTGTTCACCGCGCTGCAGACCGGCGCCATCGACGCCACCGACTGGGTTAGCCCATACAATGACCTTGCCTTCGGCCTGCACAAGGCGGCCAAGTATTACTACTACCCGGGCTGGCAGGAGCCGCAGGCCGTGCTGGAACTGCTGGTCAACCAGAAAGCGCTCGACAGCCTGCCGGATGACCTTCGCGCGATTCTCACCGAAGCGGCGCTGGCCGCCAGCCGCGACATGATGGACGACTATGTCTACAACAACGCGCTGGCGCTCGAGCAGCTCAAGCAGCAGGGCACGCAGCTCAAGCGCTTCCCGGACGAGGTGCTGAATGCCATGCGCGAGCAGTCGGACACGGTGCTTGGCGAGCTGGCCGCGCAAAGCGAGCTGAACGGCCGCATTTGGGCCTCGATGAAGGCGTTCCAGGCGCAGGTCGCACCGATGCACGAAATCTCCGAGAAAGAGCTGTATAACTGGCGCTGACCTGGGCGGACGCCGCGCTTGCCGGCCATCACGGCAAGCGCATCGACGCAAAAGCTCGAAACACTCTGCAACTGGCGCGCTCCAATCGGGGCGTGCACCATCTGCCCCAACTCTTCATCCCACCAGGACTACCAAATGCAACGTGTGCTCAGCATATTCATGGCGCTGTGTATCGGCCTGACCCTCAGCCTCGATGCCAACGCCAAACGTTTCGGCGGCGGCAAGAGCTTCGGCTCGGCGCCCAGCCATCAGACCCGACAGGCACCGCAACAGACCCAGGCCGCACCGACTCAGGCCGGCCGTCAGACCCCGGCTGCCGCCAGTGGCGCATCACGCTGGCTCGGCCCGTTGGCAGGCCTGGCCGCTGGTGGCCTGCTCGCCTCGATGTTCATGGGCGACGGCTTCGAAGGCCTGCAGATCATGGACATGTTGATCTTCGGCTTGATCGCCTTCCTGCTGTTCCGCTTCCTCGCCGCGCGCCGTCGTCGTCAAGAGCCCGCCATGGCCGGGCACGGACATGCCCCGATGCAGCGCGAAATGCCTGCGCAGCCCTCCATCTTCGGCGGCAGCAATCCCGCTCGTGCATCGGCCGCGGCCGTGATCAACGCCCCGGCGTGGTTCAATGAGCAGAATTTCATAACCGCCGCGCGCGAGCATTTCATGTCCCTCCAGCAGCATTGGGACGCCAACGAAATGGACAAGATCGCCGAATTCGTCACGCCGCAACTGCTTGAGTTTCTCAAGCGTGAGCGTGCGGAAATTGGCGATGCTTACCAGTCCACCTACATCGACGATCTGCTGGTGCAGCTCGACGGTGTTGACGACCAGGCCGACAAGACGATCGCGACCCTGACCTTCGCCGGCGTGTCGAAGAACTCCCGCTTCGATCAGGGCGAACCCTTCAGCGAGAGCTGGCGCATGGAGCGGGCCCAGGGCGAGAACCAGCCATGGCTGGTCGCGGGGATTCGCCAGAACGCCTGACAGATTGCTGGCTCAACAAACCCGGGGATTCCCCGGGTTTTTTGTTTCCGGCACCGGGCGTTGTGTCTGAACCCCAGGCGGTTTTCAGCGTCTATGCTGCTCGCCTCAGACCAAAAAGAAGGAGTCCTGCGTGCCAGGCAACCTCGCCCCCGATTTGCGCGGCGCCCGCCCGACGCCCTCCCCGCTCGTCAAACCCGCGCCCGTTTCGAACCTGGCCCGCCGATCATGAGCGATGTGCGCCTGCCCTCGATCGACCGCCTGCTGCGCACCCCAGCATGCGCGCCCCTGCAGCAACGCTACGGCCGAGACGCACTGCTCGGCACCCTGCGCGATCTGCTCGACGAACTGCGCGAACCCGCCCGACATGGCCAGCTGGCAGCGCTTGAGCTGTCCGAGGCCGTACTCGCCGGGCGTGCCGGTGAGCGCCTCGCCAGCCGGCATCGCAGCCGTGTGCGCCGGGTGATGAATCTCACCGGCACGGTGCTGCACACCAACCTCGGCCGTGCGTTGCTGCCCGATGAGGCGGTCGAGGCGATCAGCCTTGCCGCGCGCTACCCGCTAAATCTCGAATTCGATCTTGCCACCGGCAAACGCGGCGACCGCGACGACCTGATCGAGGGCCTGATTCGCGAGCTGACCGGCGCCGAGGCCGTTACCGTGGTCAACAACAATGCCGCCGCCGTGCTGCTGGCATTAAACAGCCTTGGCGCGCGCAAGGAAGGCATCATCTCGCGCGGCGAGCTGATCGAAATCGGCGGCGCCTTCCGCATCCCCGACATCATGGCTCGCGCCGGCGTGAAGCTGCATGAGGTCGGCACCACCAACCGCACCCATGCCAGGGACTACGAAGCGGCGATCAACCCACACAGCGGCCTGGTGATGCGGGTTCACACCAGCAACTACAGCGTGCAGGGCTTTACCGCCAGCGTCGCCACGCGGGAATTGGCCGCGATCGCGCATGGCCATGGTTTGCCGTTGCTCGAAGACCTCGGCAGCGGCAGCCTGATCGACCTGTCGCGCTGGGGTTTGCCTAAGGAGCCCACCGTGCAGGAGGCGCTGCGAGACGGCGCCGACATCGTCACCTTCAGCGGTGACAAGCTGCTCGGCGGGCCGCAGTCAGGGCTGATCGTCGGCAACCGCGAGCTGATCGGCAAGATCAAGAAGAACCCGCTCAAGCGCGCGCTGCGGGTGGACAAACTGACGCTCGCCGCACTGGAAGCGGTGCTCAACCTCTATCGCGATCCGGACCGCCTCGACGAGCGGCTGACCAGCCTGCGCCTGCTCAGCCGTCCGCACGCCAATATCCGCGCGCAGGCCGAGCGTCTGGCGCCAACTCTTGCGGCCACGCTTGGCGAGGCCTGGCAAGTCGCAGTCGAAGACGCACTGGGCATGATCGGCAGCGGCGCCCAGCCGGTGGCACGCCTGCCGAGCGCTGCGCTGTGCATCCGCCCGCTGCAACCGCGTCGGCTGCGTGGGCGCAGTTTGCGCCAACTCGAAGAAGCGCTGCGCGGCCTGCCGATCCCGGTGATCGGTCGCATCGCCGAAGACGCCCTCTGGCTCGATCTGCGGCAGCTGGACGACGAGCCGGCGCTGCTGGAGCAACTGCCCCACCTGCAACAGGAGCTGCGCGCATGATCATCGGCACTGCCGGTCACATCGACCACGGCAAGACGGCGCTGCTCAAGGCGCTGACCGGACAGGAGGGCGATCGCCGGCGCGAGGAGCGCCAGCGCGGCATCACCATCGATCTTGGCTACCTCTACGCGGCGCTCGGTGAAGAGACGCCCACCGGCTTCATCGATGTGCCCGGCCATGAGCGCTTCGTGCACAACATGCTCGCCGGCGCCTGCGGCATCGACTGCGTGTTGCTGGTGGTCGCCGCGGACGATGGCGTCATGCCGCAGACCCGCGAGCACCTGGCGATCATCGAGCTGCTGGGCATCCGTCGCGCCATCGTCGCGCTGACGAAGATCGACCGGGTGGAGCAGTCGCGCATCACCCAGGTCCATTTGCAGATTGAAGCACTGCTGGACGCGGGCCCGCTGGCTGGCGCGCCGATTCTGCCGGTCTCCAGCCTGACTGGCGAAGGCGTCGACGCGCTTCGCTCGCTGCTGATCGAACAGGCTGCGCAAATACGAACGCGCAGCGAAGACGGCTACTTTCGCCTCGCCATCGACCGGGCCTTCAGCGTGACCGGCGCCGGTGTGGTCGTGACCGGCACCGCCTTTGCCGGCCGCGTTCAGGTCGGCGACGAGCTGATGCTGAGCCCGGCGGGGAAAACCGCCCGGGTGCGCGGGCTGCACGCGCAAAACCAGAAGGCCGAGCGGGCGCGGGCCGGCCAGCGCGTCGCCCTCAACCTGAGCGGCGACCGGCTTTCGGTTGACGATATCGGTCGCGGCGACTGGCTGGTGGCGCCCGAACTGCAGGCCGCGACCCAGCGCATCGATATCGAATTCAGGCTTCTCCCCGGCGAAGCCCGCGAGCTGCGCCACTGGACGCCGGTACACATTCATCTCGGCGCGCAGGACGTCACCGGTCGCATCGCGCTGCTCGAAGGCGAGTGCCTGGCGCCGGGCGGTCAGGTTCATGCACAGCTGCTGCTCAATGCACCGGCGCACGCTGCGCACGGCGATCGGGTCGTGCTGCGCGATCAGTCCGCGCAGCGCACGCTGGGTGGCGGCCGGGTTCTGGACCCGTTCGCGCCGCCGCGCAATCGCCACCGCCAGGCGCGCCTGGCGGTGCTGCGTGCATTGGCAGGCGACACCCTGGAAGAGGTTCTGCCGGGACTGCTCCCCAGCGCGATGAACGGCCTGGAACCGACGCTGCTGGCGCGACAGTTCAACCGCCCACGCGCGAGCTGGCGGCTGCCGCCCGAGGCGCTGGAAATCCAGACCCGCGTCGGGCCGCGGCTGTTCGAGCGCGCCACCTGGGACTATCTCGGGCAGAGCCTGATCGCCGCGTTGCAGCGCTTCCATGAAAGCCACCCGGACGAACTCGGGCCGGACCGTGACCGTCTGCGCCGCTACGCGCTGCCGCAGCTTGAACGCCCGGTCTACCTCGCCCTGCTGGAACAGGCGCTGGCCGACGGCAGCGTCGAGGCAAGCGGCCCCTGGGTTCACTTGCCGGGTCATCGCGTGCGCCTGAGCGCCGACGAAGAATCGCTCAAGGCCAGGCTCTGGCCGCTGCTGGAAGCGGCCCGCTTCGATCCGCCCTGGGTGCGCGATCTCGCCCGCGCGACCGGGGTGGATGAAGAGCGGGTTCGCCTGCTGCTCCGCAAACTGTCGCGTATCGGCGAACTGCAGCAGGTGGTCAAGGATCTGTTCTATCCCGATTCAACCATCCGTCAGCTTGCCGGCCAGGTCCTGCACATGCAGCGCCAGACCGGCGTAATCCGCGCCGCCGCGTTCCGCGACCGGATCCAGCTCGGTCGCAAGCGCAGCATCCAGCTGCTCGAACACTTCGACCGCATCGGCCTGACCCGCCGCTTCGGCAACGAACGCAAGGTGCGAGCCGACAGCGCCTTGGCCTCGGACGCCGAGGTCAGGTAGGCTGCCCACCGTTCAACCAGGCACGCCCGTCCGGGCCGTTATCTGGAAGGCAATCGCACCCGGTGGTGCGGCCGGGCTTCAAACCCGGTTGGGGGCGGCAGCCGTTCCCGGGTGGGTTCGACTCCCACTGCCTTCCGCCACCTTCTCCTTTCCTTACTTGCCAAGCGCGCCTCTGGGCTCCCGCAAAAAACGCGGACGACGCTGTTCGCCTGCCGCCTGCCTATAGCTGCGCTCATAGCCAAATTCAATCGTTGGGACATCTACGGATACAAAATCATGGTCTAGCCTTAGTTCCACATCTGCAAAAGGAGATCAAGCATGTTGGCAGCTTTGCTTCCGGCCCTGCGCGAGCTGGACCTTCCGTTGCGTCTGCGCCTGTGGGACGGCAGGGAGATCGATATCGGCCCGTCGCCCAGCGTGACACTGGAAATCCGCGACCCGGAGCTGATCCCGCAACTGGCCCACCCGAGCCTCGATCTGCTGGGCGGCGCCTATGTCGAAGGCAAGGTCGACCTGCATGGGCCGCTGGATGAGGTGATCCGTATCGGCGACGAGCTCAGCCGTGCGCTGGGCGATGAACACGCGACGCTGCCCACCCGCGAGGCGCATGACAAGGCGACCGATGCGAAGGCCATTTCCTACCACTACGACCTGTCCAACGCCTTCTATCAGCTGTGGCTCGACCGCGACATGGTCTATTCCTGCGGCTATTTCGAAACCGGCCGCGAGGATCTGGACCAGGCGCAGCAGGCCAAGCTGCGTCACCTGTGCCGCAAGCTGCGCCTGAAACCGGGCGACCGGCTGCTCGACGTCGGCTGCGGCTGGGGCGGGTTGGCGCGCTTCGCCGCGCGCGAGTATGGCGCCGAAGTGTTCGGCATCACGCTCAGTCGTGAGCAGCTGAAGCTCGGCCGCGAGCGTGTCGCGGCCGAGGGGCTCGACGGCCAGGTCAAGCTCGAACTGATGGACTACCGCGATCTGCCGCGAGACGAGCAGTTCGACAAGATCGTCAGCGTCGGCATGTTCGAGCACGTCGGCCACGCGAACCTGCCTCTGTACTGCAAACAGCTGTCGGCGCTGGTTCGCCCCGGCGGGCTGGTGATGAACCATGGCATCACATCGCGGCATCTCGACGGGCGCCCGGTCAGCCACGGCGCCGGTGAATTCATCGATCACTATGTATTTCCCCACGGCGAGCTGCCGCATCTGGTGGAGATTGGTGCCTGCATCAGCGAGTCGGGGCTGGAAATCGTCGATGTGGAAAGCCTGCGCCTGCACTACGCGCGCACGTTGCAGTTCTGGAGCGAACGGCTGGAGTCGCATCTGGAAGAAGCGCGCACGATGGTGCCGGAACGGGCGCTGCGCATCTGGCGCGTGTATCTGGCAGGCTGTGCCTACGGCTTTCGTCGCAACTGGATCAACCTGCATCAGATCCTGGCGAGCAAGCCGCTGCCGGACGGCTCGCACGAGTTGCCCTGGTCAAGGGCCGATATTTACTGCTAGCCGGGTCTACAGCCGCAGGAGTTAATGGATTGACTCCAAGCCCAT
>Ga0209971_1000520_pt1 | contig 10152 bp, 5 predicted proteins | sample InoplaM3SAM_FD_187588 | JGI IMG/M metagenome (GOLD analysis project Ga0209971, IMG submission 187588) | Arabidopsis thaliana rhizosphere microbial communities from the Joint Genome Institute, USA, that affect carbon cycling - Inoculated... | ecosystem: Host-associated > Plants > Roots >... | reverse complement strand
TGCCGTCATGACGCGCATGCCGTTGCGCTCGAGCAGGCGTTGGGTGACGCGCCGAACGGTGATCGAGTCGTCGACCACCAGTGCAAAGATGCGATCGTCGCGGGCGGGTCGCACCGCCTCGTCGACGGGGCGCGAGCGCCATTCCGAGCGCACCAGCGCACCCATGTCCAGGATTACCACGATGCGACCGTCGCCCAGGATGGTCGCGCCGGCGATGCCACGGATGCCGGCGATCTGCGGGCCGAGGGACTTGACGACGATCTCCCGGCTCCCGACGAGCTCGTCCGTGACGAGCGCGGCCGAGTGCTCGCCGGCGCGCACCAGGATGACGGGCACCGCGAGATCGTTATCGGGCAGCACGGAGGGCCCGCCACCGACGAAGACGCCGAGGTACTGGAAGCGATACACCTGTCCGCCATACTCGAAGCTCGGGATTTCTTCGCCCAGGTGCTGGGTAATCTCCGAGCGCGGCAGTCGCGCCACCCCTTCGACCGTCGCGACGGGCAGCGCGTAGTACTCGTCATGGACGCGGACGATCAGCGCCTGTGTTATCGCCAGCGTGAACGGCAGGCGGATCGTGAAGCGTGCGCCGCGGCCCGGATGCGACTCAATGAAGAGACCGCCACCCAGCTTCTTGACCTCGCTCGCGACGACGTCCATGCCGACGCCGCGTCCGGCTTGCTGCGTCAGCCGTTCGGCCGTGCTGAACCCGGGCTCGAGGATGAGCTGCAGCGTCTCCTCGTCGGTGATCGACTGGTCCGGCCGCAGCAGCCCGAGGCTCCGTGCCTTGGCGCGGATCGCCGCGACGTCGAGGCCGGCGCCGTCGTCCTCGACGACGATCACGACCTCTGCGCCCTCGCGCTGCAGCCGCACCGCGATCGTGCCGGTCTCCGGCTTGCCGCGGGTCGCGCGCTCCGCCGGCGATTCGATACCGTGGACGATCGAGTTGCGCAGCATGTGCTCGAAGGGCGGCAGCATTCGCTCCAGCACCTGCCGGTCGAGCTCGCCAGAACCGCCCTCGACGTTCAGCTCGACCTTTTTGCCGGTCTCGAGCGCGACCTGGCGCACCAGGCGCGTCAGGCGCTGCACGTGCCGCTGGAAGGGCACCATCCGGGTCTTCATCAGCCCGTTCTGAAGCTCGGTGACGATGCGGCCCTGCTGCAACAGCAGGTTCTGTCCCTCGCGCGTCAGGTTGCCGAGCAAGCCCTCGATGCTCGCGACGTCGCTCACCGATTCCGCAAGGGCGCGGGAGAGCTGCTGGATCGTCGAATAGCGATCGAGCTCAAGCGGGTCGAAATCCGTACGCTGCTGGGCGTCGTCCTGGTGCCGGTGGAGGATCATCGCCTCGGTTTCGAGCTCCAGCTTGCGCAGCTGCTCACGGAGCCGAGTGACCGTGCGCTCGAGCTCCGCCAGGTTGAACTCGACCGAGGTCATCTGCTGCTCAACGCGCGCGCGGAAGATGCTCACCTCGCCTGAGTTGTTGAGCAACTCGTCCAGAAGCTCCGCGTCGACGCGTGCGAGCTCCTGCCGCTCGGCTGCGACGACCGGCTCGCGCCCCGGCAGGGCTGGCGCCATCGCACGGATCCCGCTGGTCTCGTCGAGCTCCGCCGCTTCCTCCCACACGGTTGGCTGGACGGGCGGCCCGGCTTCGAGCGGACGGGCCGGCGTCACCGAACGCTCGGGCTCCACGCGCGGTGGCACCATGGCAGGCGGCGATACGACCACGGGCGGCGTGACAGCGGCCGCGGACTGTCCGGCGGGCGTCGGCATGGGCGGGACAACGGCCGCAGGAGGCGCTGCCGGCGCTGCGGGACGCTGCCGCGCGCCGATCGCCCGGATGCGCTCGATCAGCGCGGCGGTCGGCGCCATCGCCTGGCCACCGCCTGCCGCATCGCGCATCTGATGCAGCGCATCGAGCGCGGCCTGCAGCGCGGCGATCGCCTGCGTGTCCGCCGGTGCCGCATCCGATTCGAACGATTCGAGCGCGGACTCCATCTCGTGACTCAGGTCGCCCATCGCGCGGAGCCCTGCCATCCTGGCGCCGCCCTTCAGGGTGTGGAGGATGCGCTTCAGCTCGATGACCGAGCCGGCATCGGCGCGGTCGCGTCGCCAACGGCCGAGCACGGCGTCCGCCAGCTCGAGCAGCTCGCTGGCCTCCTCGCTGAAGATCCCGGCGATATCCGCGTCGAATTCCACGTCCACCGCCGGGAGCTCGACGTCGTATTGATTGTCTGTCGACCGGGCTTCGGCGGGCGGGGCCCCCGCGTCCGTCACGGCAAACTCCACGGAGCCGGGCGGTATCGACGGTGACTCGGCAGGCGCGCTGAGCCGGGCGAGTTCCCCATCGAGAGAACGCTCGAGCCCATGCCAGCCCACGAGCAGGCGTCGGTGATCCGGGAAGAAACCCGTGTCCTCATCGAAGTGATCGACGACGTTCTCGAGCGCCCGCAGCGTGTCCTTGAGCAGGCTCAAGCCTTCGGCCGGCAATCCGTGCCCGACGTCGTGGAGCTTCCGGATGTAATGCTCCATCGGTTCGGCGACCTTGATCCCCTGCCGCACGCCCGCGGTCTTGGCGATACCGCTCAGCGTGTGGCAGGCCCGGTACAGGTCCTCGGTCACCGGGTGCGGCGCGGGGTCCTGCGAGCGCCGCTGAATATAGTCGCGCACCGCGGCGACATGACCGACGGTCTCCTTGCGGAAGATGTCCTGCAACACGGGATCGACTTCGGTCGCCGGTGCCGGCGCGGGTTCGGTGGCCGCTACCGGCGCCATCTCGCCTGTCTCGACCGCCGCGAGCGGTGCTGGAGACGGCGCCGCGGTGGGCAGAGCGCCGCCTTCGCGTCCCGAGATCGCGTCCGCGCGCGCGGCGATTGCGTCGGCCGTACCGACCGGCGGCGAGCCGTACTCGAGCTCGTCGATGAGCACCGGCAGCATCGCAACGGCATCGCGCACCACGGAAATAATCTCCGGCGAGCGCGTCAGGGTCTGGCTCAGCACGCGATTGAGCAGATTCTCGATGGTCCAGGCGAACTCTCCGAGCCGCAGCGCGCCAACCATGCGTCCGCTTCCCTTGAGCGTGTGGAAGGAGCGGCGCACGTCGCGCAGGGCCTCGATCTCGAGCGGGTTCTGCTCCCATTGCGGGAAGAGCGCGGCGATCTGCGCTACGTTCTCGCGGGCTTCCTCGATGAACAGGTGCACGAACTCGGAGTCGCCGCTGAACGCGCCGGCGGGCGGCGCGACCGGGGCGCGCACCGCCGCCGCCATCTCGCGCACGTTCTCGATCACCGACGGCAAGGGTTCCGGCGCCGGTGCCGCCTCGGCAGGACGACCGCGGAGCGCAACAACCTTGCCTGCCTGATCGAGCGACCCGAGGCAGTTCTCCGCGCTCTCGAGCATGTTGAAGTGATCCGGCCGGCCGGCCTGGAGCATCTCCATGTAGTACTCGACCGCGACGATCGCGTCAGCCATGCGCTCGAGCCGGTGCGGCGCAAGCGCGCCGGGTTCCGGTCGCATGATGCCGCCCAGCGCCTCGCCGATACCCTCCATGACCTCGACGGCGCGCTGCCGGCCAAGCATCAGCAGACCCGCGGTGATGCCGCGCACGAGCTGCGGCACCTGGTCGAGCCCCTGCGCCTCCGCCGGCGCGCCGAGCGCCTGAGTCACGGCCTCCTTGATCCGCGCCATGTTGACGATGCATTCGCGCAGCACCGCGTCCTGCACCTGTCGAAATTCCTCGTCCTGCGGCGCTACGTCGGCCCTGGGCCCTGCCTCCGGGAGGATCAGCCGCACGAGCTGTCCGTCGAGGCTGTCCTCGACCTCGATCAGCGCCGCGGCGATACCGAGCAGCGTGGCATCGTCTGGCGGCGACCGTCGATCGACGATCGCGCGCAGCGACTCGATCTCGCCCTGTACGCGGTCGCGCAGCGCCCCGAGTCCCAGTACGCCGAGCGTGTCGCTGATCTTGCGCAGCATCTCGAGCTGCGGAACGAGATCCTCGACCTGGTTGGCGCCCTTGCGGACGAAGATATCCAGCACGTCCTTGACCCGGGTCAGGTCTTCGCGAATCGCCGCGGCAACCGTCCTCATCAGGCGCACGGAGGGTGCCGATAGCGTCTCGCGCGCCTCATCGATCCGCTCGTCGACCGGCAGCAGTTCGTCCAGCTGGAACGAGCGGCGCACGCCGGTGACCCGGGGTCCCTGCGTCGTCACGCGGGCGACGTAGAAAAGCAGGTTGTTGAGCAGCTCGAGTGGCGGCTGCTGCGAGTAGCGTTCCTCGCCTGTGTCCTGCAGTCGGCGCAGCTCGCGATCTACCTGCCCGAGCAGCCGCTTGATCGAGACGCTGCCGTCGAGACCGCGCTGACGCAGTCCCTCCAGGATCGAGCCCACGACCCACCAGAGCTGGAACACCGGCTGGCTCGCCGACGCCGTTTCGAACTGCTCGGCGATCTCCGACATGGCCCCGAGCTGCTGCTCGACATTGTCGCCGCGGATCCAGCCAAGAAGGGCGCGCTGAAAGCGCGGTCGCAGCCGCTTCGCGAGCTCGCTCGTCTCACCCGCCGGCCCGGTCGCGATCGGTCGCGCGGGCTCGTCGGAGTGAAGGTTGAGCATCAGGAGCGTGCCCTCAGACAGCAAGGCCCCGCCGCGCACCGCCCGCAGGTCGTTCAGCAGCGGCAGCAGCGCGAGCGGCACGTCGCGGCCGCCGGAAGCCACGCGGTCGAGGTACGCGGGGAGCTGCTCCATCGCGCGCATCAGGGCATCGAGCCCGTCGGTGTCGATGCTGCCGTGGCTTGCGTGTGCGGAGATGTAGTGCGCGACGTGCTCCATTTCCTCCGCGAGCAGCGAGCCGCCGTATACCTCGGCGATGCGCAGCGCGCCGCGTCCGAGATGCAGATGCCCGGCAAACCGGTCGAGCAGCCCGCGTTCCTCGGGTCGCTCCGCGTACGCTTCGAGCGCCAGGCGCGCCTCGTTCAACTCCGCAGCGATCTCGCGGGCGACGAGCTGCAGCGAGGCATTGGTCTCGTCGGCCGGCCCGAGCTGCATCGGCATGCTGCTCATCGACGCGCGTCCCGCACGGTCAACCGACCAGCCCGCCGACGCGTCGCGGCCTGGATGCGACCCCGTTCTCGTCGGCGGGGAGCACCGGGTAGTCGTTGTCCGGAACGTTCACGACGCCGTCGGGCAGGCGGAAACCTGCGACCGACTGCCGGAGCTGCGCCGCGAGCTCGGCAAGCTTGCCGATCGACGCGGAGGTGGCGGTCGTGCTCTCGGCGGTCTGCGAGCTTATCTCGCGCAGCACCTGCATGTTGCGCGAGATGCTCTGCGACACACCCGCCTGCTGGCGCGAGCTCGCCGAGATGTTCTGCACGAGGCTCGCGATCTGGTTCGAGACCTGCTCGATCTCCTCGAGCGCAGCGCCGGCGTTTTCGGCCAGCAGCGCGCCACCGACGACGTCCGTGGTCGTACGTTCCATGGACACGACCGCCTCGTTGGTATCGGCCTGGATGGTGCGCACCAGGACCTCGATCTGCCGGGTGGAGTTCGCGGCGCGCTCGGCGAGCCGCTGCACCTCGTCCGCGACCACGGCGAAGCCGCGGCCGGCCTCGCCCGCCATCGACGCCTGGATCGAGGCGTTGAGCGCAAGAATGTTGGTCTGCTCGGCGATGTCGTTGATCAGCTCGACGATGTTGCCGATCTCCTGGGAGCTCTCGCCCAGGCGCTTGATGCGCTTGGAGGTCTCCTGGATGTTCTCGCGGATTGCATTCATGCCGTCGATCGTGCGGCGCACGGCGTCGCCGCCCTTGTGCGCGATGTCAACCGAGTGACGCGCGACGTCCGAGGACCGCTCGGCGTTGCCGGAGACCTCCTCGGTCGAGGCCGCCATGGCGCTGATCGATTCCGAGGCCGCAGCGATCTGCTTGGACTGCGCGCCGGAGGCTTTCGCGAGATGGTTGGACAGCGCCTGCGTCTGGCGGGTCGCGCCGTCGAGCTTGATCGCCGAGCCGTGGATGGTGGTCACGAGCTCGCGCAGCGCCTCGACCGCGAAATTGATCGAATCGGCGATCGCCCCGGTGATGTCCTCGGTGACGGTCGCCTGCACGGTGAGGTCGCCGTCGGCCAGGCTCGACAGCTCGTCCAGCAGGCGCAGGATCGCTTGCTGATTGCGCTCGTTCTGGCGGGTCTGCTGGTCGGCGGCGCGCCGCAGGTTCGCGAGCGAGCGCTGCAGCAGCGCGGCGTAGGCGAGCGCGAGCAGGGTGACGGTGATGAAGAACAGCGGCAGCCAGGGGCGTGCGAGCCACCCCAGGATACCGGCACCGAACGGCTTGGAATCCGCTAGCCCGGCGTAGAGCGCGGTACCACTTTCGGCAAGCGCGTTGCGTGCCGCCTGCATCTGCTCGAGCTGGTCGCCGAGCGCGATCACGCCGCGCACCTGGCCCTGCTCGTTCTGGAAGACTGTCGAGAACAGCCTGACGGCGCCCGATGCGGCGGGCGGCGCGGGCTCGATGTCGAGCTCATTGCGCTCGCCGGCGAGCGCCGCGGTGACGCGGCCCATGTAATCGAGACTGTCGGTCAGCCGGCGCGACGCGGCCTCGACCGGCGAGGTGCCATCGGCGAGCGCCGAGAGGTCCTGGTCCACGGCCCGGGCGCGAAGCTCGAAGCGCTCGAACTGCGGCGCCGACGCCGGGCGCGGCGGATCGAGGGCCTTGACGGTGTTCGCGAGCGCCGTGAGGAGCTGCGGCGTGAGCTCGCGCACCGCTGCAGCGGCCTGCTGCGCCTTGAGCGCGGCCTCCCGTCCGTCGAGCACCGATTGCGACTGCTCGAGCATGGCAGCCCAACCCGCGGCGGATTCGCCCGAGCCCTGTGCGAGATCGCTCTCCTCCAGCACACGGGTGAGGCGCAGCCGCGATTCTGCCAGCGCATCAAACGCCGGGGCCGAGCCGCGCACCGCGGCGCCGGCCTGCAGCGGCATGTTCTGCGACAGCGCTGCGAGCTCCGCCTGCTGCTCGCGCTTGCGGACCAGCTCGCCAGAGGTGCGACCGGACAGCAGCAGGGCCAGCGCCGCGAGCAGCGCAGACCCGAGCGCGACACCCATCACGATGGGCAGCAGCCGAGCGGCGTCAAGTCGATTGTTCATTATCCTTCACCCGATCCGGATCGGATCCAAGCGTGCGCCGTCAGGACGCCGCCGCCTGCAGGAACTGCTGACTCTCGAGCAGGCTCCGCAGACTGAAAACCGGCCACACTTCGGCGCCGCGCCGGAACGCCCCGGCGAGGTAGCGCTCGCAGCGCAACAGCGTCGGCGGCAGATCCGCGGTGAACTCCGTCTCCGCGAACCGCCGAAAGCCCATCACTTCGTCGACCAGCAGCCCCGCCGGGATCTCCCGGTGGTTGGCGATCAGCACTCGCGTCGATCGCGAGGCGGCAGTGCTCCCGGAACCCAGGAAGGCCCGCAGGTCGATTACCGGGAGCAGCTGCCCACGTACGTTCGAGAGCCCGCGGATCCAGCTTCGCGCGCCGGGCACGCGGGTCACGCTCGTCGGATAACTCATCACCTCGCGGGTCTCCTCCCGCGCGAGCAGGAAGGCCTCGCCGCCCAGACGGAACGCGATGCCCACCCATTCCGGACCGGTGACCGCGACTTCCTGAGCACCCTGCGCGGCCCCGCGGGCGCGCGCGTCGAGCTCGCGCAGCAATTCGTACGGGCGATCGCGCAGGGACCGCAGCTCGCTCCGCTTCTCCATCTCAGCTCGCAATGGCCGCCTGGGCCTTCTGGACGAGCTTCTCCGCGATCACGGGCTTCACGATGTAATCGACCGCACCCTGGCGCAACCCCCAGACACGGTCGGATTCCTGCGCTTTCGACGTGACCATGATGACAGGGATGGTGCGCGTCTGCGGATCGTTCGCGAGCTGACGCGTGGCCTGAAAGCCGTTGAGACCGGGCATCACGATGTCCATCAGGATCAGGTCCGGGTGCAGCTCGCGCGCCTTGCGTATCGCCTCGGTGCCGTCGGAGGCGGAGGCGGTGCGGAATCCGTGCTCCTCGAGAGCCTTCTGCATCACGTGAACCTCGGTCGGTGAGTCGTCCACGATCAGTACGAGTGCCACGGAAATCTCCTCCGTTCGGTGAGCATCAGCGGTGGACGTGCGACTCGATCGCACTCAAGAGCTCCTCTCTCGTAAACGGCTTGGTCAGGTAGTGCTCCGAGCCCACGATACGTCCGCGAGCGCGGTCGAACAGCCCGTCCTTGCTCGACAGCATGATCACCGGTATCGAGCGGAAGACCTTGTTGTGCTTGATCAGCGAACAGGTCTGATAGCCGTCGAGACGCGGCATCATGATGTCGACGAACACGATGTCGGGCTGATGATCCGCGATCTTCGACAACGCATCGAAGCCGTCGACCGCCGTGTACACTTCGCACCCCTCACGGGCCAGCAGCGTTTCCGCCGTCCTGCGGATCGTCTTGCTGTCATCGATGACCAGCACCTTCAAACCGGCCAGCCGCGGTCGGCTGTTGCTGGCTGCCGTGGTTTCCATTCAATCAGACTCCCGGAACGAGCGTGGCGAGCACGGACGCTAAAGCGAGAGGATGCGCTCGCGAGGCGTTTTTAACATATTGGTTGCAGCCCCGCCATTGGCGGGTTCCGATAACATGACGAGTGTCACAACGCGGCGTGCAGCCGCGAGTCGACGGAGCAACGCATGCAGAGCGGTCAGGTTCGGTTGGCCGTCGTGATGGACCCGATCGGCGTGATCAAGCCGGCGAAGGATACGACGCTCGCGATGCTGCTGGCGGCGCAGCGGCGCGGCTGGTCGGTCGAGTATCTGGAGCTCAGGGACCTGTGGCTGCGCGATGGCGAGGCCCGGGGCCGCGCGCGTGCCGTCGAGGTGCGCGACGATGGCGCCGACTGGTACTCGCTCGGCGACACCGTCGAGCGGCGCCTGGGTGACTACGACGTGATACTGATGCGCAAAGATCCGCCTTTCGACACGGAATATATCTACGCGACCTATATCCTCGAGCGTGCGGAAATCGGCGGTGCCCTGGTGGTGAACCGCCCGCAGGGTCTGCGCGACATGAATGAAAAGGTCTACACGGCATGGTTCCCGGAGTGCTGCGCGCCGACGCTGATCACACGCGACATGCCGGCGATGCACGCCTTCCTCGAGGAGCACCGGCGGATCGTCTGCAAGCCGCTGCACGGCATGGGCGGCAAGTCGATCTTCGTGATCGAGACCGGTGACAAGAACGCCGGGGTGATCTTCGAGACCCTGACCGCGTACGGCTCGCAGTTCGCGATCGTGCAGCGCTACCTCCCTGAGATCGCGCAGACCGGCGATGCCCGCGTCATCCTGGTCGACGGCGAACCCGTGCCGTTCGCCCTGGCGCGCATCCCCTCGGCCTCGGATCACCGTGGCAACCTGGCCGCCGGCGCAAAGGGCGTCGGCCGGCCGCTCGACGATCGGGATCGCTGGCTTGCCTCGCAGATCGGTCCGAAGCTGCGCGAACGCGGCATGCTGTTCGTCGGGCTCGATGTCATCGGCGGGTTCGTCACCGAGATCAACGTTACCAGCCCGACCGGGGTGCGCGAGATCGACCGGCAGTTCGGCACCGACATCGCCGGGCTGCTGATGGATGCGATCGCGCGGCGGCTTCCGCTGGCGGCCTGAATGCGACTGGTCGAGCGCTTCACCTCGGATTCCGACCGGCTGGTCACGGCGCTCTTCATCGCCGCCCTCCTGCACGGCCTCGTGATCTTAGGGATACGCTTCGCGAGCCCCTCCGCGGCGAATGCCCTGCCGACGCTCGAGGTCCTGCTGGTGGCCGAGGGACCCGAACAGGAGGCGAACCTCGACGCGAGCTATATCGCTCAGCGCAACCAGCGCGGCTCCGGCACGACGCCCGATCGGGCGCAGCCCTCGCTGCCGGAGCCTTCGCTCGGATTCGCCGCGGACGCGGGCGACTCCGCGGGGGAACTGCCCACGCCGGACGCTGTCGAGCAGACGCCGGGCAACGATTCCGCGCTCTCGGCACGCGCCGCGGGCGCCGAGCGGGCGCTGGCGGGCAATGACCAGGCGACCCATGCGGCGCGTCCGCCGCTCGCGTTGCAGTCACGGCCGCAGGTGGCGGTCAACGTCGGCGCCACCCT
>Ga0209971_1000519_pt1 | contig 10179 bp, 9 predicted proteins | sample InoplaM3SAM_FD_187588 | JGI IMG/M metagenome (GOLD analysis project Ga0209971, IMG submission 187588) | Arabidopsis thaliana rhizosphere microbial communities from the Joint Genome Institute, USA, that affect carbon cycling - Inoculated... | ecosystem: Host-associated > Plants > Roots >... | reverse complement strand
TCAAGCAGCTGCTGGACGCCTTGCGCCTGCGTCGCGAGGAGCTCGATATGCTGCATGGCAAGCGCGTTCCCCTGGCGATAAAGATTGCGCCGGACATGACCGACGAGGAAACAGCGCTGGTGGCGCAGACGGTACTGGACGCCGGAATGGATGCGATCATCGCGACCAATACCACGCTCGGACGTGAAGGGGTGGCGGGGTTGGCGCACGCCGACGAGGCGGGCGGATTGTCCGGTGCGCCAGTGCGCGACAAGAGTACCCAAACGGTTAGGGTGCTGGCCGAGACGCTGGCGGGTCGGCTGCCGATCATTGCCGTAGGGGGAATTACCGAAGGTCGCCATGCGGCGGAGAAGATCGAGGCGGGTGCCAGCCTGGTGCAGCTCTATACGGGCTTCATCTACAAGGGGCCGGCGCTGATCAGGGAATCGGTGGACGCCATAGCGGCGTTGCAGTTGCAGAAACATTAGTTGCCCGGTGGGGCTCCTGTTGGAGCCCCGGGCTTCAAGCCCGCCGCCCGGGTGGGGCGTGCCAGTCGAAAGCGGTGGATGTTTGTGTCAGCCGACCGCGTGAAGTTCGTTCAGTTTGTGGATGCCGGCGGCGCCGGTCAGACCGTCCCAGTTGTCGCCGCGACCCTCCCGCCAGCCGTTCATCCAGGCCTGACGCACTTCGGCGTGTGAAAAGGGACATAGGTCGCGAGATTTACCATGTATGCCATGCTGATAACCGCGCAAAAAAGCTCGTTCCATCGGATCACGCTTGAGTCTTCTCATTGGGTATTGCCCTCAGTGGTTGACTGGTGTTCCTGTTGACCTCATGGCGAGGTCGGGGCAGTTAGACTGCCGACGAACCCCGCTGCCGGCGTGGCGAGGTTCTACCGGGCGCCGTTGCGGCGCTCGACTGAGTCGAGTTCTAACCCAATGGCATCGGTGCGGGAATGATCTTTTTGTAATAAGCAGGTAACCAAACCCTGGTCTGACCCATAAGCCGCGAGATGTCTGCCATCGACGCAGCGCGTGCCAGCCGCCGCTTTAGCTGTCGCTTCGTACTTTTCTGCTTCTGCCTGCCACGGCTGGCGAAGCCGGTCTGAAATCCATTCAGGCCGATACATTTTTGGATTTGCCATGACCGATCGCCACGAACTCATTCTCACGTGCCCCAAGGGCCTCGAAGGCTTGCTGCTCGATGAAGCCGTAGCCCTGGGCCTGGAGGAGGCGCGCGAACAGACCTCCGCAATCCGCGGTTTCGGATCGATGGAAACGGCGTACCGGCTTTGCCTCTGGTCACGCCTGGCCAACCGCGTATTGCTGGTTCTGCATCGTTTCTCCACGGTGAATGCACAGACGCTCTACGACGGCGTACAGCAAATCGAGTGGGCTGATCACCTGCTTCCTTCCGGCAGCCTGGCGGTGGAATTCAGCGGACATGGTTCGGGTATCGACAACAGTCACTTCGGCGCGCTGAAGGTGAAGGACGCCATCGTCGACCGGCTGCGCACGACCTCCGGCGAGAGGCCGAGCGTGGACAAGTTGAACCCCGATCTGCGCATCCACCTGCGCCTCGACCGTGGCCAGGCGATCGTGTCGCTGGATCTTTCCGGCCACAGCCTGCATCAGCGTGGTTATCGCTTGCAGCAGGGCGCTGCGCCTTTGAAGGAAAACCTCGCGGCTGCGGTCCTGATTCGTGCGGGTTGGCCGCGTATCGCGGCGGCAGGCGGCGCGCTGACCGACCCGATGTGCGGGGTCGGCACCTTTCTGGTGGAAGGCGCGATGATGGCGGCGGATATTGCGCCGAACCTGCGCCGTGAGCGCTGGGGTTTCAGCGCCTGGCTGGGGCATGTGCCAGCCATCTGGTCGAAGGTGCATGAGCAGGCGCAAGAGCGCGCGAAGGTCGGCCTGGAAAAGCCGCCGCTGTGGATTCGCGGCTACGAGGCCGATCCGCGATTGATCCAGCCGGCGCGAAACAACATCGAGCGTGCCGGGCTGGCCAACTGGATTCGCGTCTATCAAGGGGACGTGGCGACATTCGAGCCGCGGCCGGACCAGAACCAAAAGGGGCTGGTCGTCTGCAATCCGCCGTATGGCGAGCGGCTCGGCGACGAAGCGAGCCTCGTTTACCTGTATCAGAACCTGGGTGAGCGTTTGCGTCAGGCCTGCCTCGGATGGGAGGCGGCGGTCCTGACATCCGCCCCTGACCTTGGCAAGCGAATGGGCATCCGCAGCCACAAGCAATATGCGTTCTGGAACGGTGCGCTGCCGTGCAAGCTGTTGCTGATAAAGGTCGCCCTAGAGCAGTTCGTGACCGGCCAGCGCACAGCCAATGGCAATGCCAATACCAATGCCAGCGCCGAGGCAAGCGAGGAGCAGGTCATCGAGCTGGCACGGCTGACCGAAGGTGGTCAGATGTTTGCCAATCGTCTGCAGAAGAACCTGCGCCAGCTGGGCAAGTGGGCGCGCAAGCAGGGCATCGAATGCTATCGGTTGTACGACGCCGACATGCCTGAGTACGCGCTGGCTGTCGACATCTATGGTGACTGGGTGCATGTGCAGGAATACGCGCCGCCGCGTTCCATCGACCCGGAAAAAGCACAGGCGCGTCTGTACGATGCCCTCGCGGCTATTCCGCAGGCCCTGGGTGTGGCCCGGGACAAGGTGGTGGTCAAGCGCCGCGAGCGCCAGAGCGGCACGCGCCAGTACGAGCGCCAGGCGAGCCAGGGTGCGTTCGTCGAGGTAAGCGAAGGCGACGTCAAGTTGCTGGTCAATCTCACCGACTACCTGGACACCGGGCTGTTTCTCGATCATCGGCCGATGCGTCTTCGCATCGCCAGGGAGGCGGCAGGCAAGCGTTTCCTGAACCTGTTCTGCTACACGGCAACCGCGACCGTGCATGCCGCGCGGGCCGGCGCACGCAGCACGACCAGCGTCGATCTGTCGAAAACGTACCTCGACTGGGCGCGGCGCAACCTTGCGCTCAATGGCCTTTCGGATCGGCAGCGCCTGGAGCAGGGGGACGTGATGGCCTGGCTCGAAGCGGATCGTGGCGAGTACGACCTGATCTTCATTGACCCGCCTACCTTCTCCAACTCCAAACGCATGGAAGGCGTGTTCGATATTCAGCGCGATCATGCGGTCTTGCTGGATCTGGCGATGGCGCGCCTGGCGGCAGGCGGCACGCTTTATTTTTCCAACAACTTCCGAAAATTCGCCCTCGACCCGCAGATCAGCGAACGCTACGCCGTCGAGGAGATCACCGGCGCTACGCTAGACGAGGATTTCCGCCGCAACACCAAAATCCACCGCGCCTGGAAAATCCAGGCGCGGTAGTTCGTCATAAGCGGCTTGTCGGCGGGCTCCGCACGCGCAAATGCATGGGCGCGACCTCTGTTGCAGCCGCAGGGTTCGCCCATGCTGCGATGGTGCAGTCAGCGTTGCGCGGTGTTCTGGCTGGCGGGGCGGTTGTAGAGTCCGAGCAGCACCTGGTCCAGGATCGAGGACGCGCCCCACGGACGTGGATGGTTGAGTATCGCCACCACTGCCCAGCTGTTGCCGTCGCTGTCCCGGCTGTACCCCGCAATGGCCCGAACGGTGTTCAGCGTTCCGGTCTTGATATGAGCCTTTCCGGCGGCGCCGGTATTGCGTAGTCGCTTGCGCATGGTGCCATCCACAGCCGCAAGCGGCAGGGACGATATGAACTCGGCGGCATAAGGGCTTTGCCAGGCCGCTTGAAGCAAACCTGCTAATTCCCGAGCGCTGACGCGTTCGGCGCGGGAAAGACCGGAGCCGTTCTCGATGACGAGATGCGGCGATATCAAGCCCTTCTTGGCCAACCATTGCCGGATGACCCGCTGCGCTGCGATGGCGTCGTTGGCGTCGGTCTCGTTGCGAAATTCCGCGCCGAGGCTCAGAAACAGCTGCCGCGCCATGGTGTTGTTACTGTATTTGTTGATGTCGCGAATGATCTCGACGAGGTCCGGCGAATAGGCGCGGGCGATCATGCGTGCTTGCTTCGGCACTTCCGCGACGCGGTCCGCCCCCAGAATTTGCCCGCCGAGTTCCTTCCAGATCGCGCGAACGGCTCCGGCCGCATAGCGCTGATGATCCAGAAGCGAGAGGTACGTCTGCCCGCTACACCCGGCCGGGAGCTTCCCGGTTACCACGACATTCACACCGTCGGCGGTCGCGCTCGGACTGTACCGGATATCGGGCCAACCGGGGCATTTCGCTGCGGGCAAGGCCTGAATCCGGTTGTCGATGTGGATGGCTTCGATTGGCGGCTCCACTATCACCCCCACATTGCCGCCCTCATTGCGAGCAATGAAGCGAACCGCCTTGAGATTGACCAGTAGCGAATCCGGTCCGACGAGGTAGGGCTTGTTCTTGTCGTTGCCGTCATCGTCGAATGCCGGGAGATCCGGCTTCACGAAATGGCTTCGGTCCAGCACCAGATCGCCGGTTACGGTGGTTACGCCGTTGGCGCGTAGATCACGCAACAACAGCCAGAGCTTTTCCATGTTGAGCTTGGGGTCACCGCCGCCCTTGAGGTAGAGATTGCCATTCAAGGTCCCGTTTTCGACTGGGCCGTCGGCATAGAACTCGGTTTTCCATTGGTGGTTCGGCCCCAGGAGTTCCAGCGCCGCATAGGTGGTGACCAACTTCATCGTCGAGGCCGGGTTTACCGATACGTCCGCGTTGACGAACGTCGGCGTGCCTTTGCCATTGAGCGGCAACATGACAACCGAGAGGGCGCTGCTTTCGATCTTGTTGGCCTTGAGTGCCTTCTGCACGCGTGGCGAAAGGCTGTGGTCGACATTTTCGGCCATGGCGGAAAATGCCAGCGGCAGGGTCAGACTGCACGCGGCGACACGGATCAAGAGCCTGCCGATCGCATTTTTCCGATTGAAAGAAATGCAGAGTTTGAAGATTGATGACATAGAGAAGGTTCCCTACAACGTTCAGGGAAAGGCGCGACAGTATGACCGCGCCGGGAAATGACTTGCTTGTGGTCCGACAAGCGTAGTTGCCTGTGCGGTTCGCCGCGGCTGTGTACGAAATGCAGAAAGCATCCATGCCGCCAGCAACCTCTGAGATCGCACATCCAGAGCGTTGCTGTTAGAGTGCGCGCCATCATCCGCGGTAAAAAGGACCGAATCAATGGCTACTAATCGTTCACGTCGCCTGCGCAAGAAACTCTGTGTAGACGAGTTTCAGGAGTTGGGCTTCGAAGTAACGCTGACCTATCGTGACGGCTTGGAAAACCAGGCGGTCGACGGCTTTCTCGAGGCATTTCTGAACGAAGCCGTCGAGGCGAACGGGCTGGGCTACATCGGCGGTGAAGATTACGGATTCGTCTGTCTGGCCCGCCGCGGCTCGGTCAGCGAAGAACAGCGTAACCAGGTCGAGGCCTGGCTCAAGGGTCGCAGCGAGCTCGCCGAAGTGAACGTCAGCCCGTTGATGGACGTCTGGTATCCGGAAAACGAGATCAACGTCAAGGCGTGACCGATTCGTCTCGAGGCCGATCAGCCTTGATGGGTTGCCCTGATCTGCGCAATGCGATCCGGGCAGCCAGACGACGCAACAGCACCATCAGCAAACTCACACCCAACGCTACCCCGACGCCGATCGCCGCGTTGGTCAGGCGCAACTGGGGCAGCCCCCAATCTTTCGCCAGCGTCTCGGCCAGCAATACGAAACTCAGCGTTGTCTGCAGGACGAACAGGCCGTAGTGATGCGCCTGGAATGCACGGCTGAGCATCACCAGCGGCAGCATGATCATGACCATCATCGGTGGATCGGCCAGGCTGTGGCCCATGTAGATCAGCACCGCTGCAGCGCCGAGAATCCCTATACCAGCCTGCAATGCGCGAACGAGGCTGCGCTGAAGATCCATCTGCAGCGTCGTGAAGACGGCCAATGTCAGCCAGTAGCCTCGCGGTAGCTCCCCTAACGTCACGATCAGGCCACCAGTCGCCGCGGCGAGCATGTAGGTCAGGGCGTGGAGGCGCCAGCGACGAATCGGTGTGCGCCGTGCGCGGCGACGCAGGACTTTGACAAGGCTGAGCAGACGAGGCATGTACGGCCACATCCGCAAACCGTGCATGCCGCGCAGGCCAAAGGCAAGCAAGGTCACCCAAAGCCCGCCGAGGGCGAACAACACCGCAATGGCCTGCGGGTTATTGAACTCGCCGATGCCGTGCTGGCCCTGGCCAAGGCACAAGCAAATTGCCAGACCAATGCCGAGTTTGCCGGCTTCGGTGCCGTATCGCTGCAGCCACGCCAGCAGCAATCCGTAGAATGCGAACAGGCCGAGGCTGATAAAAGGGTGAGGGGCGGACCAATAGCCAAGTGCTGCACTGCCGGCGCCAAGACCGATGAGGAGCAGCATTCGCAGCATGCCCAGGCGGTGCAGCGGGTTCGCCTTGGCGGCCTGGAACGCGCCAACGGTGGCCCAAAGAAACCCCGGATGACCGCTGAACAGTCCGAGCAGCAGCGGCAACGCGCAACCCAGCCCGGCGACCGCTGCGGCACCCCAGGCAGGCTGGCCCGGGTGCCAGTCGATGATCTTCCACAACTTTTTTTTCATCGGCGTCACGTAGGGCTCGAACGTCCGGTCATTTCACTGGCCATCTCCGTTGCATAGCTGTCGGTCATGCCGGCGATGAAATCGATCATGCGCACGAAGGATTGGTACAGCGTCCAGTCAGGCCCTGGTGCGTTACCGCCGAGTAAATCCAGAATGCGACGGTTCTTGAACGACAGGGCACGCCCGCCGTGTTGCTCCAGCGCGGCACCGCAGAACGCATTGAGGAGAATTTCGAGCGTGGTATAGGCGCCAATCTCGTGCAGCGTCTTCCGCTTGTCCTGAAAGATCTTTTGGCGCGCTATGGCTTTTGCCTGCAACACGCACCGCTTGGCGGCGCCATGCATGTGCTCCACCAGATCTCCGGCAAGTTCGCCCCGAAGCAACGCCTGCTGTTGTTCGACAAAAGCTTGCGCGGCTGCGTTGGTCAAATGTTCGATTGCCTTGCCTCTCAAGATTGCCAGCTTGCGTCGGCGTGAGTCGGCAGGACCGAGCAGTCGGTAAGTTTCGGGAAGGTCATCGCCAACCAGGTCCAGCAGCAGCGACTCGACTTCGGCGTAATCCAACAGATCCATTTCCAGACCGTCTTCCAGGTCGATGAGGCCGTAGCAAATGTCGTCGGCTGCCTCCATCAGATAGACCAGCGGATGGCGTGCCCAGCGGTGTTCGTCGAGCTGGGGCAAGTCGAGTTTGGATGCGATCAGTTCGAGCAGCGGCAACTCGCTCTGGTAACAGCCGAATTTGTGCTTCTTGTAGCCCAGAGCTTCGGCGTGACGCGATGTCCACGGATATTTGAGGTAGGTGCCGAGCGTCGCATATGTAAGCCGCGTACCGCCGTCGAACTGGTGATATTCCAGCTGTGTAAGAACCCTGAACCCCTGGGCGTTACCTTCGAAATGGAGGAAGTCGGCGCGCTCGGCATCGCTCATGTCATCGAGCCAGCCACGCGCGGCGGCTTGCTGGAACCAGTGTCGAATCGCATCTTCGCCCGAGTGGCCGAATGGTGGGTTGCCGATGTCGTGGGCCAGACAGGCGGACTGCACGACCATCCCAAGATCCGCCGGACTGCACCATCGAGGCAGGTCGTCACGAAGCACCTCGCCAACGCGCATGCCAAGCGATCGTCCGACGCAGCTGACTTCGAGCGAATGAGTGAGGCGCGTATGGATATGGTCGTTGCTGGAAACCGGATGCACCTGGGTCTTGCGGCCAAGACGGCGAAAGGCTCCGGAAAAGATGATTCGGTCGTGATCCTTGTGAAACGGGCTTCTGCCGAGTTCGTCGGTGCTATGAACAGATTTTCCCAGTCGCTCACGATTAAGCAGGGTTTGCCAATCCAAGAGCACGCTCCTTTGTTGCCGTTACTTCAGCCGTCGGCTGGTTTCAGCCGGGCGCTAACGAGCAGCAGCTTACCGTACTTCGGTCAGCGAACAACCGCTTCCAAACCGCCATGTTCGGGTATGGATCCTGCTACCTGCGAAACCGCCGTACCAATGGATACAGGGCAATGCCCAGTCTGGCGATCTTTCCAAGCTTGCCCATGCGCCCACCGAACAATCCGAGAGCAACAGTGGCCGCGACCAATAGCGGCGCCTTGCCTGTGGGATGGTGCTCCGCACTCTCGGTGCGGCCCGCAATCATACCCTTGACCCGCTGGAAGGGATGCGCAAGCGGCTGCGAGTGATACAGGACCTGCTGGCGATTCATCTCCATCCGCAGGCGCACCAGGTCCTTGCGCATTGCCAGGTCGCTGGAACTACTTAGAGGCAGGCTCATGGCAATAGGCGCTCCCGATTGCGGGCCAATTCTTCAACAGTTGCCTGGAAGGGCGACGCACTTTCCTTCGCCAGGCGGACTGCCTGGTTAATGCAGACCGCCATGACCACCGCGTACAAGGCGCAAAGAATCAGGATGGCGGCGATGGGATTGCTATCCCAGAACGAGATGACGATTGCCGCGGACAACCCGACCAGAATCAGCAACCCCAGGACGAAACTGACACTGGCAAGGAGGAACAGCTTGAACACCCGACTGCGTTCTTCCTGAATCTCGATTCCAAGCAGTTCAAGATGGCCCTGCACAAGGCCAGCGAGCGCGCTGCCCATCTTCTTGATCGAGGGCGCAGGAGCATCCTGCGCGTACTTGGTTTCCATTGGGTCTGCCCCTCGCATCACCGGCGCGTGATCAGTCCGAAGAGGAAGCCAACGCCCGCTGCGATACCGATGGATTGCCACGGATGGCTATGGACATAGTCCTCGGTGCACTGAATGGCGGCCTGGCTCTGCTCTCGCAACGAGCCTTCCTGGTCCTTGAGCATCTGGCGGGCGCGAGTCAGGTTGGCGTTGATCTTGCCGCGCAACTCTTCCGTCTGCGAACCGGCGGTATCCTGCGTGTGTTTCAGCAGACGTTCGGTGTCACCGATCAAGGTGTGAAACTCCTCGATCAGTGCATTCTGTGCAGCCTGAATGTTGCGACGATGTGCGGACTTGTCGATCAACGAGGCGGAACGCCCGGTCGACCCATCAAGGATCGGTGTGCTATCTCCAGGTCCAAAAGTCGATTCGGTGGACATATTGCAGTTCCTCGCGAGTCTCGCCGGGGCGACAGGCCCCGGTGCCTAGAGGTTTCGAGCACAGTGGTCGCGCAAGGTTCCCGTTTCGTTTGGCAAACGGTACAGCGCTTATCATTCATCCGCCGCTTAACCGAAGTTTGTTTGCTCGACGCACTACGTTTTCGTTGGCTCATAAAAAGAAAACCCGCCGAAGCGGGTTCTCTAACTGCTTAGCGACAACCGAAAGCGGTTGTTACATCAGCGGGATGGTGTAGCTGGCAATCAGGCGATTCTCATCGATATCGTTACCTGCCCCGTTGCTGCGGAATGTCGCGTTGCGCCACTTCAGATTCAGGTTCTTCAATGCGCCTTCCTGGAATGTGTAGCCGATGTCGGTATCACGCTCCCATTCTTCGCCGTTTCCGTTTGCGCCAAAATCATCGCCAGACACATAGCGAGTCATGAAGGCCAGGCCTGGAATGCCGACGGAAGCGAAGTTGAAATCGTAGCGCGCCTGCCAGGATTTTTCGTCGGCTTGGGCGAAGTCACCTATCTGAACGAAGTTCACCAGATAGGGGTCGATGTTACCGCCTACATAGGCGAATCCTGTATCGCCAGACATCTTCTGGTAGCCGAGGCCGAAGCTGTGGCCACTCAGAGCGTACGTAACCATTGCGCCGAATGCCTTGTTATCGACATTGGTGCTGCCATCGTCAGTGGAGCGCTGATAGCGAAGATCGGTTTTAAGCGACTGATCCTTTGCAATCGGCAATACGTGAACGAGGTTCACGGCGTGTTGCTTGTAGAAGTCTTCCAGGTTGCTGTAGTAGTAGGAAGCGCTCAGCTCTTTGGTGAGCTTGTAGGTACCGCCCAGGTAAACGAACTCGTCGGATTCTACGCCCGACTTAGCAACGCTGACCCCATCAACGAAAATGCCTTTACCAGAAGTATTGACGACCATGTCTTGATCGTTCGTTGAGTTCCGGTCATTAATCTGGTCGATATAACCCGCGTCCAATGTCAGGCCATCAATCTCGTTGGAAACCAACTGGGCG
>Ga0209971_1000518_pt1 | contig 10198 bp, 8 predicted proteins | sample InoplaM3SAM_FD_187588 | JGI IMG/M metagenome (GOLD analysis project Ga0209971, IMG submission 187588) | Arabidopsis thaliana rhizosphere microbial communities from the Joint Genome Institute, USA, that affect carbon cycling - Inoculated... | ecosystem: Host-associated > Plants > Roots >... | reverse complement strand
CGCCCCGCCACAGGCGGCGCCGAACGCGAGAAGGACCGTCAGCAGGTAGGGAATCTGCCTCCTGAAACCCGGCACCTGGGTCAGGCGCCCTCGACTTCCGCGGCCGGCGGCTCCTCGCCGTTCGCGCCCTCCGCCTCGTAGAGATCGTCCCGCCGCACGAGGGAGTACTTCTTGGCGTAATAACGGAAGGACCGGAAGGACATGTGGAGCAGCTCCGCCGCTTTCGTCTGAACGCCGTCGGAGCGGTCGAGAGCTTCGCGCATCAGCCGCTTGCCGACCGCCTCGAGGTAGCTCTCGAGGTTGATCCCCTCCTGGGGGAGGCTCTCGAAGTCGGGAACCCGGGTCTTGACGCCGAGCGCGATCGACTCCGGCAGGCTCGACACGTTGATGACCGGACCCGCCTCGAGCGCCACGGTCCGTTCGAGCGTGTTCTCGAGCTCGCGGACGTTCCCCGGCCATGGGTACGCCTCCAGGAGGCGCATCGCCTCGGTCGAGATCTTCTTCTCCGGGATTTTCTGCTCCTTGCAGATCTTGCCGATGAAATGCTGCGTCAGCGGGGCGATGTCCTCGAGCCGCGCGCGCAGCGGGGGAAGCGGAATCGGGATGACGTTGATGCGGTAGAACAGGTCCTCCCGGAACTTGCCGGCCGCGACGAGGTCGGTCAGGTCCTTGTTCGTGGCGGCGATGATCCGGACGTCGACGCTGACCTCCTCGTTGCCCCCGACTTTCCGGATCACCTTCTCCTGGATGGCGCGCAGCAGCTTGACCTGCATCGTGACCGTCGTCTCGGAGATCTCGTCCAGGAAAAGAGTCCCGTTGTCCGCCTCCGTGAAGAGACCCCGCTTGTCCTTGATGGCGCCGGTGAACGCCCCGCGCTCGTGGCCGAAGAGCTCGGACTCGAGCAGCGGCTCGGGCAGCGCGCCGCAATTGATCGAGACGAACTTGCGATCCTTGCGGATCGAGGTGTAGTGGATGGCGCGGGCGATGAGCTCCTTGCCCGTTCCGCTCTCCCCGGTCAGGAGCACCGTCGAGGAGACCTTCGCGATGCGCTCGATCGTGCGGAAGATCTCCTGCATCCGCGAGCCCTTGCCGATGATGTTCGCGAACGTGTACTTGGCCGCGAGCTCCTGCTTCAGGTAGATGTTCTCGTCGCGCAGCTGCTTTTCGCCGAGCGCGCGGTCGACGATCAGGCCGAGCTCTTCGATGTTGAAGGGTTTCGCGATGTAGTCCACCGCGCCGGCCTTCATCGCCTCGATGGCGTCGGGCGTCGACGTATGGGCTGTGATCATGATGACCGGCGTCTTCGGGGACTCCGCCTTGACCCTCCGGAGGAGGTCGAGCCCGTTCCCGTCCGGCATCTTGATGTCGGACAGGATGAGGTCGGGGGTCGAGCGCAGCGCCGAGGCCTGCCCCTCGGTGAAGTTCGAAGCCGTCAGAACCTCGAATCCCCTCTTGTGGAAGAAGAACCCGAGCATGTCGCGGATCGAAGCTTCGTCGTCCACGATCAGAATGCGCTGTCCGCTCATCCGGCTACTCCCATCGGAATGGCCGTTCTCTCCACGGCCTCTGGCGCGTGGGCGACGCGCGGAAGTTGAATCGTGACGGTCGTCCCCTCGCCCGGTCGGGACTCCACATCGATGACGCCGCCGTGGTCCTCGACGATTCTTCGCACGATGGCCATTCCAAGTCCGGTGCCACCGTCGAAAGCGGTGGAGAAGGGAGTGAATATCCGCGCGATTTCATCGGAGCTCATCCCGCGGCCGGTGTCGGAGAACCGGATGACGTACCAGCCCCCCTCTTCGCGCCCCGAGATCGTCAGCTTTCCGCCCGCGTCCATCGCGCGGACCGCGTTCTTGGCCATGTTGTAGATGATCTGGCGGATCTGGTCGCGATCTCCCGAAAGCGTGGACGAGCCGGGGGAGACGTCGAGCTCGATCACGTGAGCGTCGGAAACCTCGTCCGACAGCCGGAAGATCTCCATGACCTCCGAGATCGTGGTCGCCACGTCGAACGACGCGACGCGTCGCTCCTGCGGCCGCACGAACCGCAGGAATTCCTCCAGGATGCCGGAGAGCCGGTTCGACTCCGAAACGATGATCTCCATCAGCCGCCGCTCCGTCGATCCAACCGAGAGCTCGTTCGAGAGCACCTGCACGGAGCCGGAGATCGACGCGAGCGGATTGCGGATCTCGTGGGCGATTCCCGCAGCGAGCTCGCCCACCGCGGCGAGCTGCTCGTTGAAACGCGCCCTCCGCTCCAGCTTCTTCACTTCGGTCAGGTCCTGGAAGAGGATCAGAGTCCCCTCGTCACCTTCGGCGCCCTCGAGCACGCGCAGCGAGTATCCGAGCACGCGGTGGTTTCCGGGTACCCGCTCGAACTCGGTTTCGGCCCGATAGGGTTCGCGGCCGCGCGCGCGGGTGCGGATGCTCTCCCAGTTGCACGGGAAGGGGAGCTCCAGCTCCGCCAGGAAACGGCCGGTGATCGCGGCGGGGTCGAGCCCGAGCATCTCGCCCCCCGGAGGGTTCAGGAACGTGACCCGCTGCCGCGAGTCGGTCGTCAGCAGGCCCGAGGACATCGAGGCGATGACGTTCGCATACAGGTGCTGAAGGCGGGCGAGCGCCCTCTGGCGCCGGGTGAGCTCCTCGCGCGCGGAGTGCAGCTTCTCGGAGAGGTACGCGACCATGAAGGCGACGCCCAGGAAGGCGAGGACGTTGATCGCCAGGTTGTAGCGCACCTGCGGACCGCTCCACTCCGAGAGGGAAGCGAACGGCGGGACGGGCAGGACGCCGAAGGCGACGAGCTCCACCATCGAGCCGTACAGGATCGCGGCGGTCGAGGCGGTGACCACGGCGCCGATGCGGTGGAGAAGGAAACCGGCTGTGCCGATGACGACGATGTACAGGAACGTGAAGACCGAGTCGGGGCCACCCGTCGAGTACACGAGGAGGGTGACGAGCCCGAGGTCCCCGATGACCTGGATCCAGGCGTCCAGAGTCGGCCGCAGAAAGCGGCCCATGGTCCAGTGGAAGACGGAGAGAAGGAACGCGCCCCCGAGAAGCCGGTAGAGAAAGGAGATCTCCGCAGCCGCGCCGATGCCCGCCTGCATGAGCACGGCCGACAGCAGGATGAAGGCGAGGACGATGATCCTCGCCATCGACAGCAGCCCGAGCGACCGCCGGAGCGAATCGGCCGCGTTCGGAGGTGCGGTGACGGAAAAACGCGCGCGGCCGGTGTCCGTACTTCCTCTTTGGCCCGCGCTATCCGATCTTGTTGATCAGCGTGAACATCGGCAGGTACATGGCGATGACGATGCCGCCGATGATGACGCCGAGTATGAAGATCATGACGGGCTCCATCAGCTTGACGAGGCCCTGGACCGCCGCGTCCACTTCGTCCTCGTAAAAGTCTGCGATCTTGTTCAACATCGCGTCGAGCGCGCCGGTCTGCTCGCCCACGCCGATCATCTGCACGACCATGTTCGGAAAGACGTTGGAGTCTTTGAGCGGCTCGACAATCGTCTTACCGCCTTCGACGCTCTTCCGCGTCTCCAGCACGGCGTCCTCGACGATGGCGTTGCCGGCCGTCCGCGCCGTGATCTCGAGGCTCTCGAGAATGGGAACGCCCGACGACGTGAGCGTCGCGAGGGTGCGGCAGAAGCGCGCGACGGCGATCTTGCGAAGGATCATTCCCAGGATCGGGAGCTTCAACAGGAGCCCATCGATCACGCGACGGCCCCGGTAGGTCCGGTAGTAGCGCCGGACCATGTACGCCGCCACGGCGATGCCGATGACGAAGAAGATGAAGTAGCGCGCGAGGAAATTGGACGCCGCGATCACGACCCGCGTCGGGAAGGGGAGCTCGGCCCCGAGGCTCGTGAAGAGGGCGGCGAACGTCGGAATGACCTTCAGGAGGATGACCGCCACGACGACCGCGGCGATCACGATGACCGCCACCGGGTAGATGAGGGCGGACCGGACCTGCGAGCGCAACTTGACGGCTTTCTCGATGTAGACCGACAGGCGCTGGAGGATCGTGTCGAGGATACCGCCCGCCTCGCCCGCCGCGATCATGTTCACGTACAGCGTGTCGAACGCCTTGGGGTGACGTCGCATCGCGTCGGCGAGCGTCGAGCCGGCCTCGACGTCCTGCCGCACCTGCAGCAGGATCTTCTGGAAGTTCTTGTGCTCCTGCTGGAGCGCCAGGATCTCGAGGCACTGGACGAGGGGAAGACCCGCATCGATCATGACCGAGAACTGCCGGGTGAAGACCGCCAGGAGCTTCGGCGGGACCTTCCTCCCGACTTTCGTGAGCGAGATTTCCTTGCCGCGCTCGCGGATTCCGGTGACGACGATGTTCTGGCGGCGCAGTTGCGCGAGGGCGAGCTCCTTCGATTCCGCGACGAGCGCGCCTTCCTGCACCATCCCGGCGCGGTTGCGTCCCTTCCAGGCGTAGCTCGGCACGGTCAGCTCCTCTTTCCGGCGGCGGCGGCGGCCGTCGGGACGTTCACGCCGGCTCCGCGATTGATGAGCTCCTGCAACTCGTCGGGGCTGGAAGAGCGCAGGAGAGCGCTCTCGAGGGTGATCAGCTTGCGGTGGTAGAGCGTCGCGAGCGACTGGTTGAAGGTCTGCATTCCGAACTTCGACTGTCCGGCCTGCATCATCGAGTAGACCTGGTGAATCTTGTCTTCCCGGATCAGGTTGCGGATGGCCGCGTTGGGTACGAGGATCTCCATCGCCATCACGCGGCCCTTGCCGCTCGCCCGCTCGAGCAGCGCCTGGCAGAGGATCCCCTCCAGCACGAACGACAGCTGCGTGCGGATCTGGGTCTGCTGGTGCGCCGGAAATACGTCGATGATGCGGTTGATCGACGACGCGGCGCTGTTCGTGTGCAGGGTCGCGAGCGTCAGGTGGCCCGTCTCGGCGATTCGCAAGGCGGCCTCGATCGTCTCGAGGTCGCGCATTTCACCGACGAGCACGACGTCCGGATCTTCGCGAAGGACCGATCGCAGCGCGTTCGGGAACGAGTGCGTGTCCGCGTGGAGCTCGCGCTGGTTGACGATGCACTTCTTGTGGGTGTGAAGGAACTCGATCGGGTCCTCGATCGTGACGATGTGGAGCTGCTTCTCCCGGTTGATCTTGTCCATCATCGCGGCAAGAGTCGTCGTCTTCCCCGAGCCGGTCGGTCCGGTGACGAGGATCAAGCCGCGCGGCTTCTCGCAGAGGAGCTCGACGACCGGCGGCAGGCCGAGCTCGCGGAAGCCCAGGATCTGATACGGGATCTGCCGGTAGACGCCTCCGACCGCGCCACGCTGCATGAAGTTGTTCGCCCGGAACCTGGCCAGCCCCTTCACGCCGAACGAGAAGTCGAGCTCGAGGTTCTCCTCGAACCGATGCTTCTGGTTGTCGGTCAGGACCGAGTAAGCGATCTGCTTGGTCTCGGCCACGGTCAGCGGCGGATAGGGCAGCGGCAGCAGCCGGCCGTCGAGTCGCACCATCGGTGGAGAATTAGTGGTCAGGTGGAGGTCGGACGCCCCCATTTCCACCATCTGCTTCAAGAGCTGGTGAAGAGTCGCTTCCCCTGCCATTTTTTGACGGCCCTCGCGAGTAAGTTGTCTTGAACTAAAGTCTAGTTTAGCAGGGGTCGCGCCCACCGGGAGGGGTGTTTCGATGCCCGGCCACGGTCGAGAGCAGCCGGTCGCCCCTCCGGGGGGGGCCGGGGCCCTTCCGGCGGCACAGGGACCCCTCAGACCACCGTCTCTCTCAGCACCTCTTCGAGCGTCGTGACCCCGTCCCGCACCTTCTGCAGGCCCCCGTTGCGGAGCGTCACCATCCCCTCTTCGATTCCCCGTCGCTTCAGCTCGATCGACGAGGCGCCCGACAGGATCATGTCCCGGATCTCGTCGGAGAAGAGGAGCACCTCGAAGAGCCCGATCCTCCCCTTGTATCCGGTGTTCTTGCACTTGTCGCAGCCGCGGCCGCGCTTGATCTTGAGGGACTTGACCTCGTCGGGCGCGAAGCCGACCTGGATCAGGATCTGCGGGGAGGTGTCGACGTCCTCCGCGCAGTTCGTGCAGACCTTGCGCACGAGCCGCTGTGCGGCGATGCAGTTGATCGACGTCGCCACGAGGAAGGGCTCGATCCCCATGTTCATCAAACGGTTGACCGTCGAGGGCGCGTCGTTCGTGTGCAGGGTGGAGAGCACGAGGTGCCCGGTCAGCGCCGCCTTGACGGCGATCTCCGCCGTCTCGAAGTCGCGGATCTCTCCGACGAGGATGATGTCCGGGTCCTGGCGCAGGAACGACCGCATGGCGGACGCGAACGTGAGCCCGATCTGCTCCTTCATCTGAACCTGGTTGATGCCGGCCAGGTTGAACTCGATCGGGTCCTCGGCCGTGAGGATGTTGACGGCCGGATCGTTCAACTGCGCGATGGCCGAATAGAGGGTGTTCGTCTTGCCCGAGCCGGTGGGGCCCGTGACGAGGACGATTCCGTACGGCTTGTCGATGGCCTCCTTGAACCGGCGCAACGGCTCCTGGTCGAAGCCGAGCTGGGTCATGTCGAGCTGGAGCCGCGACTTGTCGAGCAGCCGCATGACGACCTTCTCGCCGAAGTGCGTCGGAACGACCGAGACGCGCAGGTCGAGGTCCCGCGTGCGCTCCTCGACCCTCAGGCGGATCTTGATGCGGCCGTCCTGGGGGAGCCGCTTCTCGGAGATGTCGAGCTTGGCCATGATCTTCAGGCGCGAGATCAGGGGATCGCGCGTGCGCATCGGCAGCGACATGATGTTGTGCAGGATCCCGTCCACGCGGAACCGGACGCGGAACTCCTTCTCGTAAGGCTCGACGTGGACGTCGGAGGCGCCCGCCTTGAGCGCCTCGATCAGGATCAGGTTGGAGACCTTGATGATCGGCGCGGACTCCGAGGACTTGGCGAGATCGGTCAGGTCGATCTCCTGACCTTCCTCCCCGCGGACGACGTCGACCTCACCGGTGTCGAAGCCGGTGATCTCGTCCATGTTCATTTCGGAGAGGCCGACGCTCGCCATGTCGTCGATGGTCAGCGCCGAGCTCATGAGGTCGTCGATCCCGCCACTTCCGTCCGACGGCGCGCTGCCGGTCGTCGCTCCCTTCGGCCGCTCCTTCAGAACGACCGATCGCGGCGTGCCGTAGTGCTTGTCGATCGCGCGCCGCAGCGACGCTTCCGAGGCGACGACCGGCTCGACGTTGTATCCCGTCATGAACTTGATGTCGTCCATGGCGAAGACGTTCGTCGGGTCGGACATCGCGATCGTCAGAGTCGCTCCGGTCTTGTTCACGGGAAGGACGCCGTACTTGCGCGCCACCTCTCCCGGGACGACTTTGATCACGGTGGGATCGATCTCGAAATGCGCGAGGTCGATCGACGGCACGCCGAACTGCTGCGACAGCGTCTCGGTGATGTCGGTCTCGGAGACGGCTCCCAGGCGGATCAGCGCCTCGCCGAACTTGCCCCCCTCCTCCCGCTGGGACTTCAGCGCGGCCTCGACCTGCTCGGGTGTGACGAGCTTCGCACTCAAGAGGAGTTCGCCCAGTTTTACGACCATGGAGAGCGACACAGGGTAAGGCTTCGGGCCCGTTCTGTCAAAAGTGAGGACAGACACATCGGAGCGTCCCGCTACGGCTTTTCGATGGCCTTGAGCTTGCCGGTCAAGGTCCCGACCTTGAGCTTCGACTTGATCTGGACGGGCATCTTTCGCTCATCGTCGGTGAGCCACAGCGTCAGGGTCTTGCCCTTGCCGATCAGGCCCTCGGGCCCCTGCGGCTCGACGCGGATCGTCTTGAAGGTCCCGGCGGGAGTGGTCACGGTCTCGCGCCCCTTGACGACGACCGAAAGCGGAAAGAGTCGGCGCGACACGACCGTCAGAGAAATCGGCTCGCTGCGGTTCAGGTCGAGGAGCCGGATGTAGTAGATCGAGGAGAGCGTGTCGAACGTGTCCGCCTCGATCGGGATCGGCTTCCCGTCGCGGTACGCGATCTTCTTTTCGTAGTCGAACTCGATCAGGTCGTCCCGAACGCGCTTGCCTTCGACGGTGTGCTTCTCGTAGCGCAGCGATCGAAAGGTCTTCGGATCGACCCAGGACGCCAGATAGTCGCGCACGATGAAGATCTTCGAGAGGAATTCGCCGGAGATCGCGGAGAGCTCGAACTTCCAGGCGGGTCGGCCGTCGAGCCGGGTCTCCGTCGCCGACAGCGTGAGCTCCCCCCCCGCGGCGCCGAGGATCGACATCGCGAACCGGAGCTTCTCCCCGAGGAAGAGGGGGCGCGAATCCGGCACCGGCTGCGCGGAGGCGGCCGGAGCGAGCGAGAGCGCGAGGAGGAGCGCGCCGAGGAGAAAGCGGGCCGGGTTCAAGCGCGCAGCAGAACGAGAGATGTCAGCAATTCGTTCCCATGATGGGGTCAGGTCTCCACTTGCCACATTGCTTCGCAATGTGGCAAGGCCCTTTGTCCGTATTCCGCGGTTCGGCGATCAGTGAAGACCTGACCCCTTCAGGCCGCAAGCACCTCGAGCGCCCGGCGGGCAACCTCTTCGGGGCCCGTCTTCGAATCGTAGCGCACGGCCGATCCGGGGCTGCGGTACGGGCCGTTTCGCGCCGGGTCGGTGGGGCCGAAGAGGGCGAGAGTCGAGGTTCCGAGCGCGTCGGCCAGGTGCAGGGGGCCGGTGTCGCCCGCGACCACAAGCGACGCGCGCGCGATCACGTGCGCCAGCGCGGGCAGCGTCAGCGCCGGGAGGACGCGCATCTCCGGCGCGAGCGCTTCGAGCCGGCGGACGCGGCTTTCATCTCCCGGTCCCCACGACAGGACCGGCGAGAGTCCGGGACTCTTCGCGAGAAGCCGGGCAAGCACCGCGAACCGTTCTTCGCCCCAGGTCTTCTCGGGCCGGCCCGCGCCGGGGTGGTAGAGCGCGAACGGCCGTGGCTGGCCGGCCAGGAACGCGTCGGCCTCGGGCGCGGGTCGAGCGAGCAGGAAGCGGGCATCCGGAAAGCGATCCGTGATCGGGATTCCCGCCGCCTCTGCGAGAGAAAGGTTCCGGTCCACGACGTGACAGCCGGCGAGCGGCTGAACCGGTCGATTCCCGAGAACCGCCGACGTCGGCTCCCTCCGGCTCAACGCGGAGAAACCGACGACGGGAGCGCCCGCGAATCGCGAGATCACGGCGGACTTCCAGAGACCCTGCGCGTCGATCGTCACGTCGGGCGCGAGCTCTCGCAGCTCGCGGCGGAGCGCGGCGATCTCCGAGACCGTGCGCGGCGAGAGAAGACGGCGCCGCCATCCCTTCGTGTCCGCGACGATCACGCGCTCGACGTCCGGGTCCGCAGCCAGCAGGTCCCGGTAGGCGGCCTCCACCACCCAGAAAACGTGTCCCCCCGCCCGGTGGGCGTTCGCCGCCACGGGAAGCGTGTGGATGACGTCGCCGAGAGACGAGAGGCGGACGATCAGGAGCTTCATCGACGTGAGACGTGAGACGTGAGACGTGAGACGAAGTCCGAAAACTGATTGATCGTCATCGAGTCCTGCTCGCAATTCTTACGTCTTACGTCTTACGAATTCGTCCGATCAGATCGGTCGTCGCATGGTCCTTCGGGTCGCCCACGATGACGGTCCGCCCCCCGTATCGGGCGACCACGTCGCGCTCCGGGACCGAGTCGGGCGTGTAGTCCGTCCCCTTCGCGTGCACGTCGGGCTGGAGTTCCGAGAGGAGACCGGCGGGGGAGTCCTCCTCGAAGAGGACGACGGCGTCGACGCATTCGAGCGCCGCCACGATCTCGGCGCGCTCGGCGGCGGGTACGATCGGACGTCCGTCCCCCTTCGCCCGGGCAACGGACGCGTCGGAGTTGACGGCGACGAGGAGCCAGTCCCCCTCGGCGCGGGCGGCTTCGAGGTAACGCACGTGGCCGGCGTGGAGGAGGTCGAACGCGCCGTTGGCGAAGACGACGCGGCGTCCGGCCCTCCGTTCCGCGGCCGCCCGGCGCACGGCTTCGGGGCGGGTGAGGATCTTCGCGGCGGAGGAGCGGGGCGCGCCGCTCATCCGCGCGATGGAGGGGGTGACCGTCGCTCGTGAGCCGCACTGCACGATGAGCCTTCGAACGCCGGCGCGCGACTACGGACACGTCCGGATGGCGCTGCGCGGCGGCCACCAGATTGGCAACGCCGTCGTCGCCA
>Ga0209971_1000515_pt1 | contig 10204 bp, 11 predicted proteins | sample InoplaM3SAM_FD_187588 | JGI IMG/M metagenome (GOLD analysis project Ga0209971, IMG submission 187588) | Arabidopsis thaliana rhizosphere microbial communities from the Joint Genome Institute, USA, that affect carbon cycling - Inoculated... | ecosystem: Host-associated > Plants > Roots >... | reverse complement strand
CGGAAACGCTGCGCGACGCGTGCGACGTCCCGGGACAGGCGCTCGCGTACAAGGTCGGGGCGGCGAAGATCCGCGAGTTGCGCGATCGCACGGCGCGCGAGCTCGGAACGTCCTTCGACGTCCGGAGGTTCCACGACGCCGTTCTCGGATCGGGTCCGATGCCGCTCGACGTGCTGGAGCGGCACATCGACTGGTTCATCGACGCGGAGAAGGCGCGCGTCACGATGACGGCGTCCCGGTAGCGCTCCGAAGTTACTTCGTCCGCGCGAACCGCAGCGTCTCGCCCGACTCGACGTTGCGGATCCGGATACCTCCCGGGTCGACTTCCACGGTCCACTTTCCGACTGCGCCGGGGATGGCCTGGGCGCACGTCGATGCGCCCCGCGTCTCTCCCGCGAAACCGTCGCCGCTCGGGGCGAAGTAGAGGTCGCAGGCCGACCGCAGCTCGTCCTCGCTGAATCGCATCGCCTCCCGCGAGAGCGGCGTCACCGTGGAGTCGAAGTGTGGAACGTAGACCGCGTGGACCGTCCGGCCCTGGGTTTCCAGCCTCAGGAGGCCGACTCGCCGGACGTTCCGGTCGCGGTAGCGGCCGACCGCCGTGACGAACACGTCGAATCGCGTTCCACCGCGCCCTCCGAGAGTGGAGAAGTCGAGCCGGAGGCCGTTGCCGGGGGTCGTGCCCTGGTAGTTGCCGGACAGCATGGACGAAAGGTCCGAGAGGCTCGAGCGCGAGCTCTCGGGCGCCGTCCGTTCCGACGGCCCGTCCGGCGGCGGGGACGAAGAGCAGGCGAAGAGGACGGACGTCGCGATGAGCGCGCCCGCGACCGCGCCCCACCTCGAGCGGTTCTTCATGGCTGAAATCCTCCTCCGACAGGGACTTGCCCGGGCACGTTCCACGGGCCGGCCGGTGCGGTCCGCGACTTGCAGATCCTACCGGCATGGAGGCACGGAAGAGTCCGGCTGCTTTCCGGGTCCGACTTTCCGCCGGGCTCTTCGCGGCGGCGGCGCTGTCGGTCGTCCTCCTCGGCGCGCGGTGCTCATCGGTCTTCGAGAGGCCGGAGCTCCAGTTCCGCGGGATCCAGATCAACTCGATCGGCTTCGATGGCGCTTCGGTGGAGATCCTCGTCGACGTCTACAACCCCAACGCGTACCGGCTGGGCGTCGAGCGTCTTTCGTACGACCTCGCCGTCGAGAACGTCCACTGGGGCGTCGGCTCGACCGTCACGCCGCTGGCCGTCGAAGGCCGCGACAGCGCGACACTGCGCCTGCCGCTCGAGGTCTCGTGGTCGCGGCTGGGAGACGCCGGCCGCGAAGCCCTCCGGAGCGGGAGCGTCAACTACGGTGTGTCCGGCGAGATGACCCTGGCGACGTCGCTCGGGGCCTTCAACGTCCCGTACACCAAGTCCGGCCGCCTCTCGGTGTTCACGGGCCAGGAGAGCGCGGATCCGGGACTCTCGAGGCCGGACTTCACGATGCGGTTCCGGCTCGCGGGCTATTCGACCGAGACCGCGACCCCGTTCTCGAAGACGATCCTCTTCCCGGTGCTCCTGTAGAGCCACGTCTCGCGAGGCGCTCCCGCCTCGGTGGAGCCCCGGGTCACCTCGTCGGGCGGCCCCATCAGCGCACGGATCTCGGAGGTCGTCATGTTCTCGTGGACTCTTCCCGCCTCGCGCGGCGCCGCCGATTCGGCGCCGAGCCGGTCGATTTCCGCCTGGCGCGCGTCGGCCTTTCTTGCCGCGTCGCGGGCCCGCTCGATCGGCGCGGATGAACCCGTCTCCTTGTCCCTCGATCCGAGAAGTCCGCCGGCCGAGTTCTTGTAGAGCCAGAGCCCGACGCCGACCACGAGGAGCAGGAGGACGAGACGGCCCATCAGGCGTGCTGGGAGTACGTGGGCAGCGTCGCCCCGGTGGAGGAGCGGAACTCGTTCATTTCGCGCTCCGACACGAGGAGGTCTTTCAGCGTGATCTTGCCGAGGACAGAGTCGACGGCATGCTGCAGCATGCGCCAGACCGAGCGGATCGAGCAGTCGGGCAGGTGCGTGCAGAGCCGCTCGATCCCGGAGTGGGAGTCGCAGAACGACGGCTCGTAGAGGCGGCCGCCGAGCGTCGCGAGAACCTCTCCCACGTTGATCTCGTCGGCCGGCCGCGACAAGGCGTAGCCGCCGGACTGGCCGCGCGTCGAGATGACGAACCCGCCCTCGCGCAGCACGCGCATCATCTTCGCGACGTTCGGCTCCGAGATCCCCTCGGCGCGCGACAGCTCCGGGATGGAGAGGCTGCCGGCCGTCCCCTCGCGTCCGACGCGGAGCAGACAGCGGAGCCCGTACTCCTCCTGCGAGCTCAACTTCACGGGGTCACCGGCCCGTTCACATCATCCCCAGCTGGAGCTTCGCCGCGTCCGACATCATGCTCATGTTCCACGGCGGGTCGAAGAGGACCTGGACGTCCGCCTCCTTGACGCCGGGCACCGTGAGGAGCTTCTGGCGGATGTCTTCCCGAAGAACGTCCCCCATCCCGCAACCCGGCGCCGTCAACGTGAACTTGACGTCCACCCTGTTTCCGCCGTCGGGCAGCGGCGTGACCTCGCAGCCGTACACGAGGCCGAGGTCCACGATGTTCACCGGGATCTCCGGGTCGTAGCACGTACGGAGCTGGTCCCACGAGAGGTCCTGAACCGATTTCCCCGCGGCGGAGGCCTCGTCGAGCTGGTCCGGCGGTTCCTCTCCGATGGCGTCGGCGTCCCTGCCGTCGATCCGGGCGAGGTATCCCATCGGCATCATCACGGTGAACGAGCCGCCGAGCGACTGCGTGATGAAGACACGGGTGCCGGCGGGAATCGTGAACCGGGTGCCGGCCGGGATTTCGCTCGCGGTCACCTCTCGGGTGGTCGTGGTCTCTTTTTCCATTCTCATCAGCTTGCTCCGCCGCTCTCGGCCTTCGGACCCTCCGTCAGCTCCGTCGAGACCGTCGTCTCCTCTCCGGCAAGCGCGGCCTTCAGCGTGTGCCAGGGAAGGGTCGCGCACTTGACCCGCACCGGGAACTCGCGCACGCCCGAGAAGACGGCGAGCTTTCCGAGCTCCGGCCGCCCGGCGCCCTTCTCGCCTTCGCGCCCCGTGATCAGGTCGTGGAATCGCTCGAAGAGCGCCTCCGCCTCGGCGCGGGTCTTCCCCTTGAGGGTCTCGGTCATCATCGACGCCGAGGCCGTCGAGATCGCGCAGCCCGCGCCGCGGAACCCGACGTCCGCCAGCACGTCGTCCTCGACCCTCACGTAGACGGTCTCGCGATCGCCGCAGAGCGGGTTGTAACCCTCCGCCCGGCGGTTCGCGCCGGCGAGCTCTCCGAAGTTGCGCGGGCGCTTGCTGTGGTCGAGGATCACCTCCTGGTAGAGGTCGCGCAGATCGCCCATCAGCGGAACATCCTCAGCACTTTCCGGATCCCCTCGGCGAGCGCATCGATCTCGTCGCGCGTGTTGTAGAGCGCGAGCGAGGCACGCGCCGTCGCGGGAACGCCGAAGAACTCCATGACCGGCTGCGCGCAGTGGTGGCCGGTGCGGATCGCGATCCCCTCCTGGTCGAGGACCGTCCCGACGTCGTGGGGATGGACGCCCTCCAGCACGAAGGAGAGGACGCCGATCTTCTCGGGCGCGGTGCCGATGATCGTGAGTCCCGGCATCGCGGAAAGGGCGCGGGTCGCGTATGCGAGCAGGTCCTCCTCGTGAGCGGTCACCCGGCCGATACCGATCGCCGACAGGTAATCGACCGCGGTTCCGAGTCCGATGGCGCCCGCGATGTTCGGCGTGCCCGCCTCGAACTTGTAGGGGAGAACGTTCCACGTCGACTTCTCGAACGTGACCGAGCTGATCATGTCGCCGCCCCCCTGGTAAGGCGGCATTTCCTCGAGCAGCTCCGCCCGGGCGTAGAGGACACCGACGCCGGTGGACCCGTACATCTTGTGCGACGAGAAAGCGTAGAAGTCGCACCCGATCGAGCGGACGTCGACCGCGAGGCGCGGCACTGCCTGGGCTCCATCGACGAGCACTGGGACGCCGCGGGAGTGGGCGATCTCCACGATCCGTCGAATCGGAACGAGCGTGCCGAGGGCGTTCGAGACGTGGGCGACGGAGACGATCCTCGTGCGCGGAGTGAGGAGCCTCTCGAGCTCTTCCACCTGCACGGCGCCGGTCCTGTCGATCGGGATGACCTTCAGGCGCGCCTTCTTCTCCTCGCAGAGGAGCTGCCACGGGACGATGTTCGAGTGGTGCTCGAGCGCGGTGATGACGACCTCGTCCCCCTCGCCGACCCTCTGGCGGCCGTACGTCTGGGCGACGAGGTTGATGCCCTCGGTCGTCCCGCGGACGAAGATGATCTCGCGCGCTTCGGCGGCGTTCACGAAGGCGCGCGCCTTCTCGCGGGCCGCCTCGTATGCGTCCGTCGCCTCGACCGAGAGGAGGTGCACGCCGCGGTGGATGTTGCCGTAGGACTTCCGGTACATGTCCGCGACGGAGTCGATGACGACGCTCGGCTTCTGCGTCGTGGCGGCGTTGTCGAGGTAGACGAGCGGCTTCCCGTGCACCCGGCGCGACAGGATCGGAAAGTCGCGGCGCAGCGCGGCGACGTCGAGCGGAGGACGCTCCGCCGGTCGGACCGGTGCGGGGGTGCTCACGCGCCGCCTCCCGGAAGCCGCAGGCCGAGGTGTTCCTCGACGAGCGCCCGGAGGGGCGCGATGCGAATTCGCGACGACACGTCGCTCGCGAACGCATAGACGAGGAGGTCCCGCGCTTCGCGTTCCCCGATGCCCCGCGACCGCAGGTAGAAGAGCGCCCCCGCATCGAGCTGCCCGATCGTCGAGCCGTGCCGGCACTTCACGTCGTCCGCGAAGATCTCGAGAGCCGGCGTCGAGTTGACGAGCGCCTCTCTGGAGAGGAGAAGATTCTTGTTGGTCTGCATCGCGTCGGTCTTCTGCGCATCGGGGCGCACGATGATCTTTCCGTGGAACACGCCGCGCGACTTCCCGTCCATGATGCCCTTGTAGAGCTCGCGGCTGGTTCCGTGCGGCTTCGCGTGGTCGATCAGCGTGTGGTTGTCGAGGTGCTGGTTCCCCGACCCGACGAAGAGCCCGTTCAGGGTGCAGTCGGCGCCCTCCGCCGCCAGCCGGACGTTCAGGTCGTTGCGGACGAGCGCGCCGCCGAAGGTCATCGAGTGCGACGTGAGCCGGCTGTCGCGCTCCTGGAGCACTTCCATGGTGGCGACGTGGTACGCGGAGGTGCTTTCGCGCTCGAGCTTGTAGTGGTCGAGGATCGCTCCGTCGCCCAGGGCAACCTCGGTGACCGCGTTGGTGAAGTAGAGCTCGCCGGCCGTTCCGATGTACGTCTCGACGACCGACGCCTGGCTCCCGGGCTCGGAGACGATCAGGTTCCGGATGTGCGACATGGTCGGACCGAACACCGGCTCGGAGAGAAACACGAGGTGGATCGGTTCCGGGACGGCAGCGCCCTTCGGGATTCGGACGAAGGCACCGTCCTCCAGGAACGCCGCGTTCGCCGCGGCGAACGCGTTGCCGTCGCGGGCGATTCTCGCGAGATGGGGCCGGGCGAGCTCCGGCTCCGCCGTCAGGAGGTGCCGGAGACTCCCGACCTGGACTCCGTCGCGCGGCGTCGAGGAAAGGTCGGGCGCGTGACGCCCGTTGATGAAGACGAGCTGCGTGCCCTCGCGCGGCTCCTCGACTCGCCGGGGCCCCTCCTCCGGCGCGGAGACGAAGGCCGTCTTCAGGATCGGCGCGACGTTCGTGTACTTCCACTCTTCCTGGCGCATGGTCGGGAAGCCGATCTCGGTGAGACGCTCCATCGCGTCGCGGCGGATCTCGACCAGCCACTCCGGGTCGCGGGGAGAACGCCGCTCCCGGAACGTGTCGGCGAGCGAGCGCTCGAGAGCCGACCGGACAGTTTCTTCGACGACGGCTTCCATCAGCGGGCCGGGACTGCCGGCAGCGGCGGCTCCTTCTCGAGCCACGCGTAGCCCTTCTCCTCGAGCTCCAGGGCGAGCTCCTTGCCTCCCTCGCGCACGATCCGGCCCTCGACCAGGACGTGGAGGAAGTCGGGGATGATGTAGTTCAGGAGCCGCTGGTAGTGCGTGACGACGATCATCGCGCGGTCCGGCGAGCGCAGCGAGTTGACGCCGGACGCGACGATCCGCAGCGCGTCGATGTCGAGGCCCGAGTCGGTCTCGTCGAGCACCGCCAGCGTGGGATCGAGGATCGCCATCTGGAAGATCTCGTTTCTCTTCTTCTCGCCGCCGGAGAAACCCTCGTTCACGGGGCGTTTGACGAGCTCCTCGTCGATCTCCACGAGCTTCGCCTTCTCCTTGACGAGCGAGAGGAAGTCGAACGCGTCGAGCTCGGAGAGTCCCCGGTGCTTCCGGATCGCGTTCAGCGCGTTCTTCAGGAAGTAGACGTTCGACACGCCCGGGATCTCGACCGGGTACTGGAACGCGAGAAAGATTCCCTCGCGCGCGCGGATCTCGGGCGCCATCGCGAGCAGATCCTGTCCCTTGTAGAGCACGCGCCCCTGCGTGACCTCGTAGCCCGGACGCCCGGCGAGAACGTGCGCGAGCGTGCTCTTGCCCGAGCCGTTGGGGCCCATGATCGCGTGGACCTCTCCCGAATCCACGGTCAGGTCGACGCCGCGGAGGATCTCGTTGCCCGCGACGTTCGCGTGGAGGTTTTCGATCTCGAGGAGCGCCATCAGCCCACCGACCCTTCGAGCGACACGCCCAGGAGCTTCTGCGCCTCGACCGCGAACTCCATCGGGAGCTCCTTGAAGACGACCTTGCAGAAGCCGGACACGATCATGTTGGTCGCCTCCTCCGGAGAGATCCCGCGCTGCTGGAAGTAGAAGATCTGGTCCTCGCCGATCTTCGACGTGGAAGCCTCGTGCTCCATCTGGGCCGTCGAGTTCAGCACCTCGATCACCGGGAACGTGTGCGCCCCGCACTTGTCCCCGATCAGCAGCGAGTCGCACTGCGAATAGTTGCGGGCGTTCTCGGCCTTCCCGAGGATCTTGACGAGGCCGCGGTAGGTGTTCTGCCCGTGCCCGGCCGAGATGCCCTTCGAGACGATCGTCGACTTCGTGTTCTTCCCGATGTGGATCATCTTGGTGCCCGTGTCGGCCTGCTGGAAGTTGTTCGTGACCGCGACCGAATAGAACTCGCCGACCGAGTCGTCGCCCTGCAGGATGCAGCCCGGATACTTCCACGTGATCGCGGAGCCCGTCTCGACCTGCGTCCAGGAGATCTTCGAGCGGCGCCCCAGGCACTTCCCGCGCTTCGTGACGAAGTTGTAGATGCCGCCGCGTCCCTGCTCGTCGCCCGGATACCAGTTCTGAACCGTCGAGTACTTGATCTCGGCGTTGTCGAGCGCGACGAGCTCGACGACCGCCGCGTGGAGCTGGTTTTCATCGCGCATCGGGGCGGTACAGCCTTCGAGATAGCTCACGTACGCGCCCTCGTCCGCGACGATGAGAGTACGCTCGAACTGGCCGGTCTTCGCGGCGTTGATGCGGAAGTACGTCGACAGCTCCATCGGGCAGCGGACGCCCTTCGGCACGTAGACGAAGGAGCCGTCCGTGAAAACCGCCGAGTTCAGCGTCGCGAAGAAGTTGTCGGTGTAGGGGACGACGGATCCCAGGTACTTCCTCACGAGCTCCGGGTGCTCGCGCACCGCGTCGGAGAACGAGCTGAAGATGACCCCCGCCTCGGCGAGCTTCTCCTTGAAGGTCGTCGCGACCGACACGCTGTCGAAGACGGCATCGACCGCGACGCCGGCGAGCTTCTCGCGCTCGCGCAGCGGGATCCCGAGCTTCTCGTAGGTCTCGAGAAGCTTGGGGTCGACCTCGTCCAGGCTCTTCGGCGCGTTCGCGTTCGACCGGGGCGCCGAGTAGTAGATGATCGACTGGTAGTCGATCGGCGGGTAGTGGACGTTCTGCCAGGTCGGCTCCCGCATCGTCAGCCAGTGCCGGTACGCCTTCAGCCGCCACTCGAGGAGCCACTCCGGCTCCCCCTTCTTGGTCGAGATCAGCCGGATGACGTCCTCGGAGAGACCCGGTGCAACGGCATCCGAGTCGATGTCGGTGACGAAGCCCGCCTTGTATTCGCGTTCGACGAGAGATCTCGGATCGGTGCTCACGCTCGGAGCTTACGCAATCTATACTTAAAAGTCCAATTAGCAGTGTTGTCAGTAAGTCGCTGCACTCGAGTTAGTTAGAGGCGTCTGACGTAGACTCGGACCATGACGAGTTCCGGACCGCGACGCGTCGCTGTCCCCCCCGCCAGGCCACTCGTCGTCTTCGACGGCGACTGCGGGTTCTGCCGGTTCTGGATCGAGCGGTGGAAGAGCGTCTCGGGCGGCCGCCTGGACTATGCGCCGTACCAGGAGGTCGCCGGGCGCTTTGACGAGATTCCCGAAGCGGAGTTCCGCCGCGCGGTCCAGCTCGTCCTTCCGAGCGGGGAAGTGTTCGGCGCGGCGCACGCGGTCGTCCGAGCGCTCGCGGAGATCCCCGGAAAAGGACACTGGCTCACGCTCTATCGGGTCCCGGGCATCCGCCCGATCGTCGAACTCGCCTACCGTCTCACGGCCGCGAATCGCGGCCTCGCTTCGCGCTTCACGCGGATCCTCTGGGGCGGCGTCTCGGCGAAGCCGACGTACGCCCGCGCGAGCGCTCTCTTCCTTCGACTCCTCGCACTGAGCTACCTCGCGGCGTTCGTGTCCCTTTGGGTCCAGGTCGACGGGCTCATCGGGCCGCGCGGGATCCTCCCCGCGGACCGCTTCCTGGAATGGGTGCGGGGCCAGACGGGGAACGAGCGTTACTGGCTGGTTCCGACGCTCGCGTGGCTCTCGCCCGGGGCCGGCATGCTCCACTTCCTCTGCGGGGCGGGCGCCGTGGTCTCTCTGGCCGTGCTCCTCGGGATCGCCCCGACTCTCGGCCTCTTCCTCGCGTGGGTCTTCTATCTGTCGCTGTCCTCGGTCGGGCAGATCTTCCTCGGCTACCAGTGGGATGCGCTGCTGCTGGAGACCGGACTGCTCGCGATCTTCCTGTCGCCGCCGGCGTGGCGGCTGAGGGTTTCCTCCCTCCGCCCGCCGTCCGAGACGACGCGCCGGCTCCTGCTCTGGCTGCTCTTCCGGCTGATGTTCTCGTCCGGCGTCGTGAAGCTCGGGAGCGGCGATCCGGCGTGGCGGTCGCTCACCGCGCTGCGCCACCACTACGAGACGCAGCCGCTCCCGACGTGGCTCGCGTGGTTCTTCCACCAGCAGCCCCCCTCTTTCCAGGAGGTTTCCTGTGTCTTTCTGTTCTTCGTCGAGCTCGCCGTGCCGTTCCTGGTCTTCCTGCCGCGTCACGGCAAGCTCGTCGCGTTCGCGTTCCTCGTCACGCTCCAGGTTCTCATCGCGCTCACCGGCAACTACGCCTTCTTCAACCTGCTCGCGGTCGCGCTCTGCGTCCTGCTGATCGACGACGCGGCGTTCTTCCGCCTGTCATCCCGAGCGAAGCGAGGGAGCTCCCCCTCGGGCGGGGAGGACGCGACGGTCCGCCGCTGGCCCCGAGCGTTCCTGCTCCCGTTTGCGGCCATCATCCTGTTCGCGAGCACGGTGCAGCTCGCGCTGACGATCCTCCGCTCCACGGGGAAAATCCCCCGGCCGGCGATCGCCGTCGTCCGGTGGATCGAGCCGCTCCGCAGCGTCAACCGCTACGGTCTCTTCGCCGTGATGACGACGCGGCGTCCCGAAATCGTCGTCGAGGGGAGCGACGATGGGAGGACGTGGAAAGAGTACGAGTTCCGCTGGAAGCCCGGCGACCTCCGGCGGCCCCCCGGATTCGTCGCACCGCACCAGCCCCGGCTCGACTGGCAGATGTGGTTCGCGGCGCTCGGCTCGCTCGAGGAGAACCCGTGGTTCCTGAATTTCCTCGCGAGGCTCCTGCAGGGGGAGCCTTCCGTGGTGCGCCTGCTGCGGACGAATCCTTTCCCCGCCGGTCCGCCGCGCTACGTTCGCGCGCAGCTCGACGACTACCACTTCACGGACCGCGCGACGCGCCGCTCGAGCGGCGCCTGGTGGCGACGCGAGCCGCTGGGTCTCTACTGTCCGGTCGTTTCGCGGGAGATGCTGCGCTGATCGCGTAAACCGGGGTCTGTCCCCGGTTTGGTCGTCTTGGGGAGGAC
>Ga0209971_1000514_pt1 | contig 10214 bp, 7 predicted proteins | sample InoplaM3SAM_FD_187588 | JGI IMG/M metagenome (GOLD analysis project Ga0209971, IMG submission 187588) | Arabidopsis thaliana rhizosphere microbial communities from the Joint Genome Institute, USA, that affect carbon cycling - Inoculated... | ecosystem: Host-associated > Plants > Roots >... | reverse complement strand
AGTCCGCCGAATGGGTGACGATGCGGGCCGTGCCCGTGCGCGGCAGGGGGGCATAGGCGATTCCGCACGGGGCGGTGACACAGACGTATGGGAACGGCTGTTCGCCCGCGAAGACGTTGACCGCGGTCGCGTCGTCGGGGTTGGCGAACTCGAACTCGGTCTCCCACGTCCCGGCGACGCCGGCGCCGACCGCGACGAACACGTCGTCGTCGTGTCTCACGGATCCGGCTGCCGCGCACGTCACGAGCGCGAGGAGAAGCGGCTGCGCGAGCTTCTTCCGGTTCATCGGGGGGCCTCCTTTTCGGCGAGCAGCGCCTCGACCGCCGCCCGCATGTCTTCGTAGTCGCGTCTGGCCTGCGGATCGGGGGAGTCCTTCGCGAAAACTCCACCCGGATGGACGTGGCGAACCACGCCCCGCCGGTCGATCACGAGGGACGCCGACGTCCAGTCGCTGTTCTCGCGATCGAGCCAGAGACGGCGGAGCGCTCTCCATTCGTCGTCGACGGCGACGGGAAAGCGGAAGCCGTACCTCTGCGCGACGCGGCGGACGCGCTCGACGGTCGTGGGGCGCGGGCTCGGTTTCGGCGTGTAGAAGCCGACGACGACGAGGCCATCCGGCCCGAGCTCCTCGTGGAGCTCGTTCAGCGCCGGCGCCGTCGCGCTGCAGTAAGGACAGGCCGGGTCGGTGAAGAACCGAACGAGGACGACCTTGCCGCGGAGGCCGGAGAGCGACAGCGGCCCGCCCTGCGCCCAGCGCAGCCCGGGCCATTCGGGCGCGGGTTGGCCGATGACCGTGGTGGCGGTGAGTACGAGCGCGAGCAGCACTTCGTGATTCTAGGCCCCTCACCCTGACCCTCTCGCCGTACGCGGGGAGAGGGAACGCGTTTTCGATGGCGCAGCATCCAGTCATACAAATCGTTGCGCCGATACGTCTCGGTCCAGGCGTCGTGTCCCTCGCGCGGATAGATCGTGACTTTCACCTCGCCACGGCCGCCGCAGCGCTCGAGGCCGCGGGCGAGCTTCCTCGCGCGCGACGCGGGCACGCGCTCGTCCCCGCCGTTGTTGAAGATCCAGACGGGGACGTCCTTCATTCCGCAGAGCCCGCGCGGAATCGACGTCGCGGTGACGGCGGCGACGGCGGCGACCTTTTCCGGATGGCGGATCGCGAGTTCGAGGGCGGCGGTGGCGCCGGTGGACAGGCCCGTTACGTAGACCCGGCTTGCGTCCGCGCGGAACCGCGCTGCGACGTCGTCCACGAGCGCCGCGAGCGCGTCCGGCGTCCAGCGCCGATTCCTTTCCTCCTGCGGCGACACGACGACGAACGGAAAGTCGGGAAGCGTCTCCAGGATGCGGGGCAGGCCTTCGCGAGCGACGAGCGCGAGATCGCGGCCGCGCTCGCCCGCGCCGTGAAGGAACAGGATGACCGGCCAGTCAGAGCGGCTCTCGTACGCGGCGGGGAGATGGAGAAGGTAGCGCTGGCCCGCAGCCTCGTGCGCGGTCTGGCGGGGCGGCGAGGATGAGGGAGTGCGCGGGGCCGCGGTGCAGGCGCACGCGAGAGCGGTCGAGAAGACGAGAGCGACCGCGCGCGAATCTGGCATGATTCCGGGCCGATCATGCCCGAACCGAAGGGGACGATCACGATCCGGCCCAACGGGCCCTACCGCGTGGAGGGAGAAGTCCCTCTCGAAGCGCCGGACGGGACGCCTTACGAGCTCAAGCCTGCCTACTCCCTCTGCCGGTGCGGCAAGTCCGCGAACAAGCCTTACTGCGACACGACCCACAAGGAGTGCGGTTTCGTCGGGGCCGAAGTCGCCGATCCGTCTCTTCCGGGCGGTTCGCCGGAGGCGATCGAGGAGACGTCGGTCATCCGCGTCGTGCGCGACGGACCGTACGAGGTGTTCGGCGCTCCGACCCTGACTTATTCCGACGGGAGGATTTGTGAGCAACGCGCCTACTACCGGTTGTGCCGCTGCGGCGCCTCGAAGAGCAAGCCGTTCTGCGACGACTCTCACGTTCAGGCCGGCTTCCGCCATCCTTAGCGTCGCGGCGGGCATCGTCGCGTCCGTCGTCGTCGCTTTTCCCCTCGGCGCCGCCGATAGGAAGCCGCTCACCATCGACGACATGTGGGCGGTCCAGCGGGTCGGCACACCCGCGCTCTCGCCCGACGGAAAGACCGTCGCGTACACCGTGTCCGTCTACGACATGGAGGAGAACCGGGGCAACGGCGACGTCTGGATCGTCCCGATCGCCGGCGGGACGCCACGAAGGCTCACCACGAACAAGGCGTCGGATGGCTCGCCCGCCTGGAGCCCGGACGGAAAGCGGATCGCTTTCACGTCCAAGCGCGACGAGGACAAGGTCAACCAGCTCTACGTCATCTCGGTCGACGGAGGAGAGCCCGAACGGGTGACCGAAATGCCCATCGCCGTCACCAACCCGAAGTGGCTGCCGGACGGAAAGCGCATCGCGTTCGTCTCGCACGTCGTCGCCGGAGCCGAATTGCCGGCCGATACGAAGAAGGCGCTCGAAGCACGCGAGAAGAACAAGGTGAAGGCGCGAGTCACCGAGAACCGCCTCTTTCGGTTCTGGGACCGGTGGCTCACCGACGACGAGTTCCCGCACATCTTCGTCGTGGATGTCGGCAGCCGGACGGTGACGGACCTCCTGCCCGGCTCGAAGAGGCTCTTCAGCCTGCAGGAGGGAAGCGGGAGCTTCGACGTCTCCCCCGACGGTGCATGGATCGCGTTCGAGGCGAATTCGACGCCCGAGCCCTACCCGAAGCTGAACCGCGACGTGTTTCTCGTCCCGGCGGCGGGGGGCGAGGTCCGGAACCTGACGGCCGCCAACGCCGCCGACGACACGGATCCGGTCTTCTCCCCCGACGGAAAGCGGATCGCGTACGGCGTCGAGGTCAAGGCGGACGGCTGGCCCGACCGCACCCGCCTGGCGGTGATGGATGTCGCGAGCGGACGCACGACCGTGCTCACCGAGTCGTTCGACCTCTCGGCTGCGGGCTGGACCTGGTCGGACGACGGCCGGACGATCGTCTTCCATGCCGAGTCGCGCGCGCGGACGAACCTCTACGCCATCCCCGCGAAGGGAGGTGCGCCGAAGGAGATCCGCCATGGCGGAACGACCGCCGGCGCCGAGGTCGGTCCCGACGGGCAGGTGGTGTTCCAGCTTCACTCGATGACGCAGCCGCCGGAGCTCGCGGTCGTTCGACTGGACGGCAGCGGTCATCGCGCGCTCACGCACGTGAACGACGCTCTCGCGGACCGCATCGACTGGGGACGGGTGGAGGACCTCACGTTCCCGGGAGCGGATGGCGACGAGGTCCAGATGTTCGTGGTCTATCCGCCGGGCTTCGATCCGAAGAAGAAGTACCCGCTCGTCCACATGATCCATGGAGGGCCGGTCGGCACCTTCGGCGACGCCTTCAGCTTCCGGTGGAATCCGCAGGCGTTCGCGGCGCCCGGTTACATCGTGCCCATGGTCAACTTCCACGGCTCGTCGTCGTTCGGCCAGAAGTGGGTCGAGTCGATTCTCGGCGCCCACCCGGACAAGCCCTTCACCGACGTCATGAAGGCGACGGATTTCCTGATCGCGAAGGGGTACGTGGACGAGGACCGGATGGCGGCGACCGGCGGCTCCTACGGCGGGTTCATGGTGAACTGGATCGAAGGGCACACCGACCGTTTCAAGGCGCTCGTCTCGCACGCCGGCGTCTACAGCCTGCTCGGTCAGTCCGCCTCCGACGCGTATTACGGCCGGCAGCACTCGTACGGCGGTTATCCGTTCACGAACCTGGAGAACATCGAGCGCTGGAGCCCCGACCGGTACGCGAAGAACTTCAATACTCCGATGCTCGTGATCCACGGCGAGCGCGACTTCCGCGTGCCGGTGACGCAGGGGCTCGAGCTGTACGGCGTGTTGACGACGAAGGGAGTCCCCGCGCGGCTCGTCTACTACCCCGACGAGAACCACTGGGTGCTGAAGGGTCAGAACTCCAGGCACTGGTACGGAGAGGTGCTCGGCTGGCTGGCGAGGTGGCTGAAGTAACGTCGCTTTCGCTCGCTCGGGAAAAAAGGGGACGGGAAAAAAGGGGGACAGATTTATTTTTCCAAAAGGCAGCAGAATCCAAATCGCCGGAGTCGAAAAATAGATCTGTCCCCATTTCGAGCTGTTCTCTTCGACTGGGACGGCACGCTGCTCGACTCGGCGGACGCGTGCCGTCGCTCCTACGAGCGGCTCTTCGACTCGTTCGGGATCGCTTTCGACCGCGCTCGCTTCGACGCAAGCTACTCGCCGGACTGGTACCGCACGTACGAGAAGGTCGGCCTGCCCCGCGAGAAGTGGAGCGAGGCCGACGCGGCGTGGCTCGCCATCTACGCGTCGGAAGAGTGCGGTCTCGTGGCCGGGGCGCGGGAGGCGCTCGCGCTGCTCACGCCGGAAAGTTTGTCGTCCGGCCTCGTGACCAGCGGCACCGCGGAGAGGGTCCGGCGCGAGATCTCGCGGCTCGGTCTCGCGTTCGACGCCGTCGTCTGCACGGAAGAGGTCGGGCGGCGCAAGCCCGACCCCGCCGCGCTGCACCTCGGCCTCGAGCGTCTCGGCGTGGCGCCGCGCGAGGCCGCCTACGTCGGCGACAGTCCGGAGGACATCGAGATGGCGCGTGCCGCCGGCGTCTACTCGGTTGCGATCCCCGGCGCGTTTCCCAACCGGGAGCAGCTTCGAGCGGCCGGGCCGGACCTCTTCTCGGAGGACCTACTGAACGCGGTCCGGGCGCTTCTCGGCGCCGGACGGAGCGCGTAGCGGCCGGAAGAACTCCCGAATGTCCTCCGCGAGGAGCTCCGGCTCCTCGAGCGCCGCGAAGTGGCCGCCGCGCGGCATCTCGGTCCAGCGCCGGACGTCGTAGACGCGCTCGCCCCACTCGCGGGGCGGCCTGTCGATGTCGGCCGGAAAGATCGTGACGGCGGTCGGCACCCGCACGCGGTCGTCCGGACCCAGATCGCGCGGCTCCGCGTCGCGCTCGAAGTACCGGCGGTTCGCCGAGTTGATCGTGCCCGTCGCCCAGTAGATCGTGAGGTTCGTCAGGAGCTCGTCCTTCGAGAAACGCCGCTCGACGTCGCCTCCGCAATCGCTCCAACCCCGGAACTTCTCGACGATCCAGGCGGCGAGGCCCGCCGGCGAATCCGTCAGCCCGTAGGCGAGCGTCTGCGGCTTGGTCGCCTGGATGTGGTCGTACGCGCCCTCCTTCTCCATCCACAGCCGCTCTTCCTCGAAGAAGCGGCGCTCCGCGTCGGTGAAGATCCGGGCACCCGGCCCGAGATACGGCCGGAGCACGTCGGAGACGTGGATGCCGGCCACGTGCTTCGGGTAATCCATCGCGAGGAATGCGACGACCCCCGACCCGATGTCTCCGCCCCGGGCCGCGAAGCGGCGGTAGCCGAGGACCTCGATCATCAGCCCGGCCAGCAGCCGGGCCATGCGCGTCTTGGTCATGCCGCGCTCGCGCGGCAGGTCCGAAAAACCGAACCCGGGCAGCGACGGGACGATCACGTCGAACGAGTCGCGCGCGTCGCCGCCGTGAGTGGCCGGATCCGTCAGCAGGGGGACGATCTTCACCATCTCGAAGAACGTGCTCGGCCAGCCGTGGACGACGAGGAGGGGCATCGGATCCGGGCCACGTCCGCGCTCGTGTAGGAAGTGGAGCCTCAGATCGTCCACGGGCGCGCGGAAGTGGTGAAAGGAATTGAGGTACCGCTCCTGCGCGCGCCAGTCGAACCCGTTCCGCCAGTAGTCGAGCAGCTCCTTCAGGTACCCGAGGGGCGTCCCGTAGTCCCAGCCGCTGTCGGCGATCTCGTCGGGCCAGCGCGTGCGCGCGATGCGGTCGCGCAGGTCGGCGAGGACGTCATCCGGAATCGCAATCCGGAAGGGCTCGATCATGCGGTTCGGGCCATGTGGCAACCTGACCCTTGATGTGGCAAGTGGAGACCTGACCCCATCATTCGACCGGCAGACCGAGCTGGGGCGGCGCCGGGGCCGCCGGCCCGACGGCGTCGCTCTCGGCGACGAGGCCGTGCACCGACGCGCCGAGCAAACGCACCGGGCGCTTTCCGGCCTCCGTCTTCTCGAGCAGCGCGACCGTCCGCGCGACGATCTCCTCCTCCGAGCCCGTCGGAGGCTTGCGCGTCTCGCTGCGGGTGATGGTCTCGAAGTTCGAGTACCGTAGTTTCAGGACGACCGTCCGCGCCAGGAGCCGTTTGCGCGAGAGGGCCGCCGCCGTGCTGCGCGCGAGCGCTTCGAGCTCGTGGCGGATCCGTTCGACGTCCAGCAGGTCGCGCGCGAACGTCTCCTCGCAGCCGATCGACTTTCTCTCGTGGTTGGGCTGCACGGGCCGGTCGTCTCGCCCCCACGCGAGCTCCCGGAGCCCGTCGGCCCAGCTTCCGACGGCGCCCCGCAGCACGTCGTCGGCGCACGTCCGCACGTCGACCAGGCGCTCGATCCCGGCGGCGCGGAGCTTGCGCGCCGTGACCGGGCCGACTCCCCACAGGGCGTCGACCGGCTGCTGCGCGAGGAAGCTCTCGATGCGCTCGGGCGAGATCACGGTGAGCCCATCCGGTTTCTTCCAGCCCGAGGCGATCTTCGCGAGGAACTTGTTGGGCGCAACGCCTGCGGACGCCGTGAGCCGCGTCTCCTCGCGGATACGCGCCTTGATGCGCCGCGCCACGTCGACCGCGAGCGGCTCGCCCCAGGAGTTCTCGGTGACGTCGAGGTACGCCTCGTCGAGCGAGAGCGGCTCGACGAGCGGCGTGACCTCGCGGAAGATCGTGAACACCTGGCGCGACACCTCGCCGTACTTGCCGAAGTCGGGGCGCACGATCACGAGCTCGGGACAGAGACGCACGGCGCGCGACATCGGAAGGGCGGAGCGGACTCCAAACTTGCGCGCCTCGTAGCTCGCGGCGGCGACCACGCCGCGGCTGTCGGGGCTGCCCCCGACCGCGACCGGCCGTCCGCGAAGCGACGGGTCGTCGCGCTGCTCGACCGACGCGTAGAACGCGTCCATGTCCACGTGGAGGATCTTTCGGAGCGTCGTCACTTCGCGGCGGCGGAGGGTGGATTCGACGCCAGCCAGTTCGTCACGACCACGAGTTGACGCTCCGGTTCAGGCATCGGGAGGGCCCGCGTCGCGTAGATCGTGTTTCCGTCCGTTGAGACGTCGTACTCGAACGGCCCGTCCTCCCGGGCGCCGGGGCGGAAATCCCCGGAAAAGAGCACCCGCGGCGCGCCGGCCGCAAGAGATGGCTCCGTTCGGACCTCGACCGCCAGGAACTGATTTTCCCGCCGGTACACGAGCTCGCTTCCGCCGCGCGACCAAACAGGCGCGTATCCTCCGTCGCTCGAGATCTTGGTCCTTCCGCCGGAGCCGAGAAACGGCCGGACGTAGACCTCCTGCCGGCCCGACTCGTCGGAGACGAACGCCATCCACTTGCCGTCGGGTGAGAACGCCGCGGCGGTCTCGGCATACGGGCTCTCGAGCCAGGGTCGTCCCCTTTTCTCGCCCGGCGAAACGAGCCAGACGTCCCGCGAGGGCTGGCCGCCCGTGAGCCCGTTGATGACGATGCAGGCGATCACGCGTCCGTCCGGCGACCAGGAGTTGGGAAACTCCGCCGTCTCCCTCCTCTCGGTCGGCGCGTTGGTCAGCCGCTGCGCCTGACCGGTTCCGTCCGCGTTCCGGACGAAGAGGGCGGGAGCTCCGACCGCGAAGCCCGAGTAGGCGAGCCGCCGGCCGTCGGGCGACCAGACGGGATTGAAGGAGCGGCCCGGCTCGGAGGCGAGAGGGGAGAGGATGTTGCGCTCCAGATCGTAGACGAAGAGCTTGCAGCGCACGCCGTCGCACTTCATGAGCGCGAGCGCTTTCCCGTCCGGGGAGAGAGAAGGGTGCGAGTAGAACGCGGGTGGCAGCGGGAGCGGCTTCTCGATCCCCTGTCGGTCCAGCCGGAGCACGGTCGAGGCCCGGTCCACGACCGGCGGACCATCCGCGTAAACGAGAAAGCCGTCGGGAGCGAGGGCGAAGCTCGCGGCTCCGTTGCCCGCGTCCACCGTGATGCGTTCGCCGACGGGGACGGCCGGGCCCGTGACCGATAGCCGCGAGAGATCGAACGGCGCGCGGAACGCCGAGCCGCCGCGGATGAAGACGATCTGGCCGTCCGCGTACCGGGCGAAAGTGCTCCCCTCCAGTACGACGGTCCGGCCGGCCGTCTTCGGATCGATGACGACGATCTGCGAGTTGGCGAAGTCCTGGAAGTCCTGTCCAACGACCATGGTCACGAGGATGCCCCGGCCCTCCGGCAGGATCTGGGGCCAGAGATGAGAGTGCTCGCGGCGCTTCTCGTCGAGGGTCGAGACCATCTCGAATTTGCCGCCGCCTTCCGAGATCCGGGACAGCGGACCGTTCGCGGTCAGCGTGAAGACGATGTTCCCGTCGGCGCCCCACGCCGCGCCCGCGCTCACGGGCGGCGCGAGAGACAGCCGGATCGGCTCGCCTCCCGAGACGGGCACCTTCTTCAGCTCTGTCCTCGTGAAGAACCCGAGCCACTCTCCGTTGGGCGAAAAGAACGGCGCAAATCCTCCTTCCGTCCCGGCGATCGGCTCTGCCTCCCGCGCCTCGAGGCCACGGCGATACAAGCGGGCGACGCCCTGGCTCGTCGCCCGGAACACGACCGTGCGTCCGTCGGGAGAGACCGCGATCCCCGGGCGGTTCTCGAAGCTCAACTCCGTGTCGGGCGGAAGCGGGAGAACGGCGCGGACCGCCGTCGCCGAGGCCCGCGGCGGCCGGCCGAAGAGGCGTCCGGCCGAGTAGGCCGCGACGATCCCGAGCAAGGCGCCGCCGAGCGCCCACAGCAGGGGGGCGCCTCGCTTCACCGGTCGGACGGGTGTTCCCCCGACCTCGGCCGCGGGCAAAGTGAGCGCCTCCCGGATTTCCAGCCGGGCGTCGCCGACGTCACGAAGGCGTGCCTTCCGGTCCTTCTCGAGGCAGCGGCGCAGGAGCCGGCGGGCGGCGGCCGGGGTCTCCCCGGGCAGAGCGTCCCAGTCCGGCTCGGCGCGCAGGACCGAGGCGAGCGTGTCCGAGATGGTCTCTCCGGGAAACGCGCGTTTTCCGGTCAGGCACTCGTAGAGCACGCATCCGAAGGAAAAAACGTCCGTCCGCTTGTCGAGCACTTTGCCCCGCGCCTGCTCCGGGCTCATGTACGCGGCGGTGCCGAGGATGACGCCCGGTTCCGTGCCCCCCGAGGTGATCGTGGGGGAGAGCGAGGGGTCGGCCGAGGACGGCGCCTCGACTCCGCGGGCGAGTCCGAGGTCGAGGATCTTGACCGAGCCGTCGGGCCGGATCTTCACGTTCGCGGGCTTCAAGTCGCGATGGATCACCCCGGAGTCGTGAGCCGCCTCGAGCCCGCACGCGATCTGCTCGCAGACCGCGAGCGCGTCGTCCACCGGCAGAGGGCCGCGCGCGAGCCGTTCGGCGAGAGTGTCCCCCTCGACGAGCTCCAGCACGAGGAGCCGGGATTCCCCGGAATCCTCCAGCCCGTAGATCGCCGCGATGTTGGGATGATTCAGGGCCGCCAGGAGCCTCGCCTCGCGTTCGAGGCGGGCGAGCCGCTCCGGGTCCCGCGACAGGCTCTCGGGCAGCGCCTTGATCGCGACGTCCCGGCGCAGCCTCGTGTCGTGCGCGCGGTAGACCTCTCCCATACCGCCCGCACCGAGCGGCGCGAGGATCTCGTAAGAGCCCAGGCGAGTTCCGGGTGCGATTGCCATCGGGGATGCCGCGGCAAATCATAGGTCGAGCCGATAATTCCGACGCCGATGAACCTGTGGAAGAGCCTTCGCCGGCTGCCGAGAGGCGTCTGGGTGATCTCGGGGGCGCTCCTGGTCAACCGCGCGGGATCGATGATCCTGGCGTTCCTCGTCCTCTACGGGACTCGGGATCTCGGGCTCTCGGCCGAGCGAGCCGGCCTGGCCATGACCGGCTTCGGCTTCGGCGCGCTGCTGGCCGCGCCGCTCGCCGGCCGTCTCGCGGACCGTTTCCCTCCGCTCTCGATCATGCAGGCATCTCTCGTCGGCGGAGGTCTCGTGGCGGCCCTCCTTCCGGCAGCGCGGAGCCTGGTTCCCTTCGTCGGCGGAGTTTTCCTCTGGGCGGCCGTCTCCGAAGCCTA
>Ga0209971_1000513_pt1 | contig 10216 bp, 9 predicted proteins | sample InoplaM3SAM_FD_187588 | JGI IMG/M metagenome (GOLD analysis project Ga0209971, IMG submission 187588) | Arabidopsis thaliana rhizosphere microbial communities from the Joint Genome Institute, USA, that affect carbon cycling - Inoculated... | ecosystem: Host-associated > Plants > Roots >... | reverse complement strand
GTGTAGACCATTACGCCCACCGCTGGCGGCACCAGCAAGAGCGGCAGATAGCGCAACAGACTGCTGGCCGCGACCTGAAGAGACTCGCCAGCGTGGCCGCGCAGCAGCAGCGCAACGAACAGAAGCACCAGGCCGATAATCGGACCCGGCAACATTGGCACCAGCAACACGTTGAGCGCCGTGCCGAGCAGTTGAAAGAGCACCATCCAGGTTAGCCCGCGTAACAGCATTCCAGCGCCTCCAAAGCAAAACGCGATTATACGGGCACCGGGTCAACGCTCTGCCAGCCAGGGGCCAGACCGCCGAGGGAGATGCCAACAGCGCGGAAATCGCAGCTCATCCACGCCGTCGTGCGACTCACAGCCGCCAGTTCGCGCTATGACCCACTATTCGCGACGGCCATGCTTGGTTGCTTCGCCGCCAGCCCCATGCTGATCTACAAAAACAACAAGCACGCCGGAGGCCACATGCCGCAAGTACCCGTAACAGAACTCAAGGACTACATTGGCAAGGAGCTTGGACACTCCGAATGGTTCACCATCGACCAGCAGCGGGTCGACCGTTTCGCCGAATGCACCGGCGACCACCAATTCATCCACGTCGATGCCGAAAAGGCCGCGCAAACGCCCTTCGGCGGGACCATCGCGCACGGTTTCCTGTCGCTGTCGCTGCTGCCCATGCTGATGGAGGAGCTGATGGTGCGGCCCGAAGGCGTCAAGATGGGCGTCAATTACGGCCTAGACAGCCTGCGATTCATCCAGCCGGTGCGAGTCGGCGCGCGGGTGCGGGTAGCGGCGACGCTGCTTGAAGCCTATGAGAAGAAACCGGGGCAGTGGCTGCTCAAGTCCCGCGCGGTGATGGAAATCGAAGGCGTCGAGAAGCCCGCATTCATCGCCGAGACGCTGGCGCTCTGCATCGTCTGATCCGCCGCAGCGGCGCCGTGCCGCACCTCGCGGCGTTTGCGGCATACTGCCGGCATCGCGTTTCTGGACAACCGCATGCGCCGCTTCCTCCCGCTTCTGTTCGCCTGCTCGCTCGTCGCCTGTGGTGATGGCGAGCCTCTGTTGCCCGCCGATGCAAGGCTGCCGGACGGCGGCCGTTACCGCGGCGATATCGTCGACGGGCTGCTGCAGGGCGAAGGCCGCATCGACTACCCCAACGGCACCTGGTACCAGGGCTCGTTCCGCGATGGGCAATGGCACGGTCATGGCACCTGGCAAGGCGCCAACGGCGATCGTTATGAAGGCGAGTTCAAGCACGGGCTGTTCGACGGTCCGGGCCGTTTCAGTTATGCCAGCGGCGGCACCTACGAAGGGCTCTTCAAACAGGGCAGCCTCGACGGAACCGGCCGGTACACCGAGCCTGGGCTGAGCTATGAAGGCCAATTCAAGGCCGGCCTCTATCAGGGCAACGGCAAGCTGCAGGATGCAGACGGAACGATCTACGAGGGCATGTTCGACGGCGGCCAGCCAAACGGCCAGGGCGTGCGCCGCGACGCCAGCGGAACCTGGAGCGGCACCTTTGTCGATGGACGACTGAACGGTCCCGGCACCTACCGCGGCGCGGACGGTGACAGCTACAGCGGCGATTTTCGTGACGACGACTTCCATGGCGAGGGCCGCTACGAAGACGCCTTCGGCAATGTCTGGACCGGCGCTTTCAAGCATGGCGAGCTGAGCGGCGAAGGTCGGTACGAAGGCGCCGACGGCGAGCGCTACAGCGGACATTTCAGCCACTGGCAATACGACGGCGAGGGCCAGCTGCAACGGGCTGACGGCAGCCGGTACAGCGGTACGTTCAGCGCCGGCAGGTTCGACGGCCCGGGCACTCTTACGCTTGCCGATGGCGCGGAGCAACGCGGGACCTGGCGCGCCGGTCGCCTCAGCCACGACGCATCCGGCAAGCCGCTCGCCGACCCGCTGGAGATCGCGCTTCTGCGCCAGGGCGAGCGGCTCGCCGATGCGCTCGAAGCGGTCCCGCCGTCGACGCCCGCGCCCGAGTTGTACAGCCTCGTGGTCGCCGGCGACGGTCAGCAGAGCGTGTTCATGCGCGAGGCGGACTATGTCGACCGCCTGCTCGCCGAGCGTTTCGCCGCGCGCGGCCAGATCGCCCTGGTCAATCATCGCGACCACCTGGCCGACCGCCCGCTGGCCACGCGCGAGAACCTGGCCCGGGCCGTTCGACAGCTGGCAGAACGCAGCGGCCCGGAAGATCTGGTTTTCATCTACCTGACCAGCCATGGCTCGTCCGATCACCAGCTGGTACTGACGCAACCGCGGCTCGGGCTCGAAGATTTGCGCGCCGCCGATCTCGCCGCCCTGATGCAGCCGCTCGCCGGGCGCGACAAGGTCGTGGTGATCTCGGCCTGCTATGCCGGCGGCTTCATCGAACCCCTGAAAAGCCCGAACACGCTGATACTGACCGCAGCCCGCGCCGATCGGGTTTCGTTTGGCTGCTCCGAAGAAAGCGACTTCACCTATTTCGGGCGCGCACTGTTCGCCGAAGCACTGCAGCAAACCCGCGACATCGTGCAGGCGTTCTCGCTGGCAAAGGCGAAGGTTGCCGAACGGGAGAGAGCCGACCACTATCAACCTTCGGAACCACAGATCTGGGCACCGGAGCAGGTCGTCCACCATTGGCGCGCGTTGACCAGCGGTCAGCAGACGCCGCGCGATTGATCAAGGAAACCAAACCATGTATCTGACGCCCCAGCGTATTTTGCTTGCCGGCGCCACCGGGCTCACCGGCGAGCACCTGCTCGACCGATTGCTCAACGAACCCACGGTCGAGCGTGTACTCGCTCCCACACGCAAGCCGCTGGCAGACCATCCGCGGCTGGAGAATCCCGTTGGGCCCCTGCGGGAATTGCTGCCGCAACTTGCCGGCACCATCGACACCGCTTTCTGCTGCCTGGGCAGCACCCTGAAGGAAGCCGGAAGCCAGGAGGCGTTTCGCAGCATCGATCACGATCTGGTCGTCGAGTTCGGTCGCCGTGCCCGCGAACTGGGCGTACGTCATCTGCTGGTGATCAGCTCGCTGGGCGCCAACCCGGACAGCTCGATCTTCTACTGTCGGGTCAAGGGCGAGATGGAACAAGCGCTGCGCGCGCAGGGCTGGCCGCAGTTGACCATCGCCCGCCCCGCCCAACTGCTTGGCCCGCGCATGCAGGTCAGGCCGGTCGAACGCCTCACCGCCCCGCTTTCCCACTTGCTGCCCGGCAAGTACCGCGGCATCTCCGCCTGCACCCTTGCCCGCGCCCTCTGGCGTCTGGCGCTCGAAGAAGGCGACGGCGTGCGGGTGGTCGAATCGGATGAATTGAGGCGGCTGGGGCGGTAAGAACAAGCTGCAAGCTGCGAGCTGCAAGGGCTGGCGCTGAAATGCCGTCAAGCTTTTGTGTTTACTTGAAGCTTGAAGCTTGAAGCTTGTGGCCGGTAGCTAGCTCTTAATGAAATGCTCCCGATAATGCCGCAGCTCCGCGATGGACTCACGGATGTCGTCCAGCGCCAGGTGTGTGCCGCCTTTCTTGAATCCGGCGAGTACGTCCGGCGCCCAGCGGGCGGCGAGTTCCTTGAGCGTGGAAACGTCGAGGTTGCGGTAATGAAAGTAGGCTTCCAGCTTCGGCATGCGACGGTAGAGGAAACGGCGATCCTGGCAGATGCTGTTGCCGCAGATCGGTGACTTGCCCTTCGGCACCCATTGCTCGAGAAAAGCCAGCGTCATGGCCTCGGCTTGCGCGGTGGAAATCTCGCTGTCACGCACCCGCTGGGTCAGGCCCGAGCCGCCGTGCTGGCGGGTATTCCACTCGTCCATGCCGGCAAGAATTTCATCGCTCTGATGAATCGCGATGACTGGCCCTTCGGCCAGCACATTGAGCTCGCTGTCGGTGACGATGGTTGCCATTTCGATGATGACATCGGTGTCGGGGTCCAGACCGGTCATTTCCAGATCGATCCAGATGAGGTTCTGAGGGTTTTGCATGATGAGCTCCTTGGCCGTGGCGCGCAGTTTAGCCGCTCGGTAGGGCCTCGTCAGGTTGCGCGCACGCACCGGGGCGCCAGATGAGCAGACGCGACCGCCGCCAGTCGTCAATGGGAAGAACTTCCTGCGGCGCAACGTCCGGCACCTCGAAACTGTTGCTGATGAGCAGCGCGTCGGGATGCATCTCGGCGCGCGCCTTGCGCCAGAGCGCCGGCATCGGCGCAGGAGAGAGAAAGCAGTACACCACGTCATGCTCGCCGAGCGGCTCGCGCCACAGGCTGCGCAGCCTTACCCGGCAGTTGCGCTGCGGCAGACAGCGCAACCAGCACAGCGCGAAGGTCATCGGTGCGGTCTCGACACCCAGAAAGCGGGCATTCGGATAGCGTCGGGCAAGGCGCAACAGCGTGCCGCCGAGGCCGCTGCCCAGATCGACGAAGCTGAAAGCGGGCGGCAACGCGGCCAAGCGCTGCGCCAGGCGCTGCTCGGCAGCCGTTCCGGTCAGGTACAGCGGCACCCGCTCGACCAGCGCGTTCCAGTTCAATAGCAGCAGCACAACGAAACCGGCCAGCATCAGCCACGACGGTATCGCGTGGCTTTGCAGCAGGACCAACCCCGGGACGAAACCAAGGTTGATCGGCAGCCACCAGCGCGACAACCCGAGCAGATGCCCGAACACGGCGGCAAGCGTGCCCTGAAGGCACGCGGCAGTCAGCAGACTGACATGCCAACCCAGCAGCCGCGCCATGATCAACAGCAGCAGCCAGCTGACCACCAGCGCCAGGACTTGGTCGAGCAGTGCGAGCAAGGCGGGAAACCGCGCCAGGGAAAAGGCCTTCATAAGCACGCGTCGCAGCAACAAGAGAGGCGAAGTCTAACCGCCTCGCCAGCCATCCAGACAGGGCCGTGGTCGGCGCGGGCAGCATGTTAGACTCGCCTACCTCTCCAGCCGGGCATCGCACATTCATGGCCAAACGCCAACTCAACCGCCGACAGACCTGGCGCATCGAGAAAATCCAGGACGAGCGCGCCTCGCGCGCGGCACGACGGGAATCGCGCGCGGTCGAGGAACTGGAAGGCGGCGACCTGGGCCCGGAACAGACCGGTCTGGTCATTGCGCATTTCGGCGTTCAGGTGGAGGTCGAGGCCGAACAGGGCGAACACCGCGGCCAGGTGTTTCGCTGCTATTTGCGCGCAAACCTGCCGGCGATGGTGACCGGCGACCGCGTGGTGTGGCGCCCCGGCAATCAGGGCATCGGCGTGATCGTCGCGCAGCTGCCTCGCCAGTCCGAACTCTGCCGTCCCGATACGCGCGGCCAGCTGAAACCGGTCGCGGCTAACGTCGACCTGATCGTCATCGTCTTCGCACCGCTGCCCGAACCTCACGCCAACCTTATCGATCGCTACCTGATCGCCGCCGAGCACGCCGGCATCACGCCGTTATTGCTGCTGAACAAGGCGGACCTGATCGACGCACGCAACGAAGGCGCGCTCAACGCGCTGCTGTCGGTGTATCGCACCCTGGGCTACCCGCTGATGGAAGTGTCCGCCCATGGCGGTGCCGGCATGCAGGCATTGCAGGCGCGGCTGGACGGCCACGTCAGCGTGTTCGTCGGCCAGTCCGGCGTGGGTAAATCATCGTTGGTGAACAGCTTGCTGCCGGGCGTCGACACACGCGTCGGTGCGCTTTCGGAAATGACCGGCAAGGGGACGCACACCACGACCACAGCCCGGCTGTTTCACTTCCCCGGCGGCGGCGAGCTGATCGACTCGCCCGGCATTCGCGAGTTTGGCCTGGGCCATGTCAGCCGAGCCGACGTCGAGGCCGGCTTCATCGAGTTCAACGATCTGCTCGGACATTGCCGATTCCGCGACTGCAAGCACGACCGCGAACCGGGTTGCGCCCTGCTGAAGGCGCTTGAGCAGGGGCAGATCCAGCCGCAGCGCATGGCCAGCTATCGCCACATCATCAGTGGATTGGACGAATAGAGCGGCGGCAGGCTTCAGGCTTCAGGCTTCAGGCTTCAAGCCGGACAGCATCTGACACCGTTGAGGCGCCGGGCCGCTTTTCCGTCCAGCCTTCCAGCCTTCAGCGCCTCTATCAGCGCCCCTGCGGCTCGTCGAACTTCAGCACACCCTCTTCGAAGATGTTCAATCGTTCCCGCAATTGCGGCGGTTGCAACGGATCGGAGGGACTGGCGTCAGGCGCGGCGCTGCCCTTTGCCGACGGCGTCGAGGCTGCGGCTGCGGGCTGCGCGGGGTCGGTTTCCGCTTGTTCGCCTTCGATGTCGCGCTGGGCTTTTTTCGTCAGCACCAGGATGTCGATGCGCCGGTTCACCGGATTGAAGGGGTCTTCCCGGTCGAACAGGGCGGATGAGGCATAGCCGACCACGCGGGCGATCTGTTCGTCCGGATACCCGCCTGCAACGAGCGTGCGCCGCGCCGCGTTGGCGCGTCCGGCCGACAGTTCCCAGTTGCCGAAATCGCCCTGTCCCGAATAGGGCTTGGCATCGGTGTGCCCGCTGACGCTGATCTTGTTCGGCACCGCGCGGATGGTGTCGGCCATCGCCAGCAGGATGTCCTCGAAATAGGGCTGCAATTGGGCGCTGCCCAGAGCGAACATCGGCCGGTTGGCGGCATCCATGATCTGAATCCGCAACCCGTCCTGGGTGATTTCGAACAGGATCTGATCCTTGAAGCGGGTCAGATCGGGATTCTCGTCGACCTTGTTCTGCAACTCCTGCAGCAGTAAGTCCAGCCGTTCGCGGTCGATCTGCTCGGCAAGCGTCTGCGCCTGATCGGCGTCTATCTTGGCCGAGGCAGCGCCGTCGGCATTGGCGTCGGCCACGCTCTGCTGCATCGCCGGGTCGATTGCGTCGTTGAGAGTGCGATCCGGCGCGGGTGTTGGCGTGCCGCCCAGGTCGATCACGTGCGGGCTGGCACTTTCGGTAAAACCGATGGGGTCCTGGAAATACCCGGAGATAGCCCGCTTCTGTTCCGGCGTGGCCGAAGACATCAGCCACATCACCATGAAGAAGGCCATCATGGCGGTCGCGAAATCGGCGAAAGCGATCTTCCAGGCGCCGCCATGATGGCCGGCGGCGGACTTCTTGACCCGCTTGACGATGATTGGTTGGTTATTGTCCATCGTCGTCTTTAACTGCCGCGCATGGCTTGTTCGAGTTCGGAGAAGCTTGGTCGATGCGCCGGCAACAGCACCTTACGACCAAATTCGACCGCTAGGGTCGGCGGCATTCCGGACGCCGACGCGACCAGCGTTGCCTTGATGCTTTCATAGAGGTTCTGCTCTTCCTTGGCATCGTGTTCCAGCGCCGCTGAAAGCGGGCCGAAGAAACCATAGGCGGCGAGAATGCCTAGAAAGGTGCCGACCAGGGCTGTACCAACTTTTTCTCCGATCTCGGCATTACTGGCGGTCGCCAACGCCGACATGGTGATCACGATGCCAAGTACCGCAGCGACGATACCCATCGCGGGCAAGCCGTCGGCAATCTTCGCAACCGCGTGTGCGGGGTGCTCAAGTTCCTCTTTTAGGCTGCCCAATTCCATGTCGAACAAGCCTTCCAGCTCATGCGGCGCCATGTTTCCAGACGACATGATGCGCAGGTAATCGCAAACGAAGGCGGTCATCCGCTCATCCTTGAGGATGGCTGGATATTTGCTGAAGATCGGGCTGGCGCTCGGCTCTTCCAGATCAGCCTCGATTGCCATCATTCCTTCACGACGGCTCTTGTTGAGGATTTCATAAAGCATCCCAAGCACTTCAAGGTAGTACTTGTGGGTAAACCGGTTGCCAAACATCTGCAGCGCTTTCTTGAACACGATCTTTGTTGTGCTACCCGGGTTCGCCTGAAGAAAGGCGCCAAGGGCCGCACCGCCAATGGTCAGCACTTCGAACGGGTGAATAAGCGCGCCGATCTTGCCGCCTGACAATACGAAACCGCCGAGAACGCTCGCGATAACAACGATGATGCCGATGATCTTTGCCATAGAAGGTACGTCTAAAACCTGGTAGCGGGGCACCTGGAGAAAGCCGCGCGAAGTCGCGCGCTCGCTGGGTTACAGGCGGGGCGTGTGAAGAATTGTTCTGGTTATCGGAAGTTTTGCGCCAGACTAAAGGCCATCTCGACGAAATGCTAGTTTGGCGGCGCCATGACCATGACATCACTCCCCAGCACCCTCGCCGCCTGGCTCGAAGCCCTCGATGAGGTTGTGCTGCCCGCGTTCGCCGACCCTTACGTGCGTGTACAGCGGGCGCTGCGTGACAGCAGCCTGTCCATGCGCCAGATCTCCGAGCTGATTCAGGAGAGCCCGACGCTGGCGCTCGCCGTAATTCGCGAGGCCAACCGCAATGCGGCGGCGACGAGCAAGCCGGCCGAAAGTCTGGAGGTCGCGCTCAGCCGCATCGGTTTGAAACGCGCCGAAGCGCTGTTCGCACGCATTCCGGCCGCCAAGCCCAACGACATTCCAGCACCGCTGCGACAGATGGTCCTCATCAGTCGCCATGCCAGTCAGCAGGCCAACGGCCTGTTCGCGTCGCGTCTCGCGCGGCTGTGGCAGGAAATTCACTGGAGCAGCCTGCTATTTCTCGCGCCTGTCTGGGCGCTGATCGCCAGACACCCGGAGCTGCTCGAAACCTGGGAGCAACGGGTGCTGGTCAAGCGCGAGCCCGCCCGCCGCGTTGAACAGTCGCTGCTGGGCGTTTCGCTGCTGGAACTCTGCGCTGCGACGGCCGAGCGCTGGGGGCTGCCAGGCTGGATCGGTCAGGGCTACCGCTTGCTGGACGGGGACCGGCGCAAGCTGATCAAGGCGCTGCATATCGCCCGCGACAACGAACACCCGCTGCACCAGCAGCAGATGCTCGACGCCGACGCGGAGCTGCGCCGCTGGGTAACGCTGCCAAGCAACACCATCCTTATCGCCAACGGTCTGGCGCTGTCGGCGCACCACAGCTGGAGCGGCGTCCACAGCCTGCGCTGGCAGCGGTTCGCCGGACTTTATCTGCAGGTTCCGCTGGCCGAGCTGCAGCAGCTGAGCCATCAACAAGCCGTCGCCAGCGCGCGGTCAATCGGGCCGACCGATCTGTGGCACCCGGCCCGTGGCCTGCTCTGGTCCTGGGAAAGCGTCTTCCAGGTCGAAAACGTTTCCAGACTTCCGGATGCCGGGTCGCTGGCGCAATGGCGCGCCTGTTGCCGCGAGTTGCTCAGCGAACCCTCGCCATACGGCAATGTGCTGCAGCTCACCGCGTCCGCCTCCAGCGCGCTGGTACATGCCGGCATGCAACGGGTACTGCTGATGCTCGTCGACCACAAGCAGCAGCGGCTGGTTTGCCAGCAAGTCAGCGGCCTGCCCCGCGAAGCAGGTCGCCTGGTACTCGACCCAGGCCAAAGCCAGGTATTGCGGCGGCTGCTGGAAAAGCCCGTCCTGCTGCGCCTGAAGCCGGACAACGTCGCACAGTTCTCGGCCCTGCTGCCCGGCCCGCTCAAGGCGCTGTTTCCCGGCGAGCATCTGTTGCTGCGCTCCATCGGCTATGAAGGCCGCGTGGTCATGCTGCTGATTGCCGATCAGAACAACGCCCCTTTCAGCGAAACAGGCATGCAGGCCTTCGCCAAGACAGTGCAGTGTATCGAGCGCGCCCTGGCGAACTTCAGCAAGCGCGGTCGCTGATCCGCTCGCTTGACCAAAGGTCGCTGCATCCCGCGGCGCCCCGGCTGGCGTGGCTTTGCCCATGCATTGCACACGCGCCGCGCCCGACCGGCCTGCCTCGCCCAGCTTTTCATCAGCCTGCTAGACTTGGCCCTTTCCAACTCCGAGGCTTGCCGTGTCCGCCTTTCCTACCCTGCCGCTGGTAATCGAGCCGGCCGACCTGGCCGACCGCCTGAACGCGCCCGAGCTGATCCTGGTCGACCTGACCAACGCTACCCGTTACGCCGAAGGGCATTTGCCGGGTGCCCGGTTCGTCGATCCGAAACAGACCCAGCGCGGCCAGCCACCGGCGCCAGGCCAGCTGCCGGACAAGGCCCAGCTCGAGGCGCTGTTCGGTGCTCTCGGCCACCGCAGCGATGCAGTCTACGTGGTTTATGACGACGAAGGCGGCGGCTGGGCCGGACGCTTCATCTGGCTGTTGGACGTCATCGGCCATCGACGCTACCACTACCTGAACGGCGGCCTGCACGCCTGGCTGGCCGAACAGCGACCGCTGACGCAGAACCTTCCGTCGCCG
>Ga0209971_1000510_pt1 | contig 10315 bp, 10 predicted proteins | sample InoplaM3SAM_FD_187588 | JGI IMG/M metagenome (GOLD analysis project Ga0209971, IMG submission 187588) | Arabidopsis thaliana rhizosphere microbial communities from the Joint Genome Institute, USA, that affect carbon cycling - Inoculated... | ecosystem: Host-associated > Plants > Roots >... | reverse complement strand
GTTGTCGCCGTAGGCGTAGGCCCAGCGATCCTCCAGCCGCGGCGGCGAGACCCCGATTTCGGCGGGCTTGAAGCCGGCATCCGCGAAGAACGCGCGGATTGCTTCGGTGTTTGCGTCGAGCTGGCGCTGCACGTCGGCCAGGTCGTTGCCGCCGACCGAATGCGGCAGCGGCCACACCACCAGGTCGGCGTCGACGATCTTCTCGGCCGAACCCTTGACCGTGACGTAGCGGTCCTGGGTCTTCAGCCGCGCCATGCCCTGGGACGCGAACCAGCCGGCACCGAGCAGCCCGAGGGCGAGCAGCAGCGCGGCGATGATCGCGCGGGGGTCGTTCTGGGACATGCCGTGGCTCCGGATCGGATCGATGCCCGAGTCTAACCGGCGCCGCGCAGGCCGGCGCATGGACGCGGGTGGCTTGATTGCGTGGCCGCAGGCCCCAGAATGGAGGCCGGTTTCCAGCGTTTCCCTTTGCACCATGCCGATCTACGCCTTTGCCTGCGCCGCCTGCGGCCACCACTTCGACCGCCTGCAGAAGTTGTCCGACCCGGATCCGGCCGCGTGCCCGGAGTGCGGCGCGCCCGCGGTCGAACGGCAGGTGACCGCGCCATCGTTCCGGCTCTCGGGCAGCGGCTGGTACGAGACCGACTTCAAGAAGGACGGCGACCGGAAGCGCAACCTGGCCGGCGACGGCGCCAATGCCGTCAATGGCGGCAAGGCCGAGGCCAAACCCGCCGACGCCAGGCCTGCCGAAGCCAAGGCCGGTGAAAAGCCGGCAGCGAAGAAGATCGAAGCTGCGCCTGCGCCCACCAAGCCGGCCGCCAGCAGCGGCTAGGGAATACCAGCGCGGGCCCCGGTTCGGCGTCATCCGAGCGCAGCGAGGGAGCTGCCCGCCAGCGGGACCAGGCCGCAAGGCAGATCGTCGCTGCGCTCGGGATGACATCCTCGTGCCCGCGACGACGCCCGCGTTGATCCAGGCCGCCCGACAGGCGGCACGCGGGCGCGCGGGCAGGGGCCTGCCGCTAAACTAGGCGGCTTTCCGGTATGCCGGACGAATCCCTGCGGAGTCCCCATGCGCACCCATTTCTGCGGCCTGATCGACGAGTCCCTGGTCGGCCGGACCGTCACCCTGTGCGGCTGGGCCGACGTCGCCCGCGACCTCGGCGGCCTGTGCTTCATCGACCTGCGCGACCACGAGGGCATCGTCCAGGTCGTCGCCGAGCCCGATGCGGCCGCCGAAGGCAATGCCGCGGTGATCGCGACCGCGGCGCAGGTCGGCTACGAGGATTGCCTGCGCGTGACCGGCGTGGTGCGCAGGCGCCAGAACGTCAACCCGAAGATCGCGACCGGCCAGGTGGAAGTCGTCGCGCAGCAGATCGAGCTGCTGAACAAGGCCGAGCCGCTGCCGTTCCACGCCCACGAGAACGCCGGCGAGGACATCCGCCTCAAGTACCGCTACCTCGACCTGCGCACGCCGAAGATGCAGCGGATGATGCGCACCCGGATCAGGCTGGTGCAGGCGCTGCGCCGCTGGCTGGACGCGCGCGGCTTCCAGGACATCGAAACCCCGATCCTGACCAAGGCCACGCCCGAGGGCGCGCGCGACTTCCTGGTGCCGGCGCGGATGCACGAGGGCGAGTTCTACGCGCTGCCGCAGTCGCCGCAGCTGTTCAAGCAGATCCTGATGGTGGCCGGCTTCGACCGCTACTACCAGATCGCACGCTGCTTCCGCGACGAGGCGCTGCGCGCCGACCGCCAGCTCGAATTTACCCAGCTCGACATGGAATTCGCCTGGGTCGACGAGCAGGTGGTGCAGGACACGACCGAGGCCTTGATCCGCGACGTGTTTCGCGAAGTGATGGACGTGGACCTGGGCGCGTTCCCGCGCATGACCTACGCCGAGGCGATGCGTCGCTATGGCTCCGACAAGCCGGACCTGCGCATCGCGCTGGAGCTGGCGGATGTCGCCGAGCTGGTGCAGGGCAGCGGGTTCAAGGTGTTCACCGACTGGGCGAATGCCGAAGGCGGCCGCGTCGCCGCGCTGCGCATTCCTGGCGGCGCGTCGCTGTCGCGCAAGCAGATCGACGAGTACGCCGCGCACGCGGCGAAATACGGCTCCAAGGGCCTGGCGTACGTGAAGCTGTCCGAGGCCGGCGAGGTCAGCTCGCCGATCGCGAAGTTCTTCGACGACGCGGCGTTCAAGTCGCTCATCGATGCAGTGGGCCTGGGCAACGGCGACATCGCGTTCTTCGGCGCCGGCCCGTACAAGGCCGTCAGCGACTTCATGGGTGCGATACGGCTCAAGGCCGGCAAAGACTTCAACCTGGTCGCCGACGGCTGGGCGCCGTTGTGGGTCACCGACTTCCCGATGTTCGAGTGGGACGAGGAGGCGCAGCGCTACGTCGCGCTGCACCATCCGTTCACCGCGCCGGCGGTCGACGACGAGGCCGGCCTGCGTGCCAACGCGGCGACCGCGGTCAGCCGCGGCTACGACATGGTGCTCAATGGCAACGAGATCGGCGGCGGTTCGATCCGCATCCACCGTTCCTCGATGCAGAGCGCGGTGTTCGAACTGCTCGGGATCGACGCCGAAGAGGCGCAGGCCAAGTTCGGTTTCCTGCTCGACGCGCTGAAGTACGGCGCGCCGCCGCATGGCGGCATCGCCTTCGGCATCGACAGGATCGCCGCGCTGATGGCCGGCACCGAATCGATCCGCGACGTGATCGCCTTCCCCAAGACCACCACCGCGCAGTGCCTGATGACGGGCGCGCCGTCGCCGGTCCCGGACAAGCAGCTGGCCGAAGTGCATGTCTCGGTGCGCCGCAAGGACGCGAAGGCCTGACCGTGGCGCCGGTGATCCGCCGCGCCACGCCGGGGGATGCGGACGCGTTGAGCCGCATCGGGCGGCGCACCTTCGTCGACACGTTCGGGCACCTGTATCCCGACGAGGACCTGCAGGACTTCCTGCGCGAAAGCCACGGGGCCGGGGCCTACGCGCGTTTCCTTGCCGACGACCGCTACGCGCTCTGGCTGCTCGAGGACGATGGCGAGGCGGTCGGCTACGCGGTCGCCGGTCCCTGCGGGCTGCCGCATCCGGAAGCCGCGCCGGGCGACGGCGAATTGAAGCGCCTGTACCTGCTGCCCTCGCTGCACAACGGCGGCTGGGGCGGGCGCCTGTTCCAGGTCGCGCTCGACTGGCTGCAACGCGATGGCCCGCGCACGCTGTGGATCAGCGTCTGGTCGGAGAACCATGGCGCGCAGCGCTTCTACGCGCGGCACGGTTTCCAGAAGGCCGGCGAGTACGAGTTCCCGGTGGGCCGCGTGCGCGACCGCGAATTCATCTTCCGCCGTCGCGCACCGGCCGCATGAGTCGACGCGTGATCCTGCTGCACGGCCTGTGGATGCCCGGCGCGGCGATGCACTGGCTGGCGGCGCAACTCAAAACCGCGGGCTTCGCCCCGGAAATCTTCAGCTACCACAGCGTCGCCGACGGCCCCGACCTGGCGGTGCCGCGGCTGGTGGAACGGCTGGCGCAGGGTGAAGCCGACATCGTCGCCCACAGCCTCGGTGGCCTGATCGCGCTGCAGGCCTTGTGCGAATCGCCGGACCTGCCGGTGGCGCGCGTGGTCTGCCTGGGATCGCCGCTGACCGGCAGCGGCGCGGCCACCGGCATCCTGCGCTGGGCGCCGGCGGCGAGCCTGCTCGGGCGCAGCGCCGCGCTGCTGCAGCATGGCATCGCCTGCTGGCAGGGCCGGGCCCAGGTCGGGGTGGTCGCAGGGCACGTGCCGCACGGCCTCGGTGCGCTGTTCGCCGGCTTCCACGGCGAGCACGACGGCACCGTGGCGGTGGCCGAAACACGACTGCCGGGACTGGCGGACCACGTCGTGGTCGATGCCAGCCACAGCGGCCTGCTGTTCTCGGCGCAGGCGGCGGCGCAGGCCATCGCGTTCCTGCGGGACGGCCATTTCGTCCATTCCTAGCCAGGCGCCGGCGAGGCAGGCGGGTTCCCCGGCACGCCGGCCATGGCCGGCATGCGGCTTTGGTCGCGGCGCGGGGTAAAATCGCCGCCTTTCCCGCAGCAGACCGGAATCCCATGGGTAGAGGACCGTCCATCGAGGCCCGCAAGAACGCCGAAGACGCGCGCCGCGGCAAGATCTTCACCAAGATCATCCGCGAGATCGGTGTCGCGGCGCGTGCCGGCGGTGGCGATCCCGCCAACAATCCGCGCCTGCGCGGGGCGATCGACAAGGGACTGTCGGCGAACATGACCAGGGACGTCATCGAGCGCGCGATCAAGAAGGCCACCGGCGAACTGGAAGGCGTCGTCTACGAGGAAATCCGCTACGAAGGCTACGCGGCCGGCGGCATCGCGGTGATCGTCGATTGCCTCACCGACAACAAGGTGCGCACCGTGGCCGACGTGCGCCACGCCTTCGGCAAGTTCGGCGGCAACCTGGGCACCGACGGCTCGGTCTCGTTCATGTTCAGGAAACTCGGGGTGCTGTCGTATGCGCCCGGCGCAAGCGAGGACGCGATCACCGAGGCCGCGATCGAGGCCGGTGCCGACGACATCGTCGTCTATCCGGACGACGGTTCGATCGACGTGCTCACCGCGCCCGACAGCTTCGCCGCGGTCAAGGCGGCGATGGAGGCCGCCGGCCTGAAGCCCGCGCTGGCGGAAGTGACCATGCGCGCCGACAACGACATCGCCGTCGGCGGCGAAACCGCGCAACAGGTCGCCAAGCTGCTGGCCTGGCTGGAAGACCTCGATGACGTGCAGGCCGTGTATTCCAACGCCGAACTCGGCGAGGATGCGTACGCCTAACCGCGTAAGCTGACGCCGTGACCAGAATCCCCGGAATCCTTCCAATCCGGACGCCGCGCGTCCCGCGCCCGGGGCGGTCGGGCTGATGCGCATCATCGGGATCGACCCGGGCTCGCAGCGCACCGGCATCGGCGTCATCGACGTCGCCGCCGACGGCCGCTGCAGTTACGTCCATGCGCAGGCGCTGGTGCTGCTGGGCGCCGCGGACTTCCCCTCGCGGCTGGGCCTGCTGTGCGAGGGGCTGGAAGCGTTGCTGGAACAGTGGCAGCCGCAACAGGTCGCGATCGAGACCGTGTTCATGGACAAGTCCGCGATGTCGGCGCTCAAGCTCGGGCATGCGCGCGGCGCGGCGCTGGCGACGGTGGTGCGCCGGCAGCTGCCGGTCAGCGAATACGAGCCAAGGGTGATCAAGCAGTCGCTGGTCGGCCGCGGCGGCGCGGACAAGGCGCAGGTGCAGCACATGGTGCGACTGTTGCTCAAGCTGCCGGAAACCCGGCTGCAGGCCGACGCCGCCGATGCGCTGGCGGTGGCGTTGACCCACGCGCACATGAGCGCGACCGCCGGTCGCAGCGGGCTTACCACCGACCAGTTGCGGAGGCGCCGGGGATGATCGGTCGCCTGAAAGGCATCCTGGTGCACAAGCAGCCACCGTGGCTGGTGGTCGACGTGGGCGGCGTCGGCTACGAGCTGGAGGCGCCGATGAGCACCTTCTACGACCTGCCGGACGTGGGCCGCGAAGTCTTCCTGTTCACCCACTACGCGCAGAAGGAGGACAGCGTCTCGCTGTACGGTTTCCTGCGCGAGGGCGAGCGGCGGCTGTTCCGCGAGGTGCAGAAGGTCAGCGGCATCGGCGCGAAGATCGCGCTGGCGGTGCTCTCGGGCGCCAGCGTCGACGAATTCGCGCGGCTGGTGCAGACCGGCGACGTGGCCGCGCTGACCCGCATCCCCGGCATCGGCAAGAAGACCGCCGAGCGCATGGTGGTCGAACTGCGCGATCGCGCCGCCGACTTCGGCGGTGGCGGCGGTCCGCTGCAGGGCGCGGGCGCCGCCGCGGACCCGCAGAGCGAGGCCACGGTCGCGCTGCAGCAACTGGGGTACAAGCCGGCCGAAGCCGCGCGCATGGCGCGCGATGCCGTCGCCGCCGGCGACGATGCCGCCGCCATCATCCGCAAGGCGCTACAGTCCGCGCTGCGCTGAGGCGGCTCCGCGACTCCAGGGAAGCTTGATGTCCATCCAGACTTCATCCGCGCACGGCGCCACCACGGGCACGCATGGCCACGGCAAGGTCGGCCTGGCCGGGCTGATGGTCGGCGCCATCGGCGTGGTCTTCGGCGACATCGGCACCAGCCCGCTGTACACGCTCAAGGAAGCCTTCAGCCCGCATTACGGGCTGGTCGCCAACCACGACACGGTGCTGGGCATCCTGTCGCTGGTGTTCTGGGCGCTGACGATCGTGGTCACGATCAAGTACGTCACCGTGATCATGCGCGCCGACAACGAAGGCGAGGGCGGCATCATGGCGCTGATGGCGCTGGCCCAGCGCACGTTGCCCAAGGATTCGCGCTCGGCCTACGTGGTCGGCATCCTCGGCATCTTCGGCGCCTCGCTGTTCTTCGGCGACGGCGTGATCACCCCGGCCATCACCACCCTGTCGGCGATCGAGGGCCTCGAGATCGCCGCGCCGCAGCTCGATGCCTGGGTGGTGCCGCTGACGATCCTGGTGCTGGTGGGGGTGTTCGCCAGCCAGCGCTTCGGCACCGCGAAGGTGGGTCGCTTCTTCGGTCCGGTGATGATCGTGTGGTTCCTGGCGCTGGCGGTGATCGGGGTGCACAACATCAGCCAATCGCCGGAGGTGTTCAAGGCGTTCAGCCCGTGGTACGCGACGCGCTTTTTCCTCAACCATGGCACCCACGGCATCTTCATCCTCGGCGCGGTGGTGCTGGCGGTGACCGGCGGGGAGGCGCTGTACGCGGACATGGGCCACTTCGGCGCACGTCCCATCCGCCACGCCTGGTACTGGTTCGTGCTGCCGGCCCTGATGCTCAATTACCTGGGCCAGGGCGCGCTGGTGCTCGAGGACCCGGCCGCGATCCAGAACCCGTTCTACCGCGGCGTGCCCGACTGGGGCAGGTTGCCGATGGTGCTGCTGGCGACCGCGGCGGCGGTGATCGCCTCGCAAGCGGTCATCACCGGCGCGTTTTCGGTGGCGCGGCAGGCGATGCAGCTGGGTTACATCCCGCGCATGGACATCAAGCACACCTCGCGCGACACCATCGGCCAGATCTACATCCCCTGGGTCAACTGGGTGCTGATGATCGCGGTGATCCTGCTGGTGCTGCTGTTCGAAAGCTCGACCGCGCTGGCCTCGGCGTATGGCGTCTCGGTGTCGGGCACGATGCTGATCGACACCCTGTTGCTGGCGCTGGTGGCGCGCGCCACCTGGAAACGGGCGCGGCGCTGGGTGTTGCCGTTGTGCGCGCTGTTCGTGGTGATCGACGTCGCCTTCCTGGTCGCCAACGGGGTCAAGTTCTTCGACGGCGCATGGTTCCCGGTGATCCTCGGGCTGACCGTGTTCACCGTGCTGCGCACCTGGCGCCGCGGGCGCGAGCTGCTGTACGTGGAAATCCGCAAGGAGGGCATCCAGCTCGACAGCTTCCTGCCCGGGCTGATGCTGGCGCCGCCGGTGCGGGTACCGGGCACCGCGATCTTCCTGATCGCCCAGCAGGGCATGGTGCCGCAGGCATTGCTGCACAACCTCAAGCACAACAAGGTGCTGCACGAGCGCAACGTGTTCCTGACGGTGAAGACGCTCAACGTGCCTTACGCGCCGCCTGGCAGTCGCCTGCAGATCGCGCCGATCGGCGACGAATTCTTCCAGGTCCTGATCCGCTTCGGCTTCATGGAAACCCCGGACGTGCCGCTGGCGCTGATGCGCTCCTGCGACGAGGGCGGGGTGTACTTCGATCCGATGGAAACGACCTATTTCGCCAGCCGCGAGAACGTCGTCGCCGGCAAGCGCCGCGGCATGCCGGTGTGGCGCGACAAGCTGTTCGCGGTGATGCACCGCAACGCGGCGCCGGCGACCGTGTTCTTCCGGATCCCGGGCAACCGCCTGGTGGAGCTGGGCGCGCAGGTCGAGATCTGACCGCCCGGCCGCCGGCGCTGCCCATCGCAGGGGCCACGTGCGACCATACGGCCATGACCGAAGACCGCATCATCGCCGCCGATGCCACCCGCGAGGACGAGGCCATCGAAGCCTCGATCCGGCCCAGGCGGCTCGACGAATACCTCGGCCAGCGACCGGTGCGCGAGCAGCTGGGGATCTACATCGAAGCCGCCCGCAAGCGCGGCGAGGCGATGGACCACGTCCTGATCTTCGGCCCGCCGGGGCTGGGCAAGACCACGCTCAGCCACGTCATCGCCAACGAGCTCGGGGTCGGCCTGCGCGTGACCTCCGGGCCGGTGATCGAGAAGGCCGGCGACCTCGCCGCGCTGCTGACCAACCTGCAGCCGCACGACGTGCTGTTCATCGACGAGATCCATCGCCTCTCGCCGGTGGTCGAGGAAGTGCTGTACCCGGCGATGGAGGATTTCCAGATCGACATCATGATCGGCGAGGGGCCGGCCGCGCGCTCGATCAAGCTCGACCTGCCGCCGTTCACCCTGGTCGGCGCGACCACCCGCGCCGGCCTGCTGACCGCGCCGTTGCGCGACCGTTTCGGCATCGTGCAGCGGCTGGAGTTCTACGGCGTCGAGGACCTGACCCGGATCGTGCGGCGCTCGGCGCAGATCCTGGGCATCGATTGCGCGGCCGAGGGCGCGGACGAGATCGCGCGGCGTTCGCGCGGCACCCCGCGGATCGCCAACCGGCTGCTGCGCCGCGTGCGCGACTTCGCCCAGGTGCGCGCCGCGGGCCACATCGACCACGACGTCGCCAGGGCGGCGATGCAGATGCTCAAGGTCGACCCGGAAGGCTTCGACGAGCTCGACCGGCGGCTGCTGCGCACCATCATCGAATCCTTCGACGGCGGCCCGGTGGGCGTGGAATCGCTGGCCGCGGCGCTGAGCGAGGAACGCGGCACGCTGGAGGACGTGGTCGAGCCCTACCTGATCCAGCAGGGCTACCTGGTGCGCAGCGCGCGCGGCCGCATGGCCACCGCCAAGGCCTGGCGCCACCTCGGGCTGAAGCCCAGGCCCGGCGCCGGCGGGCTGTTCGCGGAGGACCCGCCCGAGCGCGATCCGGCCGCGGATGCAAGTGGCGGCTGAACCCGTGTTCAGTTGGCCGACACGGGTGTACTGGGAGGATACCGACGCCGGTGGCGTGGTCTACCACGCGCAATACCTGGCATTCCTCGAACGCGCGCGGACCGAATGGCTGCGCGCGCGCGGCAAGGGCCAGGAACTGCTGCGGCGCGAACACGACCTGGTGTTCGCGGTGCGCGCGATGCAGGTGGATTTCCGCCAGCCGGCGCGGCTTGACGACGCGCTCGAGGTTTCGGTCGAGCTGGTCGGCTGCCGCCGCGCCAGCCTGGTGATCGCGCAGGCGATCCGCCGCGACGGCGCGCTGCTGCTGGACGCGCGGGTGCGGGTGGCGGCGTTGGGCGCAGGCGATTTCCGCCCGCGCGCGATCCCCGACGGCCTGTACATGGAATTGAAATCGCTGGAAACGAAACTGCAACAACCCGATGCAACCCCATCCGATGGAGCGTGACGCATGACCCCATTGCTGGCAGCCCTGCAGGCCGCGGTCGAGCCCCTGCCGGAAGACGCGCCCGCCAACGCCGCGCGCGCCGTGGCCGACGCGGCTCCCGCCGCCGCGCACAACGGCATCGACATGCTGGCGCTGGTGCTGCACGCCAGCATCCCGGTGCAGCTGGTGCTGGTGCTGCTGCTGTTCGCCTCGGTCGCCTCGTGGGTGATCATCTTCCGCAAGAAGCGCGTGCTCGACCGCGCCGAGCGCGAGGCGGACCGCTTCGAGGAGCGTTTCTGGTCCGGTTCGGAGCTGTCCAAGCTCTATGCCGGCGCCAGCGAGCGCAACCGCGACATCGGCGGGCTGGAAGCGATCTTCGAAGGCGGCTTCCGCGAGTTCAACCGCATCCGCCAGCGCAAGGGCGTGGAATCGCGGATCCAGCTGGAAGGCGCGCAACGCGCGATGCGCGCGACCGCCTCGCGCGAGCTCGACGGGCTCGAGCACAACCTGGAATTCCTCGCCAACGTCGGCTCGATCAGCCCCTATGTCGGCCTGTTCGGCACGGTGTGGGGCATCATGATTTCGTTCCAGGGCCTGGCCAACGTCAAGGAGGCCACGATCGCGACCGTCGCGCCCGGCATCTCCGAGGCGCTGATCGCCACCGCGATGGGCCTGTTCGCCGCGATCCCGGCGGTCTGGGCCTACAACCGCTTCGCCACCAAGGTCGAGCGGATGAGCGTGCGCTACGACGCGTTCTCCGAGGAGTTCTCCTCGATCCTGCAGCGCCAGGCGCACCTGGACGA
>Ga0209971_1000508_pt1 | contig 10319 bp, 12 predicted proteins | sample InoplaM3SAM_FD_187588 | JGI IMG/M metagenome (GOLD analysis project Ga0209971, IMG submission 187588) | Arabidopsis thaliana rhizosphere microbial communities from the Joint Genome Institute, USA, that affect carbon cycling - Inoculated... | ecosystem: Host-associated > Plants > Roots >... | reverse complement strand
TATGGCGCCAATCCCTGAAGCAGCCGCAGCCGCTATCCGCCGAACGGCTTGTCGAGCCATAGGCTACGCGGCGGCGACGGTGGCCATGTCGTCCCCCATCAACTTGACCTGACTATCAAGTTGAGGCGAAATGCATGCACTTTGCTATCGGCGGGCGGCGATGCCGTCGCGCTGGAGTCGCGTCTATAAGTGCCATTTCTCGGCTTTCGCTTAGCCGAAAGCTGATTCCGAGCCAACCCATTCGCCCAGCCCGTCCAGCGCTTGCCGAACAACCGCGCCATTTTTTGCACGCATCAGAACCGAAACCGTTTCTGCCGGAACGCCTGCGAGCAAACCGGATCAAACCCGACTATCGCTGCACCTTCCACAAGGACCCGCGCCAATGGCCTCATTGCAACAACGCACCTTCAACATCATCGCCAGGAAAGAGCATGAGCTGCTCGACAGCTGGACCCGCGAACTGGAGGCCAGCGGCCTGTACCGCAACGTCAAGATCGAGGAGTTCCGCCAGCAAACGGCCGAGTTCATTCGCTTGCTGATCGAAGGTGCCGGCAAGGCCGATTCCGGGGACCTGAGGGCGGGAATCTGGGACGAGATGCGGCTGTTCCTTGAGCAGCTGTCGCATAGCCGCGTCCTGCTGGGGTTCGATTCGCAGCAAACCGCCGGCTTCATCTTTTCGTTCAAACGCCCGTTGATGCCGCTTTTGCAGGAAGAGTTCGCCAATGAGCCGGCGCTGCTGGCCGAGCAACTCTGGGCGCTGTCCGAGCTGATCGACCAGCTCGGCCTGCACACGGTGCGCACCTTCCAGAAATCCCGCGAGGCTGTCATCAAGCGTCAGCAGGAAGAGCTGCTGGAACTGTCGACGCCCGTGGTCAAGCTGTGGGATGGCGTTCTCGCGCTGCCGATGATCGGCACCCTCGATTCCCAGCGTACCCAGGTGGTCATGGAGTCGCTGCTGCAGCGCATCGTCGATACCGGGTCGGAAATCGCCATCATCGATATCACCGGCGTGCCCACCGTAGACACGCTGGTGGCGCAGCACCTGCTGAAAACCGTGACCGCCATTCGCCTGATGGGCGCCGACTGCATCATCAGCGGCGTACGCCCGCAAATCGCCCAGACCATCGTTCACCTGGGCCTCGACTTGCAGGGCATCGTCACCAAGGCGTCACTCGCCGATGCGCTGGCGCTTGCGCTGCGTCGCTCCGGGCTGACCGTCAGCAAGGCGGTGTAATGGAGCGCATACCGATACTCCGAATGGGCGAGTTCCTGCTCGTTACCATCCAGGTCGACATGCACGACCAACTCGCCATGACGCTGCAGGACGACCTGGCCGAACGCATCAGTGCGACGTCCGCCAAGGCGGTGCTGATCGACATCTCGGCGCTGGACATGGTCGATTCGTTCATCGGCCGCATGATCAGCTCGATTTCCGGGCTGTCCAGCATCATGGACGCCGAGACCGTCGTGGTCGGCATGCAGCCGGCCGTGGCGATCACGCTGGTCGAGCTGGGCCTGACGCTTCAGGGCGTCAGCACAGCGCTCAACGTCGAAAGAGGGATGCAGTTGCTGCACAAGCGGATGGCCGAAAAATGACCGTGCGCACCAGCGGCAGCACACCGGTACGGATCGAACAGGACGTGGTTCTGGCCCGCCAGGCGGTCCGCAAGCTGGCGCAGGACTGCGGCATGCGGTTGATCGACCAGACCAAACTGGTCACAGCCGTCAGCGAGCTGGCCCGCAACACCGTCGTTTACGGCGGCGGCGGCGATATGGATTGGGAAATCCTGGACGAAGGCCCGCGCACCGGCATCCGCCTGACCTTTCGTGACCAAGGCCCCGGCATCGCCGACATCAAACTGGCGCTGACCGATGGCTGGACGTCCGGCGGCGGTCTGGGCCTCGGCCTGACCGGCGCCAAGCGTCTGGTCGACGATTTCGAGCTCGACAGCACTCCAGGCATCGGAACTCGCGTCAGCATCACCAAATGGTCATGAACTTCCACGGCGCGACAACCACCGTTCTGCCGATCGAGGACGACAGCCAGGTCGGCCATGCACGGCGCGCGGCGCAGGCGCTGGCTGTCGAACTCGGGTTCGACGAAACCGATGCCGGTCGCGTGGCGCTCGTTGCCACGGAGCTGGCCACCAACCTGCTCAAGCACGCGCATCACGGTGCTTTGCACCTGCGCGCAATACCGGCGCGGAACGGAAACGGCATCGAGCTGATCGCCATCGACCGAGGCCCGGGTTTCAACCCCAGCGAATGCCTGGCCGATGGGTTTTCGACCGGCGGCACCCAGGGCACCGGGCTTGGTGCGCTAAGGCGTCAGGCACAGCTTCTCGATATCCATTCGGACAGCCGAGGTTCGGTCGTACTGGCGCAGCTGTTCCCGCGCCATGTCACGGCGTTGCCACTTCGCTTCGGCATCAGCCAGCATTCGTTGAAGAACGATCCGGCTTGCGGGGACGTTTGGCATCTGGCTATCGACGGTCCGCGCCTCAGCGCGCTGGTGGTCGATGGCATCGGCCATGGCGAAGAGGCGGAAAAGGCCAGTCTGACCGGTGCCGCCGCGTTTGCCGAGGCTCCGTTTGCCGATCCGACAGCCAGCATGCTCGCCATGCATCAGGCGATGACCGGCTCGCGCGGCGGAGCGGCCGCGATCGCCCTGTACGACGCCGGCAAGGTCCGTTTCGCCGGCATCGGCAACATTGGCGCCTGCTTGCTGAGTGCCGAAAAGAGCCGCGGCATGGCGTCTCATCCCGGCATTGTCGGCTCTCAGTTTCGCAAGGCCGTCGCGTTCGATTATCCGGTCGAATCGGGACAGCTCCTGATCATGTACAGCGATGGCTTGCAGTCACGCTGGGACCTGCGCGACTACCCCGGCCTGGTGCATCGTCATCCGGCCGTTATTGCCGCGCTGTTGCACCGCGACTTCTGTCGTGGCCGCGATGACGTGACCGTTATGGTGATTGCATTGGAGGCAATCGGTGACTGACTCGAACACGAACGATCTCATCGAACAGCTGCGCCGCGAGAACGACTCGTTGCGCGCCGAGCTTGACGAAACCAACCAGGGCGTCCTTGCGCTGTATGCCGAACTCGACACCCAGGCCGAACAGCTGCGGCAGGCGTCGGACCTGAAAAGCCGCTTCCTGTCGTATATGAGTCACGAGTTCCGCACGCCCCTGGGCTCGATACGCAGCATCACCCGCCTGCTCAGCGATGAGCTGGACGGCCCGCTCAGCCCCGAACAGCACAAGCAGGTCCTGTTCATCAGCGGCGCGGCGAGTGAACTCAGCGACATGGTCGACGACCTGCTCGATCTGGCAAAGATCGAAGCCGGCCGCATCACCATTTCGCCCGCCTGGTTCGACATGCTCGATCTGTTCGCGGCGTTGCGCGGGATGTTTCGCCCGATCGTCGATGCCACGGCGGTCGACCTGATCTTCGAAGAGCCGCACGACATGCCGCGGCTCTACACCGACGACAAGAAGCTCGCGCAGATCCTGCGAAACTTCATCTCCAACGCACTCAAGTTCACCCAGAACGGCGAGGTGCGCATTTCCGCGCGCGCCGAGGGTGACAGCGAGGTGCGCTTCGCCGTGACAGATACCGGCATCGGCATCCCGGAGGATATGCACGGCAACCTGTTCGAGGATTTCGTGCAGATCGATACGCCATTGCAGAAGCGCCTGCGCGGCACCGGGCTCGGGCTCTCGCTGTGCAAGCGTTTCGCCGAGCTGCTGGGCGGCCGCGTCGGAGTGGACAGCCAACTGGGCGTTGGGTCGACCTTCTTCGTCATCATTCCCGTCTCGATTGGTACGGAGCCCGCCGATGGAGCATAAGAGCCGGCTGCTGGTCGTCGACGACAACGCCGCCACACGCTACGCGATACGCCGCGTGCTGGAGCGCCACGGCTATGCCGTGCTCGAAGCCGGAACGGGAACCGAAGGGTTGGCGCAGATCGCGACCGAACCCATCGATGCGCTGATCCTGGATGTGAACCTGCCGGACATGAGCGGCTTCGACATTGTGCGCCAGCTGCGAACCGATGACCGCACGCGGCTGCTGCCGGTCATTCATGTTTCGGCGGCTTCGATCCAGACGGGCGACATCATTACCGGTCTCGACGCAGGTGCCGATGCCTACCTGATTCACCCTGTCGATCCGGACGTGCTGCTCGCGACCCTGCGCACGCTGCTGCGCGTACGCGACACCGAGCATGCGCTGCGTGAAAGCGAGGCGCGCTTCCGTGAAATCTTTTCCCAGGTCGCCGCGCCCATTGCGGTCATCGACCCGCAGTTGCATATCCACGAAAGCAACCGCGCGCTGTCGCTGTTGCTGGGCAACCAGCCGGAACACTGCGCGCTGAGCGGGTGCCTTGCCGATGGACAGGACGCCAAGCTGCAGGCGCTGCGCCAGAGCCTTGCCGACGGCACGCGCTGGCATGACACGCTGATCATGCAGGTGGCCGGCGAGCATCGTGAAACCAAGTGGCAGGTCTCGCCCTACCGCGCGACCGAGCTCGGCCTGGTCGTCATCGAAGACATTACCGAACAGCGTCAGCGCGAGCGCTCGCAACGCCAGCAACTGGACAATGCCAACAATGAGCTTGCCCGCGAGGTCGCCGAGCGCGTGCGCACCGAAGGGCAGCTGATGCAGGCGCAAAAGATGGACGCCTTGGGCAAGTTGACTGGCGGCATTGCGCACGACTTCAACAACCTGCTGACCGGCATCATCACCGGCATCGAGCTGCTCAAGAAACGCGTGCAGGAAGGCCGCACCGATGCCGTCCTGCGCTTTGCCGATACGGCGCTCAACTCCGCGCGCAGTGCGGCTTCGATGACCAATCGGCTGCTGGCTTTCGCCCGCCAGCAACCGCTGGATGCGCAGCCTGCCGACCTGAACGAGCAGATCCGTTCGCTTGAGGAGCTGTTGCAGCGCACCATCGGCGAGCACATATCGCTGAATCTGGAGCTGTGCAACCACGGCGCGGTGGCTCAGGTCGATGCCAACCAGCTCGAAAGCGCCGTGCTCAACCTGGTGATAAACGCGCGTGACGCCCTGCCCCGCGGCGGCGTTATCACCATTCGCACCGCGGCCTTGCAGGCGGCGGGCGACGCGGATCTGGCCGACGGCGACTACGTCGCGCTGACCGTGAAAGACAACGGCACGGGGATAGCGCCCGAACTTCTGAGCAAGGTGTTCGACCCCTTCTTCACCACCAAACCGCTTGGCCAGGGCACGGGTCTCGGGCTGTCGTCGATATACGGTTTCGCCCGGCAATCCGGCGGCGAGGCCAGGCTGAGCAGCGTGGTCGGTGAAGGCACCGAAGTCTCGCTCGTGCTACCTGCAGCTGCTGCCGCTCAGGCGCCCGTCGCCGCAGTTGGCGACATGCCGATGGGCAACGGCGAACACGTGCTGATCGTCGAGGACATGCCGGCTGTGCGCATGCTGGTCGTGGAAATGCTGAGCGAGGCCGGCTATCGATGCAGCGAAGCCGGTGACGTTGCCACGGCGCTTTCGGTGCTTCAGGACGATTCGACAGTCGATCTGCTGTTGACGGACGTCGGGCTTCCGCAGCTGTCGGGCAGGGAGTTGGCTGACGCTGCGCGTAACCACCGCCCGACCCTGCCGGTGCTGTTCATGACGGGCTACGCGGAAAATGCGGTGCGCCGCGATCGCTTTCTCGCGACCCGGATGGACATGGTGGTCAAGCCCTTTCAGATTGGCGATCTGCTCGCAAAAGTGCGACGGATGCTCGACTCGCCCGTCATACCGGGCGGCTAATCGCGACCGGAGCGCATCGGCTGCGTTATTGGCTGGTCTTTTGCGGCTTGTCGGTGGCGATCAGATCGCCCCAGTCGCCGTATTCGTACCAGTCTTCACCCATCATTTCGGAAGGATGCTGAGTTCGCCCTGCACCGTTTCCGCAGGCGAGTGATTCAGCGGGACAGTAGCGGTCGCAGCCCCAGCAGATGCGTTCGGGATGCGGCGGGTTGAGCGGAAATTTCTTGGCCATGGCGGCCTCTGTTTACGTTGGAAGTGAGCCGTCAGGCTAACCAGTCCAGCCGCTCTCAGACTTGACCAGCCTCAAGAATCGGCCCGCTGCAGAACGTCAGACCTTGACCTCGGTAAGTTCCAGCACGTGCGTGATGGCGCCCGCCCTGGCGTCCCACACGTAACGAAAATGCGCGCCCTGCACCGGCAGCGAAACGGCCTGCGGGCGAAAGGCGGCGACGCATTCATGGCCTTCGAGGCGGACGCTGCGGTAGAGCAACCCCCAGGTCTTGCCGTCGCGCTGCTGGCGGGCAAAGGCCTGGCTCGTTGCGTAGCTGGCCAGCTCCGGCTGATGCAACTCCGGGCGGTCGCGCACGTCGATCAGTGGCTTGACCACGCGGTTCACATAGGCGCGCATGGTGATCTCGACGTTCGCTTCGCCAGTCGCCGCGAGAAAGCGCTCTTGATGAAACTTGGTCTCGGCGATAGCCGCATCGATGGAGCTGGCGCAGTAATAGACGCCATAGGTGCCGTCGCTGAACCTGCTCGGGTTGCCGATATGGGTGAAGGCCGCCATCACGGCCGTCGAGCCGGGCCCGCTGACCCGGTCGCCCAACGCCACCCGCTGCAGCATGCCCGCTTCTTCGCGCAGGCGGTCGTTGGTCATGGCCTCGATCGCGAACGCCATGTCGAGGTCGTCGGGATCGAGCGTGTCTTCGAACACGCCGAGCGGCGGGAAGGAACTGTTGATCAACCGGTACGCCTTGCGCCAGGCCGGCAGCACCGCTGGCGGCGGCATCAGCCCCGTACTCCGTCCAGGTAGCGACGCACATCGGCCAGATCGACAACCTGGCCACCGAGCATGTAGTCCAGCGCGCTCTTGCCATTGAACGGCGCGGCATCATTGGGCTTGTGCACCCATTCATAGGCGCGCTCGCCGGCGTTGCTGAAGATGATCCGCAGCGCCTTGTGGATGCCCATCAGGTAGGAAATGCGCTCCAGTGTGTCGCGCGGCAAACGCACTTGCGGAAGCTTCTTGTATTTGAAGTAGGTGGTATTGCCCACCGACCCGAGAAGCACCCGCTGCTGTTCGGCGCTGCACTTCCACAATCCCATCAGATTGAAAAAGAACGTCAGCGCCACCCGACCCGCATCTGGCGAGTTGATGTCCGACTTGCTGACCGCCTGCTCAAGGTTCATCCGATGTCCGCCTGGTTGTTACAACTAGGCACAGGCTACTACGCATCGGGATAATTTCAAAGATTAAATTCGGATATGTATAAACGCTTCGGGCTGGAGGCTGGAGGCTGGAGGCTGAAAGCAGCGAGCGGCTAGCTGCAAGCTGCAAGCTGCAAGTTCAAAGCAAAAGCCAAAGCCGAAGCTTCTGGCTTCTGGCTTCTGGCTTCTGGCCTATAGCGTTCAGCCTTCAGCCGCTCCTACCTTCAACGCGCCGCCGCAGCTCGATCCCTGCCCCGCCGTGCAGGCGTAGCAGTGATCACGCGTGGCGATGGGGTTGCCGTCGAGACCGGGTGAACGCAGCAGGTCGCGCAGGTGAGCGGGCGTTGACTCCGATGGCTGCAGCCCCAGCCCGAGCATCTGGTTGAAGTCGCAGTCGTACAGGTAACCCCGCCAGTCGACGCTGATCAGATGGCGGCACATGACGCCATTCAGATTCTCCGGGCGGTAGTTGTCGCGCAGCAGCCGCATGTAGTCGTCGAACTGGCCCTTGCTTACCAAGGTGCTGCCGAAGCGGGCGATGGGCTGGTTGGTGATGGTCAGCAGACGGTTGAAGCGAATGTCGAAATCTTCCGCCAGATGACGCTTGTAGTCCGCCTCGAGTGCGGTCTGGGGCGGCGGCAGTGACGGCCCCTGCGGGTTGTAGACCAGATCGAGAACGAGCCCGCTGTCCGGTGCGCCGTAACCCAACCTGTTGAGCTGGCGCAAACCGGCGATACTTGCCTCGAACACGCCATCGCCGCGTTGCCCGTCGACGTTCTGGCGGGAGTAGCAGGGCAACGACGCCGTTACCTCGACGCCTTGGCCGGCAAGAAATTCGGCGACCCCCTCGTACCCCGGCTCGCCCAGAATGGTCAGGTTGCAGCGATCGATCACCCGCAAGCCTTCACGTCGGGCATGCCGAACCAGTTCGCGAAACCTTGGGTGCATCTCTGGCGCGCCACCGGTAAGGTCGAGCGTCTGCACCGAATGGCGGTCGATCACCTGGTAGAGCAGCGCCAGGCTCTCGTCGGTCATCGCCTCCTCCCGCGTCGGCCCGGCATTGACATGGCAATGCAGGCAACGTTGGTTGCAGCGGTAGGTCAGGTTCACCTGAAGCGTCTGCAGCTGTCCGCGACGGAGCGCAGGGAAGCCCAGCACATCGAGCAGCGGTAAGGTGTCACGCATGCCGGCGGTACTCCGGTTCGGTGGATGATGTGCAGCTTCCGTGGCCTGGCCGCACGCCAGATGGCCTAGTCTGAATACAGCCCGGCCATGTCGAGGCGTCAGGTCAAGAATAGCCGAACCTTCCGAGGCCTCCGGTTGCACACTCTTGGAGAAAAGCCGTGCCCAGCGATGCCGCTGTTCCGCCCACTCTGGTCCTGCTGTGCAAACGACCCGCTCCAGGCCACGCGAAGCAGCGACTGGCCGCGACGCTCGGTCAGCAGCGCGCGCTGGCGCTCGCCCAGGCGCTGCTCGACTGCGCCTTGGAAGACCTCGCCGACTGGACCGGCCCAGGCGTCATCGCGCCGGACAGCCCGGCACATCTGGACTGGGCCCGAACTCAGTCAACCGATGCCTACTGCGTGCCGCAGGCGGCCGGCAATCTGGGTCAGCGCCTGAACGCACTGGACGCGCATTTGCGCAGCCAGGGCTCACGCCAGCTGCTGTTCATCGGCAGCGATTGCCCGGCGCTCACGCCAGGCGACTACCGCAGCGTCCAGAAGCTGCTCGAGGATTTCGACACCGTTCTGCTCGATGCGCGCGACGGTGGCGTGGTGCTGATGGCGTCGAACCAGCCGTGGCCGGACCTCGCATCGCTGCCGTGGAGTACCGAGCGTCTGGGCGCCGCGCTGGCACAACGGTGTCGCGAAGCCGGCCAGCGAGTCGCCATCGCGGGTCAATCGTTCGACATTGACCACGCGGCCGATCTCACCCTGCTTCCTCAGGCGCTGGATGCGGACGCTCGCCCGGCACGCCGTCGCTTGCTGGCGATGCTCGACCAGTCAGAGCGGCCCTGCCATGTCTGAACGCCGCGGCATCAGCGTCGTTATTCCCTGCTGGCGGGACGAACGTGCGCTGGCGCGCCTGCTGGATCGGCTGGTCTGCCTGTTCATCACCGCGGCGATACCTGGCGAAATCATCGTGGTCGACGGCGCCGCAAGCCTGACGTGCAAGGCGCTGTGCGACCGTTTCGCAGCGCGCTGGCTGTCTGCCGAACCCTGTCGCGGCAAGCAGCTGCGACTTGGCGCAAGCCAGGCCCGCCATTCGTTGCTGTGGTTCCTTCACGCCGACGCCCATCTGCACGGCGCGCCGCTGGAAGCGATGCTCAAGGCAACCGAGGCCGGTGCCGTGGGCGGTTATTTTCGTTTTCGCTTCGCTGGCCGGCATGGCTGGCAGGCGCCGGTACTGGAACGGTTGATTGACTGGCGCTGCCGGTTCGGCGTGCCCTACGGCGATCAGGGTCTGTTCGTCGGTACCGGGCATTATCAGCGCTGCGGCCAGCACAGCCCCTGGCCGCTGTTCGAGGAAGTCGAGCTGGTCAAGCAACTGCGTCGCCATGGCCGCTTCGTGTGTCTGAACGACGGCGTTCGGGTCGACCCGCGCCGCTGGCAGCGCGACGGCTGGTGGCGGCGCTCGCTGCACAACCGCCTGCTGGCGCTGAAGTTCGCGTGCGGAGTACCCGCCGAGCGGCTGGCGAAGCAATACCGGAACGTGCGCAGCCGCGCCGGCTGATTCGGTCAGAACAGGCCGAGTTGTTCGTCGATCAGCGCTGAAAAGCTGTCGCTCACGAACGGCAGGATGGCGTCGGCGATGGGCTGCAGCTGCCGCGTCACGTAGTGGTCGTAGTCGATCGGCGCGCGACGCACCTCGAGCGGTTCCGGGCCGGCCGTAGTGATCAGATAGCTGATCCAGCCGCCGCGCTGGTATTGCAACGGGCGGCCAAGGCGGCGGTTGTAGTCATCGGCCAGCCGGGCCGCACGCACGTGCGGTGGCACATTGCGCTGGTAATCGACTAGCGGCCGGCGCAAACGCTTGCGGTACACCATCAGCTCATTCAGCTCGCCCGCCAGGGTGCGCCGTACATAATCGCGCACATA
>Ga0209971_1000507_pt1 | contig 10335 bp, 8 predicted proteins | sample InoplaM3SAM_FD_187588 | JGI IMG/M metagenome (GOLD analysis project Ga0209971, IMG submission 187588) | Arabidopsis thaliana rhizosphere microbial communities from the Joint Genome Institute, USA, that affect carbon cycling - Inoculated... | ecosystem: Host-associated > Plants > Roots >... | reverse complement strand
CTGTTCTTCGGCACCGTCGGCGGCCTGATGCTGGGCGGGCTGGTCTCGCTGCGGCCGGACCACGACCGCTACGTGCAGGCCGCGCGCGATGCGATCGCCAGCGGCAGGACCACGGTCGTGGTGCATGCGTTCTCCGTGGCGCAGCGCGAGCAGGCCGCGGAGCTGCTGCGCGCGCAAGGCGGCGAGGTGACCTCGACGTTGTAGGTCGTGGTCGGCGCCCCGGCTTTCCCGGGGCGATGCCCGCCAGGCGCGTTTGCAGCGCGCCGATGTCCGCCAGCATCACCGCCGCGCCCTCGGCGAGGAAGCGGACTGTCCTGCAAGACCGGCACGGGACTTGATCCCGGTCAATGTCGCCGGCCGGCGTTGTGCCATGGTGCCCATGTACCCGGCAGGAGGTGCGTCATGACCGCATTCAGCGCGTCGATCCGCAAGCTGGCCAAGGGCAACAAGGACTTCCGTCGCGAGGTCGCCACCGGCGGCCATTCGCAGGTGGTGCTGATGTGCCTGCGCCCGGGCGAGGCGATCGGCGAGGAAATCCACGAGGACACCGACCAGATCTTCGTCGTCGCCAGGGGCCGCGGCGAAGCGGTGCTGGACGGGGTGGCCGGGGCGCTGGACAAGGGCACGCTGCTGCTGGTGCCCGCGGGAATGCGCCACGACATCCGCAACACCGGCGACAAGCGGCTGCGGCTGGTGACGATCTACTCGCCGCCGCACCACGCACCCGGCACCGTGCACGCGACCCGCGAGGACGCGATGCTCGCGGAGGGCCGCGGGCGTGCTTGAGTTCATCGACGGTGCCGACGGCGTGGTCGCGATGACGGTGTCCGACAAGATCACCGGCGCCGACCTGGCGGCGATGATGGAGCGCGTCGAGCAGGCCATGGCCAGGCGCGACGTGATCCATGTGTTCGTGGAGACCCGGTCGGTCGATGCGATCGAGGTCTCCGGCCTGGCGTCGCACATCGCGCGGGCGATGCCGTTGCTGGGCAGGCTCAAGCACTTCGGCAGGGTGGCGGTGGTCGCCGACCAGGCCTGGGTGCGGGCCGGCACCCGGATCGAAAGCGCGTTGCTTCCATTCGTCAGCTACCGGGTGTTCATGCCCGCGCAGCGCGACGAAGCGCTTGCCTGGGTGCGGGGCGGGTGAATTCCGCCCCGTGTTTCCATCCGCCTCACACGGGAGTCATCCATGGCCACTTTTCGTTTTTCCATCCGCATGACCGCGCTGGCCTCGACGCTGTTGTTGGCGCTGGCGCTGTCGAACCCGGCGATGGCCCATTGCGACAGCATGGACGGCCCGGTCGTCGCCGATGCGCAGAAGGCCCTCGCCGCGAGGGACGTGGCCCCGGTGCTGAAGTGGGTGCGCGCCGGGGACGAGGTGTCGATCCGAAAGGCTTTCGACATGGCCCTGGCGGTGCGCGGCGAAAGCGACGTCGCCAGGGATGTCGCGGATCGCTACTTCTTCGAGACCCTGATCAGGATCCATCGCGCCAGCGAAGGCGAGGGCTTCACCGGGCTCAAGCCCGCGGGAAGCGTCGCCCCGGGGATCGCGGCCGCCGACAAGGCGCTGGTCGAAGGCAACGTCGACCGCCTTGCCGACGACATGGCGGCCGAGGTGCGGCATGGCATCCAGCAGCGTTACGAACAGGCCTACCGGGCGCGGCAGGTGGCCGGCCAGTCGGTCGCGCAGGGCCGGGACTACGTGCAGGCCTATGTCGAGTTCACCCATTTCGTCGAGGCCGTGGATGGCCTGGCCAAGGCAGGCGCGAGCCACAAGCACGCCGAAAGCATGGAACAGGCCCACTGACCGTTGAAGTCCCGGGGACGACGGAACAACAATGAGGCCCGGTCGTTCATCGCCGTGGCGACGAATGCCCCGGCCTCGGCACTCCGCGTCCATGGAGAACGCCGGTGAGTGATCGCATCGCACATGCGGGACTGGCGGCGCTACGGATGGATGCCGACCAGGCCGCGGCGCAGATCGCGCCCGGCATGACCGTGGGCATGAGCGGGTTCACCGGCGCCGGTTACCCCAAGGCCGTGCCGCTGGCTTTGGCCACGCGCATCACCCGGGCGCATGCGCGCGGCGAACCGTTCCGCCTGCGGGTGTTGACCGGCGCCTCCACCGCGCCCGAGCTGGATGGCGCGCTGGCGCGTTCGGGCGGCATCGATTTCCGGCTGCCCTACCAGTCCGACCCCGAACTGCGCGCGCGCATCAATCGCGGCGAGATCGAGTACATGGACATCCACCTGGGGCACGTCGCCCAGTACGCGTTGTTCGGCTTCCTCGGGCGGATCGACCTGGCGATCATCGAGGCCACCGCGATCCTGCCCGACGGCCGCTTGCTGCCGTCCACGTCGGTCGGCAACAACAAGACCTGGCTGGACCTGGCCGACAAGGTCATCGTCGAGGTCAACCACCGCCAGCCGATGGGGCTGGACGGCATGCACGACATCTATTACGGCACCGCGCTGCCGCCGAACCGCAAGCCCATCCCGCTGCTGCGGCCGGGCGACCGCATCGGCGAACCCTACCTGCGCGTGGATCCGGCGAAAGTGGTGGCGGTGGTGGAAACCGACGCGCCGGACCGCATCGGGCACTTCAATCCGCCGGACGATGTTTCGAAACGGATCGCCGCCCACCTGGTGGAATTCTTCCGCCAGGAGATCAAGGCCGGCCGCCTGTCCGAACGACTGCTGCCGCTGCAGTCGGGCGTGGGCAACATCGCCAACGCAGTGCTGGCCGGGCTGCGCGAGGGCGGGTTCCACGGCCTGAGCGCGTTCACCGAGGTGATCCAGGACGGCATGCTGGACCTGCTTGCCGACGGCACCATCGAGATGGCCTCGGCCACGTCGTTCTCGCTGAGCCCGGATGGCGTGGACGAATTCGTCCGCAACATCGATCGCTACCGCAGCCGCATCGTGCTGCGGCCGCAGGAGATGTCCAACCACGGCGAACTCATCCGGCGACTGGGCTGCATCGCCATGAACGGCATGGTCGAGGCCGACCTGTACGGCAACGTCAATTCCACCCACGTCGCCGGCAGCAGCATCATCAACGGCATCGGCGGCAGCGGGGACTTCGCCCGCAACGGCTTCCTGTCGTGCTTCATGACCCCCAGCACGGCCAAGGGCGGGGCGATCTCGGCGATCGTGCCGATGGTCAGCCACGTCGACCACACCGAGCACGACGTGGCCGTGGTGGTCACCGAGCAGGGCCTGGCCGACCTGCGCGGGCTGTCGCCCAAGCAGCGCGCGCGCGCGATCATCGCCAACTGCGTGCACCCGGATTACCAGCCGCTGCTGGGCGACTACTTCGTGCGCGCCTGCCGCGACAGCTTCGGCAAGCACACTCCGCACCTGCTGTCCGAAGCCCTGTCCTGGCACCAGCGCTATCTGGATACCGGCAGCATGCGCCCCTGATGCGGGCACGGGTCGCGCCGGCTGCAATCGCACCCGGAAGCGATCATGCCGGGCGCCGCGCGGCGCGGTGCCGGCGGGCGATGTCCAGGGCGGCGACCGCCGCCAGCGGCAATCCGATGGCCCAGCCGAGCATTGCCGCGGGGGGCGGCGCGAATCCGAACAGGCTGGCGAACGCAGGATGCAGCACGGCCAATGCCAGCACGCCGCTGGCGGCCACGCAGACGATCCAGAACGCGCTATTGGGCGTGCGCAGGGCCTGCCACAGCGATCCGCCCGAGCGGTGCAACAGGATCAGGAGCAGGTTGCCGGCGACGAGCGCGATGAAGGCCAGCGCCGACAGTTGCGCGTGCGGAAGCCCCGCGCGCACCGCGATGGCATGGGTCAGGGCCACGGTGGCGAACATCAGCGCGCCTTGCGCCAGCGCGCGCAGCATCGTCCAGCGGTCCAGCAGGCGGCGACCGGCGGCGCGCGGCGGCCGGCGCATGATGTCGTCGGCGGGTGGCTCGCGTTCCAGCACGATGGAACAAGCGGGGTCGATGATCAGTTCCAGGAACACCACGTGCAGGGGCAGCAGCACCGGGGCGGTGCCGACCAGCAGCGGCAGCAGGGCCAGCCCGGTGATCGGCACGTGCACCGCGAGGATGTAGCTCACCGCCTTGGCGATGTTGTCGTAGATGCCTCGCCCGAGGCGGATGGCACGAACCACGCTGACGAAATTGTCGTCGAGCAGCACGATCGACGCGGCCTCGCGGGCCACGTCGGTGCCGCGGCCGCCCATTGCGATGCCGACATGCGAGGCGAGCAGCGCCGGGGCGTCGTTGACGCCATCGCCGGTCATCGCCACGACTTCGCCGCGTTGCTTCAGCGCCTGCACCAGCCGCAGCTTGTGCTCGGGCCGCACGCGGGCGAAGACGCTGCAGGATTCCACCTCGCGTGCCAGCGCCGCATCGTCCCAGCCATCGACGTCGCCGCCGCTCGCCACCCCGGCCACGGTTGCGATCCCGGCCTGGGTGGCGATGGCGCGCGCGGTACCGGCGTGGTCGCCGGTCATCATCACCACGCGCACGCCGGCGGCCCGCGCCTCGGCCACGGCCTCGGGCACCGCCTGCCGCAGCGGGTCGGCGAACCCGATGAGGCCGAGCCATTGCAGCTGGAACGCGGCGGCATCGTCGGGCAGCGCCGACGCCACCGATTCGGGCAGCGTGCCGCCGCCGGCGGCGAGCACGCGCAGGCCGCGCCGGGTCATCGCCTCCACCTGCCGAAGCAGCGCCTCGCGCTCGCTGTCCGGCAAGCGGCACAGGGCGACGATCGTTTCCGGTGCGCCCTTGGCCACCACCCGCGGCTGGCCGCTGTCGCTGCGCCAGACCTGGACATGGGCCGGCAAGCGGCTGGACAGCGGATATTCGCGCAGGCGCCGCCAGCCCTGGGGCTCGGCGGCGAATCCGGCCTTGGCGGCGGCGTCCACCACGGCGCGATCCATCGGGTCGTGCGACATCGGCGGGCAGGCGAGCCTCGCCATTTCGATCAGTTCGCGCGTGTCGCGGCCGTCCAGTTCGGCCACCGCCATGCGGTTTTCGGTCAGGGTGCCGGTCTTGTCGGTGCACAGCACCGTGATCGAGCCCAGCGCCTCGATCGCCGGCGCATGCCGCACCAGCACGTTGTGCCTGGCCATGCGCCATGCCCCCAGCGCCAGGAACACGGTCAGCACGACCGGGAATTCCTCCGGGATGTTCGACATCGCCAGGGTGATGCCGGCCAGGAACGCATCGAGCCAGCCACCACGCAGCCAGCGGTACAGCAGCACCATCGCCACGCAGGTCGCGATGCCCAGGGTCGCGAACAGCGCCACCGTCTGGCGCATTTCGCGCTGCAACGGCGTGCGTTCGATGGCGATGGACTGGAGCGTGCTGCCGATCCTGCCGACGGCCGTGGCGGCGCCGGTGGCCACGACCTGCGCACTGCCGCGCCCGCGCACCACCAGGGTACTGGCGTGCAGCAGGTTGTCGTCGCCATCGGCGGAGCGTGCGACCGGCACCGACTCGCCGGTCAGCAGCGACTCGTCGACATTGAGCTCGGCGCCTTCCAGCACCCGTGCATCAGCCGCGATGCGATCGCCTTCACCGACCAGCAGCAGGTCGCCGACCACCACCTCGCGCGATGGCACCACCGTGGCCACGCCGTCGCGCAGGAGGCGCGCGCGCGGGCTGCTGAGGTCGCGCAGGGCCTGCAGCGCGCGCTCGGACTTGTATTCCTGGTACAGGGTCAGGCCGATCACCAGCGCCACCGAAGCCATCAGCAGGACGGCTTCCCGCGGGTCGCCAAGCAGCATGTAGATGGCGGCCGCCGCGGTGAGCAGCATCAGCATGGGCTCGCGCAACACGTCGGCGACCAGCGTCCAGCCGCGCTTGCGGTCCTGTTCGGGGAGCACGTTGGGGCCGTCGCGCTGCAGCCGGGCAGCGGCTTCGGCGGAGCTGAGTCCCGGCACGGGCGCGGCCGGCATCAGGGCGCCACGATACGGCCGGCTGCCGGACGCGGGCACGGTGGCCCGGCGGCGATCAACGCACGCCTCCGGGAAAATGGGCGCCGGCCAGGTTTTCCACGGCAGCCCCGCGGCAACGGCAACCGGCAACCTGGCATGGCGGCATGGGCACGGCCTAGTTCCGGGTCTCGCTCAAGATGCGTCCCTCGCAGTCGACCACCAGGCGCACGCGCTTGCGGTCATGGTAGAACGTCGCCCGGTACTGCCCGGCATCCTCGTCGATGCCGCGTTCGCACAGCACGGTGATCTTGCGCTGTTCCAGCAGCCGCCGGAAGGTGGCCGCCTCCAGCCCCAGGGCCTGCGCCACGCGCTCGCCGTCGACCTCGATTTCATGCGCCGGGTTGAGTTCGACCGGGATCGTCTTGCCCATGTGCGCAACCTCCAGCGGAGTGGGGCTGCCAGCTTCCCGCGCGCCGGCGGCCGATGCCCTGACCTGGGTCAGGCTGGCGGGCGGAAACTCCCGGCAAGGCGGCGCTTCCGCCGCGCCGCGATGGCCGTGGACCAAGGGCCTCGCCATCGGCGGGCCGGGCCTTACTCCGCCCGCACCCGCCATGCTTCGGCAAGCGAGATCGTGCCGCTGCGCGCCATCGCGATCGCGGCCTGGGTGATCGGCACCATGCCCTCGTCGATCGCCGCGGCATGCAATGCGTCGGCGTCGGCGTCGGCCACGATCAGGCGACGCAGGCGCGGGGTGACCACCATCAGCTCGTACACGGCCTGGCGGCGGTAAACGCCCAGGCCCTCGCACTGGTGGCAACCCTGGCCGACGTGGAAGACCTCGTCCATGCCAACGCCGAGGGTCTCGCGCACGTGCGCGTCGACCGGCTCGATCGCGCGGCAGTGCGGGCAGGTCAGCCGCACCAGCCGCTGCGACATCACCGACAGCAGCGAAGCCCGCAGCAGGTAGGGCTCCACGCCCAGGTCGAGCAGGCGCGTCACCGTGGTGGCCGCGGTGTTGGTGTGCAGCGTGCTCAGCAGCAGGTGGCCGGTGAGCGCGCTTTCCACGGCGATGTCGGCCGTCTCGCGGTCGCGGATCTCGCCGACCATGATCACGTCGGGATCGTGGCGCAGGAAGTTGCGCATCGCGGTGGCGAAGGTGAAGCCGGCCGCGCGGTTCACCTGCATCTGCTGGATGTCGGCGATATGGAACTCGACCGGATCCTCGATGGTGAGGATGTTGATACGCTGCTTGCGCAGCTCCAGCAGCATCGCGTACAGCGTCGTCGACTTGCCGCAGCCGGTCGGGCCGGTGGCGAGGAACATGCCATGGCTGCGCGCCATCGCATCGGACAGCCGCTGGCGGTCGGCATCGGTGAGGCCGAGCTGGTCCAGGTTCCACAAGCCTTCGGCGGTATCGAGCAGGCGCACCACCACGCTCTCGCCGAACACCGCCGGCAGCACCGAGATGCGCAGGTCCACGTCGCGCCCGCCGTCGAGGTGGAACGTGGCGCGGCCATCCTGCGGGCGCCGGTGCTCGGCGAGGTTCATCGCCGCGAGCACCTTGATCCGGCTCACCACCGCCGGCAGCAGCGCGCGCGACAGCCGCCGCACCGGCAGCAGTTCGTCGTCGATGCGATAGAGCACGTCCGCGGCCTGCTCGCCGGGGCGCAGGTGGATGTCGGATGCGCGCCGCGCGACCGCGTCGGCGATCAGCGCGTGGACCATGCGCACGACCGGCTGTTCCAGCGCCAGGCGATGGGCTTCGCGCTCGTCGGGCGCATCGCCGCCGCCGCTGGGATCCAGTCCCAGCTGGCGCGCCATCGCCTGGTCCTCGACCTGGTCGTAATGGCGCGCGATCGCCTCGCGGATCTGCAGCGGCGAGGCCACCAGCGGCACCACGCGTTCGCGGCTCAGGAAGTTCAGCAGGACCTGCGCGTCGGGCAGGCCCGGATCCTCCATCGCGACCGCCACCAGCCCGCCCGCCACCCGCAGGGGCACGGCACGCAGGCGCCGGGCCAGCTGCGACGGCACCAGCTCGATGGCCTCCGGCGCGACGTCCACCCCGTCCAGCCTCACGAGCGGCAGGCCGAGGCGCTGCGCCGTGGCGTGGGCGGGCTCGCCCGCGTCCGCGCCCAGCGCCTGCCAGGCCGCCAGGTCGACCGCCGGCTGGGAGGCCGCTGCGAAGACGTCCGGATAGCCGTGCAGATAGGCGTCCACCGCCGCGGTATCGGCCAGCAGCGGCGGGATGATGGTGCGATTTTCCGGGCGCATGGATTCCCCCTTCCGGCCGATCATCGCCGCCGCGCGCGCGGGCGGCATTGACCTGCGGCAAGCCGCGGGGCCGGGCCGGTCCCGCGTGGAGTGCGCGAGTGCCGGCGGCCACGCCCCCACATCCTTGCAGGCCTACGATACCCGCGCCATCGGAAGCCGGAAACGCCGCACGGCCAGTCCCTTCGATCCGCTCCTCGACCGCGCCCACCGGCATGCCACTGCCTTTTTCCACGACCTGCCGGACCGCTTCGTCGGTGCGCGCGCGGGGCGCGAGGAGATGATGGCCGCGCTCGACGCACCGCTGCCGCGGCACGGACCCGGCGGCGGCGCTTCGGGCTGCGCGGCGCCGCGTTACTTCACATGCCCTACGACAGCGGCGTGGCCATCGTGCGCGACACCGGCGACCACCGCGACGCGATGACCTCCGCCGCCGCTACCTGATCCAGAGCCGCGGCGCCGAGCGAGACCTCGTCGACCGCTGCTGCGCCCGCGCGCCAGCCGGTGGGAAGCCCGCGCGGGGTCCCGTGCCAATCGCCCCGGCGCCGATTGCCCTCGGATTGACCCGGATCAAGGGCCCCTCGACCCGCGTCTCCCATCATTGCGACGCCGGAGCCGCCGGCTCCCACGGAGAAGTCGCAATGCAGTTCGAACTGTCCACCCGAAACCTCGACGCGGCGACGCTCGCTGCCGCGCTGCGGCCACTGGATCCCGATGCCAGCATCGCCCTCGACGCCGCCCGCGGCCGCCTGGAAGTGATCTCCGTCGCCACTGCCGCGCAGGTACTGGGTGTCCTGGACGGACTCGGCTGCACGGCGACGCCGCTGGCGCAGGAGGTGCACATCAGTGGCGGCAGCACCTGCTGCGGCCACTGCAGCTAGGGCGACAGCGTCCGGGGAGCCCGCCTGGGCTGCCACCGGAATCGAAAAGGGGGTGGAGGTGGTCAAGGAAAGTTGACCGGCTCCGCCCCCTTCGTGTGCTCCCGACGCCTCAACTCCGGCGCTTGTGGAAATACACCTGTTCGGCCGCCCAGCGCAATGGCGGCGAATGCAGCAGCAGGTCGAAAGGCCAGTCGAACTGCAGGCGGTCGTAGGCCCAGCGCAGCGCGCGCTTGGCGCGGAAGCGCGGCGCGGCGTCGATGGCGACCTGTTCCGGCGGCGCGCCGCCATCGCGCAGGTGCGCCGCGATCGCGCGACCCACCGTCCAGCCGTGTTCCCATGCCGCATGGATGCCGCCGGCGGTGACCGGCGAGACGATGCCGGCGGCGTCCCCGGTGAGGATGGCCCGGTCACGCGCCATGTCGATCACCGGGCCGCTGCAGGGGATCAGCCCGGCGCGGGTGTGGCCGGGCTTGAGGTAGCGCGGCAGTCCGCCGGCGATGCCAACGCGCAGCAGGAAGCCGTCGATGTCGGGCACGCGTGCGCGGGCCGGGTCGTGGCGCAGGGCCAGGCCGGCCTGCACGCCGGTCGGGTTCTGCGCCAGCCAGCCGATGTAGCCGGGCGCGTAACGCTTGCTGATGAAGCAGTGCAGGGCGTCGGGGTCGGCCAGTCGCGCGCCGGGGAACTCGTATTCGATGCCGTACAGGAACTGGCGCACCGAGCCCAGGCCGCAGCGCCGGGCCACCCGCGAGCGCGCGCCGTCCGCGCCGACCAGGTAACGCGCATGGCCGACCCCGTGCACCTGCCAGCCGTTGTCGCGGCGTTGCGCATCGGTGAAGGCGCATCCGAGGCGCAGCTCGACGCCGTGCGCGCACAACTGTCCCGCCAGCCAGCGCATCAGCGCGGGGGTGTCCGTGGCGAGGAAGTAGTAGCCCGGCGCGGCCAGCGCCACCTGCCTGAGGCTCGGCGCGTACAGGCGCACCTGTTCGATGCGCCGAGTCATCGCGGCGGGCACCTGGTTGAGCAGGGTCCGTTCGGCGGCTTCCTTGACGATGATGCCGGTGGTACGCAGCTTGTCGCCCGGGTCGCGCTTGCGCTCCAGCACGCACACCCGCAGGCCGCGCTGCGCGGCCGCGATGGCGCACGCGGCGCCGGCGAAACTGGCGCCGACGACGACCAGGTCGAAGTCGCTGGCCGTTGTCGGGTCGCGCATGTCGTTTCCGGTCGATGGCATGGCCGGAACGATGCCACCGCGGTACGGGGCGACGATGGCGGCGGCGGTCAGGG
>Ga0209971_1000506_pt1 | contig 10335 bp, 9 predicted proteins | sample InoplaM3SAM_FD_187588 | JGI IMG/M metagenome (GOLD analysis project Ga0209971, IMG submission 187588) | Arabidopsis thaliana rhizosphere microbial communities from the Joint Genome Institute, USA, that affect carbon cycling - Inoculated... | ecosystem: Host-associated > Plants > Roots >... | reverse complement strand
TAGCCGGCGAACTCGCGCCTGGCGAACACCGTGGCCTTGAGCGCCGGATACCGCTGGCAGGCCGCCATGGCGAGGTGACCAGTTGCGCCACCCAGATCGACCAGGCGCTCAAAACGGCTCAGGTCGAACGCGGCAACGACATGGGGCGAGCTGATCAAGCCGAATCCGTTCATGCCCATCAAGAATTCACGTTTGGCTTGCTCGTTCTTGAAAAAGTAGGAAAAGATGGGGCCGTCCCAGCCGTAGGTCTGTCTCCAACGGTGCGTGCCTTCGCGTACGGCGTCTTCCAGGTTGCTCCATAGCTTCCACATGATGTCGTTCGAATAGTTGATATAGCCGGTCAGGCGGCACGGGCTGGTGCTGGTCGATACCGGCTTCGGCAGTTGCGATGTCATGGAACCACGCCAGCGGCTCAGCAGCTTCTTCATCGCCTTCAACAACATTCAGTTCGAGCAGCGCCTGACCGCGATCGAGCAGGTGCGCGGGCTCGGCTTCAGGCCGGAGGACGTGCGCCATATCGTCCTGACTCACCTCGATTTCGACCACGCCGGCGGCCTCGATGACTTCCCCGACGCCCAGGTCCATGTCCTTCAGCGCGAGATGGATGCCGCGCGTTCGACGAAGAGCTTTCTCGGCCACCGGCGTTACCGGCACAAGCAGTGGGACGGGGTGCATAACTGGCAGTTCTACGAGCCGGGCGGCGAACACTGGTTCGATTTCCAGGCGGTAAGGGAACTCCGCGGTTTGCCGCCGGAGATCCTGTTGATTCCACTGACGGGCCATACCCACGGTCACGCGGGCGTCGCCCTGCAAACCGACAGCGGCTGGTTGCTGCATGCGGGCGATGCCTACTTCTATCGCGAAGAAGTCGGCCAGAGCGAGCGCCACTGCACGCCCGGGCTGCGTTTCTACCAGCGCATGATGGAAGTCGACCGGACCGCGAGGCTGGCCAATCAGCATCGGCTCTGGACGCTGTCGATGGAGCGCAAGGATGAGGTCACGCTGTTCTGCAGTCACGACGCCAAAGAACTCGAGCGCATGCGCGAGCGACCGGCCCAATGACCGCGCAACAGCGCCCGGTGCGCACCCTGATGAACTGCGTCAGCTGGATCGGCCTCCTGGCGTGCGCCGTGGCGGGGCTCGGCTATCTGGCGGCGGGCGTCTACAACATGGCCGGCCTGATGATCGCGCTGGCAGCGCTCAGCTGGATCAACATCCGGCGCAAGGGCAAAGACGACCGCGACCGGCCTCGGCTGCCGCGCTGATCGCGCATTTACGCTGCGATGGTTGGCTGACCCGCAGTGCTGAAATCCCGGTTGCGAGCCGTTGCGCCCGCGCGCTGTGCTCCGGCAGGGGCACGAAGCCCCATGTCGCCATGACTCAACGAGCGAAGCCTCAACGAACGAAGCGGACGGAACCCGTCCTGTCTGTACGGGTCGATTCACAGAGCCGTTTGGCACCAACACACCCAAGGGGGCGATCAACCATGGACATCATCCGGATCATCTTCGCGATTCTGCTACCGCCGCTGGGCGTCTTCCTGCAAGTCGGCCTGGGTGGCGCCTTCTGGCTGAACATCCTGCTGACGCTGCTGGGCTACATTCCCGGCATCATCCATGCGGTCTGGATCATTGCGCGCCGCTAGACCGACACAACAGGCGCGACATCAGCCCGACCTCGCGGTCGGGTTTTTTGTGCTCCCAGGCGAGCCGGTGTAAAGTTCCGGGCTGACTTGCGTGCATTGACCTAATTCACACGAAACCACACGAAACGTGCAGGGATCGGTGCGGCTGTTTCGGAGATCTTTCATCGATCCTGTCCGGAGCGCTTACCGGCCATTGCTCTGACCCGGAAAGGAAACCAGATGGGCGACACCTTCATCGACCAGAACCATTTCAAGCGGCTGCTCAATCGCAACGTGGCGGTGCCGCTGGGTTTCGGTTTTCTCAGCGCCTTCTTCTTTTGCGGCATCGTCTATTTCCTGATCAACGTGAGCCATTGGGTCGAGCGCTCCGTGGTCGGCGTGGCGTATGCGCACGAGTTGATGAAGGCGATGGGCGAAATGGAAGCCTCCATGCGCGGCTACCTGATAGCCGGCGATGAGGTCTTCCTCGAACCCTATCGAAACGACCAGCCAATCTTCGATAGCCAACTTCAGCAGATGGCCGATTACGCTCGCGATAACCCGGTGCAGGCGAACCGCATCAAGCGCATCGGCGAACTGCACGGCCAATGGATCGAGTACGCCGAAGCCGTCATCGCGCAGCGTGCGCGCGGCGAGTCGGTGATCGAAGCCGTGCGCAGCAAGCGCGGGCTGGAACTCAAGGAAAAGCAGCGTCAACTGCTCAACGAATTCATCGCTTATGAACGGCAGATCCGTGCGCAACGGACCGACACCTCCGAAACGATCAGCACCGCATTGATTGGCGGCTTCCTGGCCTTCAGCCTGATCTTCAGCGGCTTGCTGGCTTATCTCGGCCGGCGCGATCTGTACAGCTTGTCCGAAAGCTACGCGCAATCGCTTGAGCAGCAGCTGGCCCACGCCGCGGCGCTCGAACAGCAGGCCTGGTATCGCACCGGTCAGACCCAGCTCAGCGCGGCGGTGATCGGCGAGCAGACGTTGCCCACCCTGGGCCAGAGCATTCTCGATTTTCTGGCGCGCTACCTCGGAGCGGTGGTCGGCGCGCTCTATGTGGTGCAGGAAGGACGGCTGCAGCGAGTCGCGGAATTCGCCTGGGACAAGGACCGGCTCGATGCCGGACGCACGCTGGACTTCGGCGAGGGCCTCGTCGGCCAGGCCGCGCGTGAACGCCGGCCGATGGCGCTGGAACAACTGCCGCCCGGCTACCTGAAAGTCAGTTCGACGCTCGGCAACACCGACGCCGGCGCAGTGCTGATCATGCCGATCGAAGACAGCGGTACGTTGAACGGCGTGCTGGAAATCGGCTTTCTCAGGCCGTTGCGCGATCAGGACAGCGAGCTGTTGCGCCGCATCGGCGAAACCCTGGGCGGGGCCATCGAAGCCGCGCGTTATCGCCAGCGTCTGCAGCGGATGCTCGCCGAAACCCAACAGCTCAACGAAGAAATGCAGGTGCAGCAGGAGGAACTGCGCGCCGCCAACGAAGAGCTGGAAGAGCAATCCAGCGCCCTGCGCGAATCCCAGGCGCACATGGAAGAGCAGCAGGCCGAGCTGGAACAGACCAACGAGCAGCTCGCCGAGCACACCGAGGAGCTGGCCCGTCAACGCGACGAGATGGATCGCAAGAACCACCGCCTGCAGGAAGTCCAGCTGCTGCTCGAAGAGCGCGCCGAAGAGTTGCAGCGCGCCAGCCGCTACAAGTCGGAGTTCCTGGCCAACATGTCCCACGAGCTGCGCACGCCGCTCAACAGCTCGCTGATCCTCGCCAAGCTGCTGGCCGACAACCCGGACGGCAACCTGCATGACGACCAGGTGCAGTTCGCCCGTTCCATTTATTCGGCGGGCAACGATCTGCTCAACCTGATCAACGACATCCTCGACATCTCCAAGGTCGAAGCCGGCAAACTGGACATCCGCCCCGAACTGCTGCTCGTCCAGCGTTTGGTCGATGGGCTGCGCAGCCTGTTTCTGGCCCAGTCGCTGGAAAGATCGCTGCAATTCGATGTCGTGTTGGAAGACGACCTGCCGTCCAGCCTCTATACCGACCGCCAGCGGCTGGAACAGATTCTCAAGAACCTGCTCTCCAACGCGTTCAAGTTCACCGAAAAGGGATCGGTCGAGCTGCGGGTGATGCGCGCAGGCCAGGAGCGGATCGCCTTTGCCGTACGCGATTCGGGGATCGGCATCCCGCCCGATCAGCAGGATGTGATTTTCGAAGCCTTCCGCCAGGCCGACGGCACCACCAACCGGCGCTATGGCGGCACCGGGCTGGGCCTGTCGATTTCCCGCGAGCTGGCACAGCTATTGGGCGGCGATATCCAGGTCAGCAGCGAGCCGGGCGCCGGCAGCCTGTTCACCTTGATCGTGCCGGAAAACTACCGCGAGCCGGTATCGGCTGAGCCACTGCAGGCAACCCCGGAACCTGCGCAGCCAACGCCGGCTGCCGTCCAGCCGGTCGCGCCGCGGCCCGAACCGGTGCGCGAACACGCGCTGCCGAGCGTGGCGGACGATCGCGAGCATTTCCCGTTCAGCGAACGTTCGGTGCTGGTGATCGAAGACGAGCCGCAGTTCGCCGGCATCCTTCGCGATCTGGCGCACGAGCTCAAATACAGTTGCCTGATCGCGCAGAACGCCGATCACGGCTTCGATACTGCCGTGCAGTACCGCCCCGATGCGATCCTGCTGGACATGCGCCTGCCCGATCACTCCGGCCTGACGGTGCTCGAGCGACTCAAGGAAAACCCCATCACCCGGCATATCCCGGTGCATATCGTTTCGGTGGAAGACCGCAAGGAAGCAGCGCTGCAGATGGGCGCCATCGGCTACGCGACCAAGCCGACCACCCGCGAAGACCTCAAGGAAGTGTTCGGCCGGCTTGAAGCCAAGCTGGCGCAAAAGGTCAAACGCATCCTGCTGGTCGAAGACGATGCGCGCCAGCGCGAAAGCGTGTCGCGCCTGATCGAGGACGTCGACGTTGAGATCACCGCTGTGGAGTTCGGCCAGCAGGCGCTGGAGCTGCTGCGCTCGACTGTCTTCGACTGCATGATCATCGACCTCAAGCTGCCGGACATGGACGGCCACCAGCTGCTCGAGCAGATGGCGCGAGAAGACATCTGCTCGTTCCCGCCAGTGATCGTCTACACCGGACGCAACCTGACCCGCGACGAAGAAGCGGCGCTGATGAAATATTCGCGCTCGATCATCATCAAGGGCGCGCGCTCGCCGGAGCGGCTGCTCGATGAGGTCACGCTGTTCCTGCACAAGGTCGAATCGGACATGCCGCCTGAGCGCCAGAAGATGCTCAAAAGCGTGCGCAGCCGCGAAAAAGCCTTCGAAGGTCGCAAGATCCTGGTGGTAGACGATGACGTGCGCAACGTGTTCGCACTGACCAGTGCGCTGGAGCACAAGGGCGCGCTGATCGAGATCGCCCGCAACGGCCACGAGGCCATCGCCCAGCTGCAGAACGTCGGCGACATCGACCTGGTGCTGATGGACATCATGATGCCGGAGATGGACGGCTTCACCGCCATGCAGGAGATTCGCAAGGACCCGCGTTTGGCCAAGTTGCCGATCATCGCCGTCACCGCCAAGGCGATGCGGGACGACCAGGACCGCTGCCTGCGCGCTGGCGCCAACGATTACCTGGCCAAGCCCATCGACCTGGACCGCTTGTTCTCGCTGATCCGCGTCTGGCTACCGAAGGTGGAGCTGCTCTGAGATGCCGGACCGCAACCAGGCCATCGAACTGAAGCTGCTGATCGAAGCGATCTACCTGCGCTACAGCTACGATTTCCGCGATTATTCCAGCGCCTCGCTCAAGCGCCGCGTGGCGCTGGCGCTTCAGCAGATGGAATGCGAAACCATCTCCGTGCTGCAGGGCCGGATTCTCCACGACCCGAAGGCGTTCATGGAGCTGCTCCAGTTCCTCACCATTCCGGTCAGCGAGATGTTTCGCGACCCCGGCTATTACCTCGCGCTGCGTGAACAGGTCGTGCCGGTGCTGAGCACCTATCCCTCGCTGAAAATCTGGATTGCCGGCTGCAGCACGGGCGAGGAGGTCTATTCGATGGCGATACTGCTGGCCGAGGAAGGCCTGCTCGAGCGATCCATTCTGTATGCCACCGATATCAACCCGCGTTCGCTGGAGCGGGCCCGCAAGGGCATCTTCGATCTCGACAACATGCGTCAATACGCCGACAACTATCGGCGTGCCGGTGGCAAAGGCAGCCTGAGCGATTACTATACGGCGGCGTATGATTCGGCGATCATGGATAAGTCGTTGAAAAACAACGTAACTTTTGCCGATCACAGCCTGGCGACCGATAGCGTGTTCGCCGAGACCCAGCTGATTTCCTGCCGCAATGTGTTGATCTATTTCAACAAGCCGCTGCAGGATCGCGCCTTCGGCCTGTTTCACGAATCGCTCTGTCACCGTGGTTTTCTCGGCCTGGGAAGCAAGGAAACCGTCGAGTTTTCCGGATATGCCGAGCGTTTCGAGGCATTCAACAAGCAGGAACGGGTTTTTCGCAAGTCATGACACGTACCTCAGACGACGCTTTCGACAAACCTCCCGCGCGACCGGTGGACGCCGTGGTGATCGGCGCGTCGGCCGGAGGGCTGGCGGCGCTCAGCGCGCTGGTCAGCGGATTGCCCGCGATGTACCGCCTGCCGCTACTGATGGTGCAGCATGTGCCGCCCACCGGGCCGACGCAGCTGGTCGAGATCTTCCAGCGCAAAACCGCGCTGAAGGTGAAGGAAGCGAGCGACAAGGAACCCGTGCGCGGCGCGACCCTGTATTTTGCGGCGCCGGGCTACCACTTGCTGGTGGAGGACGATTTGAGCCTGTCGCTCAGCCAGGACGATGCGATGCATTTTTCCAGACCGTCGATCGACGTGCTGTTCGAGTCGGCAGCCGATGCCTGGGGCGAGCGCGTCGCCGGGGTCCTGCTGACCGGTGCCAACGAAGATGGCGCGGCCGGCCTCGATGCGATCCGTCGAGCCGGCGGCACGACCATCGTTCAGGACCCCGGCGAAGCCGAGGTCGCGACCATGCCGCTTGCAGCACTCCAGCGCTTTGCGCCGGATTATCTTTTGCCCTTGCGTGATATCCATCGACTGTTGCGCGAACTGGAGTGACCCATGCCCGACACAACGGATGAAGCGAATCTCCTGATCGTCGATGATCTATCGGAGAATCTGCTGGCGCTCGACGCCCTGCTCAAGGCGCCGGGCATTCGCGTGCACCAGGCCGAATCTGCCGAGCAGGCGCTGGAGCTGCTGCTGCGTCACGAATTCGCCCTGGCCATTCTCGATGTGCAGATGCCCGGCATGGACGGCTTTCAACTGGCCGAGCTGATGCGCGGCACCGAGCGCACCAAGCAGATTCCGATCGTCTTCGTCAGCGCTGCAGGTCGTGAACTCAACTACGCCTTCAAGGGCTACGAGAGCGGCGCGGTGGATTTCATGCAAAAACCGCTGGACACCCACGCGGTGCGCAGCAAGGTCAGCGTGTTCGTCGATCTGTATCGCAACCGCAAAAGCCTGGCGCGTCAGCTCGATGCACTTGAGCGCAGCCGACGCGAACAGGAAGTGTTGCTCGACGAGTTGCGCAAAACCAAGTCCGAACTGGAAGACGCCGTGCGCATGCGCGACGACTTCATGTCCATCGTCTCCCATGAGCTGAAGACGCCGCTCAATACGCTGATTCTGGAGGTGCAGCTGCGCAAGCTGCAGCTCGGCCGCAACAACCTGGCGGCCTTCAGCGAAGACAAGCTGCGGCACATGGTCGACAAGGACGAACGTCAGGTGCAAAGCCTGATTCGCCTGATCGACGACATGCTGGATGTGTCGCGCATCCGGACCGGCAAGCTGTCGATTGAGCCGACCCGGCTGGATATTTCCCGGCTGGTCGCCAGCGTGGTCGAGAATTTCGCACCGCAGATGGAAGCCAGTGGCTGCGCCTTGCTGTTCCAGCGGCCGGAACCGATCGAGGGCGTCTGGGATGAATTTCGCATCGAGCAAGTGCTGGCCAATCTGCTGACCAATGCCATGCGTTACGGCGCGTGCAAGCCGGTGCAGGTCAGCGTGACGCGCCAGGGCGATGCGGCCTGCATCGAAGTGAGGGATCAGGGGATTGGTATCAACCCGAAGAACCTGGAGCGGATCTTCTGCCAGTTCGAGCGTGCCGAAGGCAGCGAGAGCAGTGCCGGTCTCGGCCTCGGCCTGTATATCGCCGAGCAGATCGTGCGGGCGCACCAGGGGCGCATCCAGGTGGAGAGTGAAGAGGGCAAGGGGTCGCTGTTCCGGGTGCTACTGCCGCTGAACGCCGGAGCCTGAATCTGAGTCGGCTCCGGCCGAAACTCAGGCCCAGTTCAACTGCGGCCAGCCGCGCGCCTCGGCCTGCTCGCGCAGCAGCGGATCAGGATTCACCACATGCGGGTGCGCCACCTGCTCGAGCAGCGGCAGATCATTGATCGAATCCGAGTAGAAATGCGCGCCGTCCAGCGATTCACCCGCCGCTTCGGCCCATTCGCGTAGCCGCGTCACCTTGCCTTCACGGTAGGTCAGCACGCCGCGGGTGTTGCCGCTGTAAAAGCCGTGCTGTTCCTCCAGCTGGATGGCCAGTACGTCATCGATCCCAAGCCGTTCGGCGACTGCCCCGACGAGAAACTGCGCCGAAGCGGAAATCACCAGGATGCGGTCGCCGGCCTTGCGATGCTCGGCGATGCAGCGCATGGCGTCGCTGTAAATCAGCGGCTCGATGACGTCCTCGACGAAGGGGCCGACGACGTGGTCGACCTCTTCGGCCGTGCGGCCCACCAGCGGCGTGAGGCTGAACGCCATGTAGTCTTCCATCGCCAGCCGGCCGAAGGCGTATTCGGCCATCAGCTCGGCATCCTTGCGCAGGAAGGACTCGCCATCCACCCAGCCGATCTTGGCCATTTCATGGGCCCAGAGACTGGCGCAGTCGCCGTCGATCAGGGTTTCGTCCAGGTCGAAAATCGCCAATGTCATCAAGCCACCTCGTGAATTGCGCAAGCATCGATGGTAAGGCTTACCTGGCGACCATGGGGATGGAGATCGGCCGCGGAACGGTTGAGCACGTCCACCAGCAGCTCGACGTCGCGCGCTTCGACGCGATAGCGGATCACGTTGCCGAGCAGGCTGTGGCCCTTGATCACGCCTGTGAGGCCGTCATCCGTTACGCCACTTTCGCTCAGCGCGATGGCTTCGGGGCGAATCGCTACTTTCGCGGTGACGGTCCGCTGCAACAGGCGCGAGGCAGCATCGGCGGCGAGCAGGTTGTAATTGCCGATAAAGCCGGCCGCGAACGCATCCACCGGCGCGGTGTAGAGGGTTTGCGCATCGGCGCTCTGAACGATGCGCCCGGCGTTCATCAACAGAATGCGGTCGGAAAGCGTCAGCGCTTCCTCCTGATCATGGGTAACGAAGAGGGTCGTCAGCCCCAGTTCCTGTTGAATCGTGCGGATTTGCTCACGCAGGTGCTTGCGAATGCGGGCATCCAGCGCGGAAAGCGGCTCGTCGAGGAGCAACAGGCGCGGGCGCGTAACCAACGAACGCGCCAGGGCGACACGCTGGCATTGCCCGCCTGACAACTGGCTGGGGTAGCGACGGGCGAAGTCGTTCAGCTCGACCATCTCCAGCGCGTCCGCGACCCGTCGTGCGCTGTCGTTCTGGGCGATCTTTTGCATGCGCAGGCCAAAGGCGACGTTCTGCTCGACCGTCATGTTGGGAAACAGCGCATAACTCTGGAACACCATGCCGATCTGGCGTTTTTGCGGCGCCAGCGGCACCAGATCCTCGCCGTCGAGCAGGATTTGCCCGCCGTCGACGTCGGTTAGCCCGGCGATGCAGCGCAGCAGCGTGGATTTTCCGCAGCCGGACGGGCCGAGCAAGGTAATCAGCTCGCCCTTGGCGACTTCGCAATTGATATCGCTGAATACGCGGGTGTCGCCAAAGGCTTTATGCAGGTTGCGAATGCTGAGCACGCTCATGGTTGGCCTCGGTGGCGAACAAGTGATGTGGTGTGGCGAGCCGCGGCGCACGGGCCAAGGCGGAGGAAAGCTCGCTCCGACAGGCTTCGTCTCGGGCTTCGTACTGTTGCAGGAGCGAGCTTGCTCTCGATCTGATGGCGGCCTCCGGGCTGCCCGACATCAGGATCGCCAGCAAGCTGGCTCTTACCGTAGGCATGGCCCACCCGATCGCGCGCGAAGCCGCACCGCTTTTCGTAGGAGCGAGCTTGCTCGCGAGCTGTCACGGCGCAGGATCTCGATTCAACCGTGTCGCCGCCCAGGTGAACACCAGCACGAAGAAGAAGTAGGAAATCACCAGCGCACTATTGAAGTGGCCGCTGCTGTTTTTCATGTTGTTCAGGTAGACCTGCAGGGTTTCGTAGCGCGTGCCGACCAGCAGGTTGGCGAATACGAATTCGCCGAACAGAAAGGAGAAGGACAGGAACAGCGACACCATCAGGCCCTTGCGCAGGTTCGGCAACACCACCAGAAACGCCGCTTTCCAGGTGCTGGCGCCGAGCAGGTGGGCGGCGTCCATCAGGTCGCGCAGGTTGATCGCCTGCAGGTTGTTGCTGATCGCGCGATACATGAACGGCAAGGCGATGGTGAAGTAGGCGCCAATCAGGATCCACGGCGTACCGACCATCGCCAGCGGCCCGGAGC
>Ga0209971_1000504_pt1 | contig 10350 bp, 13 predicted proteins | sample InoplaM3SAM_FD_187588 | JGI IMG/M metagenome (GOLD analysis project Ga0209971, IMG submission 187588) | Arabidopsis thaliana rhizosphere microbial communities from the Joint Genome Institute, USA, that affect carbon cycling - Inoculated... | ecosystem: Host-associated > Plants > Roots >... | reverse complement strand
GTCCCCCGGCCTGCGGCCTCCTCCTTTACTTCGCCCCGAAGCGCTGGCGGCCACGCCGGGACGTCGGATTGCAGGCTTGCCGAAAAGCCGAAGCTCTTCGCCTTGCTTGTAGCACCGCCGCGAAAACCGCAACGCCGGGTGCGGAGGCCCTTGGGTGCGAAGTAAAGGAGGAGGCGTCGGCCAACGGCCGGCGCCCGTACCCGGCGCCCTGCGGATGTCAGCATCCGAGGGCCTGCCAGCCGAAGGCATGGCGCTACTCCGCATTCGGGCGCAAACCAAAAAAAACCCGGCAGCGCGAGCTGCCGGGCCTTCGTCAACGCGGGGAGGTTGGCCCGCAAGGCCGGAAATTCCGGCCTTGTCGAGTCCAACGCGGTTACTTGGCCTTGGCGGCCTTGACCACCTTCTCCACGTCGGCCTTGGCCTGCGCGGTGGCGGCTTCGAACTGGCCCTTGGCCAGCTGGGCGATCGCTTCGTTGGCCTTCAGGGTGCGGCCCAGGACTTCCTGGCCGGTGCTGACGGCGCGTTCGACGTTCTCGCGGGCAACCTGCACGCCCTTCGGCCACACGGCCTTGAGGCCGTCGGCATCGCGCACTTCGGCCAGCTCGCCCCAGAAGGCGAAGGTGGCGTTGACGCTCTGCTCGATGGTGGCCAGCTGCAGGCCGAACACTTCGCCGGCATTGGCCAGGGCAAGGCGGTTGGCCTGGGTGGCGTTGTCGGCGAACTGGCGGGTCGCGGCGGCGAACTGCTCGTTGATCTGGTACATGGCGGGCTCCTGCGATGTCCGGCAGGGATTGCCGGTTTTGTGCGATGCAGCATACCTCCGGATTTGCTGCAATGCAACATCCAACCTGAACCGGTTGCCATCGCGCCCCGGGAGGCCGTTCCGGGTCCCGGCCGGTGCCTGGAAAGCCTTCCGGGAGCTGCCGCGGACCCTACTGCCGGGGCACGCAGCCGAGCGCGACGAGGACGCCGTGCAGCGCCGGTTGTTGCACCAGCCACGGCGCGGCGATCACCACCAATCCCGCGAACAACACCAGCAAGCCGGCTGCGATCCGCCAGTTGCCGCGCTGCAGGCGCTGGCCCAGGCGTGCTCCCGACCAGGTCAGCGGCAGCATCAGCGGCAGGGTGCCGAGGCCGAAGGCGGCCATGGTCAGCGCGCCGTTGCGTGCGTCGGCCTGCAACCAGGCGGCGGCCAGCAAGGTGGTGCTCAGTCCGCAGGGCATCCAGCCCCACAGCATGCCCAGGGCGATGCGCTTGCCGCTGCTGTCGCTGGCCAGCAGCAGGCGCCGTTGCAATGGACGCAACCATTGCCACAGCCGCGCGCCCGTGGTGGCGCTGAAACCCAGGTGGCTGCCGAGCCCGAGCAGGCGCAGGGCGGCGACCACCAGCACCAGGCCGACCGCGGCACGCAATGCCCAGGCCAACCATTGGATCCGTGCGAGGTCCAGCAGGCCGTGGCCGATGCCGCCGACGATCGCGCCGGCCAGCGTGTAGCCGAGGATGCGGCCGAGGTTGGGTTGCAGCGCGCGCCACCAGCCGCCGCCCGGCGACAGTGCCGAGAACCCGGTGGCGATGCCGCCGCACATCGCCGCGCAATGCGCGCCGCCGAGCACGCCCGTGAGCCAGGCCGCGCCGAGTGTCAGCCAGTCAATCGGCATCCGCGTGCCCCGGTGGCGGGTCCGGTGCCTGCAGCGGCCGGTCGTGTTCGTCCTCGCGCAGGATGTCGAGCGCGGGCGTGTCGAGGTCGTCGAACTGGCCGCGGCGCACCGCCCACACGAACACCCAGATCGCCACCCCGATCAGCACCAGGCTCAGCGGGATCAGCAGCAGCAGGATGTTCATCGTGCACGCATCCGCGCCAGGCGCAGGGAATTGGCGGTGACCACCAGCGAGGATAGCGCCATCCCCAGCGCCGCCAGCCACGGGGTCACCAGCCCCGCGGCGGCCAGCGGCAGCGCCAGCAGGTTGTAGGCGGTTGCCCAGCCCAGGTTCTGGCGCACGATCCGCCGGGTGCGGCGCGCCACCGCGATCGCATCGGGCACGCGCATCAGCGAACGTCCGCCCAGCACCAGGTCGGCGGCGCGTTGCGCCAGCGCCGCGCCATCGCCGATCGCCAGCGATACGTCGGCGCCGGCCAGCACCGGCGCATCGTTGAGGCCGTCGCCGACCATCGCCACCACGCGCCCGTCCGCCTGCAACGCGCGCGCATAGGCCAGCTTGTCGGTCGGCGATTGGCGCGCGTGGGCGTGGTCGATGCCAAGCTCCGCGGCGAAGCGCCGGACCGCCGCATCGCCGTCGCCGCTGGAAAGGTGCACGATCAAACCCTCCTGGCGCAGCGCGGCAATCGCGGCCCGCGCATCCTGGCGTTCGCCTTCGGCCACGGTGAAGCGGGCCCGGCCGCGTGCGCCGCCCAGCCATAATCCGCCGTCGTCGGCGACACCGGCCGCGAACCCGGCTTGGCCGAGCCGCCAGTGTTCGCCTTCGACCATGCCCTCGATGCCCTGTCCGGCGACCGCGCGCAAGCTGGTGGCTACCGGCGCATCGTCCGCCGCGTCCACGAAGGCCAGGGCCAGCGGGTGGCCGCTGTCGCGCTCCAGCGCCATGGCGATCCGCAATGCCTGTGCGGCGTCGAGGCCTTGGAGCCGGTCCACCGACTGCAGCCGGGGGCGGCCGTCGCCAAGCGTCCCGGTCTTGTCGAACACCACGTCGGTCGTTTCGGCCAGCCGTTCCAGCGCCTCGGGCTGCACCGCCAGCACCCCCAGTCGCGCCAGTGCGCCATGCGCGGCGGCGAGCGCCGCGGGTACCGCCAGCGACAGCGCGCACGGACAGCTGATCACCAGCAAGGCGAGGGTGACCTCGAAGGCGCGCGCCGGATCGTGCAGGCGCCAGCCGAAGTACACCAGCAACGCCGCCACCGCCAGGCCGGCGACGAACCGGCTGGCGATGCGCTCGCTGCTGCGCGCCAGTGCCGGGCGGTGCGCCTGCGCCTGCTCCACCAGCCGCACCAGTTGCGCCAGCCGCGTGTCGCTGCCCACGCCCGTCACCCGCAACCGCGCGGCGTGTTCACGACAGGCGGTGCCGGCGTAGACCGGGTCCCCGGCGCGCTTGCGCACGGCACTGGATTCGCCGGTGAGCAGCGCTTCCTCGAAGCGCGCCTCGCCATCGAGCAGCACGCCGTCGGCGGGCACCGGTTCGCCGACCGCGACGCAGGCAATGTCGCCGACCGCGATCGCGCTCACCGGCACCGATTCGCGGCTGCCGTCGCTGCGCTCGCGCGTGGCGAACGCCGGCCGCGCCCGCGCCAGCGCATCGACCTGGGCACTGGCGATGCCGCGCGCGCGCTGCTCGAGCTGGCGCGCGACCAGCAACAGGAACACGAACATCACCGCGGCGTCGTACCACACGTGTTCGCTGCCGCGCACGGTGCCGGCCACGCTGGCGAAGTAGGCGAGCAGCGTGGAACCGGCGACCAGCGTGTCCATGCCCGGGCGGCGCAGCCGCAGCTCGCGCCAGGCGCCGGCGATGAACGGCCAGCCGGCCCAGAACACCACCGGCGTCGACACCATGAAGGTGATCCAGCGGAAGAAGTCGCGGGTCGGCAGCGGCATCTCGCCGCGCGTGTCCAGGTACAGCGCCTCGGCGAACATCATCGCCTGCATCGCGCCAAGCCCGGCCAGGCCGATCCGCAGCAGCGCGCGGTTGCGCTCGCGGCGGCGCTCGCGCTCGCGCTCCTCGCCGGCGGCCAGGTAGGGCCGGTAGCCCAGCGCGGCCAGCCGCGCGAGCAGTCGCGACAACGGCGCGCGTTGCGGATCCCAGGCGATGCGGATGCGGCCGGTGACCGCATTGGCGCTGGTCTCCAGCACGCCGGGGTCGCGCTGCAGGGCGCGGTCGATGAGCCAGGCGCAGGCGGCGCAATGCATGCCGTCGCTGAGCACGGTGATCTCGCGGCCGCGGGTGCCGCCGAGCATGACGTCGCGCGCGTGGCCGGCCAGCAGTTCCTCGCGATCCCAGGCGGCCAGGTCCGGGTTGTCGGTGCCGACCCGGGATGCCGGCTGGCTGCGCAGGCGGTAGTAGTCGTCGAGCCGCGCGTCGCGGATCCACTGCGCGGCGGCGGCGCAGCCGCTGCAGCAGAACTCGCGCGGCTCGCCGTCGAGCACCAGGCGCGCGGGCGGTTCCGGCAGCGCTTCGCCGCAGTGGAAGCAGCCCGGCGCGGGCATGTTTACGGCGCCTGCAGCGCCGGGGCCACGCGTGCGGCGAGCTGTGCCTTCGGCAGGCGCCCGCGCAGGCGCCAGCGGCCGTCGCCCGGCGCCAGTTGCAGGTTCCAGTCGTGGCTGCCGTCGATCCGTGCCCGGGTTTCCCAACCGGTGTCGGACGGCTGCAGCTCGAGCATCCGGTCGTCGGCCTGGCGTACCGGGTGGTGCAAGGCCAGCTGCAACGGCGCGCCACGGTCGAACGTGCCGGTGACCGGGACCGCCTGGACCACGCCGCGCTTGGCGTCGATGCGCACGATCGCGCTCAGCTGGCGCTGTTGCGCCGCCGCATCCGGGCCCAGGTCGCCGACCTGGGCGCCGGCGGTGCGTTGCACCTGGTCGGGTATCGCGTCGCTGGCGCCGTCGCCGGCGACGATCAACATCACCACGCTGCCGGCGACCGCCGCGGCGACCAGCGCGACCACCAGCCACACGATCGGCTGGCGCCAGGGCGAGGAACCGGCGCTGCCGGGAACATCGTGCTTGCTGTCCATCACATCGGTCCGAAGAAATTGCTGTCGACGGTCTCGCTGGCGCTGCCGTCATCGGCCTCGATCACGAAGCGCAGCGGCTGGCGCCCGCGCAGCGTGCCCGGCGCGGAGACTTCCAGCGGCAGCGACAGCACCTGCTGCGCGTCGGCGCGGACCGCCAGGCGCGGCCCGCCGCGCAACCGCAGGCCGGCGGCCGGGGATTCGATGCGCACGGTGTAGGCCTGCGCGCGGTCGGTCTTGTTGACCAGCTTCAGGGTGTAGCCGTTGTCGATCCCGGTGGCGGTCTCGCGGTAAAGGGCATTGCGGTCGCGCAGCACGTCGGCGATCAGCGGGCTGCGCGCGGCGATGCCCCAGGCAAAACCCGCGACCAGCACCAGCAGCAGCGCGCCGTACACCAGGATCCGCGGCCGCGCGACCCGGGTCGGCTTGCCGTCGATCGCGTTCTGGGTGGAATAGCGGATCAGGCCGTGTTCGTAGCCCATCTTGTCCATCACGTCGTCGCAGGCGTCGATGCAGGCGCCGCAGGCGATGCACTCGTATTGCAGGCCGTTGCGGATGTCGATGCCGACCGGGCACACCTGCACGCACATGGTGCAGTCGATGCAGTCTCCCAGTTCCTCGAAGGCGAATTTCGGCAGCGGCTGCGCATCGTCGCCGACGTCGCCGAGCACGATCGTGCCGGCCGCCTGCAGCCGGTTCTGCGCGGCGCTGGGATGGCGGCTGGCGCGGAACACGTAGTCGTAGGCGGTGCGCGGGTCGAGCAGGCCGCGCGCGCGCGCCAGCACCGAGGGCAGGCCGCGCTTGCGCGGGCCGCGCGGTTCGCCGCGCATCGGGTCGTAGGCGATCAGCAGGGTGTCGCGGTCGAACATCGCGCTCTGGAAGCGCGCGTACGGGCACATGTACTTGCACACCTGTTCGCGCAGGAAGCCGGCATTGCCGAGCGTGGCCCCGGCGTAGAACAGCACCCAGAAGGTTTCCCATCCATTCCACGCAAACGGCCACGCGCGCGCGCCGAGGTCGGTGATCGGGGTGAAGAAGCCGACGAAGGTGAAGCCGGTCCACAACGAGAAGGCGATCCACAGGACGTGCTTGCCGCCCTTGCGCACAAGCTTCTCGCGGGTCCAGGGGCCGGCGTCGAGCTTCATCCGCTTCTGGCGGTCGCCCTCGGTCCAGCGCTCCATCCACAGGAACACTTCGGTCCACACCGTCTGCGGGCAGGCGTAGCCGCACCACAGCCGCCCCGCCAGCGCGGTGACGAAGAACAGGGTCAGGGCCAGGATGATCAGCAGCAGCGCCAGCAGGCTGAAATCCTGCGGCCAGAACGTCAGCCCGAAGACGTGGAACTTGCGCGCCGGCAGGTCGAACAGCACCGCCTGGCGGCCATCCCACCTGAGCCACGGGAACACGTAGTACATGCCCAGCAGCCAGAACACCGCGAGCTTGCGCAGCCGGTCGAAGCGCCCGGACACGTCGCGCGGGTAGACCTTGCGCTCGCTGACGTACAGCGAGTCGCCGCCTGGGTCGCCAGACGGCCCCAGCAGGTCGATGTCGATGGGTTTGCTCACTGCGCCTTGCTACCGGGAAACGGGTCCGTTGAAGCGGCTCGAGGGCCGCAGCAGGATCCAGGTGAAGAGGCTGGACGACGCCGTCGCCAGCCAGAAGGTGAAGAAGCCGATCGTGTAGCCGACGCCGCGGGTGATTGCCCGGTGCGGGAAGGTCAGGTCTCGCAGTTCCAGCGGGTCGACGAAGGCGAAGAACACCATCGTCGCCACCCCGGCGGCGAAGAAACTCGGCCACAGGATCGCGCCGACCCGCTGCACCAGCGGGCGCGGCGGGTGGTCGAATTCCGGCGCGGGCAGGGTGCCGGGCATGGGCTACGGCGCGCCTTCGCCGGTGCTGGCGCCGGCAGCCGTGGCTGGCGGGTTGGACAGCGACCACACCCACGCCGCCACCAGCCGGCCGCGGGTTTCGCCGAGCAGTCCGCGGTGCGCCGGCATGCTGCCATGGCGGCCGTCGATGATCGTCTGGCGCAGCGCCTCGCGGCTGCTGCCGTACAACCAGTAGCCGTCGGTGAGGTCGGGCGCGCCCATCTCGGCATTGCCCTTGCCGTCGACGCCATGGCAGGCCACGCACACGCCGTCGTACAGCTGCTTGCCTTGCGCGGCCATGAAATTGTTGCGCATCCGCGCCGGGTCGCCGAGCGCGCGCACGTAGGCGACCACGTAGTCGACGGCGTTGTCGCCACCCATGCCGGTCAGCACCTGGCCCCACGGCGGCATCACGCCTTCGCGCCCGTCGAGCACGGTCTGCAGCACCCGTTCCGGGGTCCCGCCCCAATGCCAGATGTCGTCGGTGAGGTTGGGGTAACCGATCGCGCCCTGGGCCGAGGAACCATGGCAGGTGGCGCAGGTGTTGGCGAAGATCGAGCGCCCCAGCGCCAGCGCCTGCGGGTCCCTGGCGAGCACCGGCAACGGCTGGTTGCGGTACGGCCGGAAGGTTTCCTCCAGGCGCGCGTCGGCCGCGACCTTGTCCAAGGCGTGTTCGCCCTGCGAGGACCAGCCGCTGATCCCGGGATGGCTGCCGAGCCCGCCATACCAGAACAGGTAGCCGATCCCGAATGCGATCGCCAGGTAGAAGCCGTTGATCCACCAGCGCGGCATCGGCTTGTTGTATTCGGTGATGTCGCCATCCCAGTAATGGCTGGTGTCCTCCGGCTTCGGGTCGCCGGGGCGGCGCTTGGAGGTCCACCACAACAGCCAGGCGCAGCCCAGGATGTTGAATGCGGCCAGGGCGATGACGAACGCGGACCAGCCACTGCTCATGCCTGCGGCTCCCGCGCCGATGCGTCGACATCGGTTTCCGCCTCGTCCAGCGCCAGCCGCGCCGCGGCATCGAAGCGCGCGCGATGGCGCGGCTGCCACGACCACGCCCAGACGCCGAGGAACAGCAGCATCAGCAACAGGGTCAGGATTCCGGAGAGCATCTCAGTTCCCCCGCGGCGCGTGCTTGCCGAGGCCCTGCAGGTAGGCCACCACGGCGTCGAGTTCGGTCTTGCCGGAGACCGCGTCGGCCGCCTGCCTGATGTCGTCTTCGCTGTACGGATCGCCCAGCCGTCGCAGCGCGCGCATGTGCGCGGCGACCTGCACGCCGTCGAGCGCGGTTTCGGCCAGCCACGGGAACGCCGGCATGTTGGATTCCGGCACCACCGCGCGCGGATCGGTCAGGTGCACGCGGTGCCAGTCGTCGGAGTAACGGCCGCCGACCCGCGCCAGGTCCGGCCCGGTGCGCTTGGAGCCCCACTGGAACGGACGGTCGTACACCGACTCGCCGGCCATCGAATAATGGCCATAGCGTTCGGTCTCGAAGCGCAGCGTGCGCACCATCTGCGAATGGCAGCCGTAGCAGCCTTCGCGGACGTAGACATCGCGACCGGCCAGCTGCAATGCCGGGTATGGCCGGACCCCGGGCAGGGGCTTGATCGCCTCGGCCTGGAACATCAGCGGCACGATCTCGGCCAGGCCGCCGAGCGAGATCGCGACCGCGACCAGCACCGCCAGCAGGCCGATGTTCTTCTCGAGTTTCTCGTGTGCGATTCCCATGCGCGCGTCCTCAGGCCAGCGCTTCGGCGCTGTCGGGCGCCATCACCGGCACCGGTGCCGGATCCCGCGCCAACTGCGCGGTTTTCCACATGTGCCAGGCCATCAGGCACATCCCGGCCAGGATCAGCAGGCCGCCGAACAGGCGTCCCAGGTAATAGGGGTAGGTCGCCACCAGCGACTCGACGAAGCTGTAGGTCAGGGTGCCGTCGGCATTGGTGGCGCGCCACATCAGGCCCTGGGTGATGCCGGCGATCCACATCGAGACGATGTAGAACACCACGCCCAGCGTATGCAGCCAGAAATGCGCGTCGATCAGCTTGGTCGAATACATCGTCGACAGGCCGAACAGCCGCGGATACATCGAGTACAGCGAGCCGATCGAGATCATCGCCACCCAGCCCAGGGTGCCGGCATGGACATGGCCGATGGTCCAGTCGGTGTAGTGGCTGAGCGAATTGACCGTCTTGATCGACAGCAGCGGCCCTTCGAAGGTCGCGATCATGTAGAAGCTGATCGCCACGATCAGGAATTTCAGGATCGGGTCGGTGCGCAGCTTGTGCCACACGCCGGACAGCGTGAGGATGCCGTTCATCGCGCCGCCCCACGACGGCACCAGCAGGATCACCGAGAACACCATGCCCAGCGACTGCGCCCAGTCCGGCAGCGCGGTGTAGTGCAGGTGGTGCGGGCCGGCCCACATGTAGATCGAGATCAGCGCCCAGAAGTGCACGATCGACAGCCGGTAGGAGTAGATCGGGCGCTGCGCCTGCTTGGGCACGAAGTAGTACATCATCGCCAGGTAGCCGACGGTCAGCAGGAACGCCACCGCGTTGTGGCCGTACCACCACTGCGCCATCGCGTCGACCGCGCCGCTGTACACCGGGTAGGACTTCCAGATACCGGCGGGGATCGCCAGGTTGTTGACGATGTGCAGCAGGCCCACGGCGATGATGTAGGCGCCGTAGAACCAGTTGGCGACGTAGATGTGCTTGACCCGGCGCCTGGCGATGGTGCCGAAGAACAGCCAGCCATAGGCCACCCAGACCACCGCGATCAGCGGTCCAGCGGCCACTCCAGTTCGGCGTATTCCTTGCCCTGGGTCAGGCCCAGCGGCAGGGTGACCACCGCGCCGACCATCGCCGCCTGCCAGCCCCAGAACACGAATTGCGCCAGCCGGTCGGAGAGCAGGCGCACGTGGCAGGTACGCTGGACCACGTACAGGCTGGTGGCGAACAGCACCGAACCGCCGAACGCGAAGATCACGCCGTTGGTATGCAGCGGGCGCAGCCGGCCGTAGGTCAGCCACGGAGTGTCGAAATTGAGCGCCGGCCAATACAACTGGGCCGCGATCAGCACCCCGACCGCCATCCCGACGATGCCCCAGAAGACCGTGGCCGCGGCGAACTGGCGCACGACCTTGTCGTTGTAGTAACCGCGCGGCGCAGGCGCGGCGGCAGCGGCGGGCGCTGCCACGGAGGCATCGGAAACTGGCATGGGCAACCCCGGGTTGTACCCGATCATTTTGCCAGTCCCGGCTGCAGGATCATATGACCTGGATCAAACTCCGGCCCGCGCGCGCAGGCGTGATTCCGATTCAGCTCCCGCGGTAGCGGCAACCCGACGTGCAGGTCTCGTGGACCACGACCTCGCTGAGCAGCGGCAACGCCGGCTTCAGGCGTTCCCAGACCCAGATGGCCAGGCGTTCGCTGGTGGGATTCTCCAGCCCGGGGACGTCATTGAGGTAATGATGGTCCAGCTGTTCGTACAGCGGCCGGAATGCCGCCTTGATCTGCGCGAAGTCCATGACCCAGCCGCTGTGCTCGCCCGGTTCGCCGGCCACCCGCAGTTCGAGCCGGAACGAATGCCCGTGCAGCCGCGCGCACTTGTGGCCCGCTGGCACGTTCGGCAGCCGGTGGGCGGCTTCGATGGTGAAGGTCTTGAAGATGTCCATGTGGACGCGGCGTGGTGGCTATGGGTGGACTCGAACCACCGACCCCAGCATTATGAGTG
>Ga0209971_1000503_pt1 | contig 10351 bp, 5 predicted proteins | sample InoplaM3SAM_FD_187588 | JGI IMG/M metagenome (GOLD analysis project Ga0209971, IMG submission 187588) | Arabidopsis thaliana rhizosphere microbial communities from the Joint Genome Institute, USA, that affect carbon cycling - Inoculated... | ecosystem: Host-associated > Plants > Roots >... | reverse complement strand
CGCGCGTGCGGGCGACCGCGCTTGTGGTCTACCAGACGGGGGTGGCGTCTTCCGCTGCGACCCCGGACGGCACCGACGTCGTCCTGAAGGGCATCGACCCGGCGAGCGAGCGTCGGGTGTCGAACCTCGACGCCTACCTGCCGCGCGCCGAATCGCTCCTCGGCCGCGGAACGGCCGATCAGCCTCCCGGCGCGGCGATCGGCGTCGATCTCGCGCGGATGCTCGACGTGAAGGAGGGAGACAAGATCCTCGTCTCCGTGCCGGACAACACGCGGGGAGCGTCGGGGCTCGTGCCGCGCACCGGACCCTTCCGGGTCGCTCGCATCTTCCGGACGAACTTCTACGAGTCCGATTCGGAGCTCGTGTTCGTCGATCGGGAGGTCCTGCGGCGTCTGGCGAGAATGGAAGGCCAGGCGAACGTGATCGAGATCAAGCTCGACACGATTCGGGAAACGGAGTCGGCGGCGCGGGCGATTGCCGACGCCGCCGGCAAGGACTTCTCCGTCACGGACTGGCGGTCGTTGAACAGCGGGCTCTTCTCGGCACTCGCGATCCAGCAGACAACCCTTTTCTTCGTCATCGGCCTGATCGTCGGGGTGTCCACGTTCAACATCGTGGCGACTCTCGTCATGACCGTGCAGGAGAAGAAGCGCGACATCGGGGTCCTGACCGCTCTCGGAGCCGCGCCGAACTTCTTCCGGCGCGTGTTCCTCTCGCTCGGAGGCATGATCGGGGGCGCCGGCGTCCTCGCCGGGATCGCGTTCGGCGCGCTCGTCTGCTGGATCATGACCACGTTCCGGCTGCTGCGGTTTCCTCCGGGCGTGGCCGAGATCTACTTCGTCTCGTTCATCCCGTTCCGGGTGCGCCCGATCGACCTCGCCGCGATCGTCGGCTTCTCCGCCGTCGTCATCCTCGTCGCTTCGTGGGTTCCGGCTCGGCGGGCGGGACGGATCGACGTGGCCGAGGCGCTCCGGTATGAGTAGGCCTCAAAAAGAAACGGCGCCCGAAGGCGCCGCTTCGAATCGAATCGCCGCGAGGGTCAGGGGACGGGAGTCGGAGTCCGGGTGTACTCCGGATTTCCTTTCGCCCGCCCCTGGCTCGCCACGAAGCTGACGCAGTCCCCCTGGTTCTTGAACGTCGGGTTGGTGAAGTTTCGCCACCCGCCGTTCAGGCACTGCGCGGTCGTCGTCGGCGCCCCGACGGCGGCCGTCGGGGTGCGGGTCGCGGTTGCGGAAACAGCCGTGCCCGTCGCGGTCGGAGTCGCGGTCACCGCCGGTGTATTCGTCCGCGTCGGTGTCGAGGTCTGCGCGACGGCGCCCGGCGCCGACGCGAGGGCCACGACAACGGTCAGCCCCAGGCAGATTCGTAACCTGCTCATCGTTTGATCCTTTCTCCGCGTGCCCTCCCGGGCGGCGCGGCTTTCGAAGACCTGCCGGCCTCGCGGGCCGGTCCCCATGAATCCAGCCGATCCGGTGCATTTCAATTTTGCTGCCACTCCACGACTGTCCTCTTCCGGAGAACGGGGATCAGTCGGGCGATTCGTTTTTTTGCGGGCGCCGGGTCCTCACGCGACGCCTATAATCGACGGGCGGAAAACGCACCCCTACCAACCCATCGAGGTGAAGCCATGTCCCACTCCCGGGTGAAGTCCGTCACTCTCCTGGTCCTCGTGTCTGTCGCCTCCGTCTCGATCGTCTCCGGCCAGACGTGCGGTGAATGGCAGTGGTCGAATCCCGCGCCGCTCGGCAACCAGTTGACCGCCGCCGCCTACGGCAACGGTCTGTACGTCACGGTCGGCCGCGCCGGGACCATCCTGACGAGCCCCGACGGCGCCGCGTGGACCGCGCAGATCGCCAACCCCAAAGTCGATCTCTTCGACGTCCTGTGGACGGGCGCGGAGTTCGTCGCGGTCGGACAGGGCGGCGCCGTTCTCACGAGCGCCGACGGCCGCCTCTGGACGTTCCGTCGGGCCGCGGTCACGGCGACGCTGCGCAAGGTCGCCTGGAGCGGCGACCTCCTGGTGGCCGTGGGAGACGACGGGGCTCTCGTGACGAGCCCGAACGGTCGGGACTGGACGGAGCGCGCGTCCGGCGCCGTGCTGACTCTGCGGGACGTCGCGTGGGGCGGCGGCCGCTTCCTCGGCGTCGGCGACTACGGGTCGATCGTGACGAGCCGCGACGGCATCGCGTGGGAACGCGTGGCCTTCGAAACGATCGACGCGCTCGCCGGAGTCACGTGGGACGGCTCGCGGTTCCTCGTGGTCGCCTCGGCGTTCCCGGACATCGGGCTGGTCTTCTCGACGCCGGACGGCGTGGGCTGGGCGACCTACGCGCTGCCTCTCCACACGTTCATGCGCTCCGTGACCTGGACCGGATCCGAGTTCCTGGCCGTGGGTGAGTTCGGCTCGATCTACGGGAGCTCCGACGGCGCCCACTGGGCCAAGCGTTCCGCGCCGACGCGGTCGGATCTCTTCGACGTCGTCGGAAACGGATCCGGGTTCGTCGCGGTCGGATCGAAGGGGACGATCCTCTCGAGCGCCGACGGCGTCGCCTGGGCGGCGCGCTTCGACGGGACCCGCAACGCGCTCGCGGACGTCGCCTGGAACGGGTCGCGCTACGTCGCGGTCGGCTACGGCACGATCCTCGCGAGCGAAGACGGGGCCGCCTGGACCGTCCAGACGGAGCACGGCGCGAAGAAGTGGTTGATCGGGGTCGCGTTCGGCGGAGGACGCTTCGTCGCCGTGGGCGAGGAGGGGATGATCTATTCGAGCGACGACGGCGCGGTGTGGACCCGCCGCGACTCCGGGACGAGGGCCATCCTGTACGACGTGGCCTGGAACGGCTCGACCTTCCTCGCCGTGGGCAGCGAGGGGACCGTGATCTCGAGCGCCGACGGCGTTTCCTGGACCGCCCCGCGCAACATCGCCTTCAACTCGCTCTACCGCCTCCTGTGGAACGGCTCTCAGTGGACCGCGATCGGCGGAGAGTACGCGCGGCTCGCCTTCACGAGCCCCGACGGAATCGCGTGGACGCGGACGCTGTCGCTCACCGGCGGGGGACTGCGCGACGTGGCCTGGGACGGCCTGCGTCTCGTCGCGGTGGGGCTCGACGGGATCGTCTACACGAGCCCGGACGGCGCCGCCTGGGCGGAATCGAACACGGGCATCGGGAAGGGCCTCTTCTCCGTCGCCTGGACCGGGACGCGCTTCGTCGCGGTCGGGGAAGACGGCGTGCGCGCGGAGAGCTCCGACGGCACGGCGTGGACGCTGCGGGACTCCGGGACCGAGAACGACCTCTTCAGCGTGCGCTTCGCGGGAGAGCGGCTGATCGCGCTCGGCAAGGCCGGGACGCTGCTCCGGGAATCCTGCGGGCAGAAGAGCGGCCGGATGTCCCGCGTGAGCGGGTTCCGGTGACCGTCGCGCTCACTCGCTCCGGGAGCTGCTGACGCACCGGCGAGCGGCTCGCCACACGCGGCTCGACCGCTCGCCTGCTCCCGTCGCTCGCTCGCGCTCCCGCGGCGCGAGGCTCCTCCCTCGATTACCTCGGGAGACTCCTCGCGCCGCGAGAGAGCCGCCCTCCGATCGATAAAACGCGCGTAACGCCGCGACCGTTTTCTTATACTGCGGCGGCTTTCGATGCCCAAACGCACCGACATTCAGAAAATCCTCGTCATCGGGTCGGGTCCGATCGTCATCGGGCAGGCCTGCGAGTTCGACTACTCCGGCACCCAGGCGGTCCGGGCGCTGAAGCGCGAGGGCTACCGGGTCATCCTGGTCAACTCGAACCCGGCGACGATCATGACGGACCCGGAACTCGCCGATGCCACGTACATCGAGCCTCTGACCCCGGATTTCCTGGAGCGCATCCTCGAGAAGGAGCGGCCCGACGCGATCCTGCCCACGGTCGGGGGCCAGACCGGATTGAACCTGGCGCTCGCGGTCGCGGACTCCGGGGTGCTCGACAAGTGGTCCATCCAGATGATCGGCGCCAGCCGGGAGGCCGTGCGCCTGGCGGAGGACCGGGACCTCTTCAAGCAGGCGATGCTCGAGATCGGAGGGGAGGTTCCCCGGTCCGAGCGCGCGCGAAGCCGGGAGGACGCGGACCGCATCGCGCGCGAGATCGGCCTGCCCCTCGTCATCCGCCCCTCCTTCACCCTGGGGGGGTCGGGAGGCGGCTCGGCTCGGACGATCGAGGAGTTCCGCTCGATCGTGCGGCACGGCCTTGCCGAGTCGCCCGCGCACGAAGTCCTGATCGAGGAGTCGGTCGAGGGGTGGAAGGAGTTCGAGCTCGAGGTCATGCGCGACCACGCCGACAACGTGATCGTCGTCTGCTCGATCGAGAACTTCGATGCCATGGGCGTCCACACCGGCGACTCGATCACGGTCGCGCCGCAGATGACGCTGTCGGACCGGCAGTACCAGGAGATGCGCAACGAGGCGAAGGCAATCATCCGGAAGATCGGCGTCGACACGGGGGGCTCGAACATCCAGTTCGCGGTGGAGCCGAAGACGGGGCGCCGGGTCGTCATCGAGATGAACCCGCGCGTGTCGCGGTCCTCGGCGCTCGCCTCGAAGGCCACGGGTTTTCCGATCGCGAAGATCGCCGCGCTCCTCGCCGTCGGCTACACGCTGGACGAGATCCCCAACGACATCACTCGGAAGACGCCCGCGTGCTTCGAGCCGTCGCTCGACTACGTCGTCGTCAAGATCCCGCGGTGGGCGTTCGAGAAGTTCCCCAAGGCGGATCCGACGCTGACCATCCAGATGAAGTCGGTGGGAGAGGCGATGGCCATCGGCCGCACGTTCGCCGAGGCGCTCGGCAAGGCCATCCGCTCGCTCGAGATCGGCCGGGACGGCCTGGACGACGGGCGCGGGCCGCTTCCGGTCGAAGAGCTGATGGCGAAGCTCGAAGTTCCGACGTGGGAGCGCATCTTCCACATCCGCCGCGCGTTTGTCGCAGGGATGAGCGTCGACGAGGTTGCGGACCGCACGCGGATCGACCCCTGGTTCCTGGACGTGATCCGGAAGATGGTGGCGGAAGAGGGGTCGCTGGCGGGACGGTCGCCCGGGGAACTCTCCCGCGACGAGCTGCGCCGATCGAAACGACTCGGCCTCTCCGATGCGACTCTCGCGCGCGCGATGGGAGCGACCGAGGCCGCCGTCCGGGCGCGCCGCAAGGAGCTCGGCGTGGTTCCCGTCTACAAGACGATCGATACCTGCGCCGCCGAGTTCGAGGCGTACACGCCCTACTACTACTCCACGTACGAGGACGAAAACGAATCGATCCGCACGGGCAAGCCGAAGGTCGTCATCCTGGGCGGCGGCCCGAACCGGATCGGCCAGGGGATCGAGTTCGACTACTGCTGCGTGCACGCGTGCTACGCGCTCGCCGACGCGGGCTACGAGACCGTCATGATCAACTGCAACCCGGAGACGGTCTCGACCGATTACGACACGTCCGACCGGCTGTACTTCGAGCCGCTGACGTTCGAAGACGTGTCCGCCGTCCTCGACAACGAGCGGCCCGACGGCATCCTCGTCCAGTTCGGCGGGCAGACGCCGCTCGCGCTCGCGCGGCCGCTCGAGGCCGCGGGATATCCGATCTGGGGGACTTCGCCCGAGTCGATCGACCTCGCCGAGGATCGCGGCCGTTTCGGCAAGCTGCTCCACGACCTCGGGCTCCTCGCGCCGCCTCACGGCGAGGCGCGGACCCGCGACGACGCTCTCGCGGTCGCGCACCGGATCGGCTACCCGATCGTCGTGCGGCCGTCCTACGTGCTCGGCGGCCGGGCGATGGCGATCGTGTTCGACGACGACCACCTCCTCTCGTACATGGAGCACGCGATCGAGGCCGCGCCGGAGCATCCCGTCCTGATCGACCGGTTCCTCGACGACGCATTCGAGTTCGACGTCGACGCGCTCTCCGACGGGAAGACGACCTGGATCGGCGGCATCCAGGAGCACATCGAGAAAGCCGGGATCCACTCGGGGGACTCGTTCTCGGTGCTGCCGGCCTGGAAGGTCACGCCCGCGAAGCTCGCCGAGATGGCGGAGGCGACCCGGCGCCTCGCGGAGGCTCTCCAGGTCAGGGGGCTCATGAACATCCAGTTCGCCACGCAAGGGGGAGTCCTCTACGTCCTCGAGGTCAATCCGAGGGCGTCGCGCACCGTGCCGTTCGTCTCCAAGGCCATCGGGGTTCCCATGGCGCGGGCGGCGGCGCTTCTCGCGGCGGGCCGGTCGATCGAATCATTGGGGCTCCCGCCGGAGCGACCGCCTGTGGATTTCTTCATCAAGGCGCCGGTGTTTCCGTTTCGCAAGTTCCCGGGGGAGGACACGCTGCTCGGCCCCGAGATGAAGTCCACCGGTGAGGTCATGGGCATCTCGCCCCGCTTCGGCGACGCCTTCGCCAAGGCGTGCGAGGCGATCGGGACGAATCTCCCGCTCGACGGCATGGCATTTCTGACGGTCAATCCGTACGACAAGGGGACGTTGCTGCCGATCGCCCGTGAGCTCGCCGACCTCGGGTTCCGTCTCTGCGCGACGGAGGGAACCCGCGACGCCCTCTCGCAGTCGGGCCTGGAGGCGGAGCTCGTCTACAAGGTCAACGAGGGCAGCCCGAACGCCGTCCAACGAATGGAGTCCGGGGAGATCCAGCTCGTCATCAACACGCCGCTCGGGGGGGAGTCGCACTACGACGAAGCCGCGATCCGCGCCGCCGCGTTGCGCCTCCGGATCCCGTGCCTGACGACGCTTTCGGCGGCGGCCGCGGCGGTGGAAGGGATCCGCGCTCGTCGCGAGGAGGCGACGGGCGTCGCGGCTCTGCAGGAGTATCACCGGACGTGAGCGCCCTCGCGGAGCCGGATTTCGATCTCGCGACTCCGCCGGCGCGTCGGCCCGGCACGGCGACGCGGTTCCTCCTCTTCCTGGCGGCGCTGGCGGGCAGCGCCGTCGTTCTGACCGTCGGATTCCCTCCGGGCGCGCGCGACCGCCTTCCGGTGCTTCTCCTCTCGCTCGCACTCGCTCTGGACGCCGTGTTCCGGCCGTCGCGCGCGGTCCGTGACTTCTGCTATGCGTTCCCGGTCGCGGGGCTTCTCGCGAGCATCTTCGGGTCGGCGGATCCGGTCGCGTGGCCCGTGCTCCTGTTCGGGGGCCTCGCGGTCGGCTGGACCTTCCGCTTCCTGTACGACTTCGAGACCCCGCCCGACCCCTCCCGGCTCGACGTGCCTCTGCGCGCCCTCGTGGCGGTGTGGACGCTGGCAACGATCCTCGCCCTGGTCCGCGCCCGGACTCTGTGGGCGCTCCTCGAGGGGTTGTCGGGGCGCGCCGTCAATGGCGAGGGCCTGCCGGACGCCGCGGCCGTCCGCGAGAGCGTCCTGACGTTCGCGATCCTCGCGGCGGGCGCCGCCTTCTTCTTCGTCCTCCGACGCTCCGGAGCGGACGCTCGCCGCGGCTGCGTGCGGGCGGCTCTCACCGGGGTCGCCGTCTCCGCGGCCGCCGCGGTGCTCCAGGCGATCGGCCTCTTCCCCGGGGAGACGCGGCCCTTCTGGAAGCTGACGGGGCGCTACTCGGGGGGAGCCACCGACCCCAACGCGCTCGGGCTCCTCTGTGGCCTCGGGATCGTCGTGCTGCTCGCGCTCGCGATCGGCCGGCCGCGGGAGCGATGGGCGATCGGAGCCCTGCTGCCGCTTCCGATCGGGCTCGCGCTCTCCGGCTCGAGAAGCGGGTTCTTGGTCGCCCTCCTCGGGAGCGCCGCGGTCATCGCCCTCGCGTCGATGCGGGGCCGTCTCCGGGTCGCGCTCGCGCTCGGCGGATTCGCTCTCGCCGTGGCGGTCTTTCTCCTGCCCGGCTCGCGGGGGGGCGTCGGCGGCCGCGTCGGGCAGCTTTTCCAGTCGGCCCTGTCGCTCGACGACCGCACGTCCTCCCGCCCGACTCTGTGGAGCGCGGCGCTGACGCTCTTCTCGGAAAACCCGGTCGAGGGGGGAGGCCTCGGGAGCTTCGCGTGGCGGCTGCCGGACCTCGTCGGTCCTTCGAGTCCACGTCTCCCGATGCGCGACAACCCGGGCAGCGCGTACCTCCAGGCGCTCGCCGAGACCGGGATCACGGGGTTCGCGCTCACGCTCGTCTTCGCCGCTGTGCTCGCTCGTCAGGCCCTGGGCCGGCGTCGTGACCCGGACTCCTTCGGTGCGGCGGCCGGGCTCCTCGCCGTCCTCCTCGGCTTCGTCGTGGGATCCCACTGGCTCGCTCCCGAGGTCTCGTTACTCTTCTTCCTGCTCGCCGCCCTCGTTGCGATTGCCGCGGAGGCGCGGGAGCGCAAGGCGTCGCGCGGGACGGCGGCTCTCGCCGCGGTCGTCGGGATCTTCGCGGTCGCTACGTTCGTCGCGGTTTTCCGGACGGCGGACCCGGCGGAGACGTTCCGCTACTCGAGGCTCATCGGGTTCCACCAGCCCGAGAGGGGGCCGGGGGGGTCGTTCCGGTGGACGCGGCGCCGGTTCGCGATCCGGGTCCTCGGCGACGCGCCGGAGCAACTCTCGCTCGCGAACTACTCGCCGGAGGGGAAGCCCGTCGGGATGACCGTGCGCGGGCAGGACGTCGGGGACCGGGTCCTCTACCGGCGCTCGGTGCGTCCCGGCGAGGCCGTGAGTCTCGCCCTCTGGTCGGGAGGACGACCGCGAGCGTTTCTCTTCGAGCTCGATCGCGCGTTCGTTCCGAAGCGGCTCACGGGGTCCGAGGATCGGCGGGAGCTCGGTCTCCTGGCGGTTCTCCCGGAGGACGCGGTCCGCGCGATCCGCTGAGGTCCCGCCGGCGAACCTCGACCACGAGAAACGGGTTCGCGCGGCTCGAGGCGAGGAACGTCAGCGGCGGGACGGCCATCGCCCGGAGGAACAGCCGGGCGGGAAGGGAGAGCGCCGCTCCGTACCAGTGGCGCCCGACCTGCCGGAATTTGAGGCGGCGGTGCGGGCTGTGGAAGCGGACGGTCGTCGTCGGACCAAGGTCGCGGAGCAACCCGCGGACCTCCGCCGCCGTCGGGAGAAAACCCTCGCCCCGGCCGTGCCGTCTCGCCGCGCCCGGACGGTCGCCGTGCCAGAAGTCGATGGGGAACGCGCCGTTGGGGAAGTCGAGCCAGATCGTTCCGTCGGTCGCGGTCACGCGAAGGAGCTCAGCCAGGAAGCGGCGCCGGTCCGCGTCCCGCGAGGGGAGGGGGCGGACCTGGTATCCCGCGCTCCGCGATTCTTCGACGCCGACGTGCTCGAGGACGCCGCACGCGAGCACGGCGTCGAAGAAGCCTTCGGGGAAGGGGAGAGAGCTCCCGTCCGCGACCGAGAGCCGCTCGCGCCACGTCCGCTCCCGCCACTGCCACTGGCGCATCGCCGAAGGGTCGTTGCCCCACGCCGCCACGCCCGCCTCGTTCAGGACGTCGACCGAGATCCCGTTCCCGCATCCGCAGTCGAGGACCCTCCAGGCGTGGCCGGACCGGCCGCTTCGCCGGCGCGCCCGTTCGATCTTCGGCAGGTAGAAATCCCGGATCCGCGGAATCGCTCCGGCGACCTCGTGCTCGAGGCCCGCGCGGTCCCCCTCGGCCGGCTCCCCCCCCGGAGGAAACCGGTCGTAGTACTCGCCGGACACGAAGTCGGCGACGCCGTCGCAGACCGGATACGAGCGGCGGCAGCTCGGGCACTCGAGGCCCGCCTCGTCACGCCGGAGGGGGGAAGAGCAGCGGGGACAGACGTACGCCGCGTCGGCGCCCGCGGTCATCCCCGGGAATAACGCCGGACGCGCGCGCGGTGCGCGGCCAGACGGGACTGGACGTCTTTCAGCCGATCGCCGCCGGTCGAATCGAGCAGCGCGTCGGCGAGCACGTACGCGAGCATGGCCTCGGCGATGACTCCGCACGCCGCGACGGCGGTGACGTCGCTTCTCTCGTACGCCGAGCGGGACGCGATGCCGGTCGCGAGGTCCACGGAGTCGAGGCCGCGGGCGAGCGTCGAGAGAGGCTTCATGTAGACGACCGCGATCAGGTCTTCGCCGTTCGTGACTCCCGCCTCGAGTCCTCCGGCGCGGTTCGTGCGGCGCCGGAGGCCGCCCTCCTTGCCGCGCACGATCTCGTCGTGGGCGCGCGAGCCGGGGCCCCGCGAGGCTTCGATCGACGAGCCGAATTCGACCGCCTTGACGGCCGGTATCGAGAGGAGCACCGCCCCGATACGCGAGTCGAGCTTGCGATCCCACGAAGCGTACGAGCCGAGACCGGCCGGGACTCCGCGGGCGCCCACGAGCACCGATCCGCCGAGCGTGTCCCCCTCTTTCTTCGCGGCGTCCACCGCCCGGACCATCTTTTTCTCGGTGGCGGGATCGATG
>Ga0209971_1000502_pt1 | contig 10367 bp, 11 predicted proteins | sample InoplaM3SAM_FD_187588 | JGI IMG/M metagenome (GOLD analysis project Ga0209971, IMG submission 187588) | Arabidopsis thaliana rhizosphere microbial communities from the Joint Genome Institute, USA, that affect carbon cycling - Inoculated... | ecosystem: Host-associated > Plants > Roots >... | reverse complement strand
CCGCGGCCTGCAGCAGCGCGATGTAGCGCTGCACCGGCAGGCTCTCGGGCAGGGGTTCGGCCAGCGCCAGCCCGCACGCCGCGCCCAGCCGGGCCAGGTCGGCGCCCTGCTCGCGCGCGGTGTCCACCGCCGTCTGCGCATAGGCGCCCACCACGCGGGCGCGGTCCAGCGGCGGCAGCGGGGCGGGCGGATCGGCGACCATGGCGGCCAGTGTGCCGCATGGCGGCCGCGGCGCGCACGCCAGGCGGGCGGGCGCGCCGCAACCGGCCCGCCTCAGCGTGACGGGCTGAGCACCTGCTGCAGTTCGCCGTACAGCGGCGCCAGCCGCTCGTACATGTGGCGGTACACGCGGCGGTACAACGCGTCGTAGAGTTCGGCACGCGCCGGGTCGGGCTCGAAGCGGCGGCCCAGCCGCGTCATCGCGCGCACCGCCGATTCGAAATCGGGATGCAGCCCCAGCCCCACCGCGCCGGCGATGGCCGCGCCCGGCAGCGCGATCCACGGCGAGACGCCGAGCTTCAGGCTGACCAGCACATAGGTGTAGGCGCCGATCATGAAGAACTCGCCGTGGGCGAAGTTCACGATCTTCAGCACGCCGAAGATCATGGCGAGCCCCACCGCCATCAGGGCGTAGAAGCAGCCGTAGATGAGGCCGTTGGCCAGGAGGTCGATGGCGAGCATGCGTCAGCGCGGCTCACGCGGAGCTGCGGCATCGCTGGCGACGCCGCAGCTGCGGAGCCCGTCGGGCGGGTGGCGGATTACTTCGCGGGACGGACGATCTTCGCCGGATCGAACTTCTGCCCCGGCGCCTGGATCAGCACGGTCTGGGCGATCACCATCGCCGGAGGGGTGAACAACAGCCCCAGCTCGCCGAGCGGTCCCGCGCGCGACAGCAGCAGGTAGACGAAAAGACCTACGACCACCGGCGGGAGGCCCATCGCGGCGTTCAGCGCCACGATCAGCGGCGCGCGGCCAGGAAAGCGACCGATCGCCACGGCCGCGCCGAGCGGAAGCCCGATGACGGCCGAGCACAGCGTCGATGTGAGGCTTACCGCGAGCGAAAGACCGACGATCGCCGTGAGACGCGGATCGAGCTGCGCCACCATCGCGACGGCGAGCGCAAGGCTTTGGGAGATCGTATCCATCCGGACTGCATATTGTCCCTCTTTACTGCAATCTTATGCAATCCTTACATGCTGCGCGCGACTTATTGCGCTGACCCCAAAGTCCCGTACCTCCGAAGTCAACCCAGCTGCCGCAGCACCGCCAGCGGCGGCTCGTTCACCGTCGAACGCGTGCCGAGCCAGCCCGCGATCGTGACGGCGACGGCGCCGCCAACGATGCCGTATACCCAGACGAGCGCATTGCCGGAAAAGCGGATGTTGAAGACGTGCTCGGCGAGCGCCCAGCCAATCGCAGTGGCCCCGGCTGCGCCGAGCAGCCCCGCGAGCGACCCGAGCAGCAGGAACTCCGTCGCCTGCGCGCTTTGCAATTGCCGTTGCGATGCGCCGAGCGTGCGCACGATGGCCGCGTCGAACTTGCGCTCGTCCTGCGTCGATGCGATCGCCGCCTGCAGCACGAGGAGCCCGCCCGCCAGCGTGAACAGGAACACGAATTCGACCGCACGCGCGACGCGGTCGATGATGCCGTGGATCTGCCGCAGGATTTCGGCAACGTCGATCGACAGGATGTTCGGATAGCGCTGGACGAGACCCGTGAGCCACGACGTATTGTCTTCGGGCGCACGAAATGCAGCGATGTACGTCGTGGGAAGGCCGTCGAGCGCACCGGGCGCGAACAGCGCAAAGAAGTTGACGCGAAAGCTGTCCCAGTCGACCTTGCGCAAACTCGTGATCGGCGCCGTGACGCGAATGCCGCCGCTGTCGAACGTGAGCCGGTCGCCCAGCTTGACGCCGAGCGTCGTCGCGATGCCCTCCTCCAGCGATATGCCCGCGTCGGCTCCCCGCGCATCGTTTTGCCAGAAGCGGCCCGCAACCGTTCGGTTGCCCTCGGGAATGACGTCGGTCCACGACAGATTGAACTCGCGCTCGGCCAGGCGGCGTGCCCGCGTTTCCGCGTATTGCGTCGTGTCGAGCGGCTTGCCGTTCAACTCTACGAGCCGCCCGCGCACCATCGGCTTGAACTGCGGCGCCACGTTAACGGTGCGTGCGAGCAGCGCGCGTGCATCGTCGACCTGTTCGGGCAGCACGTTGACCAGGAACTGATTCGGCGCGTCCGGCGGCAGGCTCGCGCGCCAATCCGCCAGCAGGTCGCCGCGCACCACCGTCAGCAGCAGCAGCGACGTGAGTCCGAGTGCGAGCGCGCCGATCTGCAGGCTCGACGCCAGCGCCCGCCGCCGCAGGTTCGCAAGACCGAATCGCCACGACACGCCGCGCTGCGGCACGCGCTTCAACAGCGTCAGCAGCAGCCACGCTAGCGCCGCCGCCGCAACGAGCAGCCCGCCGACGCCGCCGAGCATGATCGACGCCGCCTGCGCTTCGCGTGCCTGCCACGCGATCAGCAACGCGACGACCGCGGCGCCGCATCCGTACGCGAGAACGCCGCCAATCCGGGGACGCGGAAGATCGCGCCGCAGGACGCGCAGCGGCGGGACGCTTGCAAGCGCGACCAGCGGCGGCAATGCGAAGCCGAACAGCAGCAGCAACCCCGTCGCGAACGCATTCAGCGCCGGCAGCCACGTCGGCGGCGGCAGCGGCGCTTCGAACGCGTTCGACAGCAGCGCAGCCAGCATCTGCTGTCCGGCGAGCGCTCCCAGGACGCCGACGATGCTCGCGGCGAGCCCGAGGATCGCGAACTGGATCACGAACAGTGCGAGGGTGCGCGCTATCGACGCGCCGAGACAGCGGAGCATCGCCGCCGCATCGAGATGGCGCCGCAGGTAACGCGATGCGGTCAACGCGACGACGACCGCTGCGAGCAGAACGGCGACGAGCGCCGACAGCCCGAGAAAGCGCTCGGCGCGCTCCAGTGTCTGCCGCACTTCCGGCCGCAGGTCGCGCACCGACTCGACGCGCTGACCGGGTCGTATCTCGCGCGCAAGCCACTGCTGGAACCGTTCGAGATCACCCGCCGTGCGTTCGGCGATGAGCAACCGCCACGTCGCACGATTGCCCGGCTGCAACAGATTCGTCGCAGGCACGTCGTCGAGATTCAACAGCAGCTTGGGACCCGGCGCGAACGTCAATCCGGCGATCTCCGGATCCTGCGCGACCAGCGCTGACACGGCAAACGTCGCTTCGCCGACGGCGAGTCGCGCGCCCTTGTCAACGCCGAGGCGATCGGCGAGCCGGCGGTCGATCCATGCTTCGCCGCGCTTCGGAATGCCTTGCGCATCGCGCCGCGCCGTGCTGCCGGTTTCGATCAGCGCAATCGCACCGCGAAGCGGGTACCCATCTGCCACCGCCTTCACGTCGGTCAACACGGCGTTCGATGCGGCCCCAGCGTCGGCCTGCTGCACCATGCTGTTGAAACGGATCGCGGGAGACGTCGCGAGCCCGCGCTTGCGCGCTTCCTCGCCGTAGAACGAGGGTAGCGGGCGGTCGCCCGAGATCATCAGATCGGCGCCAAGCAGCAGATTCGCCTGTTGCGCGAGGCCCGCCTTGACGCGATCGGCGAAAAAGCCCACCGTGCCGACGCTCGCGACGGCGAGCACGATCGCAGCCATCAGCACGCGCAGTTCTCCCGCGCGCCAATCGCGCGAAACGAGCCGCAGCGCGAGCGTCAACGTCTGCATGGCGTCAATCGCGGATCGTGCTCATTCGCACGATTGGCAGCCGCGCGGATGCACGCCGTGCGTCATCGCGCAGCCGCGCGTGCCGTGGGTGCGGAAGGTTGCCTGGCGTGCTCGATGCGCTCGTCCGCGACCAGCCGCCCGAACGCCAGCGAAATCCGGCGCTCGCAGCGGCTCGCAAGACCTGCATCGTGCGTGACGAGCAATAGCGTTGTCCCATGCTCGCGATTCAACCTGAACATCAGGTCGGCGATTTCGACCCCGGTCGTACCGTCGAGATTTCCCGTGGGCTCGTCAGCCATCAGGATCTTCGGTTCGCCGGCGAACGCGCGCGCGATGGCCACGCGTTGCTGTTCACCGCCGGACAACTGGCGCGGGTAATGCGTCGTGCGCCGCGCGAGCCCGACGCGTGCGAGCCAGCTCCGTGCACGTTCGGTCGCGTCGTTCGCGCCTGCGAGTTCGAGCGGCAGCATGACGTTTTCGAGCGCCGTCAGTGCCGGCAGCAACTGAAACGATTGGAACACGAAGCCGAGCAATCGCTGGCGCATCGCGGCGCAGCCGTCCTGGTCGAGCGTGGACAGCGCGACACCATCGATGACGACATCACCCGACGTCGGCTGATCGAGGCCGGCGAGCAGCCCCAGCAACGTCGTCTTGCCGGATCCGCTGGCGCCTACGATGGCGATCGTCGCGCCGGCCGCGATGTCGAACGAGACCGCGTCGAGGATCGTCAGCGGCTCGTCGCCGCTCTGGACGATCTTGGTCAGCGCGGTTGCGCGGATGATGGCGGGGGGCATGAGGTCGGGGACGCGTCGTCGTCAGACAAGCCGCTGCGGCATACGTTTCATGACGCAACCGCGGGGCAGTCCGCGCATCGACGACGCCGGCCGTTACGCCGGTCGCGCGATTCTACTTGGCGCGACGAAACCATCGGCGCGACCACCACACCGGCGTGCGCTTCGCGGTCCGAACCGTCGTGCATGCAACGCTACAATGCGGCCATGACGTTCATGCGCTGGCTCGTTGCATCGGTCATGCTCGCCTTCGGCGCCGGCGCGTTTGCGCAACCGTCAGCTCCGGTGCTGCTGGTCGTCGGCGATTCGATCTCTGCGGGCTACGGGCTGGCACAGGGCGAAGGCTGGGTCGATCTGCTGGCCGGCCGTTTGAAGCAGCAAGGCTATCGGGAACGCGTCGTCAACGCATCGATCTCCGGCGACACGACCGCAGGCGGCCTCGCGCGATTGCCGAGCTTGCTGCGCGAGCACAAACCGGCGATCGTTCTGATCGAACTCGGCGGCAACGACGCGCTGCGCGGTGGCAATCTGCAATCGACGCGTGCCAACCTCGACGCGATGGTCGTCGCCGTGCAGAACGCGCGCGCCAAGCCGCTGATCGTCGGCATGAAGGTGCCGCCCAATTACGGTCCCACCTACGCGCGAACCTTCGATGCGCTGTTCGTCGATGTGGCGAAGGCGCATCGCACGCCGGTCGTGCCCTATGTTTTCGAGGGCTTCGGCGAGGATCTCGCGCTGTTCCAGGGCGACCGGATCCACCCCACTGCGGCCGCTCAGACGCGCATCCTGGACAACGTCTGGCCGGTGCTCGTGCCACTGCTTGCTCGTAAGTGATCCCACCGCTGCCACCGGGACCACCGCAGCGCGCGACGATCAAGGTCGATGTCGCTGACTGGATGTCGTTCGACGAGCGCGTCGACGTCCGCTCGCCGTCGGAATTCGCCGCGGACCACCTGCCCGGCGCCGTGAACCTGCCGGTGCTCGACGACGCCGAGCGCACGCGCGTCGGGACGATGTACGTGCAACAGTCGGCCTTCGATGCCCGCAAAGTCGGCGCCGCGCTCGTCGCACGCAACATTGCGACGATTTGCGAGACGTACGCGCGCGACAAGCCGCGCGAATGGTCGCCGCTGGTGTACTGCTGGCGCGGCGGGCAGCGCAGCCGCTCGCTCGTCCATGTGCTGGAAGAAATCGGCTTTCGCGCCGTGCAACTCGACGGCGGCTATCGCGCGTGGCGTCGCCACGTCGTCACGATGCTTGCGCATGTGCCGGAGCGGTTTCGCTTTCACGTCGTGTGCGGGCTGACGGGGTCGGGCAAGTCACGGCTGATCGAAGCGCTTGCGGCGCAAGGCGGGCAGGTGCTCGACCTCGAGCGCCTCGCGAAGCATCGCGGATCGCTGCTCGGCGATCTGCCCGACGATCGGCAGCCATCGCAGAAGCTGTTCGAAAGCAATCTGTTCGACGCGCTCGCGGCGTTCGATACGGGCGCGCCGGTGTTCGTGGAATCGGAAAGCCGCCGGATCGGCCGCCTGCAGCTTCCCGACGCATTGCTCGCCGAAATGCGGGCGTCTCCCTGCGTGCGGCTCGAAGCGCCGCGCACGCTGCGATCGTCGATGCTGATGGACGACTACGCGCACTTCGCACGCGACGGTGACGCGTTGCATGCCCGCCTCGCGTCGCTCGCCGCGCTGCATGGAAAGAGCGCGGTTGAGCGCTGGACTGCGCTGGCGAGGTCGGGTGCGACCGCCGAGCTGATCGACGATCTGCTCGATGTTCACTACGATCCTTCGTACCGGCGCGCGATCGAACGCAATTTCCCCCGCTACCGGCACGCGAACGTGCTGCACGTCGACGACACCACGCAAGCGGGGTTTGCCCGTCTTGCGCAGCAGCTTCTCCAGCGTACGGCCGCGACCGCAAGCGCGGCGTGATCTGAAAGCCTGGGGCATTGATGCCAACGCTCGCCTTTCGCATCGTCAACGTGTTCGCCGAGTCGCCGCTCGCGGGCAATCCGCTGGTGGTCGTCGAAGACGGCCGCGCGCTCGACGACGCGACGATGCAGGCCCTCGCGCTGCAGTTCAACGTTTCGGAAACGACGTTCGTGCTGCCGTCGGAACGCGGCACCGCGCGCGTGCGCATCTTCACGCCGACGTTCGAGATGCCGTTCGCCGGGCATCCGACACTCGGCACCGCGCACGTCGTGCGCGAGCTCATGCAGGCCGGCGACCGTGTCACGCTCGAAATGCGCGTCGGCCTGATTCCCGTGCGCGCCGACAAGGACGTGTGGTCGCTCACCGCCAATGCGCCGCGATTCCGCGCACCGTCTGCTGCGCGGTCGGAACTCGCTTCGATGCTGGGACTCGAGGCGGGCGATCTCGCCGGCGATCCGTTATGGATCGACACGGGCGCCGAGCAATTGATCGTGCCCCTCGCGTCGTTCGACGCCGTCCGCCGTTCGCAACCCGTCGCTGCAGCGATGCTGCGGTACGCCACCAATGACGTGCGCGCGATGGCGTACGTATTCGCGCGCGACGGCGAGCAGGTGCTTGCGCGTTTTTTCTTTCTCAAGCACGGCGCGGTGATCGAGGACCCGGGCACGGGCTCGGCGTGCGCGAATCTAGGCGGCTACCTGCTCGCGACGAACGCAGCGCTGCCGTTGCAGCTCTCGATCGATCAGGGCGAAGCCGTCGGCCGCCGCTGCAGGCTCGGGCTCACCGTCCTCCCGGATCGATCGATCCACGTTGCGGGGCGCGTCATCGAGATCGGTCGCGGCGCGCTCACGCTGTAGGCGCGCTTCCCGCCGCGCCGGTCCATTTCGCAACGAACGTGCGCCAGTGCGGCGCGTCGGCGCCGCCGATGCGCTCGCGCACCAGCGACAGTTCACGCGCGTATTCGCCGGCGTCGACCTCGCCGCGCATCAGACGAAACCGCTGGTAGAGCAGGTACGTGTTCAGCACGTCGCATTCGCAATAGTTGCGGACGTCGTCGATGCGGCCGGCGGCGATTGCCGTGGCGACGTCCGCGCCGTCCATGCCGAGCTTTCCGGGAAAGCCGCACAGCCGCGCCATCGCATCGAGGCTTGCCGCCGCGCGTGGCTGGTATTGCGCGACCACGTCCATCACGTCGAGGTGCCGGGTGTGAAAACGCGCGAGGTAATTGTTGAAGCGAAACTCCCGATCGTCGTCGCCCCAGTCCCAATAGCGGGATGCGCAGATGCCGTGGATCAACGCACGGTGGTTCAGCACCGGCAGATCGAAGCCGCTGCCGTTCCAGGATACGAGCTGCGGCGAATATTTTTCGATGCCGTCGAAAAAGCGGCGGATCAGCTCGGGTTCGGGATCGCCCGGGTCGCCAACCGACCAGATGCGCAGTCCGGCTGCATCGCGCAGCGCGCAGCCGATGGCGACGACTTTCTGCAGATGGATCGGCGCGAAATCGGTGCCGGCCGTCGCGCGACGCCGCTGCGAAAACCAGGCGAGCACACCGGCGTCGTCGACATTGTCATCAATGGCATGAATGCGCCGGATCCCGGCGACGTCGGGCACCGTTTCGATGTCGAAGACGAGGACGGGCGTCATGCGCTCACGAGCGCCGAGACGACGGCAGGCGGCGGGCGTCGAGCCGTACGCGCCCCGAGTGCAATAGCGTAGCGATCACCCGGGAAAGACGCCGGTCGACAGATAGCGATCGCCGCGGTCGCATACGACGAAGACGATCGTCGCGTCCCGCACTGTGTGCGACACGCGCAGCGCAACCACGCACGCGCCGCCCGAACTCACGCCGCCGAAAATGCCCTCGTCGCTCGCGAGCCGGCGCGCCATGTCCTCGGCGTCCGGTTGGCTCACCGACACCGTCTCGTCCACCGCGCTGGCGTCGTAGATCTTGGGCATGTAAGCGGCCGGCCACTTGCGGATGCCCGGGATGCGCGAGCCCGGCGCGGGCTCCGCGCCGACGATGCGCACCTTGGGGTTCTTCTCCTTCAGGAAGCGCGACACGCCGGTGATGGTGCCGGTGGTGCCCATCGCGCTCACGAAGTGCGTGATGCGCCCGCCGGTCTGCTCCCACAGCTCGGGGCCGGTGGTCTCGTAGTGGATGCGCGGATTGTCCTGGTTGGCGAACTGGTCGAGCACACAGCCCTTGCCCTGCTGCTGCATGGCAGTCGCCAGATCGCGCGCGTATTCCATGCCGCCGCTGCGCGGCGTGAGGATGAGCTCGGCGCCAAAGGCCTTCATGGCCTGGGCGCGCTCGATGGACAGATCCTCCGGCATGACCAGCACCATGTGGTAGCCCCGGATCGCCGCCGCCATGGCCAGCGCGATGCCGGTGTTGCCCGAGGTGGCCTCGATCAGAGTGTCGCCGGGGCGGATCTCGCCGCGCTCCTCGGCCCGACGGATCATGGACAGCGCCGGCCGGTCTTTCACCGAGCCCGCCGGGTTGTTGCCTTCGAGCTTGGCCAGGACCACGTTGCGCCGCGCCGCGTTGTCTTGCACGCCAATGCGCTGCAGCGCCACCAGGGGCGTGCGCCCTACCGTGTCCTCTATCGTCGGGTAATTCATGCACCCTACTGTGCCATAATTTGCGGCTGCACCAGGATGCCCGCCCGGGTGGTGAAATTGGTAGACGCAGGGGACTCAAAATCCCCCGGAGAAATCCGTGCCGGTTCGATTCCGGCCCCGGGCACCAGGGGTTTTCAGTTGCACTTTTCGGTCCATTGACCGCTTTCGCGCCGCGCCCCCGGGCGCGACTTTCTCCAGGCCTGCCGCACCGCTGCGCAGGCCTTTTTTGTTGCGGTGCGGGCGCCGGCCATGCGGCCGACCGCACCGCCCGTCAGTCCTCCTGGCGCCGGATCAGCGCGCGACCCTTGGGCGTGATGGCGAAGGCATTGCCCGCATCGCGCGCCACATAGCCGTATTCCAGCAGCCGGCCCGACAAGTGCTGGTGCAGGGCCTCGGGGATGCTCAGGCCGTCGCCCATTTCCAGGCGCTTGAGCGCATCGAGCTCATCCACCGTGGGGTCGTCGTGTACGGGGTTCTGGGAGTGCAGCATGGTTCCTCCTTATGAATTGCCTGGGCCGTCAAAACCGGGGCAGGTCGCGCAGGCCCGGCGCGCCAGCGTCTTCCGGGAAGGCGATGCTTTCTTCCCAGCCGCCGTGCAGGCTGTCCTGCACCTGCAACGCCGCCCGCCCGCCGTGCACCAGTTTGCCACCAGGCGTTTGACAAACGGCCACGATTTCATCGCCTTCCAGCAGGCGGTCGATCACTTCCACCAGGGGCACCGCGCTGGGTGGAAGATCCCAGCCACTGCCGTCGGGGGAGAGCAGCCCCATCAACACCTGGTCGATGCGCGGCGCGCCCGAAGGTTCAAAGCGTACCGCAGTGATTCCGTACATTCGCTTCCTTGCATGCATCTACAACCAGCCGCAGGGTAAGCGGGCGCATTCCCGGCCGTTGTAGGAAGAGCCGCCGAATGCGGCGCGGCCTGCACTGGCGCGGCCCCGCACTACGTCTGCGCCAGCAGCCACGCGAGGAAGCTCTCCAGCGCCGGGTTCGTGGTCTTCTCCGGCACGACCAGGTAGTAGCTGCGCTCGCCGCGCAGCGCCTGCGGGCAGGCAACCACCAGCTCACCACGCGCCAGCTCGGCTTGGATCAGCATGGTGGGCACCAGCGCCACGCCCAGGCCGTGCGCGGCGGCAGCGGCGAGCATGGAAAACAACTCGTAGCGCGGCCCGTCGAGCGCACGCGGCGCCGGCGTGCCCGTGGCTTCGAACCATTCGCGCCAGCCGTGCGGGCGTGTGCTTTGCTGCAGCAGGGGCAGTTCGGCCA
>Ga0209971_1000501_pt1 | contig 10368 bp, 9 predicted proteins | sample InoplaM3SAM_FD_187588 | JGI IMG/M metagenome (GOLD analysis project Ga0209971, IMG submission 187588) | Arabidopsis thaliana rhizosphere microbial communities from the Joint Genome Institute, USA, that affect carbon cycling - Inoculated... | ecosystem: Host-associated > Plants > Roots >... | reverse complement strand
GCACCAGAAGGCGTCGCCGCCGGCGAACAGGCGTTCGAGTGCGGCCTGGTAGGCATCGCCGCGCAGGCCTTGCCGCCAGACCGGCTCATCGGATTCCAGCCCGAACGCCGCCAGCGTGCGCAGTTGCGCCTCGGCCGCCCCGGCGACCTCGCGCGGCGCGTCGAGGTCCTCGATCCGCACCAGCCACTGTCCGCCGGCACGGCGCGCCAGAAGCCAGCTGCCCAGCGCGGCCAGCAGCGAGCCCAGGTGCAACGGCCCGGTCGGCGAGGGCGCGAAGCGGCCGCGGTAAGGCGGGGTGGGCACGGGAGCGGGCGCATTCATTGCACTTGAATTTAACCCGCGACTGCCACACTTTGGTCGAAAGCCGCGCCCGTCGCGCGGCCCCGCGGAAGAGAGAGCATGTTCAAGCGAGTCGCATTGTTCCTGGCCACCAACCTGGCCGTGCTGGCGCTGGTCAGCGTGGTGATGTCGATCCTGGGCGTCAATGCCAACCAGTTCGGCGGCCTGCTGGTGATGGCGGCCCTGTTCGGTTTCGGCGGCTCGATCATCTCGCTGCTGGTCTCCAAGTGGATGGCCAAGCGCGCCACCGGCGCGCACGTGATCGACACCCCGCGCAACGAAGCCGAGCAGTGGCTGCTGGCGACGGTGCGCCGGCAGGCGCAGCAGGCCGGCATCGGCATGCCCGAGGTCGCGATCTACGACGCGCCCGAGATCAACGCCTTCGCCACCGGCGCCAACCGCAACAAGGCGCTGGTGGCGGTGTCCACCGGCCTGCTGCGGGCGATGGAGCGCGACGAGGCCGAGGCCGTGCTCGGCCACGAGGTCAGCCACGTCGCCAATGGCGACATGGTGACGATGGCGCTGCTGCAGGGCGTGCTCAACACTTTCGTGATCGTGCTGGCGCGCGTGGTCGGCCGGGTGATCGATGGCTACCTCAGCGGCGGCCGCGACGGCCCGGGCATCGGTTATTACGTGATCGTGTTCGCGCTGGACATGGTGTTCGGCCTGTTCGCGAGCATGATCGCGATGTGGTTCTCGCGCCATCGCGAGTTCCGCGCCGATGCCGGCGGCGCGACCCTGGCGGGCCGCAACAAGATGATCGCCGCGCTGGAGCGGCTGGCGCAGAACCATGGCCAGAGCACGCTGCCCAAGCAGGTCGCCGCGTTCGGCATCAGCGGCGGCAACGGCGGCGGCCTGCGCCGGCTGCTGATGAGCCATCCGCCGCTGGACGAGCGCATCGCCGCGTTGCGCAACGCGCCGCTGGGCGGCGGGGCGGTGCGCCAGGGCGTGATTGCCTGACAGCGCCCTTGCGATGATCGAAAAGCCCGCCTCCAGGCGGGCTTTTTTGTGGTTCTTGGCCTGATTCCGGGGCGGGTTCCTGCGCGACTGCTTGATCGCCTGCCTCGGCGCGACCTGACGGGCCCCGGTGCGGCCGGCCGCCCTGCGGGGCGAATGTCCCCCGGCCTCCGCCTGCGGCGGAGGCCTCCTCCTTGATTTCGCCCCGCAGGGCGGCCGGCCGCACCGCGGCTCGGATCGCGGGCTTGCCGAAAAAGCCAAGCCCTGCTTTGCGCGTGTGCGCCACTGCGCAACCCGCAACCCGCACCCGGCGCCCCGGCCATCCCGCGGACTTGGCGCAGCCCCTCGATCAGGAGACCGTGTGTCCCTGGTGTCTTCTTCGGGCAAGCCGGAAAAGCTCGCAGCTGAAGCCGCTCCTACACGGATGCGCTACTCGAACTCGTAATTCATTTCCGGCCCGGCCGGGGCGAGGAAGTAGCCTTCGACGTAATCGACCCCGCTGGAGAACAGGATCGCCATGCTGGCCGCGTCCTGGACGAATTCGGCGATGCTGCGGATGCCCAGGCCGCGCGCCTTCCCGGCGATCTCGCGGATGCGCTGCTGGTTGTCGGCGTTCTTCGGCAGGTCCTCGGTGAAGCTGCGGTCGAGCTTGAGGAACGCCGGGTCGAAATGCGACAGCAACTGGAACGAATCCAGCCCCGCGCCGAACTGCTCCAGGCCGACGCGGCAGCCGTGCCTGGCCACCGCGGCGGCGAATTCCTGCGCTGCGCGCAGGTGCGTGAACACCTTGGCTTCGGGCAACTGCAGCACGAGGTGCTCGCCGCCGATGCCGGCCGCGGCGAGGCGCTCCCCGACGTACCTGGAGAGGCTGTCGTCGGCCAGCGAGGCCTGGGTCACCTTGACCAGCAGCGTCACCGGCTGTCCGGCGCGTTGCTGCGCGGCGGCCACGGTGATGGCGTGCTCGACCACCCAGCGGTCGATTTCCCACAGCAGGCCGTGCTCCTCGGCGATCTGCAGGAAGCTCATCGGCGGCACCGTCTCGCCGGCGCCGGCATCCAGGCGGATGTAGGCCTCGTACATCGCCCCGGGCTCGCCCTGCAGGCTGATCACCGGCTGGTAGTGGAAGACGAAACGGTCGTTGTCGAGCGCGTCGCGCAGGCGGGTGACCCAGGCCTGGATGCGCTCTTCCTCGGCGCGGTCGACCGCGCTGGGGTCGAAGATCTCGGCGCGGTTGCCGCCGACGCCGATCGAGGACTGCACGCCCTGGTTGGCCTTGGCCAGTACCTGGGTGACGCTGGCGATCTTCTCGCCGATCTGCACGCCGCCGATGCTGGCGGTGATCGATGCCGAACGCTGCCCGATCTCGAACACGTGCGAGGCGAAGGCCTCGCGGAGGCGCTCGGCCAGGGTGGTGGTGGCGACATGGTCGCCGCGGACCAGCACCGCCAGGCTGTGCTCGCCGAAGCGGGCCGCCAGCGCGCTGCCGTCTTCCAGCGCGCCGCCAAGCACGCCGCGCAGGCGGCCGGCGATCGCCTCGAGCAGCGCGTCGGCCGAGTCCAGGCCGATCTCGTGCAGCAGGCGCTGGTAGTGGTCGGGCTCGAGCAGCAACAGGCCCTGCTGGCCCTGGTTCTGCGCCGCGCCGGCGACCGCGCCTTCCAGCGCATGCAGGAAGGTCGGGCGGTTGAGCAGGCCGGTGACCTGGTCGCGCTGGCGCAGTTCCTCGACCTCGCGCGCCAGCTCCGGATCCATTTCCTGGCGCCGGAACACGACCTGCAGGCAGGGTTCGCCCTCGTACAGCGCGGAGGTGAATTCCATCACCGCGGGAAAAGTGTTGCCTTCGATGTCGCGCGCCAGCAGTTCGTAGCGCGGTGGCGGCGGTTCGCCCTTGCTCAGCCCCTTGAGCAGGGTCTTGAAGCCGTCCACGTGCTGCGGGGCGACCAGGTCCAGCAGCGACATGCCCTCGATGTCGTCGAAGGAGTCGTAGCCGAACATCTCCAGGTACGCCGAATTGGCGCGGATGTGCATGCCCTCGTGCACGTAGGCGATCGGGTCGCGCGATGACTCGATCAACGCGTCGCAGCGGCGTTCGGTCTCGCGCACCTGGGCCTCGAGCCGGCGCAGCGAGCGCCGCGCCTCCAGGTCGGCCCACTCGGCGCGCACCGCGCGCAGCAGCTGCTGCGGCTTGTGGCGCAGGGCGATGCCGCGCACGCCGGCGCCCAGCGCCTGGCTCAGGCTCGCGTCGTCGACCCGGTCGGCGACCGCCACCACCGGCAGGTCCTTGCCGCTGGCCTTGACCAGCTGCAGCACCTCGTCCAGCGGCACGCCGCTGGAGTGCTGCGCGGCCAGCACCAGGTCGATGGCCTGGGCGGCAAGCATCGATTTGAGTTCGTCGGCGGATTCCGGGCGCAGGGGACGCACGGCGATGCCGGCATTGCGCAACGCACTGACGATGGCCTCGGCGTCCTCGACGCTGTCGTCGACGATCATCAGGCGCAGCGCGGTGTCGGTTCCATTCGCCATTCGGGTCTCCGTATCGCCGATTTCTACACGATGCCCGGCAGCGCGTCCAATCGCGCGGGCCGGAATCGCGACCTACAGCGCGCGTTTGCCCGGATCGCCGGCGACCTCGCGCACCAGCCGCGGCACCAGGTAGCCCGACAACCGCGCCGCAAGCGCCGCGTGCAGCGCGCGGGCGCGCTCGTCGTCGACCTCGAAGTGCGCGCTGCCGGCGACCCGGTCGAGCTGGTGCAGGTAGTAGGGCAGGGCGCCGGCCTGGAAGCTGCGTTCGCTCAACCGCGCCAGCGCCTCGACCGAATCGTTGACCCCGCGCAGCAGCACCGCCTGGTTGAGCAGGGTCACGCCGGTGCCGCGCAACCGCGCCAGCGCGGCGTCGACCGCCGGGTCGAACTCGTTGCCGTGGTTGGCGTGGATCACGAACGCCAGCGGCCACGGCAGCGCGTCCAGCCAGGCCAGCAGCGCGGCGTCCACGCGCTCGGGCAGCACCACCGGCAGGCGGCTGTGGATGCGCAGCCGGCGGATGTGCGGCACGCCGGCGAGGGCGTCGGTGAGCTCGGCCAGCTTGGGCGTGGCCAGCGACAACGGGTCGCCGCCGGAGAGGATGACCTCCTCGATGCCCGGGTCCGCGGCGATCAGCGCGACCGCGTCCTGCCAGCCCCCGGCGGCGGCGGTTTCCCCGGCGTAGGGAAAGTGGCGGCGGAAGCAGTAGCGGCAGTTGATCGCGCAGCTGCCGGTCGCCACCAGCAGCGCGCGGCCGCGGTACTTGCGGATCACCCCGGCACCGGCCCTGGCCGCGCCGTCGCCGACCGCGTCCAGGCTGAAGCCGGGGACCACGCGCTCCTCGTCCAGTACCGGCAGCACCTGGCGCAGCAGCGGGTCGTGCGGGTCGCCGTGGCGCATGCGCGCGACGAAGCCGCGCGGCACCCGCAACGCGAACTGCGCCGCGGCGGCATCGGAGAGCGCCGGGGCCAGCGCTTCCAGCCCGAGCAGGGCCAGCAGTTCGCGCGGATCGCGCACGGCCTCGCGCCACAGCCGCCGCCAGTCGGCGGGGGCATGGGTGGCGTCGGGATGCTGCAGGGCGGGGGAGGCAGCGGGTATCATGTCGGCTTCATTTTCCGGGGATGCCCAGGCGCTTCCGGACCCCGATCCCCATCATTCTAGCCGCCTCGCGGGGCGGCCCTGCAGGAGTTCCCATGGCCACGCTGGGCATGAACGACGTCAAGAACGGACAGAAGATCCTGGTCAACAACGAGCCGGCGATCATCACCGACACCGAATACGTCAAGCCGGGCAAGGGCCAGGCGTTCACCCGGGTGAAGTACCGCCAGATCCGCTCGGGCCGGGTGCAGGAAGTCACCATGAAGGCGACCGACTCGCTCGAGGCGGCCGACGTGGTCGATACCGACATGCAGTTCCTGTATGCCGACGGCGAGCATTGGCACTTCATGAACCAGGAGTCCTTCGAGCAGTTCCAGGCCGACAAGGCCGGCATGGGCGGCGCCGAGAAGTGGCTCAAGGGCGAGGAGGAGTGCGTGGTGACGTTGTTCAACGGTTCCCCGATCATGGTCACCCCGCCGAACTTCGTCGAACTGAAGATCGTCGAGACCGATCCCGGCGTGAAGGGTGATACCGCCGGTACCGGCGGCAAGCCGGCGACGCTGGAAACCGGCGCGGTGGTGCGGGTGCCGCTGTTCGTCGCCCAGGACGAGGTGATCAAGGTCGATACCCGTTCCGGCGAGTACGTCTCGCGCGTCAAGTAACGCGATGACGCCCGGCCCGACGGAAGCCAGCGGCACGGAAGCCTGCGACCTGCTGATCGAGGCAGGTTGGGTGGTCCCGGTCGAGCCGCACGGCGCGGTACTGGAACAGCATGCCGTCGCGGTCCGCGATGGCGCCATCGTCGCGCTGCTGCCGATCGCCGGGGCGCGCGCGCGCTTCAATGCGGCGCAGGTCGTGTCGCGCCCCGAGTGCGTGCTGGTGCCGGGGCTGGTCAATGCCCACGTCCACAACCCGATGACGCTGCTGCGCGGGGTCGCCGACGACCTGCCGCTGATGGAGTGGCTGCGGGGCCACATCTGGCCGCTGGAAGCGCAGCTGATCGCGCCGGACTTCGTCGCCGACGGCATCACCCTGGCGATCGCCGAGATGCTGCGCGGCGGCACCACCTGCTGCAACGAGAACTACTTCTTCCCCGACGTGCAGGCCGCGACCTACAAGCGCCACGGCTTCCGCGCGCGGATCGGGCTGCCGATCATCGACTTCCCCTCGGCCTGGGCGCGCAGCGACGACGAGTATTTCGACCGCGCCACCGAGGTCCACGACCAGTGGCGCGGCGACCCGCTGGTGGCGATGGCGTTCGCGCCGCACGCGCCGTACACGGTATCCGACGCCAGCTTCGAGCGCATCCGGATGCTGTCCGACCAGCTCGACATCCCGGTCCACTGCCACGTGCACGAGACCGCGCACGAGGTCGCCCAGTCGCAGCAGGACCATGGCCAGCGCCCGCTGGCGCGGCTGGACCGGCTCGGCCTGGTCAACGACCGCCTGATCGCAGTGCACATGACGCAACTGACCGATGCCGAAATCGCGCTCTGCGCGCAACGCGGCGTCAGCGTGGTGCATTGCCCGGAGTCCAACCTCAAGCTGGCCTCGGGCTTCTGCCGCGCGGCCGACCTGCAGCGCGCCGGCGTCAACCTCGCCATCGGCACCGACGGCGTGGCCAGCAACAACGACCTCGACATGTTCGGCGAAACACGTACCGCCGCGCTGCTGGCCAAGGCGGTCGCCGGCGACGCCTCCGCGCTCGATGCCGCGACCGCGTTTCGCGCCGCCACGCTCGGTGGCGCGAAAGCGCTCGGCCTCGACCATCTGGTCGGCTCGATCGAGCCGGGCAAGCAGGCCGACCTGGCCTGCATCGACCTGGCGCAGGTCGAGACCCAGCCCCTGCACCACGTGGTGTCGCAACTGGTCTATGCCACCGGCCGCCAGCAGGTGACCGATGCCTGGATCGCCGGCAAGCCGAAACTGCGCGAGCGCGCGCTGGTGGACATGGACGCCGCGGCACTGGTCGCCAACGCGCGCCAGTGGCAGGCGCGGATCGCCGCGATCGAGATCACACGATGAACACCGCGCGCGACGACAACTTTTCCCAGGCCGAACTCGACAAGTTCAACGAGCTCGCGCACCGCTGGTGGGATCCGGATGGCCCGCAGAAGGCGCTGCACGCGCTCAACCCGGCGCGGCTGGGTTACGTCGCCGCGCGCGTGCCGTTGCGCGATGCCGCGGTGCTCGACGTGGGTTGCGGCGGCGGCCTGCTCAGCGAAGCGCTGGCGGGCGAGGGCGCGCGGGTCACCGCGATCGACCTCGCGCCGGACCTGCTCAGGATCGCAAGGCTGCACAAGCTCGAATCCGGGGTCGAGGTCGACTACCGCCTCAGCTCGGTCGAGGCGCTGGCGGCGCAGCAGCCGGCCAGCTTCGACGCCATCACCTGCATGGAGATGCTCGAGCACGTGCCCGATCCGGGCTCGGTGCTCGCGGCCTGCGCGGCCCTGCTCAAGCCCGGCGGGCGGCTGTTCGTGTCCACCCTCAACCGCACCCCGGCCGCGTTCGCGCTGGCGATCGTCGGCGCCGAATACATCGCGCGGCTGCTGCCGACCGGCACCCACCAGTACCGCGACTTCATCAAGCCTTCCGAGCTGGCCGCGTGGCTGCGTGCCAGCGGATTGCAGCTGGAGGATGTCAGTGGCCTGATCTACGAGCCGTGGCGCAACGCGGCCAGGATCGGCTCGCGCACCGACGTGAACTATCTCGCCTGCGCATCCATGCCCGTCCCGGGCGAAGTCGAAGGGCCGGTCCCGGGCCAGGCCGAAGGGCCGGCATGACCGCGGCCGGTTTCCCGGCGCTGGTGCTGTTCGACCTCGACGGCACCCTGCTCGACAGCGCACCGGATTTCGTCGCCACCATCGATGTGCTGCGTGCGCAACGCGACGAGGGCGCGATGCCGGCGGCGGCCTTGCGACCGCACGTGTCGCGCGGCGCGCGGGCGATGCTGGCCGCGGCGTTCCCGCAGCTCGGCGAGGCCGAGCGCGAGGCGCTGGTGCCGCCGTTCCTGGCGATCTACCGCGAGCAGCTGGCGCGCCACGGCGCGCCATTCGATGGCGTCGAGGCATTGCTGTCGGCGATCGAGGCTTCCGGCAGCCGCTGGGGCATCGTCACCAACAAGCCAGAATCGCTGGCGCGCGCGCTGCTGCCGTTGCTGGGCTGGGAAGCGCGCTGCGCGGTGCTGGTCGGCGGCGACACGCTGCCGGCGCGCAAGCCCGATCCGCTGCCGTTGCTGCATGCCGCGCAGGCGCTGGGCGTGGCGCCGCGCGACTGTGCGTATGTCGGCGACGACGAGCGCGACATCATCGCCGCGCGCGCGGCCGGCATGCCGGCGGTGGTGGCGCTGTGGGGCTATCGCCCCGGGGACGACGACCCGGCCACCTGGCAGGGCGACGCGCTGGCGGAAACTCCGCGCGAGCTGCTCGATCCGGCGACATGGCCGCGATGAGTGCCGTCGGTGGGCAGGCCATGGGCAGCCGCGAGGAACTCGCCGGCTTCATCGACAAATGGCGTTCCCGCTGGCCGGAATGGCGCGTGGCCGAAACCTTCGTGCCGCGGCCCGAACGCGAGCGCGCGCTGGCCTGGTTCGCATTGCGCCAGGAACTGACCGACGCGGCCTGGCGGGGCGAGGACCCGCGCCCGGGCGAGGCCAAGCTCGGCTGGTGGGCCGAGGAGCTGCAGGGCTGGGCGCAGGGCCGCCGCCGGCACCCGCTCGGCATCGTGCTGCAACCGCTGGCGGTGCCGTGGACGCTGCTCGCCGCCTGCCTGCCGGCGTTGCAGGCCAGCCGCGAACCCGCGGCCGGCATCGACGAGGCGATCGCGGTGCTGGAACCGTTCGCCGAAGGCGTGGCCGGAATCGCCGCGACCCTGTACGACAGCGACACGCCCGCGCCCGCGACCGGCGCGATCGTCGCCCTGCTCGCCGAACGCCTGTTGCTGGACGAGGCCGCGGTGCCACTGCAGGTCCGTGCGCGCCTGGGCGTCGCGGCCACCGCGCAGGACGCCGCGCGCGCCTGGGCGCGGGAACTGCTGCAACGCTGGCCGCCCCCGCACCACGGCGCGCGGGCCGGCCGCATCCACGCCGCGCTGCTGCGCGAACGCCTGCGCCGCTGCGCCGCCGGCGGCGTGCCGATGGCGCAGCCGCTGCCGCCGTGGCGGGCGCTCGCGACCGCATGGCGCGCCGCCCGCGGCTGAGCGCCTTTCCGGCTCGACCGCGCCGGCTCGACTGTAGGAGCGGCTTGTAGCCGCGAGCTTTTCCGGTGAGCACGGTGGTCCTGGCAAAGAGCTCGCGGCTACAAGCCGCTCCTACGAAAGCACGGCGGCCGACACGCTGCGTTGCAGGGCAATGACGGCCGCCCGCGGGCCAGCCGTTACAATGGTCGCCCCCTCGCTTCACGTCCTGCCACCGTGGCCACGTCCCCGTCCTCGCCATCGCCGCTGCCCGACGTCGCCCACGACGCCGCCGTGCTGGCGCGGCCGCTGGACTGGGTCGGGATGGAGCGGATCGCGTTGCCGGTGCGGATCGCCGGCGCCGACGGCGCGGCGATGCAGGTCGCCGCCTCGGTCGATGTCGCGGTCGACCTGCACGATGCGCAGGCGCGCGGAATCCACATGTCGCGGCTGTACCTGCGCCTGCAGGAAGCCTTCGCCAGCGAGACCATCACCCCCGCCGGGCTGCGCCGCGTGCTGCAGGGATTCGTCGATTCGCAGCAGGGTCTGTCGACCGCCGCCAGGCTGGTGCTGCGCTACGACCACCTGCTGCAACGGATGGCCCTGGCCAGCGCGCACAGCGGCTGGAAGCGCTACCCGGTGGCGATCGAGGCGACGCTGCAGGGCGGCCACCTGCGCCTGGCGCTGTCGTTGTCGGTCGAATACTCCAGCACCTGCCCGGCGTCGGCCGCCTTGTCGCGGCAGATCAATGCCGAGCGCTTCGCCGACGACTTCGCCGTCGCGCGGCCGTTGTCGACCGAGGTCGTGCGCGACTGGCTCGCCTCCGAGCGCGGCCTGGCCGCGACCCCGCACGCCCAGCGCAGTCGCGCCGAGGTGCGGGTGGAGCTGCGGCATGCCTTCGACGAAATGCCGGTGGCGGCCCTGGTCGACGTGCTGGAGGCCGCCCTCGGCACGCCGGTGCAGACCGCGGTCAAGCGCGAGGACGAGCAGGCTTTCGCGCAGCTCAACGCCGCGAACCTGATGTTCTGCGAGGACGCCGCGCGCCGCGTCGCCGCCGCGTTGTCCGCCGATCCGCGGATCGAGCGGTTCGACGCCAGCGTCGCCCACTTCGAAAGCCTGCACCCGCACGACGCGGTGGCGCGGGTCAGCGGCCACAACGCCGGCTGATCGGCCACCCATGCGGCTGCGAAGACTGTAGGAGCGGCTTATAGCCGCGAGCTCTTGCGGTGTGTTGTCCGGTGTAGGGAAAGCTGCCAGGCATTCCCTCGCCCCGCGGAGCGGGGA
>Ga0209971_1000500_pt1 | contig 10372 bp, 8 predicted proteins | sample InoplaM3SAM_FD_187588 | JGI IMG/M metagenome (GOLD analysis project Ga0209971, IMG submission 187588) | Arabidopsis thaliana rhizosphere microbial communities from the Joint Genome Institute, USA, that affect carbon cycling - Inoculated... | ecosystem: Host-associated > Plants > Roots >... | reverse complement strand
CTGCGACGTGGCGAGATCCTGCTCGACGGCGTGCCGGCCGGCAATTTCCCGCGCTACCTCTGCCTCGAACTCCGCCTGGCGCCGCGCCGCCTGCCGTTCGGCAGTGAGCCGCTCCCTCGCGACGCGCTGTTCGGCACCGTGCAGAGCGGTGTTGGCGGAAGCCAGCTGCCCTTCGAGCATCTGCAGATTCGCAAGGCCTTCGACCCGCTGCGCTTCCAGCCGCGCGAGGCGCTCCGCGGGGTGCTTGTATCGCGCGTAGAGCGCTTCCGCGTCGATGCCGTCCACGCACGCGACCTGGATGCGGCCCGCCTCGATGAGGTCGCCGACCGCGCCGACGAGGCCGAAGTCCTCGTTCTCGAAGAAGTGGCCGAAAGACGTCGGGAACCAGATCATCGGCCGGCCGGCGTGACCGTACCAGAGGAGCTCCATCCGGCGCTGGAGCGTGGGCGAATCCCAGACGACGTACTCGCGGTTCATGGCGCGATCCACGCATGCGCCCGCGGATTCGCCGCGGTGCCGCGTGGGATAATTCCTCCTTCCGGGGCGTAGCGCAGCGGTAGCGTATCTGCTTTGGGAGCAGATGGTCGCCGGTTCGATCCCGGCCGCCCCGACCAGTCCTTTGTCGCACTCCCTTCGACCCCCTCCGGTGATGCAGATGCATCTCGCCGCGTAAGCGCCGCCTTCGCCAAGCTGATTCCACTTGGCGTTCAAGAAGCTCCCGGATCAGGTCGTGCGCCTGGGCGTGCTCGGGCTCGTCGGGATTGCCGCGATGCTCTACGCCCGGCATCGCTTCGTCCCGGCGACCTTCGGCGAGACGGGCCACTACCGGGCGGCCGCGGTCGATGCGGTCGCGAGCGGCAAGATCCAGTACGCCGGCGCGGCGGTGTGCGCCGAGTGTCACGACGACGTCGCGGGGAAGAAGGCCGCGTCCTACCATCGGACGCTCTCCTGCGAGATCTGCCACGGAGCGGCTGCCCGCCACGCCGAGGATCCCGAAGCCCAGAAACCCGTCGTGCCGCGCGAGCGGGGCGCGGCCTGTCTCTACTGTCACGAGTACCTGCCGTCGCGGCCCACCGGCTTCCCGCAGATCATCGAGCGCCTGCACAACCCGGTGAAGCCCTGCATCGGCTGCCACGACCCCCACGATCCGAAGCCGTCGCAGGTACCGGAATCCTGCTCCGCCTGTCACGCGCAGATCTACCGGACCAAGGCGGTGTCTCCGCACGCCAACCTGTCGTGCGAGACGTGCCACGCCGTGGATCCCCGCCATCGCCAGGAGCCCCGGGCGTTCCTGCCGAAGAAGCCGACCGACCGCGAGTTCTGCGGGCGCTGCCACTCGAAGGAGGCGCCGGGCGACAGGGAGATCCCCCGCATCGACCTGACGACGCACGGCGGGCGCTACCTGTGCTGGCAGTGCCACTACCCGCACTTCCCGGAGAGCTGACGAGAACACCATGCCCGAAGACACCACGCGACGCGAGATGCTGGGCCGGTTCGCGCAGTTCCCCTGCGCGGCAATGCTGCTCGCCTGCTGCGGGCCGCTCGCGAGCATCGCCGGGGCGACCGAGCGCAAGTACAACGCGAAAGACCATTACTACGGCATGGGCATCCAGGTGGACAGGTGCATCGGGTGCGGCCGATGTGTCGAAGCCTGCAAGGCCGAGAACGGCGTCCCGCGCCAGCCGTTCTATTTCCGGACCTGGATCGAGCGCTACCAGATCCGCGCCGGCGGCGAGGTCACGGTGGACAGCCCCGAGGGCGGCATCAACTCGTTCCCCGCGACGGAGGAGGACAAGGACGTCCTGCGCTCGTTCTTCGTGCCCAAGCTCTGCAATCACTGCGATAACCCGCCGTGCGTGCAGGTCTGCCCGGTCGGGGCGACGTTCAAGAGCCAGGACGGCGTGGTGCTCGTCGACAAGGACTACTGCATCGGCTGCCGTTATTGCATCCAGGCCTGCCCGTACGGCGCGCGCTATCTCGACCCGCGCACGGCGACCGCGGACAAGTGCACGTTCTGCTACCACCGCATCACGAAGGGTCTGCTGCCCGCCTGCGTCGAGGCGTGCCCGACGGGCGCCCGCGTGTTCGGCGAGCTGAAGACGCTCGCCAGCCCGCTCCGCCGGATGATGCGCATGAGCAAGCTCACGGTCCTGAAGCCGTCTCTGAACACGGAGCCGAAGGTCTTCTACTCCGACCTGGACGGAGAGGTGAGGTAGGGATGGCCGAGCGCTTCGAGCACCTCCGCGCGGCCCTCGGTCAGGTCCAGGGCTACATCTATCCGAACGAGATCGAGCTGCACTGGGGCCTGCTCGTCGTCCTGTACCCGTACATCACGGGCCTCGTCGCGGGGGCGTTCATCCTGGCTTCGCTCGCGAAGGTCTTCCGCGTCCAGGAAGTCGTGCCCACTTATCGGCTCGCGCTCTTGACCGCTCTGTCGTTCCTGCTCGTCGCTCCGCTGCCGCTGCTCGCGCATCTCGGGCGCCCGGAGCGGTCGTTCGAGATCTTCCTCACGCCGCACTTCAAGTCGGCGATGGCGATGTTCGGCTTCGTCTACGCGTGGTACCTGATGCTCGTGCTCCTGCTCGAGATCTGGTTCGAGTACCGCGCCGACCTCGTCCGCTGGAGCCAGAAGGAGCGCGGCCTGCGGCGCATCGTCCACTGGGTGCTGTCGCTCGGGTCCCGGAGCCTCGCGCCGGAGGCCATCGCTTTCGACAAGAAGGCGGTGTACGCGATCACGCTCGTCGGGATCCCCTCCGCCTTCCTCCTCCACGGCTACGTCGGCTTCATCTTCGGATCCGTGAAGGCGAACCCGTGGTGGTCGAGCGTTCTGATGCCGATCGTCTTCCTCTTCTCGGCGATCGTCTCGGGGATCGCGATGGTCCTGCTGCTCTACTACCTGACGACGCTCCTGCGGCGGCGCGAGCTCGACATGAAGTGCCTCGACAAGCTCGCGTCGTTTCTCCTGTACGCGCTGATCGTGGACCTGTCGCTCGAGACCCTCGACTTCATCCACCGACTCTACGAGTCGGAAGAGTCGATCAAGATCCTGGCCACCCTCATCTTCTCGAAGCTCTTCATGAGCCTGACCATCGTCCAGATCCTGATCGGGACCATCGCTCCGCTCTTGCTGCTCGCGGGCGCGCGCTTCTCGTCCCTGCCCCCGGAGTTGAAGCGCGTCGCGTACTTCATCGCCGCGCTGCTGGTGCAGGTGGGCATCTTCAGCACGCGCTGGAACGTGGTCATCGGCGGACAGCTCTTCTCCAAGAGCCTGCGCGGGCTGACCGCCTACAAGCTGGAGCTCGGCGGCATCGAGGGACTCTTCACGGCGCTCGCCCTCCTCGTGCTGCCGTTCGTGATCCTGTTCGTGCTCTTGAAGATCCTGCCACCCTGGCCGGAGGCAAGGGCCGACGCCGAAATCGGTCCTCCGGCCCCCGCGACGACCACGAGCGTCGGGCCGGGCCACGAGCCGGCGAAGGACGCGACCGTCGTCTAAGTCGCCCCGGTCCGGGTCGGGTTCGGTCTCCGCTTCACGTCCCGGCCTTGTGGGCGTGCGCTTTTCGCAGCATGTCGTCCTTCCAGCCGCTCGTATGGCATCGGGCGCAGAAGGTCGCGGTCGGCATGACCAGGCCTGCCGCCTTCGCCTTCTCCGGGTCCTTCATTACCGCCAGCGACTTGTACTCGCTGCCCGGACCGTGGCAGTGCTCGCAGTCGAGCGGTGGAGTGCGTTTGGCGTGCGCGCTCCCGGCCCACGAGGCGAACTGGACCTTGTGACAGGTCTTGCACTTCTCCGCGCCGATGCGCGTGAGCCCGGGTTTGGTAGAAGCAACGGCGATCGTCCCGCCCGGATCCACTACGCCCGTGGCCTTCGCCGCCACCGGCGTCGGGGCGACAGGGGCCGACGTCGCGGGCGCAGGGCGCGGAGTTGCCATTTCTCGTGCCGGCTCCGGCGCAGCCGCCACCGGCTGGGGTGGCTTCGACGGTGATGGCCTCGTGGCGGGTCTCGCCTCCCGGGTCGGGGAAGCTTGCCGGGCGGCCACGGGCGAAAGCGGTGCCGTCGGGATCGTGGTCGGTGTCGCCTCTGCCGGGGTCGCCGCGACCTCCACGGGGAGCGTCGAGGTTTCGGTGCTCGACAACGTCGGCAGCGTCTCCCCGGCCGGGGGAGCCGCCGTCTCTCGGGCCTTACAACCGGCGAGGGTCCACGCGGCACAGGCCATGGCAGCGAGGATGGATGGCTTGATTCCCATGGTTGCTCCCTTCGAGAATGCAACGATAGCTCTGTCGAGCGCTGCCGTGGGCGTGGAGAGCGCGACGCAGCCGCCGCGCGGCCGGCGCCGAATAGAATCCCCGCCGAACCAGGAGGACGCCGTGGCCGAACGGGATTCGTTTTTCGAGATCTGGGACCGAGAGGCGCCGAAGTTCGACAGCGTGATGGACGCGTTGCCGACAGATCGGCTCGACTACCGGCCGGACCCGAGGTCGCGGTCCGCCGCCGAGATGGTGGCCCACCTCGCGCGAGAGCAGGAAATGCTCACGCAGATGATGAACGAAGGGAAGATCGACTACAGAGATCCGGTCCCCGAGGACTTCGGCGAGATGCGCGCCCTGTGGAAGAAGAGCACCCGCGAGCTCAAGGAGAGGCTGAAGAACATGGACGATGCCGGATGGAACCGGCCGGTGAAGTTCTTCATGAACGGGAAACAGATCAACGAGACTTCGACCCACGAGATGCTCTGGGGGTTTCTTCTCGACATGATCCATCACCGAGGCCAGCTGTCGACGTACATCCGGCCGATGGGAGGAAAGGTGCCTTCGATCTACGGCCCCTCGGCGGACGCGGAGCCCTCCCGACCCGCCTAGTTAGGTCGCGGCCAGCATCCAAGGGCTGTCCGATAGTTCGAAGAATCCCTTTCGGGGCGCAGACCGCACCCGGAAGCTCCTGTTCACACGGATAGTGGCCTGCCCGGCAGGATTTGAACCTGCGACCCACGGCTTAGAAGGCCGTTGCTCTGTCCGGGCTGAGCTACGGGCAGCTAGTGGGAAGTTTAGCTCGCTGAGAAAGGTTCGAGCAGCCGCATCAATGATGGGGTGGAGGCGCGGCACACACCACTTCTCACCGTGTCGACCCGCGAAGCTCTGTCATCCCGAGCGAGGCGAGGGATCTCTCTCGTGAAGGGAAAGATCCTTCGTCGCTTCGCTCCTCAGGATGACAGCGCTTCGCTCCTCAGGATGACAGGACCTACCTCAGCTCCGAAACCGCCTTCCCCTCGACGAACGCCCGCGCTTCCGCGAGCTCGGTTCTCGCGCCGTCCCCTTTGGCGACGAGGGCGATGACCTTCTCGTAGTAACCCTTCGCCGCGGCCGCGTCGCGGGAGAGACGCGCGGCGCGCGCCGCCCCGTAGAGGCCGTTCAGGCGGTTCGGCGAGGCCGCGAGATCCGCGCGGTATTCGACGAGCGCGTCCGCCGGTTTTCCGAGCTCGAGCAGGAGGTCTCCGAGCTGCTCGCGAGCCGGGAGGATCGGCCCCGGCGTCACGGGGTGCTTGTCCACAGTGTCTTCGAGCGCGGCGGCCGATCGCATGAGCTCGAGCGCCTCCGCGTCCTTCTTCTCCGCCCGCGCGAGCCAGGCCGCGGCTTCCCGGCGAGCGATCTCCACCTGGTCGGCCCAGTAGCCGTTCTTCGCTTCCCGCAGCGAATCGCGCAGCTTCTCGAGCCGGCTGATCTCACCGCGCGCCGACGCCGCGTCGCCGCCCCGGGCAAAACCGACGGCCCGCGCGAAGACCACGGCCGACTCCGTCCACGGGAACTTGTTCCACGCGAACCCCGCGGGCCGCATCTCGACCGATGCCGCGGCCTTCCAGTCGCGGCGCTCCAGGGCGAGCCGGGCCGGGATCGCCGTCAACGCATAGGCCGCCGCGAAATTCTGTTTGTCGAACTTCTCGGCGCGCGCGGCGCCGTCGAGGATCCTCCGGGCTTCCGCGTCGCGACCGGTCTGCAGATACGCGTATGCCAGGTAGTCCATGGCATGCAGCTCGTCGAAGGAGGTCGCTCCCGGCATCGTCTTCTGAAGGTCCCGCCGCGCGGCATCGGCCGAAGCGAGGTTCGACGCGATCGAGTCGTCCCACAGACCCAGCCGCGTGAAGATGTGCGACGGCATATGGAGCGCGTGGGGTGAGTCCGGGGCGATTTTCGCGTAACGGCGAGCCGCGTCCACGCCGCGCTCCGCGAGCGGCGGGTAGTCGTAGCTGTGGATGATGTAGTGCGCGATGCCCGGGTGCTCCGGCATCTCTTTGAAGATCGGCTCGAGGATCTCCCCCGCCTTTTTCTGGCGGGCGTACGTCTTGTCCGGCGGCAGGCCGTTGTTCGCCACGCCGTTCAACGCGAGGGCGTAGAAGATCGATGCCTCCGGATCTTTCGGATACTTTGCCGCGAGCTCGCCCATCGACTTCTCGTAGGCGAGGAATCGCGTGACGTGGTCGAGAGAGTCCGACTTGTCGTAGTACGCGCCAAGCGCCTCGATGTAGTCGCGCTCCCGCTGGGTCTTCGCCCCCGCGGCTCGCGCTGCCGCCATTGCGGCTACCCCCGCTTTCAGGTCGTCGGCCGGTGGGACTTCCCAGATCTGGTGGAAGCGGCTCAGGGCGACGCCCCAGTGGGCCATGGCGCAGCCCGGATCGGACGCGGCGAGATCGGCAAAGGCTTTGTCGGACTTGCCGTACCAGAAGGAGTGAAGCATCGCGAGCGCGACGTCGAACTTCTTCTGGGATTCGGCTCCGCAGGAAATCGGGAAGTGCACTTTCCCGAGCTTCGTCGGGTCCCCTTCCTTGTGGTCGTGGCCGGTGTCGGCAAAGGAAAGGGGGGCGAGGGAGAACAGAAAGGCGAAGAGAACGAGGCGAGCTTTCATGGTCGAGGTCCTCCGAAGAGCGTCGATTTTAGAGCAGCCCGCTTCGATATGATCGGCGGCTTTCGAGAACATGAGGTGGCGCCATGACATGGTGGATGGCCCTGGTCCTCGGCATCGATCTCGCCGCCGGGGCGCCTTCGGCCGCCTCGACGGAACGGACGGCAGCGCCGGTCGCGCGGCGGGAGCCTAAGGTGGACGGGCTTCACGGAGACAAGAGGCTCGACGAGTACTTCTGGCTGCGACGGAAGGAAGATCCCCAGGTCCGGGCCTACCTCGAGGCGGAGAACGCCTACACGGATCTCCTGATGAAGCCGACCGAAGCCCTTCAGGAATCCCTCTACTCCGAGATGCTCGGGCGCATCAAGGAGACCGACCTCACGGTTCCCTATCGCAAGGGGGACTACCTCTACTACTCGCGCACCGAGAAGGGGAAGCAGTATCCGATCCTCTGCCGGAAGGGAACGTCGGCGGCCGCGCGCGAGGAGGTCATCCTCGACCAGAACGAGCTCGCGAAAGGCGAGAAGTTTTTCGCGATCGGCGACATGGAAGTGAGCGACGACGGGAATCTCGTTGCGTACACGACGGACGTCACCGGGTTCCGCGAGTACACCCTCGCCGTCAAGGACCTCCGGACCGGGAAGGTCGGCAGCGAGAGAGTCCCGAAGGTGAGCTCGGTCGCCTGGGCGGCCGACAACCGGACCGTCTTCTACGTGACGGACGACGCCGCGAAGCGGCCCTACCGGCTGTGGCGACACGCGGTCGGGACGGACCCGGCGGGCGACCCGATCCTCTACGAGGAGAAGGACGAGCGCTTCACGCTCGACGTGAGCCGCTCCCGCAGCCGCTCGTACTTGTTCCTCGTCGCCGGCAGCCACACGTCGAGCGAGATCCGGTTCCTGCCCGCCGCCGAGCCCTCCGCGCCGCTCTCGCTCATCGCGGCCCGCGAGAAGGACCGGGAGTACGACATCGATCACCGGGGAGACCTCTTCTACGTCCGCGTGAACGACCGCGGGCGCAACTTCCGCCTCGTCACCGCTCCCGTTTCCAATCCCGGTCCGGCGAACTGGAAGGAAGTCGTACCGCACCGCGACGACGTCATGCTGGAGGGGCACGACCTCTTCGCGAACCACCTCGTCCTTTACGAACGGGCCGACGGGCTGCGGCGATTCCGCGTGACCGATCTCACGAGCGCCGCGTCGCACTCGATCGACTTTCCCGAGCCGGTCTACGCCGCGTTCTCCGGAGACAACCGGGAGTTCGACACGAACGTCTTCCGCTTCCGGTACCAGTCGCTCGTGACTCCGGAGTCGGTGTTCGACTACGACATGGTCACGCGGGAGCGGAAGCTCCGGAAGCAGACGGAGGTCCTGGGCGGCTACGACCCGGCGCGCTACGTCTCCGAGAGGCTGCGGGGCCGCGCGGCCGACGGCACGGCGATCCCGATCTCGATCGTGTATCGCCGCGGCGTCAAGCGCGACGGCGGCAATCCTCTGCTCCTCTCGGGATACGGCTCCTACGGGGTTTCGAGCAACGCGACCTTCTCCTCCAACCGAGTGAGCCTCCTCGACCGCGGCGTCGTCTGCGCGATCGCGCACGTGCGCGGCGGCGGCGAGATGGGAAAGAAGTGGCACGACCAGGGCCGAATGTTCGCCAAGAAGAACACGTTCACCGACTTCATCGCGGTCGCCGAGCACCTCATCGCCGAGAAGTGGACGTCGCCCGATCGTCTCGCGATCGAAGGGGGCAGCGCCGGCGGCCTCTTGATCGGCGCCGTCGTCAACATGCGCCCCGACCTCTTCCAGGCGGCGATCTCGCGCGTGCCGTTCGTGGACGTCATCAATACGATGCTCGACCCCACGCTCCCCCTGACGGTCGGTGAGTTCGAGGAGTGGGGCGATCCGCGCGTGCGCGAGCAGTACGATTACATCCGAAGCTACAGTCCCTACGACAACATCGCCGCGAAGGCCTATCCGGCGATGCTCGTGAAGACCTCCTTCAACGACAGCCAGGTGATGTACTGGGAGCCGGCGAAATACGTCGCGAGACTGCGGGCCACGAAGACCGACTCGAACCCTCTCATCTTCAAGGTCAACATGGACGGAGGCCACGGCGGATCGTCGGGCCGCTACGACAAGCTGCGGGAGACCGCGTTCGACTACGCGTTCCTGCTGAACCAGGTTCGCATCGGAGGCTGACGACCTTTCCCGACGACGGGAGTCGGTCCACCCGCTGGGGGACCGGCAGTAGACTTTTGCGCAAGCCTACGAGCGGGAGGACGACATGCCGGAGAAGCCGCAGACACAGGGATTTCGACTCGGCATCTACGTCTTCAAGGACGCGGAGATCGTGGACTTTGCCGCACCCCACGGGGTCTTTTCGGTGGCCCGGAGGTTCGATCCCGAGCTCGACGCGTTCCTGATCGCCGACGCCCTTCGTCCCGTGCAGACGCAGGCGGGCTTCACGGTTCTCCCGAACTACTCGTTCCAGGACGTCCCCGCTATGGATGCTTTTCTGATCCCGGGAGGTTTCGGCACCCGCCAGGAGCTGAACAACCGACGGCTCCACGACTACATCCGCGCGCTTCCCGACTCGACGCTCCTGACGAGCGTCTGCACCGGATCCTGGATCTACGGAAAGATGGGGTTTCTCGACGGCCTTCCGGCGACCAACCGCAAGGAGCCGGATCGCCTCGAATCTTCGGCCGCGGGAATGGTCCCGATCGACCGGCTCGCCCGGATCGCGCCGGCGGCCCGCATCAGCCGGGCTCGAGTCGTCGACGCGGGGCGCATCATCACCGCCGGCGGCATCGCTTCCGGGATGGAGATGGGTTTTCACCTCCTGCGGCGCGCGGGTTACAGCCAGGAGTTCATCGCGGACGTCGCCCGCGTGATGGAGTATCAGAAAGCGTACGAGCTCTATCGAGACGATCTGGAGATCGCCGGGCAGGGCAAATGACGATCCGGCGGGTCGGTTTGGACTCGTAGATTCCCGTGACTCTCGCCTCCGGCTCCCGCCTCGGTCCCTACGAGATCGTCACCCCGATCGGGGCGGGCGGCATGGGCGAGGTCTACCGGGCCCGCGACACCCGTCTCGGCCGGGACGTCGCGGTCAAGGTCCTTCCCGCGTCCTTTTCGACCGATCCCGACCGGCTGCGCCGCTTCGAGCAGGAGGCGCGCGCCGCCTCGGCTCTCAACCACCCGGGCATCCTCACGATCCACGACTTCGGAGAGCACGAGGGTTCGCCCTACGTCGTCTCGGAGCTGCTCGAGGGCGAGAACCTGCGCGAGCGCACGGCGGCCGCGCCGCTCTCCGTTCGAAAGGCGCTCGATTACGCGGCGCAGATCGCGCACGGCCTGGCGGCGGCGCACGAGCGCGGGATCGTCCACCGGGACCTGAAGCCCGAGAACCTCTTCGTGACGAAGGACGGGCGCGTCAAGATCCTCGACTTCGGCCTGGCGAAGCTGACTCAGCCGGAAA
>Ga0209971_1000499_pt1 | contig 10376 bp, 4 predicted proteins | sample InoplaM3SAM_FD_187588 | JGI IMG/M metagenome (GOLD analysis project Ga0209971, IMG submission 187588) | Arabidopsis thaliana rhizosphere microbial communities from the Joint Genome Institute, USA, that affect carbon cycling - Inoculated... | ecosystem: Host-associated > Plants > Roots >... | reverse complement strand
CATCGCCGGGCCCGGCGCGATCACCATGGTGGTGGTGCAGGCCACCGAGGCGGCCAACGGTGTGCTCCAGACCGGGCTGCTCCTGCTCGCGCTGGCGGCCGTCATGCTGCCCGCCTTCGTCGCCTTCCTCGTGGCCGGACGAATCGAGCGCCTGCTCGGCGCCACCGCCATGAACGTGGTCAGCCGCATCCTCGGCATCCTGCTGGCCGCGGTCTCCGCCGAGATGATCCTCGCCGGGCTCAAGCAGAGCGGGTCTTCGTGCGCTGAGAGGTGGGAGGAAACGGCTCGGGCCCCGCGGCGTGGGCGCTCCCCCGGCAAGGAGAAAATCTCGGTACCGCTCGTCATCCGAGGATGGTAGTGCTTAGGGCGGCTCTAGCGACGCTGACCAATGGGTCGAGCGGTGCAGAAGGCGGGCATGAACGAGCTGGCGGAGCTTCTCGGCGAGAGTCCGGCGATCGAGGCCTTGCGGCAGGCGCTGCGACGACTCCTGAACCGTCCGCAGGCGGGACGGCGCCGGCCGCCGGTCCTGCTCCAGGGCGCCACCGGAACCGGCAAGGGACTCGTGGCCCGCCTGATTCACCGCGCGGGACCGCGGGCGGACGCCCCGTTCGTGGACGTCAACTGCGCGGCCATCCCCGACTCCCTGTTCGAGGCCGAGTTGTTCGGGTTCGAGCGCGGTGCCTTCACTGATGCCGCGCGGTCCAAACGTGGACTGTTCCAGACCGCGCACCACGGCACGATATTCCTGGACGAGATCGGGCTGCTTCCCGACGGCATGCAGGCCAAGCTGTTGACAGTGCTCGAGGAGCAGGCCGTGCGGCGGCTCGGCAGCACCACGAGCGAGCCGGTTGACGTAGCGATCATCAGCGCGACAAACCTCGACCTGCGGGAGGAAGTTGCCGCCCGTCGATTTCGCGAGGATCTCTTCCATCGTCTCGCCGTCTTCACGTTCGACCTGCCGCCGCTGCGCGAGCGCGGCCGCGACATCCTGCTGCTCGCGGAACGATTCCTCGAGCACGCGTGCGCCGACTATGGCCTGGCGCCCAAGCACCTCCTTCCGGCGGCGGCCGCACGCCTGCTCGCGCATTCGTGGCCGGGAAACGTTCGCGAGCTGGCCAACGTCATGGAGCGCGTGGCGGTGCTCGGCGACGACGCCGCGGTCGGCGTCGACATGCTGGAGCTCGCCGAGCCGACGCCCACACGCTTCGCGGCAATCTCGGCGCCGACGGGACCCGGCGAGCGTGAGAGGCTTCTCCGCGCGCTCGAGGAGACGGGCTGGAACATCAGCCAGACCGCCACGAGGCTGGACCTGACCCGCAACACGGTGCGCGCCCGGATCAAACGCTTCGGCCTCCTCCGGCGAGGAACGAACGACCCCGGCGCTGCCGGGTTGGAGGTGGAGACGCCCGAGCAGTCGATCCCGCCGCTGGCGAGCGCGGCGGTGCCGACCGCACCGCCGGCTCCCCTCCGCTGGCACCGCCGGCGGATCACATTCCTCCGCACGACGCTGGCGCCGACCGATCTCGACGAGACCCGACTTACGGGGACCCGCGTGCTCGATACGATCGTTCAGAAGGTCCTGACCTTTGGCGGCGACATCGACGAGATCGGACCTTCCGAGATCGGCGCGGTCTTCGGGCTCGAGCCCATCGAGGATGGGCCCCGGCGGGCTGCACATGTGGCCACCGCGGTCCAGAGAGCTGGCGAACGAGGGTACCCCGAGGAAGGCGGACCGTTCGGAGTGAAGAGTGCCATCCACGTCGGCGAGGTCCTCGTCGCGTTCCTGTCGGGCGGATCCGAGATCGAGGCGAATACGCGGCGGGAGAGCTGGGGCGCCGCCGACCGGATTCTCGAGCAGGCGGAGACTGGGACCATTGTCGTGACCGCCGCCGCGGTGCCCTTTCTCGAGCGGCGATTCTTGATAGGTCAGATGCGCGACTCCATCGATGGCTACGAGCTATGCGGACGGGAGCGGCCGGGGCTCGCGCCCGAAGGCCAGATGGCCGACTTCGTGGGCCGCAGGGCCGAGCTCGGCCTGCTCAACGACCGGCTCGCGGCGGCCAGGGCCGGCCGCGGGCAGGTCGTGGCGATCGTCGGCGAGGCGGGGATCGGCAAGTCACGGCTCGTCCACGAGTTCCGGCAGATACTGCGGAAGGAGCGGGTCCTGTACCTCGAGACTCACTGCGCCTCGTATGGCATCGGCGTCCCCTACTACCCCATCATCGATCTCTTGCGTCAGGGCTGCCACCTGCTCGACACCGACTCAGCCGAACGGGCTCGCCAGAAGCTCGTCGACGTGCTTCGCCGGCTCGAGTTGCCAGCGGGGGAGATCCTGCCTCATCTAATGCATCTGCTCGGCCATCCGATGGACTCCGAGCGCCCCGGAACCTCCACTCCGGACGAGATCCGGGAGCGAACGGCAGAGGTCCTGCACCGCATGTGCGCGAGCGCGAGTCTCCAACGTCCGCTCGTGCTGGTCATCGAGGACCTGCAGTGGATCGACCCGGCGTCGGAAAACCTCCGGAGCATGTTCGAAGCGCTGAGCAACCGGCCACTGATGCTCGTGCTCACCTACCGGCCGGATTATCCGGCGGCCCGGCTCGATCAGTTCCGGGCGACCCAGATCTCGCTGCAGCCGCTGGGCGAGGAGGAGAGTCGCCGGTTGCTCCACGGTATTCTCCCGTCGAATCGCCTACCCGACACGATCATCCGCGAGATCCTCGACCGGGCCGACGGCAATCCATTTTTTCTCGAGGAGCTCGGCCGCACCTTCCGCGAGGGCGGGAGCCCCTCGGCCCGCTACGACGTGCCCCACACCGTGCAGGAGGTCCTGCTCGCCCGCATCAACCGGCTACCGGAGCGCGAGCGAGGGGTGCTGCAGTCGGCCGCGGCCATCGGTCGCAAGGTGCCGCTTTCGCTCCTGGCCGCTATCGCGGAGCCCGAGGGCCGCGACCTGGCGGCGTCCCTCTCCCTCCTGCGCACGGGTGAGTTCCTGCAGCAGACCAGCATGGCTCCCGAGGTCGAGCTGACCTTCAAGCACGCGCTCACCCACCAGGTCACCTACGACGGGATCGACCACCGGCGCCGGCGGACCCTTCACGCGCGGATCGTGGCCGCGATCGAGCGGCTGTATCCGGAACGACTCGCCGATCTCGCCGAACGACTGGCCGACCACGCACTCCTGGGAGAGGTCCCGGACAAAGCGGTCGACTACCTGCGCCTCGCGGGCGCCCGAGCCTTTGCGCGCGGAGGCGTCGAGGAGAGCCTGTACCGCTTCGAGAAGGCGCTGAGCTTGACCGAGGGCCTGCCAGACACGCCGGATAACGGTCGCCGGGCCATCGACGCGCGGCTCGATCTCCACAGCCCGCTCATCGTACTCGGTCAGGTCGACCGGCTCATTCGGCTGCATCAGGAATCCGAGGCGATCGCCCGACGGGTCGACGACCCGCCCCGGCGTGGCCAGGTCCTTTGGCGCATGGCGCACTACTCCTGGATGGACGCGCGGTATCGTGACGGCATCACCTGTGCCGAGCAGGCCCTGGATATCGCGAGCGCAACTGGAAACGCCACCCTCCGAGTCGCGGCGATGTTCGCGTCGGCCCTGAATCGCTTCTCGCTCGGCCTCTACCGGGAGGCAATGCGCTCCTTCGAGGATCTCGCCGACGGGCCCGACGCGGAGATCGCCCGGCGGCTGCTCGCGCTGACCGTGCCCGCCTACGTCTCGAGCTGCGGCTGGCTCGGACACTGCTGGAGCTTTCTGGGCGATCCACGCCGCGGTCTGGCGTATGCGCGGCGCGCGGAGCAGGCCGCGGACGCTTCCAACCACCCGCAGGCTCAGGCCATCTCGTACACGCTCGGCGCCCTACCGCTCATCTATATGGGGAACCTGGCGCAGGGCGTCGAGCAGGCGGAGCGAGCGTTGGAGCTCTGCAAGAGCCGGGGGCTGATCCTTTGGTTCCCGGGCGCGTCCGTCACATACGGCTGGGCGCTTGCCCTCGCCGGGCGAGCCACGGAGGCGCTGCCGCACCTGGAGGCGGGGACATTCGTGGAGATGGCCGGCCGCCGCAATTTCCTTTCGCTCATGTATGCCTGGTGGGCCGAGGGCCTGCTCCTCGCGGGCAAGCACGACGACGCCACGCAGAAGATCGCTCGCGCGATCGAGCTGGCCAGGCAATGCCACGAGGATGGCTATCTGTCGGAAGCCCTGCTCGGCTCCGCGCGCATTCTGGCCTCGGCCGAGCCCCTGCGACTGGAGGCGGCGGTCGCTGCGTACCACGACGCGAGCCAGCACGCGGAGCGGCTCGGCCAGCGGGCGCTGCTCGCGCGCGTCCAGCTCGGCCTGGGCCAGGTCTACCGGCGCGCGGACCGGGCCGGTGAAGCGCGCGCCCACCTCCGGACGGCGGTGGCCGAGCTCGAAGAGATGGGGCTCGGCCTCTGGCTAGCCGAGGCGGAGGCCGCGCTCAACGCCGGGTAGTCGACTGCGGCACCGGCGACGGCGGAGACATCTCGTAGTGAATGTCGCCGGTGAAGCGATGGATGCGGACCACGAAGCTCTTGTCCTTCGCCCACTCGTACTTGTAGGGGGTCGGCCATACGAAGACCGCCACCAGCACCACGGCCACGATTGCGACGCCCAACGCCCAGCTGATGCCGCGCCAGGCGAACACCGCGAGGCCGAACGTGAGTCCGCCGCCCACCGCGAAGGTCAGGAGGGACTGCGAGAAGGAGCAGCCGAGCCGGGCCGCCTCCGGGAGCGTGCAGGGCAGTGCGTCGGGGCCTTCGAGGAGGGCCTTCAGCCCGTGAGCAGCGAGCCCGCCGAAGTACAGCAAGGCGGCGCCGATGAGGGCCCACATGCCCAGCGTCCAGTACCACGGCTGATCGTGCTGATGGTCCGAGTTACCTGAAGTCATGGCTGACATCTGGTCCGAGCTATCTGAAGTCATGGCTGACATCCGGCGAGCGAGAGGAAGCGGCGTGAGGACCACCCGATCAGGAGCATGTCGTATCCTCCGGATCCGATCGGTAGGGAGAGCGACGCACCGGAGCATAGGCGGACCCTCGCCGCCTTGTCAACCGATTGACAGCCCGCACGGAGGCGCCTAGAGTGCCGGCCATGCCGGGCGGATCGGAATACGACTCCCTGGCGTCGCGAAGCAGCGACAAGCCCGACCCACCGCATCGGGCGATGGTCCAATGGTATCGGCCAGGCCTCTGGCTCTCGACCGGCGTCCAGGTCCTTATCTCCACGATCCTGGGGCAGCGCTTCGACTATCGGCTGATGGAGCGCGCGGCCGGTGTTCGCGTACCCGGTGCCGCCCGGCGACCGACAGAACGAGGTGGCGACCAGATCGTCGATGTCGCCGCGTTCGACTACACCGGACACGCGGGTAACGGTCCGTTCTACTTCGACTACCTCGCCGACACCGGCGACGGTTGGAACCCGACCTACGCGATCGCCTCTCTGGTGTCCCAGGACGAGATCCAGATCGGCGACCAGCGGCTGCCACGTGGCGCCTTCCTCCTGATGGGGGGCGACGAGGTCTACCCTGATGGCAGCAAGACGAACTACCGCGAGCGACTCGTGGCCCCGTTCAGCGAAGCGTGGGGCACGCAGCCCGTCCCGCCCGGCCTGTCCCTCTTCGCGATTCCGGGCAACCACGACTGGTACGACGGATTGATCAGCTTCTCCCGTCAGTTCCGTCCCGGACGGCACGTCGGAGGCTGGACCACCGCCCAGACTCGCAGCTATTTCGCGATCCGCTTGCCGTACCAGTGGTGGCTGTGGGCGGTGGACATCCAGCTCGAGGCCGACATCGACATCGGGCAGCGCGACTATTTCGAGAAGATCGCCGCGGACTTGAAACGGGGCGATCGCGTGATCATGGCGAGCGCGGAGCCGGACTGGCTGTACCGCGACATCAAGGATCCGGCCGTGGAAAGCAATCTCGGCTATCTCGAGAGCCAGATCGTGAGACCGCGGGGGGCCGACGTGTATGTCTGGCTCGCCGGAGATCTCCATCACTACCGTCGCCACGCCCGTCTCGACGATTCGCGCTACCAGCGAATCGTGTGCGGCGGGGGTGGCGCCTATCTCTCCCCGACCCACCAGTCCGTGCTGGGGCCCGCCGGCAACGTCGCGCGGCGCACCGTCGAAGTCGGGAGCATCCGATACGAGCAGCAGTGCGCTTTCCCGCAGGCGTCGACCTCGTGGCGCCTCAGCCTGCTCAACTTCTTCTTCCTCTTCCGGAACTGGCCCGCTGGCCTGCTCATGGGGCTCTTCTACACGAGCGCCACCTGGCTGCACCCCGAGAACCCGATCAACCTCGAGCAGTTCCTGAGTGATCCCGCTCGGCTGTTGTGGGGGCTGCTGGTAGCCGGGGCGGCCACGTTCTTCTCGTACAGCAGCGGACGTGACGGGCGCAGCTTCCGCCTGATCGGTGGCCTCGCCCACGCTGCCGCGCACATCTCGCTCGCGCTCTACATCGCGCACTTGAGCTACCACCTCTGCAAGGGCTTCGATGACAAGCTCTACTTCCTGCTGGCCCAGGTGGGACTGAACTATCTGGGCGGGGCGATCTGCGGGCCGATTCTGTTGGGCATCTACCTGCTGATCGCAGCCAACGTCTTCGGCGCCCATACCGATGAGGCCTTCTCGGCCCTGCGAATCGAGGACTACAAGGCGTTCCTGCGCTTGCGAATCTCCGCCGACGGAATGCTGGAGATCTTCCCGATCGGTGTCCCACGGGTGCCGCGAGATGGCGAAGCTCGCGGCGAGTACCTCCTGATCGAAGGGCCGGTCCGGGTGCGACCACGGGTGGCCGGCCCCGCCGCCTAGGCCCGGAGCTCAGGGGCCAGCCGCCGCTCCAGCGCTCCCGCGATCCATTCGTAGATATCGCGGGCGGCCCGCTTGCCCACGAAGCAGTCCATGTGCCCGTATTCGTCGAACACCTTCCGGTCGTAGAGATTCGGATCGTTCCCACTGGCCTTCAGCCACTGGCAGGTGGTTTTCGTCGAATCCGGCACGAACGCCCGGTTGAGGCTGCCGCTCATCAGCGCGATCGGCAGGTTCAGACGCTCGCGGACGTGGCCCATGTAGACGTCATTGCCCTCGGCGTCGATCAGCGCCCGCTTGCGAATCAAGCTGGCCAGGTGGGTCAATGCGGTCAGGTTCGCCGAGCCATACCACCGCCACATCGAGTCATGGGTCTCGGTGTTCAGCTGAGCGTGGCGGAACGACTCGTGGAAGATGAAAAGGATTCGCCGGCAGACCGGGCTATTGCAGCGCTCGCGCGTCGGATAGATCCGCAACACCTGGTCCAGCAGCCAGCTCCGCCAGCTTCGGGGATCGTAGGTCGCGGTGATCCGACGCACCCCGAGGAGCCCGAGCACGTTGACGAGGTGGCCCGCGACCTTGATCTCGGTCTGGGGCGGCACGATCGGATGCGCGGCCACTTGCGAGCAGATGAGCGACCGCACGGTCTCCCGACGGACGGCTCCGCCGAGCAACCCCATCACGATGGCGATGGAGCTCACGCAGTGAGCCATGATCTGGACCTGGTCCTGTCCGGTGCGTGCGCGCACCTCGTCGATGGCGGTCGGCCAGTCCCGGATCGCGATGTCATCGATCGTGAACGGTCTGAACGGCGTGGGGAAGACGGGACTGGCGCGGTAGTCGAGGAGCCAGACGTCGAACCCCTTGGCGTGGAGATAGTCGACGAGGTTCTGCTCGACGGTCTCGGCGGCATAGGAGGACGCGGCCACCCCGAGCCCCGGGGTGAGGATTACCGGCTTGCGCGGATCGCCTCGATAGCGGGTGAGCTGTATTCGGGAGCCGTCCGGGGTGGGCACGTCGAACGACGGCTCGGCCCGTGCCCGCATGCGCCAAGTACGCGCCTCGATGTCAGGCGTTTCGAGGATCGGGCCGGCCAGCACCCGTCCGTAGGTACTCCACACCGTGCTGACGAAGTTGTGCAGGAAGCGCAGCGGGCTGTCGAAGCGCTCCGAGAGCCGGTGAGCGTGTCGGGACCGAATGGTACTCATCTGACGGAGGAAATCGAGTAGACCAACCCGCATCTCGCCGGACATGACCCGACGCCGATCTCCCGGGCTGACCCCGTCCGGCTCGATCGTGAAGTGAAGCGTCGTCAGATCTCGCCACACATGCCAGGGCAGAGAGTTCCGGATGACCTTCTCGCCGACCAGCCGGTAGGAGTTCCCGGTGTCACTGGTGAGCGTCATGTCGTAGACCATCTTGCGCGTTTCCACGTGGTCGCGATCGACCTCGAACTGGCGAAAGGTGCCGTCGCGCACGGTCAGCGGCCGATCGGCCAGCGAGCGCGCAACCACGGTCCCGACGAGTCTGGCCTCGTGGTGTGGCTCGCTCAGCATCCGGATGATGTCGTCGGAGAGCATGGTCAACGTCGCCTCGATGCGCTGGACCGGGTCCCGCGCGCGTGCCGGATCCGCGAACGACCCAACCATGCGCTCGGTGAACTGCAGGCCGGGTCGCGGCCGCTCGGTGAACCAGAGCCCACGCGGAGGCTCCCGGCGCTCCCGGACGCCCGGGGCCATGTCGTAGTGGATCTTCCAGCCGTATCGGTCGGCCAGCCGGGTGCACATCCGCTCGGCCAGTGACGAAATGGTCAGCAACGGGTTGACTCCGAGTGACGAGGGGACGATCGAGCCGTCGGACACGTAGAGACCCTCGTAGTATGGCGTGCGCCCAGGCTCGCCCCGGAACACTCGGCCCTCGTGATCGACGACGCCGTCCGCTGCGGAGTCGCCCATCCGGCAACCACCGAGCGGATGCACCGCGAACAGATCGACTGGATTCCGGACATAGGAGCCGCCGAGCGCGCGACTCGCTGCCGCGAGCTGCCGGGAGATGGCCGTGTACACGGGCTGCCGCGCGACCCGCGGCCATTCAACCAGCAGTCGATCATGTGACCCGAGGCGCATGACGCCCTTCGCCGCGTCATGGCCCATGACCAGGAACGTCTGGGTGCTTCTCACCGCGCCCCGGTACGCGCCGTGCAGACAGCGGAGCCATCGGCGCACGAGAGCCCCCAAGGGCTCGCGCGCGGCCGAGAACGGCCGACGGCCCACCAGCACGTTGGCGACCAACAGCAACCCGGGCAGGAAGGCCGCCATCGCGCCGGGGATCGCGCCGTCCTGGAGCAGAAACTGGTCGGTCACATCCTCACCACTCCCGAGCCGGACCATCCCGGTGATGGTCGGTCCTACCGGCTCCCGGCCGTGCGCCCGCCGCGGGCCAAAGCCGATGCCCTCGACGGGCTGGTCGCCGTTGTAGCTCACCGCGAGAACGTCCGCGTTGCTGGAGAACCCGCTCCCGAGCGTGCGCGACAGCGACAGACCCGACGCGCCGGACACCGGATCCTTCCGTGTCGATCGCAGCAAGATCTCCGTCGAGCCCATCGTGCCGGCGGCCAGCACCACCACCCGGGCACTGACCGACATGGCGGGCGCCGCGAAGCGCTCGCGCCCGGAGCCCTCGAGCTCGTAGTGCACCGCCCATCGGGCGCCCCGCTCCTCGACTCGACGGACCGAGATCTCGGTGAAGATCTCGGCGCCGTGTGCCTTCGCATCGGGCAAGTAGTTCATGATCAGCGTGTTCTTCGCCGCGTAGTTGCAACCGGTGAAGCAATCCCCGCAATGGGTGCAGGCATACTGCCGCACCCCCACGTGGTTCACGCCGCTCTCGAAGCTGACCGTCAGCGGCGGCCGCTCCAGCTTTGCACCAAGGTGTTTCGCGCATCGGTCCAGCGCTTGGAGCTTCAGGGGTTTGCAGTGATCGGGCAGTGGGCGCGGGTCCAGCATGTCCAGGGCGCGCTCCCGCCCCTGCTTCAGCCCATCGAGGTCCTCCTTGATGCCGCTGGGCCACTCATTGGACAGGAGGACCGCGTCGTCGGCATGCAGCGCCACATTGGCATTCAGCAAGGAGGTGCCGCCGAGCCCGCAGCCGACCAGCACGTTGATTCCGGGATGCAGCCGCAGATCGAACAACCTGTCGTGGGAGAAAAGGTGAAGCCCGGGGGTAGAGATCTGGAACTCGCCCAGCATCTTGCCGAGTGAATCCGGATACTCACCCGGCTGGAACTCGCGGCCGCGCTCGAGAACACAGACGGTGGGGCGCCAACCGGTCTCGTTGCCCGCCCGGGCGAAGCGCGAGGCCGCGATGGCACCACCATAGCCGGAGCCCACGATCACCACGTCGTAGGACGGCTTGATATCGGACACGAGCCCGGACAGGCGAGGCATACGCATTCCCCCGCGAACACGGTCACCGTATCGAGCAGGGGAAGTGTGGCGCCGAGCGATCGCCTTGTCAATCCAGTGAGACGCACCGGCGGTCGGGG
>Ga0209971_1000498_pt1 | contig 10386 bp, 6 predicted proteins | sample InoplaM3SAM_FD_187588 | JGI IMG/M metagenome (GOLD analysis project Ga0209971, IMG submission 187588) | Arabidopsis thaliana rhizosphere microbial communities from the Joint Genome Institute, USA, that affect carbon cycling - Inoculated... | ecosystem: Host-associated > Plants > Roots >... | reverse complement strand
CCTGCGGCGCGGCGGACGCGAGCGGCTCGCCTTCGTGTCCGGAGCCGACGAGGCGGCGTTGCGGGAGGCGATCCGGGGGCTCCAGGCTTCGGCCGGTCACTCTCCTCTCCCCGCCCGCTCCCCCCGGCCCCGCCCTGAGGCGGATTCCGGGTCTTCGGCCGAACGGTGGATCCGGCGGCTGCCCGGCATCCTCGGGCGGCACGTCCCGCGACACCGCCTCACCTGGACGCTCGACGAGGTGACGAGGAGAATCCTGCCCTCGGGCGCTCCGGCATCCCTCTCGGAGCGGCGCCTCCTGTCGCTCGAGGGCACCTTCGTCGCCGCCTCGCGCCGCGGCGACGAGACCCGCAGCCTCTCGTTCCACGCGCCCGAGGCCGACGCGACGGCGGACGAGCTCAAGGAGGCGCTCGCGCTGGCGGCCGTTCCCCGCGAGCGTCCCGTGCCGTTCGGGAACGGAACGGCCGACGTCCTCTTCTCGGGCGGGACGGCCGCGGTCCTCTTTCACGAGATCCTCTCCCACGCTCTCGAAGCCGACGCCGGGGAATCGCCGCTCTCGCGGCTCTCCGCGGCGCGGCTCGCCGTCTCCGACCTCGAGGTCCGCGACGAACCGACGCGGCTCGACCTCTTCGGGGGATACGAACGCGACGACGAGGGCACTCGCCCGCGCGCGGTCAAGCTGCTCGATTCCGGGAGGCTGGCGGGGAGGCTCACGGATCGCGCCCGCGGCGGCCCTCGCGGCTCGACGGGTCACGGCCGCCGGGCCGGGCCCGCCGACGCGCCCCTGCCGCGGGGCTCGAACACCGTCGTGTCGGCGGGCGGAGCGACGACCGAAGAGATGACGCGGCGGCTCGCGAACGGGCTCTGGATCGACGGGATCGAGTCGGGGACGGTGGAGCTCTCGAGCGGCCAGTTCCGCCTGCGGTATCCGGGCGGACGGCGCGTCCGGCGCGGCCGGTTCGCCGACGAGATCGGGCCCGGCATTCTGGCGGGCGAGATCCTCTCCACGCTTTCCGCGGTCGAGCCGGTCATCGGACGGGAAGTGCGTCCCTGCCGCTCGCTCGCGTGGTGCTCGCGCCGGGGCCAGGTCGTCGCCGTCGGAGGCGCGGCGCCGGACGTGATCGTGCGCCGCCTTTCGCTCAAGGATCGATGAGAGGGCGTTGATGATGGAGGCCCCTCCCCGCGAAGATCTCCCGGCGCTCCTCGAGCGGCTCGCGCCGGGCTCGTGGGAGCTCTACCGCAAGACGGCCGAGACGCGTGAGGCCGACGTCGCGCGCGACGAGGTGAGCGAGCTCTGGCGCCGCGAAGAGGGCTGGGCGGCGCGGTGGTGGTCGGGCGGCGTGCGGTTCGCCTCCGGTTCGGACCGGGGGAGGCTCGCCGAAGCCGTCGGCCGCGAGTCGGAGCTGCCGGCGCACGAAGAGCCCATGCCGCGTCTCCCCTCCCCGGGAGCCGTCCGCCCGGCCTCGGATGCGCCGGTCGAGCCGCCTCCGAACGTGTTCGAGCGGCTCGCTCTCCTCGTGAGCGAGAAGTCGCGCGGCGAAGCGACGCTCGCGTCGCTCGCGCTGCGCCGGGGGCGCGCGATCGAGGACATCCGAAACGCCGCGGGCCTGTCGGTGCGAATGGAGTCGCCGCGACTGGACGGCGTCGCCCGGGCGGTCGGGCGGCGAGGCTCGCGCGGCTGCGAATCGCGGGCGGTCTTCCGATGGGACTCGGAACCCGACCTCGAATCGCTCGCCGCCCGCCTCGCGGACGGCGCGACGTTTCCTCTGGCCACGCGCGGCCCGACCTTCCCGCGCGGCTCGCTGTTGCTCGATCCATCCGTCGCCGCGGCGGTCCTCGCCTCGATCGCGCCGCTCTTCACGACGCAGCCTCTTCCGCCCTGGGTCAAGCGAAGCGAGCTCGCGTCGCGCGCGGTGACGATCGTCGACGACGCCTCTGCAGACGCGCCCTTCGACGGCGAAGGCACTTCGACCCGCCGGATCGTCGTCGTCGAAGAGGGCGCGTTCGCCCGGCGGCTTCACGACCTCCGGTCCGCCGCGAGGATGGGCGAGCACCCCACGGGACACGGAGTGCGCCCCTCGTATCGAATCGCTCCGCGGCCCGGCCCCCGGCGCCTCTTCTTCGAGACGACCCGCGGCGTCGGACCGCTCGAGCTCCTCGGCCGGGTGGCGCGCGGCGTGTTCGCGCGCGCGGTGACTGCCCCCGTGTCGGCGGACCTCGCGCGCGACCGCTACGAGATCGAGTTCACTGGAGTCGCGGTCCTGGCCGGCCGCGCGACGGAGCCGGTCGCGGGAGCGCGCGTCTCGGGGCGGGTGTCGGAGCTCCTCGCCCGGATCGCGGCGGTCGGCACCGACCGCCAGTTCTTTCCGATGCCTTACCCGGTGGGGGCGCCGACGGTGCTGGTCGAAAAGGTGAGCTTCGAGTGATGGGGTCAGGTCTTCACTGACGCGGAAGTCGTTTCCAATAGACAAATTGCCCTTGCCATCTTCGCGAAGCGAAGTGGCAAGTGGAGACCTGACCCCATGTGTGGCAAGTGGAGACCTGACCCCATGAGTGGCAAGTGGAGACCTGACCCCCTTTCAGGCTCCCGGAGTCGGCTGGGGCGGCGGCGGAAGCGGCGGGGCTCCCGGCGGCAGGCCCTGCTGCGGGCGCGTCTGGCCCGGGGAAAGCGGCAGCCGCCCGGGCGGCGGCGACGCGTCGGACGGCGCGGTCACGGTGGCGTCGACCGGTTCCGGCGCGGGGAGGTCCTCGACGTCGGACGATGTAAGAGGCCGATCGGTCGGCACGGGGCGGTGACGGCCGGCGTCGGCCCAGGCCCGGTCCTGCGCCATCGCGGCCACCGCGATGTCGCGCGGGTAGTTCTCGAGCGAGACGCGGTCGAGCAGGCGCGTGTCCACGACGAGCGGGTTGACCCGCGGGTCGCGCATCTGCGGATCGATGCGCAGCGCCTTCGCGTACTCCTTGACCGCGAGCCCGTCCCAACCGCGCTGCTCGTAGAGCCGGCCGAGGTGGAAATGCGACGCCGGGAAACCGGGCTTCCTCTTGATCGACTTGCGGTACGCGCTGACCGCCCGGTTCGGCTTGCCGGCCGCCTCCCACAGGAGTCCGAGGTTGTAGGCCGCCAGGTAGTGCGTCTCGTCGAGATCGAGGGCCTTCTCGTACTGCCGCTGCGCGTCCTCGACGAATCGGCGCTCGGCGAGGAGGTTGCCGAAGTCGTTGCGGAGGTCGGCGGAATCCGGTTCGGCCTCCACGAGACGCTCCTGCTCGAGGATGCGTTCGTCGAGCGGGTTCCCGGCAACCAGGTACTTCCGGTAGAAGGGCTCGCCCGGCTCCTCTTTCGCGCGGGAATGGATGAGGCTGCAGCCGGCGGCCGCGATCACGACCAGGACCGTCGCAGCGATCGAGATTCTCTTCATTCGCGTTCCTCCGGACTGCGATGCCTCGCGGTCATTTCGGGCTCTTCGGCGCCTTCGCGACCAGCTTGACCCGGCCGTCCCGCTGGACGACGTCGAAGTCGACCTCGGTGACGCCCCGGGCTTTCAACTTCCGGCGTTCCTCCGTGAGACGCTCGAGAAAGGTCTCGAGCCGGAGCCCCCCGACGTCCTCCCCGCGGTCCCGCTGAGCCGCGACCCAGCGGTCGTAGAGCTCTCGATCGCGGGAGCCCGCGGCTCCCCGACCCGCTTCTACGGAGCCGGAGGGCGCCGCGTTGGGATGCGGCACGGCGAGGGCCGACGCCGGAGAGGCGAATCCGCCGTGAACGCCGGGGCGGCGGCCGGATTCCTTTTCGGCCTGGAGCCGCTCCCAGCGCTCGCAGAGGCTCGTGAAGCGGCCCTGGAGGGTCGAGAACTGGTACCGGTCGGCCGCGACGTCCGTCGCGGACTGGCCGAGCTGCCGGAACATCTCCTCGACCCGCCGCCGGCTCTCGATGGGAGGCTTCGGAACCGAGCCGAACAGGAAGGCGTCGTACTCGGCGTTCAGCCTCCGGATCGCCTCGTTCAGGACCCTCAATTCGCGTTCCCAGCTCACCGTTTCCGATAATAGCGCCCGTGAGCGCCGTCCGCCCTCCGTCGATGGACTCCCTCCTCTCCCGGCCCGAGGCGGCCGAGCCGCTCTCCCTCTACGGCCGGGAGGCCGTCAAGGAGGAGCTGCGCAACGCGATCGGAGCCGGCGGCACGGAACCGGAGGCGCTCCTGTCCTCGGCGCGCGACTCGCTCTCGCGCCGCTTCGCGCCCACGCTCGTGCGCGCCGTCAACGCGACGGGCGTTCTCCTGCACACGAACCTCGGCCGCGCGCCGCTGCCCGAGCCCGCGCGCGAGGCCGTCCTGCGCGTCGTCTCGGGATACTCGACGCTCGAGTACGACGCCGGTGGCGGACGCCGCGGGACGAGGCAGGATCACGTGCGCCGCGCGGCGCGCGAGCTCTTCGCGGCGGAGGACGCGCTCGCCGTCAACAACAATGCCTCGGCGGTCTTCCTCGCCCTCGGAGCGCTCGCGCACGGCCGTTCGGTCCTCGTCTCCCGCGGCGAGCTCGTCGCGATCGGAGGGAGCTTCAAGATCCCCGAGATCCTCGAGGCGTCGGGCGCCCGGCTGCGCGAGGTGGGCACCACCAACCGCACCACCGCCGACGACTACCGGCGCGCCCTGTCGCCCGACGTCGCGCTCCTCCTGACCGTGCATCCCTCGAACTACGAGATCCGGGGCTACGCGGGCACTCCGGAGCCCGCCGAGATCGCGGCGGTTGCGCGCGAGGCGAAGATCCCGTGGCTGCACGACCAGGGGACTGGCAGCGTCGTCCCGCTGGACGAGTTCGGCGTGCCGGGCGAGGCGACCGTCGCCGAGTGTCTCGCGGCCGGCGCGGACCTCGTCACGTTCTCCGGGGACAAGCTCTTCTCGGGGCCGCAGGCGGGGCTCGTGGTCGGGCGGGCGGACCTGGTCGCGCGCCTGGCCGGGCACGCGGTGGCGCGAGTCGTCCGACCAGACAAGCTCACGCTCGCCGCTCTCGCCGCGACGCTCGGCGCCTGGAAGACCGGGCGCTGGCGCGAGTTCCCTCTTTACCGCGCGGCGGCGGCGCCGCTCGGCGTCCTCGAAGCACGCGCGGAACGCATCCGGTCGGGCGTCGCCGCCGACGGCGCCGCGGTCTCGCTCGAAACGGTCCCGTCGCTCGCCCTCTTCGGCGGAGGGACGAGCCCCGAGAAGCGCTTCGCTTCGCGCGCGCTGGCCGTGACCGTGCGCGACGTCGCGGCCGACGAAGTCGCGTCGCGTCTTCGCGGCGGAACGCCGCCGGTCGTCGGAAGGGTGGAATCCGGGAAGGTGCTGCTCGACCTGAGGTCCGTTCTGCCCGACGAAGACGCGGTGCTCGAGAGAGCGCTTCGCGACCTCGCCTCGGGAGGTTGAGGGCTACTCGTCCAGCGAGTGCTCCTTCAACTTCGCCTCGAACTTCCGGCGGGTCAGTCCGGAATCGAGCGCGGCGGCGGTCCGGTCTCCCTTCGCTTTTTCCAGCGCCCGCGCGAGCCACATCCGCTCGGCCGCGCGCGCGCCGCGCTCCCGCACCTGCTCCAGGGTTTCGTCCGCGCTCTGGGCCGGCGCCTCCGCGCCCTCGGGCGTCAGGCGCAGCGACCTCTCCTCGATGACCCCCCCGTCGGCGAGGATGATCGCGCGCTCCAGACAGTTGCGCAGCTCCCGCACGTTGCCCGGCCAGGCGTAGGAACGGAGCCGCTCGAGCGCTGCGGGAGCGATCCGGATTCCCTTCTTTCCGAGTTCCTGCGGGAGGTGCCCGAGGAACCAGTCCACCAGCGGGTCGATGTCCTCCGGCCGCTCGCGCAGCGGCGGGATCCAGATCGGGAACACGCGAACCCGGTAGAACAGGTCTTCGCGGAACAGGCCCTGAGACACCATCCGGTCGAGCGGCCGGTTCGACGCCGCGATGATCCGGACGTCCACCTGAATGGGAATCGTCCCGCCGACGCGGTGAAACGACCGCTCCTGCAGGACCCGAAGCAGCTTGCCCTGCGTGGCCGCCGAGAGCTCTCCGATCTCGTCCAAGAAAATGCTGCCACCGTCGGCGAGCTCGAACTTCCCGAGCCGGCGGGCGAGCGCACCGGTGAACGCTCCGCGCTCGTGGCCGAAGAGCTCGCTTTCGAGCAGCGTCTCGGGTATCGCGGCGCAGTTGATCGCGACGAACGGACGGCCTCGGCGCGTCGAGAGCTCGTGGATCGCGTTGGCGAAGAGCTCCTTGCCGGTACCGCTCTCTCCCTCCAGGAGAACGGTCGCGTCCGTCGCCGCCACCCTCTGCGCCTCCGCCTGAACAGAGCGGATCGCCTGCGACTCGCCGATGATCGCCGGCATGGAGCGCGTCTGGTTCTCCTGGAAGAGGAGCGACTGTCGCTCGCGCGCGCGGCGCTCGAGGGCGCGGGAGACGAGGAGCCGCAGGAGGTCCGGGTCCACCGGCTTCGTGATGAAGTCCTCGGCGCCCCGCTTCATGGCGTCGACGGCGGTCTCGATCGAGCCGAAGGCCGTCATGACGATGACCGGAAGCGTCGGGTCGAGCGCCCGCGCCGCGTCGAGCACCGCGAGGCCGTCGGCGCCGGGCAGCCGCCAGTCCGTGAGCACGAGATCGACGGGCTCGCCCGAGCGAAGCGTCTCGAGGGCCTGGGAGCCCGTCCCCACCCCGCGGACCGAGAGCCCCTCGGCGCGCAGCATCTCCTCGAGCATCGCGCGCAGGGAGTCCTTGTCCTCGACGATCAGGATGCGCGGCATGGCCGACGAGAGGTTAACGCGGAGCGCGGAACAGCGGACGGTGAACCGTGAACGGCGGTTCCCGGTTCACCGTGCACTCTCTAATTGGGCGGCTTCGGCTGGTTCGAAGGGTGCGAAGCGCCCGGGAGGTACCCCGTCTTGCCGTCGGCTGGAGGCTGCGAGGGAGCGTTGGCGGAAGGCGCCGCATACAGGCTCCCCCGGCCGTACGGTGTCGGGGCGGGCGGCGGAGGGGCGCTCGCCTTCGGGGCCGCGGTCGGAGCCGGAGCCGCGCCGGACGCGGCGGCGGCCGCCGCTCGGTCACGAGCCGCCGCATCGGTCTCCGGAGACGCCCCCGAATCCGGCAGCGGCGGAGCGACCCAGCGTGGCGAGAAACGCAGAGACCCGACCGGCCGCGCGCCGACCGGAATCGTCACGGAGAAGGCGACGGTGCGCGACGGCTCGATGACCCCGTTGGAGACGCCGGCTTCACCCGACGTGATCGTCTGGCCCTTCGAATCGATCGCCGTGACGGTCATGCGCACGTTCATCGCGGCCGTCGCGCCCGGATTGCGGAGGGTGCCGCGCACGACGAGCGCGTCTCCCGATTTCTCCTGCGAGTAGTCGGCGACCTCGACCCGGCCGGCGCCGGAGGAGGAGTCGGCCTCCTTCTCCCCCTCACCCTCCGCTGCGGCTCCTTCCGCCTGCGCTGCCGCGGCCTCGCCGTGAGAGACGTCGGCGTCGGTGATCCGCACGCGCGCTTTCGGGACCTCGCGCGCCGCGCGGGCGGCTCCGGCGAGCGTCGCGGCGGGCATGGGAGTGGCGACCGGGGCAGGCGGACCCTCCTTCGCCCGGGCGGAGGCCGTCGCCTCGCGGTCGATTTCCGAGACCGGCACCGACAGCAGCGTGCCGTCGGTGCGGGTCAGGAGGACGGTGTCGCCGCGACGCACCGGCGGGCTCTTCAGACTGATGACGGCGCCGCCCTTCAGGACCACGACGTCCGCCGAGAGAACGCCCGCGAACAGGAAAGTGAGCAGGATTGCGGCAGCGCGCCGTCCGAGGATCATGGTTCCTTCCAGTTCTGATTCAAAGTCCGGACCCCTCCGGCGGTTTCCCGCTGGTCGATCGCCCCTCCCGATAAGAGGATGCTGTCGATTATATCCCGACCGGCCGTGGACTGGACCGCGCTGGGGACGCCGACTCCGAGCGATTCCCGGTAGTCGTTGAAGGTCCCGGTCGCCGGCACGCCGAGGTTGTATCCGCGCTGCCCCTCCCGGTAGAAGATCCGGTACCGGTACGAGCTGCCCGCGATGGCGCACGCGCTCGAAGGATCCTGGTTGAACGTCAGGATGGAGAGGTACCCGGCCGTCGAGAAGACGGTCGAGACCGCCTTCTCGTTGATGGTCTTGAAGTCGAGGAAGAAGCCTTCGCCGTCCGGACCCGGGCCGACGCCCTGGGCCGAGGCGCCACCCGCCGGCGTCACGTTGCGCAGGTCGTCGTCGACGAGCGTCGTCGTCTGGCCGTTGTCGATCACGAAGTGGAAGCGCTGCGACTCCGTGTTGGCAATGGCGAGATCCGCCCGGTTGCCCGTGCCGAACGCGACTCCGACGGGGAACCTCGCGGCGCCGAAAGACACGATCCCGGGCTCGAAGAAGATCGGCTGCCGGCGAGTGCCCCCCTTGCTCGCGTCGTAGAGGAGGAAGGGGGTGAAACCGCCGATCTCGCCGTCGCCCAGGGTTCCGCGTCCGGTCTCCAGGTTCGAGGTCAGGTCGAGGCGCCACATCCGACCGTTGACGTCCCCGATGTACGCGACGTCGAGAACGCCGTCGTCGTTCAAGTCCGCAGCGCCGACGCCGCCCGGCATCGGAGCGAAGAGGACGTCGGTGTTCAGACCCGACGCGTCGCCGGCGCCGACCTTGTGGAGGATCTTCCCCGTCTCGACGTCGACGATGTAGAGCGCGCGGCCCCGCGTGGCCTTCTTGAACGGCGCGACGGTCTGGTCCTCGGTGAGGACCGTGTCGCCGGGCTGGAACGTCGGGTCGTTGCCGCCGCCGAAGATCGCCACGTAGCGGTCTTCGAACGCGTTCGAGCCGTTGATCACGCGGATGCGGCCGAGCACCGGCTTCGACCACGTCTCCCCGAGCGCCGGGATCTCCGCGTCGGAGAACTCCCAGAGGACCTCGGGATACTTCCGGCCGGTCACGCCTCCAGCGGTGCAGCTCGAGTTTCCCCCGTTCAGGCACCCCGGCGACGCGTCCTTGTTGCCGATGATCACGCCGGCGGCGTCGATGTCGTCGGGCTGGGTCACGTCGAGCAGCGCATACTGCGCGCCCCCCTGTCGCAGGCCCACCATCAGCACCGTCCGCCATGCGCGGTCCCCCACGGTCGGGGTGCCCGAGTGCTGCGGGTCCACGAACACGTCGGCGCTGACGACCGGTCCGTCCACGAAGTACTGCGGCGTCGGCGGGAAGTTCAGCAGGCTCGGGAACTTGCCCGGCATCACGCCCCGCGGGGCATAGGCGAAGATCTCCCGTCCCGTCCCCAGGTCGAACGTGTCGTCGAAGGCTCCGCCGTCGTCGCGGTCCCACACTCCCGAATCGAAAGCGTGGAGGAAGCCGTCGTTGGCTCCGACGAAGGTGACCTTCCGCCGCTTCGCGTGTTTGAGGGCGAACGCCTGGTAATCGTGGAGGTTGAGCGAAAGGTACTGGAAGTACCTCGGCGGCTCGAGCACGAACGCCGGGGAGTGGAAGATGTCGCCCAGCTTGTGCGGATAGCCCTTCGGATTCGCTTCGCCGTCGGTGCGGAACTGCGGCGGAACCGAAGCCGTGCCGGGCTCGGGGATGTCGTCCTGGTACCAGTAGGAGTAGGCACGCGCTTCCGTCTCCGGCCCGATCGTCTCGATCGTGCCCGGCTTGACGAGGTTCAAGACCTCGTCGCGGCTTCCCGAGCCCGGCGTGATCCCGCCCCGCAGGAACTGGACCGTCCGCTGAGCGAGCGTGCGCTTGTCCGTGTCGGTGGTCGGCGAGAGATCCATCGTCATCATGAGATCGTCGAAGCACGCGCCGGCGCACGTTCCCGTGTCGGGCAGCAGGTCCTGTCTCGCGAGCGGGACACCCGAGCCGTTCGCCCAGACCATCTTCCGCCCCGGCCAGACTTTCAAGCCGGGGGCCTTCGCGCCGGGGTTCAGCCCCGCGTCGGGCACGGCGGGAGCCGCCTTCTCGCCGAGGTTCCCGACCGGGTCGGTGTAGCCGAGCACGCGGCTCGCGTTCCAGACCGGGCTGCGATCGAGAGGGTTCGCATCGTTCGGCTGGCTCTCGTCGGGATAGAAGACGCTTCCCACGCGGACGCGGGGCAGCAGGCCCGATCCGTCCAGCCGGAAGCTCTTCAAGAGACCGGTCCAGACCGACCAGAGGGACGCCTCTCCGGTGTCGGAGAGGTGGCTGGGCACGACCGCCCCGATCTGCGCGGCGTCGCCCGACCCCCCGGTGAACGCGGGAACTGCCGGGGCCGCGAAGACGTTCGCCTGGCGCTTGAAGTTCAGGGCGGAGTCGATGGCGTTCTTCAGGCCCTGCCGGTCGTTCGCCTCGTAGACCTGCCCGTTCGTGTTGTTCAGCGTGAGGCACTTCAACTGGTTGCTCGCCGCGTTCAGACCCATGCC
>Ga0209971_1000497_pt1 | contig 10400 bp, 6 predicted proteins | sample InoplaM3SAM_FD_187588 | JGI IMG/M metagenome (GOLD analysis project Ga0209971, IMG submission 187588) | Arabidopsis thaliana rhizosphere microbial communities from the Joint Genome Institute, USA, that affect carbon cycling - Inoculated... | ecosystem: Host-associated > Plants > Roots >... | reverse complement strand
CGGCTTTTTCGATGGCGTCCGAGTGAGCCATGGCTATCTCCGAAATTATTGTTGTAGACGGATGATGAGCGGACATAAGACATCATATGACTTGGTTGGCGCAACGCCTGGTGCGGATTTTCCGGATACGCGGTATCGGCGCAATCATTCCCGCCCGAATAATTAATCCCGGCGCTCTGGGTCGCATCTTTTGGATGGATCTGCGATATGCAGAAGCTGTCCAGCCGGGGACGCCTCGCGGTTGCGAGACTTACGGAGAACAGCACTGGTCGTATGACGACAAGGCGACCGCATGGAGCCCGACACCCATGGCGTTCAGCGCGCTACGTCTGAACACCTGCCGCCGTCTAGTTCACCGCCTGGATCACCGCATCGATCAATGCCTGCAAGTCGATGGGTTTGCGCAGGTGCAGGGTAAAGCCGGCGGCCTTGGCCTTTTCCACGTCGCGCAGGGTGCCGTAGCCGGTCAGGGCGATGCTTGGGGTTCGTGCGTTGGTGCTGCCGCCGCGGATCGCCGTCATCATCTGGTGGCCGTCGATTCCAGGCATGCCGACGTCGGACACGATGACGTCGAACGCGCTCTGTTCAGCCAGTTCTACGCCGCGGGCACCGCCGTCTGCCATGGCGACCTTGGCGCCTTCGCTTTCCAGCAGCTCGCACATGGTTTCCAGGATGTCCGGCGAGTCGTCAACCAGGAGGATGCGAATGCCTGCCAAGCCGCCTATCTCGGTTTCGTTGCCAAGCTCGCTCAGCTCCATCTCGGTTTGCAGGTGAATCGGCAGCCACACGCTGAAGCGCGCGCCGCGCCCGATCCCTTCGGAAAACGCCTCGATACGGCCGCCATGGGCCTCGACCAGCTGCTTGACCAGCGCGAGGCCAATGCCAAGGCCGTGCTTGGAGCGCTGCGCATGTTGCACGTCTGCCTGGCCGAACATGTCGAAGACCTTTGGCAGGAAATCCGCGCTGATGCCTTCGCCGCTGTCGATCACGTCCAGGCGTGCCTGCTCGCCGTCGCGCTCGAGCTGGATGCAGATGCGCTCGCCGCCCTTGGTGAACTTCCAGGCGTTGTTTAGCAGGTTCCAGATGATCTGGTCCAGTCGCGTCGGGTCGGCGTGTACGTAGATCGGCTGGTCCGGCTTGTAGGCGTCGAAGGTGACGTTTTCGGCCTGGGCGAGCGGCGCGAATACCGCCTCGATCCCGCGCAGCACCTCCTGGTAATTGAGCGTCGAGAACTGCAGCTTGAGCTTGCCGGTGCGAATGCGCGAAACATCCATCAGGTCGTCGATGATGCGCGACTGACTGCGCACCGCATTCTGGATCGACTGGGTTGCCTTGCGCAGACTCGGCGAGTTCTTCGTGGCCTGGGAGCGGGCCAGCAGATCGGTGTTGAGCTGGATCAGGTTGAGCGGGTGCTTGAGTTCATGGGAGAGAACGGCGAAAAACTGATCCTTCTGCAGATTGGCGGCCTGGATGCTTTCGAGTTCGCTCTGCTGGTTGTATGTCTGCTGTCGCTCCTCGGTCAGGTCGCGCGCGATCTTGGCAAAGCCGGTCACCTTGCCGTCGTTGTCCACCAGGGGGTTGACCAGCCCGCTGAAGAAGCAGCGCGTTCCGTCGCGGCGTACGTACCAGCGCTCGTCCGCCGCCTGCCCTTGCTCCAGCGCGCGCTTGCGCTCGGCTTGCGGAACGCCGCGGCCGCGATCCTCTTCGGTGTAGATCATGTCGATGCATTGACCGACCGCCTCTTGTTCCGTGTAGCCGAAGATGATTTCGGCGCCTCGATTCCAGGTGGTGATCAGGCCGTCGCAATCCAGCGTGATGATCCCGTAACCCTTGGTGCTCTGGGCCAGCAGGCGTAGGTGTGCCTGTCCGCATTCCAGCTGCTCTTCGGCACGCCGGCGAGCGGTGATGTCGATGAAACTCAGCACCGCGCCCTGAATCCGGTCGTCGAGTGTGCGATAGGGCAGCAAGCGCGCCAGATACCAGCGATCGCCCTCGCGATTACGCACCTCCCGTTCGACCAGCCGCAACTCCCCGAACGCCTCGGCAGCATCCTGGTGAAGCAGCGGATAGTTCAGGCGATGGGTGATGTCGAGCAGCGATCGGCCGGCGTCGTTGCCGATCACGTTGAAGATGTTTCGAGTACGCGGCGTGAACCATTTGATGCGCATCTTGCGGTCAACGAATACCGTCGCGATGTCAGTCGAGGAGATCAGGTTCTGCAGGTCGTCGTTGATCTTGCCGGTTTCATCGACCTTGGTCTTGAGCTCGAAGTTGACGGTGGTGAGCTCCTCATTGATCGATTGCAGCTCCTCCTTGCTGGTTTCCAGTTCCTCGGTCGCCGAACGCAGCTCTTCGTTGATGGCCTGCAACTCTTCGTTTGAGGCGCGCAGCTCTTCGGTGGACGTCTCCGAGTGCTCCATGGTGATCTGCAGCTGCTCCTTGGTCTGCTGCAGTTCCGCCTCAAGCTGGGTCAAAACGCTGTCCTTGGTATCCAGGGCGTCCTGCGCACCGCTGTCCATGCAGGCCTCGACCTCGTCGAAAATGACCAGCACGTATTCGCTTCCGGCGCCGTTGTCGCGAAACGGGCGAACCACCATGTTCACGAAGGACTGGCGGCCGTCGCGCTCCATGCGGACCCGCCGCGCCTCGACACTTTTGCCGGTGTGTGTGGCCTGGTACAGCGCGGTACGCAGTTCCAGGCGCAGCTGCGGATGGATCAGGGTCGTCAGGCTCAACGACGGCTCGCCGCCGACATAGCGCAGGAAGTTACCGGCCTTGTCGGACATGTGCACGATATCGCCGTCCTGACTGACGATGATGCTGGGCGGCGCGTACTGCTCGAGAGCGCGCTGATGCACGTCGGCAAAGGAGAACTTCTTGTCCCGTCGATAGGGTTCGCTGAACGGAGGCTGGGACGGCGCGGCGGGCGCAAACGCCTTGAGCGGTCCGGTTGAGGTGCGGCGCAGCGAGGTACTGACTTCGCGCGCGCGGTAGATCCGGTTCTTCTTGTCCACTGGCGCGAACAGCTGGCTGCACGCGTCGGCCGATTCGGAGCTGCCGAGAAAGAGATAGCCGCCAGGGTTGAGCGCGAAGTGGAACATGCGCAGCACGTCGATCTGGATGTCCCGGTTCAGGTAGATCATCAGATTGCGACAGCAGATCAGGTCCAGTCGCGAAAAGGGCGGGTCGCGCAGGATGTTATGACGCGCAAACAGAATCCGCTCGCGCAGCTCCTTCTGCATGCGAAAGTGGACCTGCTCCTTGACGAAATACTGCCGCAGCCGCGATGGCGGCACGTCGGTGACGATGGCTTCCGGATAGATGCCGGCGCGCGCGGTTTCCAGGGCGCGGTCATCGATATCGGTGGCGAAAAGCTGCAGCTGGATGCGGCCGCGCACGCCGCGTTGTTCGGCCTGGTCGGCCATCAGCATGCCCAGCGAATAGGCTTCCTCGCCGGTTGAACAGGCCGCCGACCAGATGCGCAGCGAGTTGTCTTCGGTTTCCAGCTTCTGCTCGAACAACGCCGGGATTACATCGCGCTCCAGCGCCTCGAAGGCTTCGCGGTCGCGAAAGAAGTTGGTCACGCCGATCAGCATGTCGGCTAGCAGTGCCGGTGTTTCCTCGGGATGGCTTTGCAGGTATCTGGCGTAGCTCGACATGTCCGGCAGCGCGTTGACCTGCATGCGCCGCTCGATACGGCGCAACACGGTGGCCTGCTTGTAATGGCGAAAATCGTGACCGGTACGCGCGCGCAGCGCCGCGAGAATTTCGCGCAGCGCCAGTTCGTTGGGCTTGGATTGAGCGTATGCCTGGGCGTGTTCGATCTCGCCGGCTGGCAGATCCGCCCGTTCGACTTCACCCAACGGCGACAGCGGGTCCTTGCGGGACAGCAACGCCTGAAGATTGCTGGCAAGCTCGACCAGCCGCTGTGGCATCTGAGCCACGGGCAGCACGATGTCGACCATGCCGGTCTCGATTGCGCTGCGCGGCATCGAATCGTATTCGGCATCTTCCGGTGTCTGCGCCAGGGTGATGCCGCCCTGTTCCTTGATGCGCGACAGCCCGACCGAGCCATCCGAGCCTCTGCCGGAAAGGACGATGCCGATGGCGTGGCTGTGGTGGACGTCCGCCAGTGTCCGGAAGAACAGATTGATCACCACCTGAGGAGCACGGTCGTGATCGGGCTGCTGAAGGTGCAGATACCCGTCGTTCATCGTCAGGTCGAGCGCCTGCGGGATCACGTAAATGTGGTTGCGCTCGATGGGAACGGGCTGAGTGACCTGCAGCACCGGCATGCGCGTGACGTTCTGGATGATTTTGGCCGCGTGGCTCTCATGCGTTGGCGACAGATGCATGACCACCACGAACGCCATGCCGCAGTCGTTCGGCATCTGTTCGAACAAGGTCAACAGGGCGTTGAGGCCACCCGCCGATGCGCCAACCCCGACTACCGGAAACTCCAGTGTGCTGCGGGTCAGGTGCGTGTTCTTGGGCGTGGACGGCTCAGGCTGGGTGCTCATCGATTCCTCGGACGTTGGCCGGACATTCCGATTCCGGGCAGCAAAAAAGGGGACAGCAACCTGGCGTGAATATTCAATTCGGCCGTGGCGCCGCCGGGCCGATGATAAAGCTTTGCGGTGCCATTTACCGCCCGCATCGCCCCGGCATACGAGGGCGCCACTCAGCACTCGATGATGTTTACCGCAAGCCCGCCGCGGGCGGTTTCCTTGTATTTGCTCTTCATGTCGGCGCCGGTCTGGCGCATGGTGCGAATCACCTTGTCCAGCGAGATGAAGTGCTCGCCGTTGCCGCGCAGGGCCATGCGCGCCGCGTTGATCGCCTTCACCGAACCCATGGCGTTGCGCTCGATGCAGGGCACCTGAACCAGCCCGCCAACCGGGTCGCAGGTCAGACCGAGGTTGTGTTCCATGCCGATTTCAGCGGCGTTTTCCACCTGCTGCGGCGTGCCGCCGAGCACTTCGCACAAGGCGCCGGCGCCCATGGAGCAAGCCACGCCGACTTCGCCCTGACAGCCCACTTCGGCACCGGAAATTGAGGCGTTCTCCTTGTACAGAATGCCGATGGCCGCGGCGGTGAGCAGAAAGCGCACCACGCCGTCCTCGTCTGCGCCGGGGACGAAGCGCATATAGTAGTGAAGCAGTGCGGGGATGATGCCGGCCGCGCCGTTGGTGGGCGCAGTGACCACACGACCGCCGGCCGCGTTTTCCTCGTTGACCGCCAGCGCATACAGATCGACCCAGTCGAGCACGCTCAGCGCATCGCGCAGGCTGGCTTCGGGGTGTTCGCTGAGCTGCCGATACAGACCCGCCGCACGGCGCCGGACCTTCAGCCCGCCGGGCATTACGCCTTCGGTCCGGCAACCGGCCTTCACGCAATCCTGCATCACCTGCCAGATGCGCAGCAGGCCGGCGCGGGTTTCGGCTTCCGGCCGCCATGCCGCTTCGTTGGCCAGCATCAACTGGCTGATCGGCAGGCCATGCTGTTCGCACAGCCCTAGCAGTTCGGCGGCGTTGTGGAACGGGTAGGGCAGGGGCGTGCAATCCTCGACGATGCGGTCGTCGCCGGCGGCCTGCTCGTCGACGACGAAGCCGCCGCCCACCGAGTAATACTCGCGGCTGCGCAGCTGCAGCCCGGCCGCATCGAAGGCGCGAAAGATCATGCCGTTGGGGTGAAAGGCCAGCGGTTTGCGGATGAACTGCAGGTCGCCACCCACATCGAAGCGGATGGCCTTCTGGCCCAGCACGCGCAGCTCGCCGGATTCGCGCATCGCCGTCATGCGCTGGGGAATGCTCGCCGTGTCGACGGCTTCCGGCAGCTCGCCCTCGAGCCCGAGCAGGACCGCCTTGTCGCTGCCGTGACCCTTGCCGGTTGCGCCGAGCGAGCCGTACAGCTCGACCTTCAGCTGTTCGGTGGCGGCCAGCAGCTCGTCACGCCTGAGGCCTTCGGCGAAACGCAGCGCGGCGCGCATCGGCCCAACCGTGTGCGAACTTGATGGGCCGATACCGATCTTGAACAGATCGAAGACGCTGAGTGACATAGAAGTGCTCCGGAACGAACTGGCTTGCCTTAAGCCTAGACCGCCAGCCGACCGCCATTGCTGTCAATCGGCAACGCCGCCCGTCTCACGGACGAAGAACGGCACGCCGACCCGCTCGATGTGTTCGAGTAGCGCGGCGTTCTCGATTGCGCTCTTGAGCGAAAGGTCGACCATCCAGGGCGAGAGGAGATCGTCGATCTGGTTCTCGAGCGCAAGCATTTGGGGGAGCGACATCCGGTCCGCTTCGATGGTCAGGTCGATATCCGAGCCGGTTCGGTAATTGCCCTTGCCGCGCGATCCGTAAAGGAGCACCCGGTTGATCTGCGGCCATTGCCGGAATACGCCGCGAAGCTTTTCGACGGCTTCAACTGGGCCAGGGCGCGATCGTGGTTGGCCAGGCGCTGCCGCCAGCGGATGTCTTTGGTCTGTCATGCGCAAGGATCTCGTGGCGCTCGGAGCGCCGTCACAGCTGCTCGCGCGCGGGCAGAGCGTCAGGGACGCTCTGCTTCACCCCGCGATCCGCCCCAGGGATTGGCTTCGAGGCTGTTGTGCACGTTCGTGGCGGCCTGCGCCGCCTGGCCAACCGCGACGCTTATCTGCTTCAGCCCCATGGTCACATCGCCGATGGCGTAGAGGCCGCGCATGCTCGTCTGCAAGCGATCGTCGACCCTTATGCCGCCGCACTCGTCGCAGTCGAGACCCAGCTCAACGGCGAGGTCCGAGCGAAAACGTGCGCCAAGGCTGGGATAGATGATGTCGAAGTGGTGCCGGTCGCCACCGCAGGTCAGCAGCTCGATGCCGGTATCGCAGGGATGCAGCGACTGGACGCGGTCGCTGATCAGGCGAATGTCGTAGTGCTCGGCCAATGCGATGGCTTGCTCGCAGGCGTTGGGTTCGCCGTGCACGACGACCGTCACCCGGTCGGTAAAGGTGCGCAGAAATACCGCGTGGCTGATCGCGCATTCCGCCTCGCCGTAGACCGCGACGTTGTCACCCTTGACCTCATAACCATCGCAAATGGCACACAGCCGCAGCTTGCCGTCGCCGATGGCCTGCTCGATATCCGGCATGTCGGGAAGCGTGTCTTCGATGCCGGTGGCCAGGATGATCCGCCGCGTAATGCACGTATTGTCGCCGTAGCGCACGCTGAACCCTTCGGCGTGGGGTTCGATGAAGTCGACCCGGCCATGTTCGAGTCGAGCGCCGTAACCGGCGGCCTGTTCGCGCAGTCGAACGAGCAGGTCGTTGCCGTTGATGCCAGGCGGAAAGCCCGGGTAGTTGTGCGAGCGCGGAATCCAGGACGCGCGGCTGGAACCGGCGTCGACCACCATGCAGCTGCGCCGGAACCGCCCGAGGTACAGCGCGGCCGTCAAACCGCCGGGGCCGCCGCCGACAATCAGGCAGTCGATCGTTGCGGGGGCTGGCGGCGGTTGGGTCGATGCGTCGTTCATGGCAGGCCGCTATGGCTGGGAGTGTTGTTTGTAGAAGTGAAGGGCGGTTCGAAAGTTCGCTTCTTCCGATGAGCGCAAAGTCTTGTTTTGAGAGCTGGTCGGACCTTCAACCCTTGTGCCAGAGCCTTTCATCGCCAACACTGCGCGGCACGTAGACCGAGCGGATTCAACCCGTACCGATCGGTCATCGCCATTCCAATAAAGGCCAGCCCTCGATTCGTCGTGGTGCGCTGGTCACCCCGCTGTACCGCTTCAGGCGTGCCATCAGGTAGCGGCTGAACTCAATCGAACTGCAACACATCACTCGAACGATGCCCACGAGGCGTCGCATCGAGCTTATTTTCCGTGGGGGTCAAATGTTCAAATCGTTGTTCGTTGCGCCGTGTGCGGCGCTGTGCCTGTTGATCGCACCGCTGGCCGCGAGCGCCGCCGAGCCCATCGTGATCAAGTTCGCCCATGTGGTGGCCGACGACACGCCAAAAGGCAAGGGCGCCTTGCTGTTCCAGAAGCTGGTGCGTGAGCGGCTCGCCGGCGCGGTTGAGGTCGAGGTCTATCCGAACTCGACGCTGGTCGGCGACGCCGACGAGCTGCAGGCACTGCTGGACAACAAGGTACAGATGCTGGCGCCCTCGCTGTCCAAATTCACCGAATACTCGCCGAAGCTGGAAGTTTTCGATCTGCCGTTCCTGTTCGATGACGAAGCGGCGGTGGCGCGCTTCCAGAAGCGCGAGATGAGCCGTGAGCTGCTGCGTTCGATGGCCAGCCGGGGGATTTACGGTCTGGCCTACTGGAATAACGGTCTCAAGCAGCTGTCGGCCAGCCAGCCATTGCGAAGCCCGGCGGACGCGGCGGGCCTGGCGTTTCGCGTCCAGCCATCGTCGGTGCTCGAAGCGCAGTTTGCCGCGGTGGACGCCAAGGCCGTCCGGCTACCGTTCGCGGACGTGGCGAAGGCCATGCAGAGCGGGACGGTGCAGGGCACCGAAGGGCCCTGGTCGAACATGCGCGGGCAGAACGCGGGGGTTAAACAGAGCTATGTCACCGAAACCAACCATGGCGTGCTCAATTACATGCTGGTGACCAATTCCAAATTCTGGACCAGCATCCCGTTCGCGGTGCGCTCCGAACTCGAGAACATCCTGCTCGAGGTGACCCAGACCGTGAACGCGGAAGCCGCGGCCATCAACCAGCGCGAGCGCGAACGCATTCTGGCCAGCGGCAACAGCACGCTCGTTACGCTGACACCCGAGCAGCGCGAGGCCTGGCGCAACAAGATGCAGCCGGTATGGAAATCCTTCGAGTCGCAGATCGGCGCCGACGTCATGCGCGCGGCACTGACGGTCAATCGCCGCTAGGAAGCGCTGAGACATCGCCGGATAACACGCGTCGCGTGCATTCACTTTCGCGGTCAAGACCGCGCCTGCGAACGCTGAGCGTTTGAACTGACGGATGCACGGGCCGCGAAGCCCGTGCTGCATCGGCATGCACATCCCGCCGTGGCTCCGGTGTCGGCAGGATGTCGACCTTCGTCGATGCCCATCGGGCGCACGGCCAGCCAATGTGCGGTTTTGAGAGCTGGTTGGACTTTCCGGCCTTGTGCCACGCCGGGTGATCGCGAAGACTGCCGCTCGGTTGGCAGAGGCTCTAGCGCCTGCGTTCGCCAACCGCATACCAATAAAGGCCAGCCGCCGACCGCCGCAGTCGAGACGATCTGGCCAACTCGAATAGAACAAGCGAACCGACCGCGCCGCTGCGTGTGTCCGGCCTTATCGTTGTCGATTAACCACTCGAACGGTGCTCACAAGGCGTCGATTCGGGCTTTTCCCGTTGGGGGTCAGATGTTCAAGTCTTGTATGGTCGCGCTGGTCGCACTCCTCTGCGCTTCGAGCGCCGCGGTCATGGCGGCCGAAGGGGAGCCTTTCGTCATCAAGTTCGCTCACGTAGTGGCCGATGACACGCCCAAGGGCAAGGGCGCGCTGCTGTTCCAGAAACTCGTGCACGAGCGTCTGGCGGGCAAGGTACAGGTCGAGGTCTATCCGAACTCGACACTCGTGGGCGATGCCGATGAAATGCAGGCCCTGCTCGACGGCAAGGTACAGATGCTGGCGCCATCGCTGTCCAAGTTCGGCAAGTACACCAAGAAGTTGCAGGTATTCGACCTGCCGTTCCTGTTCGACGACCAGGCGGCCGTGCAGCGCTTCCAGAAGCGCGAAATGAGCCGCGAACTGCTGCGTTCGATGGCCGATTCGGGTATCTACGGGCTGGCGTACTGGGATAACGGCCTCAAACAGCTCTCGGCTACCAAGCCGCTTCGCATGCCCGAGGATGCCGCCGGGCTCAAGTTCCGGATTCAGCCATCGCCGGTCCTGGATGCGCAGTTCAAGGCAATCGGCGCCGAGCCGGTGGTGCTGCCGTTCGCCGAAGTCTATAAGGCGCTGGCTTCCGGCGCCGTGCAGGGCGCGGAAAACCCCTGGTCGAACATCGCCAGCCAGAACATGCACAAGGTCCAGCCGTACATCGTCGAGAGCAACCATGGCGTGCTCGATTACATGCTGGTGACCAGCTCCAAATTCTGGATGAGCATGCCCTTCGCGGTGCGCTCCGAACTCGAAGGCATCATCCTCGAGGTGACCCAGGCGGTGAATCGCGAGGCCGCCACGCTCAACCAGCGTGACCGCGACCGGATTCTGGCTAGCGGCAGCAGCAAGCTGATCACCCTGACCCCGGAACAGCGCCAGGCCTGGCGGGAAAAGATGATGCCGGTATGGAAGGCCTACGAGGCGGAAATTGGCGCTGACGTGATTCGCGCAGCCTTGACGGTCAACCGCAAGCGTTGACGGCCGTTTCGTTGCGTCATGCAGCGAAGCGGCCGGCACCTATCGCCCTCAAGCCAT
>Ga0209971_1000495_pt1 | contig 10449 bp, 8 predicted proteins | sample InoplaM3SAM_FD_187588 | JGI IMG/M metagenome (GOLD analysis project Ga0209971, IMG submission 187588) | Arabidopsis thaliana rhizosphere microbial communities from the Joint Genome Institute, USA, that affect carbon cycling - Inoculated... | ecosystem: Host-associated > Plants > Roots >... | reverse complement strand
CCTGCAGCAGCACGGCGTCACGCGGCTCGCCGGCGAGATTCGATCCCGGGCGGATGGTGCAGCGCGCAGGATTGACGCTCACTACGACCCCGCCCGCGTCCGTATGAGCGAGCAGCACCAGGCGCTGTGCGATGCGCGCCCACGGCACGCGCTGGAGCGCGCCGGACACGATCCAGCGATCCCCGTCACGGCGCGCGCGCAGGCTTTCGCCGCCGGTCGGTCCGACTGCCAGCGGGCCGCGCGGGATGGGCAGACCGGTCGTAGCGAGCATCCACGCTGCAAGCATGGCAGTTTCCGCAAGCGGCACCGGCGCTGTGTAACGGCCGGCGATACGCAGCACGGTCGCGAGATCCGACAGCGTTCCGCCGGCGCCGCCGGCTGCTTCGCTCACGCCGATGCGTGTGAACTCGGCGTCTTCGAGCATCTGCCACAACGCGGGCGACCAGCCCTCGCGCTTGGCGGACTCGAGCAGCTTGCCGTCGACGCGATCGTTGAACAGCCGCGTCGCCGACTCCACCAGCATGGCGCGCACTTCGTCGGGCGCGTTCATTTGAGCGGCCCCAGCAGCCGGCGTGCGATCAGCGTGCGCAGTACCTCCGTCGTGCCGCCGCGCAGCGTCGAGATCGGCGCGCACACGATTGTTTCGGCGAGATAGCGCTCGAAGAGGTCGATGGCGTCAGGCGAGGGCTCGACGTCCGCCAACAGCCGTGCGGCATCGACGATTTCGCGCTCGAAGAAGGTGCCCATGTCCTTTACCAGCGCCGCCTCCGTCGCGAGGTCCGCGGCGGGTGCGGACGCAGCGTGCGCGCTGCCGGGCTCGAGCGCCAGTGCGATGGCGAGCGACATGCGGCGCAGCGTCCACATGCGGGCGGTGAGCCGGCCTATCGTTTCCTGCGCCCGGGCGTCTGCAGAGAGCCCGAGTCGGCGCACCAGCTCGACCAGCAGCGGAAAGGTCGTCATGTAGCGCTCCGGGCCGCTGCGTTCGAGCGCAAGTTCGGAGGTCACCTGCTTCCAGCCTTGCCCCACTTCGCCCACCACCATCTCGTCCGGAACGTAGACGCTGTCGAGAAACACTTCGTTGAAATGATGGTGGCCGTTCATGAAGTGGATCGGCCGCACGGTGACGCCCGGCGCGCCGAGCTCCACGATCAATTGCGAGAGACCTTCGTGGCGGTCGTTGCTATCGGGTGCGGTACGGCACAGCACGAAGAAGGCGTGCGCCTTGTGTGCCCAGCTCGTCCACATTTTCTGACCGGTGACGCGCCAGCCGCCCGGCACGCGCTCGGCCCGCGTCCGGACCGAGGCGAGATCCGAGCCGGAGTTCGGCTCGCTCATGCCGAGCGCAAAGTAGCATTCGCCGCGCGCGATCGCCGGCAGATATTTTTGCCTGAGGTATTCCGATCCGTAACGCAGCAGGCTCGGGCCGGTCTGGCGGTCGCCGAACCAGTGCGCGGCGCACGGCGCTGCCGCAGCAAGCAGTTCCTCGGTGACGACGAACCGTTCGAGATAGGAGCGTTCCCGTCCGCCGTAGCGTTTCGGCCAGGTCATGCCGATCCAGCCGCGCGCGGCGACTTTGCGCGTGAAGTCTGCGTCGAACTCCGCGTGTCCGAGATGCGGTGTGTAGGACCCGGCCGCCGCCTCAGCCTTGAGAAACGCGCGCACTTCTTCGCGCAACGCAAGCGCCGGCTGCGGCAGGTCCAGCGCGGAGAAATCGACATTCTCGAACAGCACGTCAGTTGTCCCTGCCGGTGCGCAACACGACGAGCGCGTCGGCGGCGATCACTCGGTCCGCGCTGACGAAAAGTGGGTTGATGTCCAGCGTGGCGATGCGGTCGGCGTGGTCCGCGGCGAAAAGCGAGACGCGCGACAGCGTCTCGGCCAGCGCATCGACCGCGAGCGCCGGCCGTCCGCGGTAGCCGGCTAGCAGCGCGTGACCCCGGACTTCGGCCATCATCTCATGCGCGGTCTGCACGTCGAAAGGGGCATAGCGATACGCAACGTCCTGCAATACTTCGGCAAAAATCCCGCCCAGCCCGAACATGACGAGCGGGCCGAAGAACGCGTCATTGACTGCGCCGATGATGACCTCCTCGCCCTGCGCCATTTCGGAGATCAGCAGGCGCTCGATGCGGGCTTCCGGGCGATATTTCCGGGCGGCGTTCACGACTTCTTCGGCAGCACGCCTCAATTCCTCGAGAGTATGCACGTTGAGCCGCACGGCGCCCGCCTCGGTCTTGTGCGCGATGTCCGGGGTATCCACTTTCACTGCTACCGGAAACGGCACGGGCGGGACCGTCAGAGCGGCGATCGCCTCGAGCGATAGCGTGACCTCGCGCGTGATCGGAATCCCGTAAGCGGCCAGGCACCGCTTCGACTCGCGCTCCGCAAGCTTGGCGCCATGCGCGGGCAATTCCAGCGCCTGGTGCGCGACCTGCCGCCGGAACGGCCGGTTTGCGCGCTCGAGCCGGCGCCGTTGTTTGCGGGCGAACTCGTGCAGCATGCCGGCCGCCCGCGCGGCACGCGTGGGCGTAAGCAGGCACGGGATGCGGTGCGCTTCGAGGTGCCGCAGCGAAGGCTCTGCGGCATCGCGCACGCGGCTCCAGGCAATCATGAGGGGCTTGTCCGTCGCCTTGACGACTTCCGTCAGGCCCTGCGCCCACGCTGCACCCTTCGCGCCCTGCACCGCACCATAGCGCACGATGAGCTGATCGATGTTCGGGTCTGCGAGCACCTGCGCGCAAACCGCGTTCACGCGCGCGTGATCGCCGGTGATCTGCGCGGTAAGATCGACAGGGTTGCCGAACGCGGCGTACTGCGGCGCGAGCCGTTCGATCTTCCCGACTGTCCCGGGCTGCAGCGGCGGCAGCTTGAGACCGCGCTTCTCGCAGGCATCGGCAATCAGCACGCCGGAGCCGCCGGACGTGGTGATTACGGCCACGTTGGGGCCACGCGGCAGCCGGTGTCCGAGAAAGGCGCGCGTCGCATCGACCAGATCGTGTACGTCTTCGATCTCGATAAAACCGCCCTCTGCGAAAGCGGCGCGGTAGAACGCATAATCGGCGGTCATGCTGGCGGTGTGCGATTCCGCTGCGGCGCGCCCCGATGAAGTATTCCCGACTTTCCACACCAGCAGCGGTTTCCCGAGTTCCAGCGCGCGCTCACCGAGCGCTCTCAGGCGCCGGCCGTCAGACACGCCTTCCATGTAGCTCACAACGACCTCCACGTCGGCGCGCTCCAGGAAATCGGCGATGAAGTCGAGCGTGGAGAGATCCGCCTCGTTGCCTGCGGAGACAACGTAGTTGAACCCTATGCCCTCCGCGTCCGCAAGCCCGACCACGCTGAAGGCAAACCCCCCGCTCTGCGAAACGAAGGCGACCGGTCCCGCCTTGAGATTGGGGTTCGCGAACCCGGCGCCAAACCCGCAGTAGACGCGATCGTTGAGATTCATCATGCCGATGCAGTTGGGGCCGACTACGCGTATACCCGCTTCGCGAGCCGCCGACTTCAGTTCCTGCTCCAGCGCTGCACCGGAGGCGCCGGCCTCGCGAAATCCTGCGGAGAAAACGATGGCGTACGGTATGCCGGCGCGGCCGCAATCGCGCAGGACGGCGGGCACCGCGACCGCATTGACCGCCACGATCGCGAGATCGCAGCGTGAGGGCAGTGCCGGGACGTCGGGATAGCAGCGCAGCCCGCGCAGCTCCGGATATTTCGGATTTACGGGATAGATCGCGCCGCGATAGCCGGTTTCCTGCAGGATCCGGACCGGGTCGGCGCCGATGCGGCGCGGATCGGCCGAAGCGCCGACGACGGCGATCCCGCGCGGATTGAACAGGCGCGCGTATCCCGCGTCCGCGCTCATAGCGGCTTGATGTCGGCCGCCTTGATGACTTTGGCGTACTTGGCGATCTCGTCGCGTATGAACTGCGCGAATTCGGCCTGGCTGTTGCCGATCGGCTCCAACCCGTCGTTGATGAAGCGCTTGGTGATCTCAGGGCTGGCGATGATCTTTGTGACTTCGCCGTTGAGCCGCGCAACGATTTCCTTCGGCGTTTTCACCGGAGCCATCAGTCCGAACCAGGTGGTCGCTTCGTAGCCTTTCACGCCGGATTCGTCGAAAGTCGGCACTTCCGGAATCGCCTGGAACCGCTTCAGGCTGCCGATGGCAACGGCGCGCAGCCGCCCCGACTGAATGTGCGGCACCAGCGCCGGCACGCCGCTGAAAATCATGTGCACGTGTCCGGCGACCGTGTCCGTCAGCGCCGGCGCGTTGCCCTTGTACGGGACGTGCACGACGTTGATGCCGGCCATCACCTTCAGCAGTTCGCCCGCCATCTGGTTGGAGCTGCCCAGTCCGCTCGAAGCGAAGTTGAGCTGGCCGGGACGCGTCTTCGCGAGCGCGATCAGCTCCTTCAGATTTTTGACCGGCAGCGAGGGGTGGATGGACAGCACGTTCGCGCCTTTCACGCACAAGGTGACCGGCGCGAAATCGCGCAGCGTGTCATAGGGCGGCCGCGCGTAGAGCGACATGTTGATGGCGTTGGACGCTCCGCCCATGAACAGCGTGTAGCCGTCGGGCGGCGCCTTGGCGGCCAGCTCGGACCCGATGTTGGTCGCGCCGCCGGGGCGGTTGTCGACGATGACCTGCTGATTGAACACTTCGGCGAGCTTGCCGCCGATCGCGCGCGCCGTGATATCGGTGTTGCCGCCCGCCGCGTACGGCACGATGACGCGCACGGTGCGCGCCGGGTAGCTCTGAGCGGCTGCAAATCCGGTCCCAAGGAGGGCGGAGCCGGCGAAAAGCAACGTTATTGCATTTTTCATTGATGCTCCTGTCGATGATTCAGTTCGCGGCGCGGTGCACTTCGTTGACCAGCGCCACCCCTTGCATCCAGCGCGCGAGATTCTCACGGAAGATTTCGTAGACCCGACGGTCGTTGCCCGCGGCGGCCGCGGAGTTGTGCGGTGAGAGCAACACGTTCGGCATGTCCCACAGCGGCGACGCGGAGGGCAGCGGCTCCTTTTCGAATACGTCGAGATAAGCCCCGGCGAGATGGCCGCTTTGCAGGGCCGCGATCAACGCCGGCTCGTTGACGATCTCGCCGCGCGCGATGTTGATCACGCGGGCGCCGCGCGGCAGGCGCGAAAGCTTGTCGCCCTCCACGAGCCCGCGCGTTTCGGCCGTGAGCGGGCAGGCGATCACGAGCCATTGCGCGCGGGGCAGCAGCTCGGAGAGCTTATGGGGCGCATGCAGCTCGTCCACCGGGTCGTCGGCTTGCCGTGCCGAGTGGCGGACGCCGATCACCTGCAGCTCGAGCGCCTGCGCGATGCGCGCGAACGCTTTGCCGATATGGCCGAGTCCCAGAATCAGCACGGTCTGCCCTTCCAGATCGGGCGGCACGGCTCGGCCCTCCATGGGCTGCCACGCGCGATGGCGTTGCGCGGCGATCCAGTGCGGGAAATTGCGCGCGAGGATCAACAGTCCCGCGATCGCGGTCTGCGCGACGGCTGCTGCAGTGGAACCGGACGAGGTCGTCAAACGGACGCCGCGGGCGAGCATCTCGCTGTAAATCGGGTGGTCCACGCCGGCGTTGAAAACATGCAGCCACTTGAGATTCGACGCCTTGCGTGCCGCGGAAAAAAACTGGCGCGAGTAATCCGGATAAACATCCCCGGAGAAGAATGCAGCTTCCACCCGCGCGCAATCGGCTTCGCCGAGGCGGCCATCACGCTCCGGCGGCAGCACGATCAAGTCCAGTTTGTGACCGGCGCGGGCCGCAACCGCTGCGACTTCTGCGCCGTGGTCGGCGTGGCAGCGGTGCGACAGCAGCAGTGCGGTCATGCCAGGGGTCAGGTGGTGAGTGGCAAATCGATCGAATGCGCGCCACGATGCGAGGAGCACTCGGGCTTACGCCGTGGCGCAGGGTGCCGGCTCGCGAATTTTACCTGCTATTTGCTAAGATTTCAGTTTGCCCGGGGTCCATGTCGTGGAAATCAACGTGCTCGAACTCGCGCGCCAGCTGATCGCACGGCGCTCCGTCACGCCGGACGATGCCGGGTGCATCGATCTGCTCGCCGGACTGCTGGAGCCACTAGGCTTCCGGAGCGAGCGCATCAGCGCGAATGGCGTGGACAACCTGTGGTCGCGCCGCGGCACGGCAGCGCCGCTGGTGTGTTTCGCCGGTCATACGGATGTCGTGCCGACTGGACCGCTCAACCAGTGGCAGACCGATCCGTTCGCGCCCACCATCCGGGACGGCGTCCTCTACGGGCGCGGCGCCGCGGACATGAAATCGTCACTGGCCGCGTTCGTGGTCGCGATCGCGGATTTCGTGCAGGCGCATCCCGATCACGCGGGGTCGATCGCCGTGCTGTTCACGTCCGACGAGGAAGGTCCGGCGGTGGACGGCACCGTGAAAGTGGTGGAGGCGCTGGCGCGGCGCGGGGAGCGCATCGATTACTGCATCGTCGGCGAGCCGACCTCGGTCAACCGCTTGGGCGACATGATCAAGAACGGCCGGCGCGGCTCGCTCTCCGCCGAGCTGGTGGTGAAGGGCGTGCAGGGCCACGTCGCCTATCCGCATCTCGCGCGTAATCCGGTGCACGAAGTCGCCGCCGCGATCGCGGAGCTGGCGCAAACTGAATGGGATCGCGGCAACGAGTACTTCCCGCCGACCACCTGGCAGATATCGAACATCAACGCCGGCACCGGCGCGAACAACGTGATCCCCGGCACCGCGACCATCCGATCCAATTTCAGGTTTTCCACGGCAAGCACGGTGGAATCGCTGCAAACCCGCTTCATCGGCATCCTCGACAAGCATAGCGTCAGCTACGACGTCGACTGGCGCTACGACGGCCGGCCCTATCTCACCCGCAAGGGCGATCTCGTCGATGCCGTGGCGCGCGCCATCAGGAAAGTGACCGGCATCGAAACCGAGCTTTCCACCACCGGAGGCACCTCCGATGGGCGTTTCATCGCCGATATCTGTCCGCAGGTGATCGAGTTTGGCCCGACCAACGCCACCATCCACAAGATCAACGAGTGCATACGCGTGGACGAACTCCAGATGCTGCCGAAGATTTACCGCGAAATTCTCGTCAACCTGCTGCAGAAGGGCGGTTAAACATGGCTGACTCGCCGATACTGGTAACGCGCGAAGACAGGATCGCCGTTATCACGCTCAACCGCCCGCAGGACGGCAACCGCTGGACGCGCGACATGCTCGCCGCGTTCGAGCCGGTGGTCGAAGCGCTGCACAAGGACGAGGAGACGCAGGTCGTGATCATCCGCGGTGCCGGTGACGAGTACTTCTCGTGGGGTGCATTCGACCCCGCGATTCGCGGCGCCATGGACAAGCAGGAAATCGTCGATTTCGTACTGCGCGGCTCGCGGCTCCGTGATTCCCTCGAGCTGCTGCCGCAAATCGTCATTGCCGCCCTCAACGGCAAAGCGCGGGGCAACGGCGTGGAGTTAGCGCTTGCTTGCGATATGCGCTACACCTCCGACCGGGCCACGATTTCTTTCCCCGAAGCTGACATGGGCGGCATCCCCGGAGGCGGCGGGCCGGCACGCCTGCCTGCGGTTGTGGGGCACGCCCGGGCGCTGGAGCTGCTGTGCACGGGGCGCGAGGTCGGCGCGGACGAGATGGTGCGGATCGGCTTCGCGCTCGCGGCCTACCCGCACGCGCGCCTCATGGACGAGGTCATGCAGGTTGCGCGTACCATCGCAGCGAAGGGACCGATCGCGGTGCGCGGCGCCAAGCGCATATCCCAGGCGCGGCTGGGGCCCGGCCTCGCCGAAGCGCGGCGCATGTCGGATCTGCTGCGGGCGAAACTGGAATGGACCCATGACGTAGACGAGGCCATCACGGCCCATCGCGAAGGTCGCACCCCCCGATTTACGGGCCGCTGAACCCGGACGGCCCTCCATAACTAGGGCCATTCAAACAACTGTTTTTATTTATAAAATTGTATTAAGTCAGCGCCCACTTACAGCTCGGCATTTGCCGCTGCTTAAAGGCTCGCACGCTGGTCGTCGGGGACGCCATAGCGCTCTTCGAGCTGCTGAATCTCGGGTAGCCCCGCGATATCCGTAAACTGCTTGAAGGTGGCCACCTTGTCGCGCAGATGCGCGATGCCGCCCGTCCGCTTCAGCTCCCGCAGCAGATGCTGCATGGCCGGTATCGCCGCGAGGATCAGCCAGTTAGGATAAATCGCCACCCGGAAACCCAGCCGGCCCAGCTCGTCCGCCGGCAGGTCGGGCGTCTTGCCGCTCGCCGCCATGTTGTAGAGCAGCGGCACGCCCTTGAAGCGCGCCGCGACGCGCTCGACTTCCGCACGTCCCACCGGCGCTTCCACGAACAGCATGTCGGCACCCGCCTCGCGATACCGTTCCGTGCGCTCCAAGGCTGCATCCAGGCCTTCGACAGCGATCGCGTCGGTGCGGGCGATGATGGTGAAGTCGGCGTCGAGGCGCGCATCGCAGGCGGCCTTGATTTTCGCCACCATCTCGGCAGCCGGGATGACGCGCTTGCCGGCGAGATGACCGCAGCGCTTGGGCCATGCCTGGTCCTCCAGATGCACGGCCGCGACGCCGGCCTTCTCGTAGTCGCGTATCGTGCGCCGGACATTGATCGGGTTGCCGTAGCCCGTGTCCGCGTCCGCGATCAGCGGCAGTCCTGAGGCATCGGCGATGCGGCCCGCGTTGTCCACCATTTCGCTGGCGGTCAGAAGTCCGACGTCCGGCATGCCGAGCCGTGTCAGGCTGGTGCCGAATCCGGTCATGTAGATCGCTTCGAACCCTTCCAACGCCACGAGGCGCGCGGCAAGCGCGTCCGCCACGCCCGGGGCGACGATGCAGCGCGCTTCGCCGAACAGCGCGCGCAGGCGGGCGGGTGCGGATCGGGTGGCAGCCATCAGTTGAACTGCAGGTTTGCCGTGGCGGCGAGCCTGCGCCATTTGTCCAGTTCGGCCCGTATCATCCGCGAGAATTGCTCCGGCGTGCTGCCGCCGGGGTCCGCACCCAACCCGCGAAAACGCTCCTGCACCGCGGGCGTGTCGACGACTTTGCGCAGTGCGCCGTTGAGCTTCGCGACCACATCCCGCGGCGTGCCGGCCGGCGCCAAGATTCCGAGGTAAGTGCTCGCTTCGTAGTTCGGTACGCCGGACTCGGCCAGCGTCGGTGTGCCGGGCAATGCACTCACACGCTTCGCGGCCGTCACAGCGATGACTTTCAGCTTGCCGTCCCTGATGAAGCCCATCGAGGAGGTCAGCTGATCGACCATGGTGTTCACTTGGCCCCCGAGCAGTTCGCCGAGCGCAGGGCCGCTGCCCTTGTAGGGGACATGGAGAAATTTCGCCCCGGTGAGCGAGCTGAACAGCTCGATCGCGAAGTGATTGGTGGTGCCAGAGCCTGCCGAGGCCATCGTGATCTTTCCGGGCTGGGCTTTCGCGCGTTCGATCAGCTCCTTGACCGAGCCGACGTCGAACCTCGGACTCACGAGCACGACCAGCGGCACGATCTGCACCAGACTCACCGGCGCGAAGTCCTTCACCGAGTCGTACGGCACATCCTTGAACACGACCGGATTGACCGACAGCGGCCCGCTGGAACCGACGAGCAGCGTGTGGCCGTCCGGAGTCGCCTTGGCGACGAGCGCCGCCCCGACATTGCCGCCGCCGCCCGGCCGGTTTTCGACGATGACCGTCTGTTTCAGCAGGTCGCTCAGCCCGGGACCGACGATGCGCGCGGAGATGTCGACGTTTCCGCCGGGCGCGTAGGGCACGACCAGCCGCAGCGGACGGGACGGGAAACCCTGCGCGCCCGCCAGCTCACAGCAGACGAGTGCAACCGCGCACCAGGCGAGGCGCAACGTGTGAAATGTCATGAAGTTCTCCTCGGGCTCCGCGTTGATTGCAGCGCGAGCGAGTCGAATTATAGCGGCGGGTGCTTACAGCGCCGCGACCGTCCACGCCGCGCCGGGCGCCGTCGGCGGCTGAAACCGCATCGGGCAGCAGTTCGCGAGCTGCGCTTCCGCTTCGATTTTCAGCTGGGCGCAGATGACGCGGAAGGTGCCGGAGTGCGCGACGATCAACGGCAGACGGCGGCGCGGGATTTTCGCGAGCCCCGCGAGCGTGCGCTGCGTGAACTCCTCCAGGCTTTCGCCGCCCTGCGGCCTCCCCGCACGATCGCGCTTCGTGCGCGGCCGGCCTTCCTGCGCACCCCAATTGCGCTCCGCGAACTCGGCAATCGTCACGACCGCAAGCACAAGCGCCTCGGCGACGCAATGCGCGGTAGCGAGCGAACGTTGCAGCGGGCTGGAGTAGATGGCGTCGACCCCCAGGCCGACGAGCATCGCCGCAGCGGCCCGCGCCTGCTGCCGGCCGGCTTCGTTGAGCGCGACATCGGTCATGCCGGTCGTGAGGCCGAGACGATTGGTCTCCGTC
>Ga0209971_1000492_pt1 | contig 10463 bp, 11 predicted proteins | sample InoplaM3SAM_FD_187588 | JGI IMG/M metagenome (GOLD analysis project Ga0209971, IMG submission 187588) | Arabidopsis thaliana rhizosphere microbial communities from the Joint Genome Institute, USA, that affect carbon cycling - Inoculated... | ecosystem: Host-associated > Plants > Roots >... | reverse complement strand
TCTGAAACGCCGAGGCATCGGTGTCGAGGATGTGGCAGAACTGCGGGTTGGTCGCGGCGTTGTTGACGAGGATGTCCAGTCGGCCGAACTGTTGCCGAATCTGCGCAAAGACCGCTTGGATCTGCTCCAGCTCACCGATATGACAGGCGATGGCTGTGGCTTTGCCGCCGGCGGCAGCGATCGCATCCGCAACCGCCTGGCAGCCATCGATCTTGCGGCTGGATACGATCACATGGGCGCCTTGTTGGGCGAGCAGCTTGGCGATGGCCTCGCCAATGCCACGGCTGGCCCCCGAGACGAAGGCAATCTTGCCGTCGAGATCGAACAGGTTGGTTTTGTTCATGGGTGATCCTTCTGGTAGCGAACTACAGTTTGGAGTTGTGGATGACCTGGAGGCTCGCGTGCTCGAGCAGGGCATTCATCTGCACGAATTTCGCGAACCGCTTGTCCTGGGTTTGCCCGTGAAAGTATCGGTAGTAGATCTGCTGCACGATGCCGGCCAGGCGAAACAAGCCGTAGGTGTAGTAATAATCGAAGTTGTCGATGCTGATGCCGGCCCGCTCGGCGTAGTAATCGACGAACTCCCTGCGCGTCAGCATGCCGGGTGCGTTACTGGGCTGCTTGCGGATCATCTGCATCGGCGCAGGGTCCGTCGCTTCGATCCAGTAGGCCAGCGTATTGCCGAGATCCATCAAGGGATCGCCAAGCGTGGTCATCTCCCAGTCCAGAACGCCGACGATTTCCATCGGGTTGTCGGGGTTGAGAATGACGTTATCGAACCGGTAGTCGTTATGGACAATCGCAGGCTTATGGTGGTCGGCCGGCATCTTGTCCCGTAGCCAGGCCTTTACGGGCTCCCAGCTTGGCGCGTCGGCGGTGACGGCGCGCTCGTAGCGATCGATCCAGCCGCCGATCTGGCGGCTGACGTAGCCGTCGGGCTTGCCGAGGTCGCCCAAGCCGCATGCTTCGAAATCGACGTTATGCAGGGCGACGAACTTGCCGATGAAGCTCTTGCACAGCTGGGTCGTCTGCGCAGCGGAAAAGCCGAGCTCGGCCGGCATGTCTTCACGCAGAATGATTCCTCTGACGCGTTCCATGACATAGAACTGCGCGCCAATCAGCGTTTCGTCCGTGCAATAGGTGTAAGCCTTCGGGCAGTACGGAAAACCCGAGTTCAGCTGATTCAGGATCCGGTACTCGCGCCCCATGTCATGGGCAGATTTGGCTTTGTGCCCAAACGGTGGGCGGCGCAGTACGAATTCCTGATCTGGATACTGCAACAGGTAGGTCAGGTTGGACGCACCGCCGGGGAACTGGCTGATGACCGGCGTGCCGGATAGCTCCGGTATCTGGGTTTTCAGGTAGCGGTCGATGACATCGCCCGGCAGCTCTTCGCCTTCGCGTATACGGCTTGTCTGGTCTGTTAGCGCCATGCTTGTCCCTTTGTTTTGTTATCGCGGCACGGTGAAATCGGGGCCGCGCCAATGGTTCGCTTCTGAATAGGTCTCTAATCTAGTGCGGCCCGCCTCTCACACCAAGCAACGGTGGCCGTTATCAACAAGGGTGTTGCTGATCAATCAAGCCACCTTATGAAACGAAAATCGCTGAAACAGCGCATAAAAAAACCGAAGTCGCGGGACTTCGGTTTTTGTGTCACATCCTGGCACTCAGGCCGGGAACAGCTCGCTCAGCTTCAGCGCAAGCATCATGTCGCCTTCAGCACGCAGCTTGCCCGCCATGAACGCTTGCATGCCATCGGTTTCACCGCTGATTACGCCCTGCATCGTTTCGCTGTCCATGATCAGCGTGACGTTCGCGTCTGCCGATTCGCCCTTGTGGAAGTCACAGGCACCGTCCTTGACGACGAGGTAGTAATTTTCCGCATCGGTAATATTGAACTGGAAGACCAAGTCCAGGCCGGCCGCGGCGCTTGGGTTGAACTTGGCTTTCATGCCCTGGATGGTTTCGTCGACGTTGCTCATCGTATATCCCTTTGTTGTCGTGGAAAAAACGTGCGGCTCTGACCGCAGTGCTGGAGCCTATCGGTAGGTAATGAGCTCCGGATTGTTCAGCAGTTCCAGATGCGCGTAGCCGTTGAACGAAGCCAGCGCGACATCCTGCTCGCGAAACTTTAGACGGGAAACCGAGGTGTTGACGATCTGCCAGTTCAGCTCGAACGCCTTGACAGGCGACACCCCGATAATCAGCTGAAGCAGCGCAGTGATAGTCCCGCCAGAGGTGAATACAGCGATGTTCTCCCGATTGCCGGCCCGTTTCAGAAGTCGGTTCAAGCCCGCCTGTACGGAGCTTACGAAATCTTGCCAGCTCATCAGCCCATCTTTGTGATGCTCGCCGGAAACCCAGCGATGGATGACGTACTTGAACAGCCTTTGGAACTCGACGCGGTGATCTGCTGCGTCGGCAAATACATTCATCGCGTTGGGCTCCGCTACCAGCAGATCGTCCATGTGCGCACGGATTACTTCATCGGCAAGAAACTCGTTAAACGCAGCGTCCACCTGCATCTCCAGCGTCTGCCCCGAACCCGTCGCCATCTGCTCGAGCGTGGCCTTGGCCGTATCCTGCTGCCGGTTCAATTCTCCGCTGAAGCAGCGGTCGAAGCGGATGCCCAGACGAGCAAGGTGCCGCCCGAGCGCAGCTGCCTGCTGAAAGCCTACCGGCGAGAGCACATCGTAGTTGTCGGCGCCAAACGAGGCCTGACCGTGTCTGATCAGATAGATGCTGCCCATGCCGTACTCCGATGCCTGGTTTGAGCGCGAGGGTAGGGGCATCGCAACGGGGGTGTCAACGATAAATCATACGTTTGTTTGAATTGCCGGCGCTGGCTCCGACAGCGCTGCAATCGGTATGCTCTGGCCGCTGACGCCAGGCGGATTTCCGGCTGGCATTCTTTGGTCCGGGGGGGAACTGTGGATTTTCTTGCTGACTACGCGAGTTTTCTGGCGAAAACCGTAACGCTGGTGGCCGCTGTGCTGGTCGTGTTGATCGTCATCGCCTCGTTACGGCGCGGGCGTACCAAGCAGGGCGAAGGGCATCTCGAGGTCCACAAACTCAACGATTTCTATAAAGCGATGCGGGAACGCCTCGAGCAATCGCTGGTGGATAAGGATCAGCTCAAGCTTCAACGCAAGCGTGAAGCCAAGGCAGCCAAACAGGCGAAAAAGAATCCCGAGAGTCGTCCACGGGTGTTCGTTCTGGACTTCGACGGCGATATCAAGGCATCGGCGGTCGAGAACCTGCGCCACGAAATTACCGCCCTGCTGACCCTGGCCACGCCAAAGGACGAGGTTGTGTTGCGCCTGGAAAGCGGGGGAGGCATGGTGCATGGCTACGGCCTGGCGGCCTCGCAGCTGGTTCGTATACGCGAGGCCGGCGTCCCGCTGACGGTTTGCGTGGACAAGGTCGCGGCCAGTGGCGGATACATGATGGCCTGTATCGGGCAGAAGATTCTAAGCGCGCCCTTTGCCATTGTTGGTTCCATCGGGGTCGTGGCGCAGTTGCCGAACGTTCACCGCCTGTTGAAAAAACACGATGTCGATTTCGAGGTGCTGACGGCGGGCGAGTACAAGCGCACGCTGACCGTCTTCGGTGAAAACACCGAAAAAGGCCGGGAAAAGTTTCAGGATGATCTGGAAACGACGCACGAGCTGTTCAAGAATTTTGTCGCGCGCTATCGACAGCAACTGCCGATCGACGAAGTGGCGACCGGAGAGGTCTGGCTTGGTGTGGCCGCAATCGGCAAGCAGCTGGTCGATGAGTTGAAGACCAGCGATGAATACCTCGCGTCCCGTGCCAGCGAGGCCGATCTGTTCCAGCTGCATTACGCGCAGAAGAAGAGCTTGCCCGAGCGATTCGGCATGGCGGCCACCGCCGCGCTGGAGCAAGGCGCGCTGAAAGGGTGGACGCGACTCAACGAACAACGGTTCTGGCAATGAGAGGTGGTCGATGACTAGCTTCAGGGCGCTACAAACCAGCGAGAACGCAGAGGGTGGTTATGATATGGCTGTCGTCGAGCGCGACACCCGTGACCTGCCCGCAGGCGAGGTGTTGATTCGAGTCAGCTATTCATCGCTCAACTACAAGGACGCGCTGTCCGCCAGCGGAAATCGTGGGGTCACGCGCAACTACCCGCACACTCCGGGTATCGATGCTGCCGGTACGGTTATGGAGTCCAGTGTCTCGGAGTTCGTCACCGGAGACGAAGTGATCGTGACCGGTTACGACCTGGGGATGAACACCGCCGGCGGTTTTGGTCAGTTCATCCGCGTTCCGGCGGCATGGCTGATAAAGCGTCCTGTCGGTCTTTCTCTGCGCGAGGCGATGGCGCTGGGTACGGCAGGGCTTACCGCCGCGCTTTGCGTCGCGAAGCTTGAGCAGGCAGGCCTAGAGCCGACCGACATGCCGCTGTTGGTGACTGGCGCTACAGGTGGCGTCGGCAGCATCGCGGTCGCCTTGCTGTCTCGCCTGGGGTTCAAGGTTGCTGCGGTTACCGGTAAGGCAGATCAAAGCGAATTTCTCACCAGACTCGGCGCCAGTCAGATCATCGAGCGCAGCGCGCTGCAGGTCGGCACTGACAAGCCGCTGCTCAAGGAGCAATGGGCGGGCGCTGTCGATACCGTCGGCGGGGACATTCTGTTCAACGTGGTCAAGTCGTTGCAGCGCGGAGCCAGTGTCGCTTGCTGCGGACTGACGGCGGGCACCGGTTTTCAGGCGAGCGTCCTGCCCTTTATCCTGCGCGGTGTGAATCTGCTGGGCGTCGATTCGGTGGAAATCCCGCTGGTCGTCAAAGCGTCGATGTGGGACAAGCTGTCCCTGCAATGGAAATTGCCAAACCTCGACGATCTCGTTCACGAGATTTCGCTGGACGAATTGCCGGGCGAAATCGGGCGGATTCTGGCTGGCAAGCAGGCGGGCCGAGCGCTGGTCCGGCTCGACTGACAGCGAGCCATCTCAAGCCCGTGCGGTTGGGCTTGCTATCGATTGCATAGCCAGAAGCGATTTTCCTGCGGCAAGTTGTCGGGCGAAGCTGGCGCGACTTCAACGCAGCAGGAAACTGGCATGAAAGCATTGGCAGACAGGATCAGACGAGCCTTCGGCAGGACGCAACCAGCCGAGGCGATACCAACAGAGCACCCGAATTTCTGGATGTATGAATAAGAAAAACCCGCCGGATCTGGCGGGTTTTTTGTGTGCGTCCCTTTTTCAGCCTTGCCGGCGTCGAAACAGCGGCAACGGGTCGTCAACCGCAGACTGATAGGTGACGGAGAAATCCTTCAGGCTTTGCAGCGCGTCGTAAGGATCTCGGTCCGGGCGAACGGCAAACGCGTCGAAACCACAACGGCGCATGTAGAACAGCTGATCGCGCAGAACGTCGCCTATCGCTCGGATTTCGCCTTTATAGCCGTAGCGCTCGCGCAGCAGACGTGCGCTGGAGTAGTGGCGCCCATCGGTAAATACCGGAAAGTTGAGCGCGACCACCTGGAAATGCTCCAGGTCATCTGCGATTTCCTCTACCGCCTCGTCCGAATCCAGCCAGACGCCAAGCCCGCCATCGCGGGCCTTCAGCGCATGAGCGTGTTCAAACCACAACTGGAATGGGACGATCAGATCGTCGCAGTTGGACATGCCATCGAGCGTCGCATCCTTGGGCAGAAGGTGCCAGGCTTCGTCGATGACCTGTCCGTCCTTAATGATTCGCTGCATAGACACGCTCCTTGAAGGGGTCGATGCCGATTCGGCGAAAGGTGTCGAGAAACTGTTCATCTTCGGTCCTCTGCTCCACGTAGACGCCAATGATCTTTTCAATCACGTCAGGCATGACATCTTGCGCAAACGAAGGGCCGAGAATCTGCCCAAGGCTCGCGTTTCTGCCGGAGCTGCCGCCCAGCGAAACCTGATAGAACTCAGCGCCTTTCTTGTCGACGCCAAGAATGCCGATATGGCCGACATGATGGTGGCCACAGGCGTTCATGCAGCCAGAGATGTTCAGGTCGAGGTCACCGATGTCGAACAGGTAGTCCAGATCATCGAAGCGGCGCTGAATGGCTTCGGCGATCGGAATCGACTTGGCGTTTGCGAGCGAGCAGAAGTCACCGCCCGGGCAGCAGATGATGTCGGTCAGCAAGCCAATGTTCGGCGTTGCGATACCCAGCTGGCGCAGTTCGTGCCACAGCTCGAACAGGCGCGACTGTTCGACATCGGCAAGGATCATGTTCTGCTCATGGGAGTTGCGCACTTCGCCGAAGCTGTATCGATCGGCAAGGTCGGCTATGGCATCGAGCTGCTTGTCGGTCACGTCACCAGGCGGAACGCCTGTGCTTTTCAGCGAGAGCGTGACAGCGGCGTAACCGGGCTTCTTGTGGGCCACCACATTGCGCTGGCGCCACCGGGCAAAGCCGGGATGCTCTGCATCCAGTTGTGCAAGTGCGTCGTTCTGGTCTTGCAGCGCCTTGTAGGCCGGATCGACGAAGAACTTGCCGATGCGCTCGACTTCAGCTTCGGTCAGGGTGTTCAAGCCATCCTTGAGATAAGACCACTCGGCCTCCACGCGCTCGGCGAAAACCTCAGGGGTCAGCGCCTTGACGAGGATCTTGATGCGCGCCTTGAACTTGTTATCGCGGCGACCGTAGCGGTTGTAAACCCGAAGGATCGCGTCCAGATAGGTAAGCAGGTGCCGCCACGGCAGGAACTCGTTGATGAAGCTTCCGACCACCGGCGTGCGGCCAAGCCCGCCGCCAACCGCAACGCGGAAGCCCAGTTCGCCGGCATCGTTACGCACGGCCTCAAGCCCGATATCGTGTACTTCGATCGCCACGCGATCGCTGACGGCACCGTTCACCGCGATCTTGAACTTGCGCGGCAGAAACGCGAACTCGGGATGGAACGTGGACCACTGGCGAATGATTTCGCACCAGGGACGGGGATCGACCAGTTCATCCTTCGCCACGCCCGCGAACTGGTCGGTCGTGGTGTTGCGGATGCAGTTGCCGCTGGTCTGGATGGAATGCATCTGCACGGTCGCGAGCTCGGCCAGGATGTCCGGTACGTCTTCGAGGTCCGGCCAGTTGAGCTGCACGTTGGTGCGGGTGCTGACGTGTGCGTAGCCTTTGTCGTACTTGCGGGTAATTTCGGCCAGCTTGCGTAGTTGTCGGGAGGAAAGGAGCCCATAGGGCACCGCCATGCGGAGCATGGGCGCGTAGCGCTGGATATACAGGCCGTTCTGCAGACGCAGCGGTAGCAGTTCGGCGTCGGTCAGTTCGCCAGCCAGATAGCGTCGGATCTGATCACGGAACTGCCGCACGCGATCCTCGATGATGTCTTGGTCATACTGGTCGTATACGTACATGAAGTGTCCTGTCGTTCAGGCTGTCTACAGCTTTTGCGCGCACGGCCGCGCACCCGTTCAGGGAGGCCGGCACGATACCAGCTAGCGTTTATGCGTAAAAGTGATGTTTGGGAATATGTTTAGAACGAAACGCCGCGATTCGGCTATTTGAAATCCTGTCGCTTGAGCATGCCTCAGGGGTGGTCTTAACTGCACGGAACACCGTCCAGTTTCAAGGAGCACGCCATGTTTAACCATCGCGGAAACGACAGCCGGGCGGACGCCACCGCCATCTTTTTCGTGATCCTGCTGGCGGTATCCACCGCCGTGTTCTGGGTCAGTCATCAATAGCATACGTTCAGGGCTGAGCCAGGTAGAGCACGAGCTTGACCACACCCAGAATGGTCAACACGAACAGCAGCGTGAAACCCACACCGAGCAGGATGAAGTGGCTGGGCTTGCCTTGGCTGAAATCACGTGCCCGGTTCTTGCCACTCTGGACGCCGAGCGCGCCGGCCAGCACGCTCTGAAGCATCTGCCTGAATGTCAGCGGTTTGCGCTCTTGCTCGTCGTTCATGGAACACCTCGATGCCGGGTTCTTCCACGCAGTCTAGCCAACATGCAACTGGCCGCTCGCGGGAGCGCTGGTCAGTCGGGGCGGGCAGGCGGGTCACTGACCCTTGAACCAGTCCCACAGGCCTAGCGAATAGTTGGGCAGCAGATTGATGCCGAGCGCCGACTTGATCAGATATAGCGCGACCAGCCCGACCATGACGCAAAACAACAGAAAGAGCGTGATGGCGCCTGCCTTGGCCGCCAGCGAAACGCTACGCTGCCCCCTCGACAGGTTGCGCTTGTTGCGTCCGCCCACGAACACGAAGTAGTACTGGTTGCTCCAAAGCCGAAAGGTGCCGCGCAGGTCGACCTTGTGGCGCGCCCAGGAGCGTGTTGCGAAGGCGCTGCGCAGACCGTCGAGTTGCTGGTCGCTGAAGCTTTCGCGCAGGTGTTCGGGTAACCGCTGCTTCAGGCCGATGACGAACGGATCGTGGTTGAGCGAACCGTGGTCGGGAGAAGCCGGGCATGTAGCGGGATCGGTATGCTGGATTTCGGAGGTCATGCGTCAGGAAGCCGTCAGAACAGATGGAGATCATCTCGCATGCAACTAACCGGCCGAATCCGTCCGCATGGCTGCAATCCGGTTGAACGCGTCTATGACTTCGCTGAAGCCCGGCCGCTGCTGCACGGCTTCCTGCAGGCAACAATCCTTCAAGTCCGACAGCAGACGCAAACGTGCATCGGTGCCTGTCAGTTCGCAGCGCTCCAGAAGTTCTTCCAGCAAGCAGCCGAAGGCGCGCGCCTCGATCCGTTGTAGTGACTTGGCGAGCGCGCTGTCAGGGTCGAAGAACGAGGCTGCTCCGAAGTCGCTTAACAGGCTTTGCCCGTCGGGGTCGGCCAACAGATTGTGCGCATAGACATCGCCATGCAGGATCCCGCGAGCATGCAGGTGCGCCACCGCTGCGGCAACCGCGCTGCTGATACGCAGGACCTGAACGGCGTTGAACCGGCGGTCGGGCGCGTAGCAATCCCGACTGCAACTGGCAAACGAAGGCGGCCCGGCAAGAGCGGCGTAGGAGGGCTCGATCAGCGCCATCAACAGGCCTGGCAGCCCGTCTTCGCAATTGGCCAAGGGCCCGAAAACCGACACCAGGCTCGGGTGACTGCCGGCCGCTATACTCGCGGCCATTTCGCTGTGGGGCAGGCCGTCGCTGGTCAGGCTGCCCTTGAACAGCTTTGCCGCTACCGCGCGCTTGCCCTGCGTCGGATGCTGCCATTCGGCGCGGTAGATGATGCCGGAAGCGCCTTGGCCCAGCTGTTCGCCCAGCTGTACCTGAGCGCGGTCAACCGGCGACAGCGGATGTTGTTTCAGCACCTCTTCTTCCTGTTCATCGCTGAACGGATTACCCCCGAACGCTAACCACGACAGCCTTGGCATCTCGAGCAGCCAGTCGGGAAGTGCCTTCAGCCTGTTCGCCGAAATACGCAGCAACTCAAGACCTCGACAGGCTGCCAGCGAGTCGGGAAGCACCTGAAGTTGATTGCCTGCCAGCAGCAGCTTCTGCAACTGGCTGCAGCGGCCGATTTCATCCGGGAGGGCTTCGAGACAGTTGTCGGTCAAGGTCAGCCAGCGCAACTGTGGCGGCAATGCCTCGCCGGAAAGAGTGCGTATGCGGTTTGCCTTGAAGCCCACCATTTGAAGCGTGCTGCAACTACCAACGACCTTCGGGAGCTCTGTGAACGCGTTGTGCGAGCAGAACAGGATGCGCAGATTGCGCAGGCGCGGCAGGTCATCGGGCAACGTTGCCAACTTGTTGCCGGACAGGTTGAGTATTTCCAGGCTGTCGGCCAGGTCGAAGATTTCGGGCGGAAATGCATCCAGGTCCTCGGCGAGATCCAGGCGGGAAATGCCGGCCAGTTCGCCGCGCCTCAGTTGTTCCAGTGTGTGCATGCTGTACTCGTCGGCCCGCTGCGAGGCCGGGGCTGAAAATGATAGGTGCGGCCCGTTGATCGCGGCCGGAGCGGCTACGACAGCATTCTGTCGCGCTCGTTCAGCGAAGGCTCTGGCGCGGGCGTTTCAGCGCGCAGCTTGCCGCTGCGTTGCGCCCTGGCGCGAAGCTGGCCGCAGCCGCCATCGATATCCTGGCCTGCCGAATTGCGTACCTTCGTCAGCACGCCGTTGCCGTGCAGATAGCGCAGCATCTGGCGAATGCGATCCGCGTCGGGGCGCTGGAACTGGTCGTCGTCGAGGCTGTTGTAGGGGATCAGATTCATGATCGCAAACTTGCCGCGCAGCAGCCGGATGATGCCGTCCATTTCGTCCGCGCTGTCGTTGATGCCCTTGAGCAGCGTCCACTGGTATTGGATCGGATAGTCCACTTGGCGAGCGTATCGCTCACCCAGCTCGACTAGCTCGGCGGGGTCGTACACTGGCGCGCGTGGCAGCAACGCCTTGCGCACTGCGGAATCGCTACTGTGCAGGGACAGGGCGAGCGCCGGCTTGACCCTCTGCTGCGGGAGGCGCTCGAACACGCGCGGATCGCCGACGGTGGAAAACACCAGA
>Ga0209971_1000488_pt1 | contig 10487 bp, 12 predicted proteins | sample InoplaM3SAM_FD_187588 | JGI IMG/M metagenome (GOLD analysis project Ga0209971, IMG submission 187588) | Arabidopsis thaliana rhizosphere microbial communities from the Joint Genome Institute, USA, that affect carbon cycling - Inoculated... | ecosystem: Host-associated > Plants > Roots >... | reverse complement strand
ATAATTTTTTAAATTCCTTCGTGTCTTCGTGCCTTCGTGGTGAAAGAACTCTCTCCGCATTTACTCCACTACGCTCAAGATTTCGCGCCCGCCGGTCAAAAATTCCGGGCCTTTCTCGGTGATCAGCACGTCTTCTTCGAGATGAACCGCGCTCTTTTCCGAGCGCACTTTGGGCTCGAGGGCGAGGACCATTCCTGGACGGTAAAGCTCTCGCTCCACTTCATTAAGTGATGGTGGCTCCGCTCTCGACATGCCGATGCCATGGCCGATACGTTTCGGGCTGTCAACGGCTTGATAACCGCGCTTGAGCAATTCCCGGTTCGCCACGCGTGAAACTTCCGCGATGGGCGTGCCCGGCCGCATGGAACTGAAGCAGAGGTCAATCACGTCACAAGCAGTCTCATGATCCCTTTTGTGCTCGTCGCTCGGTTCGCCGAAAATCGTCATGCGCGTAACGTCGCCATAATACCCTTCATAGCAGGCGCCGAAGTCAGCAACCATACGATCGCCCTTGTTGTAGCGGCGGTCATCGTAGCGAGTGGACGAGTTGAGCATCAAAAAACCAGGGTGGCGCGGGTGGGCGCCTTCTTCGATCATCGAGATATAAAGCCGATCGGCGACTTCCCGCCGGCTCATGCCGGGCTTCAATTGCGGCAGGCAGCGATCGTAGGCTTTGACCGAAATGTCGCAGGCCTTGCGCATGAATTCGATTTCCCGCGGGCTCTTGATCAGGCGCATTTCGGTGAGCGCGGCAGTGCCGTCTTCGATCTGGGCTTTTGGCAAGGCTTCAGTCAGGCGGGTAAGATAGTTGACCGGGAAACCCAGGCGTTGATCGTCGCCGAGCTCAAAGCCCAATTTGGATTCACCAAGGCCCATTTCTTTGAGACAACTGCCGATCATCTCCTCGGGAAACGGTACGTCCGTGTAGGAACGGACTTCGCCGATCCAAGGTAGCGCTTTGGCTTTCGCTTTGTCGTTGCCGTAGACGAGCAACAGCGGCTTTCCCGTTTTGGGCAGAATACAGATTTGCGGCCGTTGGATGTGGTCCAACTGATAACTAATGAGCCCGCTGAAATACCAGTAGTTGTTTTTTTCCGACACGACCAATGCATCGAGACCATCGCGATCCATTAGCGCTTGGGCGCGCTCGTGGCGCTCGGAATATTCCTTATCGGCAAACGGAGCTTCGGTTGCCATAACAATCTCCCTCGTTTGTCCAAGAGGCAATGGCCGAACCCTAGGCTGAGCAGTACAGACTCATCACGACACGAGGTCGGTCTCAGCGGCAATTACTCTGGACTTCTCGCTCTATAGAATTCTGCAAACACCGTCAACCAATTCCACCTTGGGTTCGCTTACAAACATGCAGTCTGAAAAAATTTTGCGCTCTTCATTGATCTTCTTTGCAAGCTGATTGAACTCCTCCACCAGTTGCTTCAACCTAGTTTCGTTGGTCTTTGCCGTGGAATAGACCAAATACCGCGCCGGGCCGCCACACGGCTTCGACCCAAATGCGATCAACTTGCACTGTGATGGCTCGTTCGCGGCAGGCGTGTGAATCTCTTGCTCAATTATGCGGCCAAGCTCTTTCAACCGCTCGGAATCATTCTGTTGCGCGGCATTGAGCCGGGTGGTGTTTACGGTGAGTGACAGTAGATTCCAAACATCGAAAGCGGGTATTCCTGCTGACAAGACAAGTACAAGTACCGCAAAATAGCGAACCATAAAATATAAACCCGTCGAAACCCGTGGGCGCGGTCTGCGCGGCTAACTTGCAATCGATTTTCTGCCTTCCAAGCGTTTGATCTTGCCCACGTAGTCCAGCGCTTCAGCGAGCTGGATCACCGAGGCATACTTGGCATTCATTTCGAAGAGATTGACCAAGTGCGAAGTACGCGAGCGGTCGAAAACACACTCTTCAACCAGGAAAACCGGATAACCAAAGGAGTAGCCGTCAAGCACGGTGCCGCGCACGCAGCCGCAGGTGCTGGTGCCGGTGACGAGCAGGCAGTCGATGTTTTTGCGCACGAGATAGGTGATCAAGTGCGTACCGAAAAAAGCGCTGGCACGCGCCTTGCGGACGATGAATTCACCATCCTTCGGCTTGACCATCTCGGGAAATTGCACGGCGAGCTTTTCAAAGTCGGTTGCATCGACACCTCGCTTGGTGGCATTGCCGAAGGCGGCTTTGAAGTCGGGATCGCTGGTCGAATAAATCACCGGCACGTCGGCATCGCGGCAAGCATAAAGTAATTGCTCAATTTTCGGCAGCGCGTCCCAGGCGACCTGGCCGCAGCTCGTCCGGAACTCGTCGATGGCATCCATGACCGGCATCGGCTTTGTCCCGGTGAAACCGGTGATGACGTCGATGATCAGCAGGGCTGGGTTGATGCCGAATTTTTCTTTACCTTTGTAGCCAGCCTTTTCATAAATTTTTCGCTCTTCTTCGGGGATGAATGATTCCCACTCGCGCATGGTAAACCTCCGCAGTGTGTTTCAGTTGGGAGCAAGTAGTCAGGCGTAAGGTGTTTGAGGCCAAAAGACACCTCACTCTTTACTATCACTTCTTACGCTTTTGAATGCGTTACGGCGAGTACAACTTATCGCCGCGCTTGGTCATGAACAAGTCCAGAGGCAATTCCGCACCGATGCCTTTCTCTTTCGCTTTTTCGTACATCTTGCGCGCGGTGGCGGCGAACTGAATGCCCATGCCGGTATTATTCTTAAAGAATGTTACCTCTTTATCATTTTGGCGGCCGCGGCAGGTGCCGTTGACCAAGTCGCCGAGCTCGTGCAGGTCTTCGGCTTTGACGAGGCCGCGTTCGAGGCGGTCGTGGAACTCGGCCTGCTTATCGAGAAATATCTGCGGCTTGTAACCGACCACGATGAGATCCGCTTTGAGCACGGCTTCATCGTCCAACTCCTTGCGCGGCAGAAAGCCGTCGCCACCGACGATGCTGTTCAGGTGCATGCCGGATTCGACATACTTGCCCTGGATGACCGGATCGACGGTATTGGTGGCGGCGGTCACGATGTCGCTGCCGCGGATCGCCTCCTCTGCAGAATTGACTGGAGTCACATCGATGCCGGTCGCCTTGCTCATTTCTTTTGCAAATCGCTCGCGGTTCTCTTTCGTCGGACTATAGACTTTGACTTTGCTCAGCTGGTGAACGACGGCGTGGGCAGTCAACTGTGTCTTGGCCTGTTCGCCCGAGCCGAGCAGCGCCATGACTTTAGCATCTTTGCGCGCCAGGTATTTGCTTGCCACGGCGCTGGTGGCGCCGACACGCATGGTGGATATAAAGTGATCGTCCATGAGCGCCAGGATCTCGCAAGTATCCATGTCGAAGAGCATCACGAGGCCGATGAAATCGCCTGGATAAACCCGCCGTTTGCTGCCGGCCACCTGAACTTCTTTGGAAAAGCTCGAGTCGATGCGCAGCGCCATGGACTTGACGCCCGGGACGAGCCCCATGATGTTATTGAAGTAATATTGGCCGCCTTCTTCTTTCCAGGGCGTTCGCAACCGCGCGCGCGGCGCGTTCATCGCCTTGCCTTGCCCGAGCTCCCGGAAAGCCGACTCGATTGCGTCGATCTCTTCTGACATGGGCAGCAAATTTTCCATCTGATGGTTCTTCAAAACTAAAACCATTGGTTTGCTCCATTCGCATCAATAGCTTCACCTACAACAGTGCCGGCTGATGGGTCAAGGCGAGGTTGGCGAAAAAACAGCGCCTCCCAGCTGGACAAATCAACCACGCTCCAGAACACAAAATGGAGAGAGATCTGAAAAGGCGACAATGTAGAAAATAGCTGCGCGAAACGGGATGCTTGCGGCCGGAAATTGAGGCTGGACAAATAAAAAGAGCCGGGGGTTCGTCCCCAGCCCTCGTGCTTCAACGCGAAGATGAGTAACGCTTAGCCCTTCTTGGCTTTGTACCAGTCGGCGTCGATCTGAATGAACTGCTTCCACTTGTCCGGAACCGCCGCCTCTTCAAAGATCGCCTCCACGGGGCAGACCGGCTCGCAGGCGCCGCAATCAATGCACTCCTCAGGATCGATGTAGAGCTTTTTTTCTTTTTCGAATTCTTCGGTCTCGTTTTTAGTCGGGTGGATGCAATCGACCGGACAGACATCGACACACGCGGTATCCTTCACGTCGATGCAGGGTTCAGCAATGATGTAAGTCATCTTAATCCTCCTCAGGAATCGGACTTCAAATCTAGTAGCAAATAGACTTCTGCAAGTCAATTAAGCCGGATCATTGCGAAGCCATCAGGTCTTTAACTTTAGCTTCGTCTTGACCGCTAGTTTGAGCGGTGTTAGAGCATGCGCATTCGGACGAATTCCATTCCAATGAAATATTTCAAGTCGCTGTGTCGTCTCGGGATGTGGGCTGTTCTTCTCTGCGGAGCGACCGCTCAGTCCGCAACTGTTGATGACGTGTCAAAAAATATTCGCGGCCTTCCTCCGGCGCAACGCAAAGCTGTCGTCGAAGAGGGTGCGCGCAAGGAGGGCGAGGTTATCTGGTATACCTCGATGAGCCTCACCGATTTCCCGAAAATCGTCGGCGCCTTCGAGAAATTCGCGCCTTACGTCAAGGTCAGGACCAATCGATTATCGCAATCCTCGATCATGGCGAAGATCGACACGGAAGCGCGCGCCGGCCGATTCATGGTCGATGTGGTTGCTTCGGCGCCAATGGAAATGTGGGAACTAAAACAGAAGGGCCACTCCGTGAGCTATCTCTCGCCGGAACTGAAGGCGTTTCCCGCCAGCTCGTTCGACCCTCAGGGGTACTGGTCTTCGACGGAAGTCACGCCGCTCGTGCTTGCGTTTAATACCGGCTTGGTGCCCTCCGAAGAGGCGCCGCGCAGCTATCAGGATTTGCTGCTACCGAAATGGCGCGGCAAGATGAATTTCGGCAGCGACGAGTATGCGTGGTATTCAGTGATGCTCGACGGCATGGGCAAAGCCAAAGGATTGGAGTACATGAAAGCCTTGGCGCGCCAGCAACTCCACATTCCCGGCGGCAGCAGCATTATGCGTCTGCAGCTCATGCTGGCGGGCGAATCGGCCATCGCCATTGCGGCCCGCGGCCGGCGTGCGACAGAATACAAGGAGAAAGGCGCGCCGATCGATTATCGCTTGCTCGATCCTTATCCCGGAGAGCCGAACGGCTTGGCGCTCATGCGCCGTGCCGCTCATCCGCACGCGTCGATCTTGTTTATAGACTGGATGCTCTCCGAGGAGGGCCAGACGGTACTGGCGCAGCAGATTCCGCGCATTACATTACGCAAGGGGGTCAAACAAATTCCACGTCACCAGGAGCTTTACAAAAAAGAGTTTGTATTTGTGAACCCGGCGTCGATCGGGCCAAATCTGAACGAGCTGACCGCGTCCTACCAGCAAATCTTTAATGTTCGCTAAGTCGGGCGCAGCGACTTCCCCGACGGATCATGCCCGTTGAAATCACGCGTAGAGGCGCCGGCAAAAAGGTTCCCATCCGCGGGCTGAAAAAGATCGCCCAGGCGATTCTCGCCGTCGTCGGGCAAGCTGACGCCGAATTGAGTCTGGCTTTGATCGGCAACGTGGAGATGCAGAAGCTCAACGCCAAATACCGGGGCAAGGACTATCCAACCGACGTCTTGTCTTTTCCGATGGCCGAAGGTCTGTCCCCGGCGGGTCACCTGCTCGGGGACGTGATTATTTCTGTCGAGAAGGCGCAGCAGCAAGCCGAGGAGCGGGGACGCAGCCGTGATAAAGAACTGGCAACACTGTTGATTCACGGCATTGTTCATCTGCTCGGCTACGATCACGAGCGTTCGACCCGGGCTGCGCGCGCAATGAAGCGGCTGGAGAACAAAATTTATCGCCAGCTTTGTGACCAGGGCTTATTAAAGGTATAATGGCCGCAACAATCCTGGAAAGAAGCTAATGCTGGAAGAAACCACAGATCAACTTATCCATCTCGAAGAGCGCCTTGAGCTTCTGCGGAGGCGTCTTTGACGTCGAGGCGAAGCAAAAACGGGTCGCGGAATTAACCCAAATCACCTCTAAACCCGATTTCTGGAACGACGCGGAGAAAGCACAGGCGATCTTCAAGGAACAGTCTTCTCTAAAATCGGTCATTGACGCATGGGCGAAGCATCGCGCCGACCTCGAAGAAGCGCGCTTCTTTCTTGACGTCGCGAAGGATGAAAAGAGCGATGATGCTCTGGCCGAGGCGGCGGCGAAGGTCGCTACCGTGGGCAAGGAGATGGCTCAAACCGAGCTCAAGCAATTGCTCGGCGGCCCGGATGATCGGCGAAACGCGATCGTCACGCTTCATCCCGGCGCTGGCGGCACGGAGGCCCAGGATTGGGCCGAAATCCTTTTGCGTCTGTATCTACGCTGGTGTGACCGGCGCGGTTATCGGAAAGAGATTCTCGAATATCAGCCCGGAGACGAAGCCGGCGTGAAAAGCGTCACTTTCCTTGTCGAGGGAGACTATGCCTACGGTTATTTGAAAGCAGAGGCGGGGATACATCGCCTCGTGCGTATTTCGCCTTTCGACGCCAATTCGCGGCGCCATACTTCTTTCGCTTCGGTCTTTGTCTACCCGGAAGTGGACGACGATATTAAAGTCGAGATCAACGAAGCCGACCTGCGCGTCGATACTTACCGATCAAGCGGCGCCGGCGGGCAACATGTCAACAAGACCGACTCCGCCGTGCGTCTGACGCATCTTCCCACGGGGATAGTAGTCGCCTGTCAGAACGAGCGCTCGCAACACAAGAACCGCGCTATGGCGATGAAAATTTTGAAATCGCGTCTCTACGAGCTCGAGATCGAAAAGCAAAAAGAAAAAATGGAAACCTACCACAAGACCAAGAAAGACATCGCCTGGGGCAGCCAGATCCGCTCTTACGTCCTTGCTCCTTACCGCATGGTCAAAGACCACCGCACCAACGTCGAAGTCGGCAACGCGGACGCGGTGCTCGACGGCGATATCGATCAGTTCATCGAAGCCTACTTGATGCAGGCCGACGAGCCGGCGAGTGCCTGATCGCTTAACCTTTTACTGCTAGCTCGATTTGGCTTTAGACCTGGCGAGCGCCAAAAGTTTCTCCATCGGCATCTCCGAAGCGAGAACGCAGATAATTTCTCCTTCACGATGTAACACCGCGTTTAGGCCACCGTGGGAGAACGCATAGAAATTCATCTTCTTTGCCGCGTCATAAAATCGAGCGGCATGGCGCGGCGTGTCTTCTTCGGACCCGATAAAAGTGTAGCAGAAAAGGGTACCGCCCTCGCCCTGATAGATGGCGACCAGGACCTTGCGACCGTGAATCTGGCGGACCAATCCGGCCACGGGTCGCAGGCCCATCCCCGTTAGATCGTAACCCATGGGATGGAAGCGGCCGTCCACCGCCCGCGTCAGTCGTTCCACGATTTCCTGGGGGTTTTCGGTTTTCGACACGGCAAGCTCACCGCTGCGGAAGCGGTCATAACTTTCAAGGGCAGCCGCAGCGAGCGGCTCAGGAGTCGCTCGAAAGAAGAAGAGCGCCGGCAGGAGAACGGCGATGATCGCCGCGGCGGCGAGCGCCGGACGGGCACGGCGCAGCAGCGGTGAAAGGTTTTGCCGGCGCGTGCGGTTCTGCTTGGCGACAGTGCGCTGGTCCGAAAGGATTCTGGCGCGGAGCTCGTTCGGCGTGCGCACGCGCTGAGCGGTCTCACGAATCGATTGTTTAAGGAGCGCTTCCTGTTCTAGGACAATTTGGCAATGCGCGCATAGCCGAAGATGGGAGTCCAATGAAACCCGCTCGGCATCGGGCAACTCTTGGTCGATGAGGGCAGTGATGAGTTCCTGTGCTTCTTCGCAGGTCATTTTCGTGTGCCGCTCGTGGGTTCGCCGCGTACGTAGAGCTTGAGCTGTTGATGCATCAGTTTACGGCCTCGGGAGAGCCGCGAGCGAATCGTGCCGATGGGGCACGAGAGTATTGCCGCGGCTTCTTCGTAAGAGAAATCGCTCACATCGATCAAAACGATGGGCTCGCGAAACTCCACGGGTATGTTTCTTAGAACGCCGGTAATTTGAGCGTCGAGTTCTTTGAGCAAAACATGGCTTTCCGGCCCCGGATTACTCGCCGCGAAATTTTCTAAATCGGGCGATTCAACCTTTGATGCCTCCTCCGCCGAGTTCCACCGCTTTCTCTGCCGGTAATAATCGAAGAAAAAATTGTGAAGGATCTTGGTCAGCCATGCTTTCATATGAGTTCCAGGTTCGAATTGCTCACGGGCAGCCAAGGCCCGAACAAAAGTCTCCTGGACGAGATCGTCCGCCTCTGTTGCATCTTTGGCAAGATGGAACGCCACCCGATACAGATGATCGAGATGGACCATAGCCTCGGCCGCAAAAGCGTCGCGCCTGGCGCTCGCTACTTTTCCCTCCTCGGACACTGGCGGATTTTAACGAATTGCGGCGCGTCTGTCTAAGCAGGATAACGCTGTGGAGCGCTCGTGAGTTCCCGCTCAGAGTGGGGTTCGGCCGGAACTTTTTACCACGCGCGTCGTTAGTACAGCATAACCGCCCTTCAGGTCGATTACCGGAAGCGAAGAGGGATGATTGCCCTATGAACCTGACAACGAAGATAGGATTTGTTGTCGTTATGCTCGCGATGGCATTGGCTGGTGCGCTCGCGCGCGCCGAAATCGGGAAACCTGCGCCGGAGATCAGCGGACAGAACTGGCTCAATTCCCGGGCCCTTACGATTGCGGAACTCAAGGATAAAGTAGTGCTGCTAGAATTTTGGACCTTCGGCTGTTTCAACTGCCGCAATGTCGAGCCTTACATCAAAACATGGCACCAGAAGTACTCCGATAAGGGACTGGTAGTCATTGCGGTGCATGCGCCGGAGTTCAGTCACGAGCGCGTGCTCGCCAGTGTCCAGCGCTACCTGCGCGAGCATGCCATCTCCTACCCGGTCGCGATCGACAACGACTTCACTACCTGGAATCGCTACAACAACCGCTATTGGCCGGCTGTGTATCTGATTGACAAGCGCGGCGTCATTCGCTACCTGCGGGTCGGCGAGGGCGGCTATCGGCAGACCGAGCAGCGGATCATCGAGTTGCTCGGTGAAGCATCCGGCAGGTGAGAGAACTGGCAGTGGCACCGACTTGTCGGGAACTTTTGGTTCCCAACAACGTTCATAGCGATAACGGTTGCTTCAGCTCACGCTAAATCTACAACGGAAAAGGAGAATTGCCATGAAAAACAAAACCTATCTGTGGACTGCGTTGCTTGTCGGAAGCGCGCTTGGCATGCCGCAGGCCATTCCCGCCGCCGAGAAGGACATGATGAAAGATGACAAGGCGATGATGGAAAAAGGCATGAAGGACGCCAAGGCCATGACGAAAGATCAGAAAGGGATGATGAAGGACGGCAAGGACGCAATGACGAAAGATAAAGTAAAAGCCGAGAAGTCTGGCAAGACGGCGATCGCTGATGACAAGATGAAAATGGATGACAAAATGAAAATGGAACCGAAAAAATAATCCTTCCCGGAAGACGGGCGGGCGCTGTTGCGCGCTGCAGGAGCGTGCCCAGGCCTGCGGCCCACAAATTGCCCGGATCACCTTGAAGATGGATCGCTTTCCGGGCAGATTTCAACTGAATCCCGGGAGGTTCCATGGACGAAGATTTGATCGACATCGCAGTAAAGCGCACTGACCCAAGCGCTCCAGATCTGGAATCGGCGGTGCTGCAGCGTTACGGCAACGCTGCCACGGAAGTGGAAGCTTGTCTCTGCTTGCCGGTAAGCTATGACCGGGCGCTCCTTAAAGTCATCCCCGAGGAGATCATCGAAAAAGATTACGGCTGCGGTGATCCGTCGCGTTATGTGCGTGCCGGCGAGACGGTATTGGATCTCGGATCCGGCAGCGGCAAAGCCTGCTATATCATTGCCCAAATTGTCGGTGCCCAAGGCAAAGTGATCGGCATAGATTTCAATCGGCCGATGCTCGGTCTGGCGCGCAAATATCAAAAATTCATCGGCGATAAGCTCGGTTATCACAACGTCGAGTTCCGGCGCGGTAAGATTCAGGACCTTCAGACCGATCTGGAATTGCTCGATCGATACCTCGAAAGCAACCCGGTCCGCTCCGTCGACGATCTGGCGCGTCTGGAGCGTTTCGAGAACACGATTCGAACAGAGCAGCCGTTAGTCCCCGACGAATCAGTCGACGTGATCGTCTCCAACTGCGTGCTCAATCTCGTCCGGCCAGAAGACAAGAAAAAATTGTTCGCCGAAATGTGCCGTGTGCTCAAGCGCGGCGGGCGTGCGGTGATCTCGGACATCGTCAGTGATGAGCCGGTGCCCGATCATCTGGCGCAAGACGCCAATCTGTGGAGTGCTTGCGTGTCGGGTGCGTTCCAAGAAGAGGATTTTCTCAGTGCCTTTGAATCCGCCAAGTTTCACGGCATGCAGATCGAAGATTTCGCC
>Ga0209971_1000487_pt1 | contig 10519 bp, 6 predicted proteins | sample InoplaM3SAM_FD_187588 | JGI IMG/M metagenome (GOLD analysis project Ga0209971, IMG submission 187588) | Arabidopsis thaliana rhizosphere microbial communities from the Joint Genome Institute, USA, that affect carbon cycling - Inoculated... | ecosystem: Host-associated > Plants > Roots >... | reverse complement strand
GTGAGCGCCACGCTCGTCGCCTGTGGCTCGGGGTCGGACGCCGGTCCCGCGCAGGCGGCGGCAAAGTCCGCACCCTCGGCGGAAGCGATCGCGAATGCGGTAGATCCCGTCATCCGGCGTGCGTTGGCCGAAGAAGGAATCCCCGGGGCTGCGTTTGTCTTCGTACACGAGGACCAGGTCGTCTATGCGCAAGGCTACGGGATGGCCGACCAGGAACGTCGCGTAGCGGTCGACGTCGAGCGCACGGTATGGCCGATCGCCTCGGTGACCAAGCTCTTCACCGGCGTCGCCGCACTGCAACTCGTCGACAGCGGCGATCTCGCCCTCGATCAGGACATCAATCGTTATCTGCGGCAGATCGCGGTGCCCTCGCAAGGGTATCCGCCGATCACATTGGCGCACCTGCTCTCGCACACGAGCGGCCTGGACGAGATCCCCGGCCGTCAATTCGACCCGGACAGCAGCGCGCCTCCGCCATTGGCCAAATTCCTCGATGGCCGACTGCTCCGCTATCGGGCGCCTGGCTTGTACACGGCGTATTCGAGCTATGGCGTGGCGCTGGCTGGCGTCGCGATCGAGGACGCCTCGGGTCTCACCTACGAAGAATTCGTGCGCCGACGCATCCTGGAACCGTGCGGGATGAACACCGCCCGGATAATGCGACGGCGCGGCGACGAGCGGGGTGTAGCGACGCCGTACGCGATCGAAGACGGTCACGCCACTTCGATCCCGTACGAGTGGTACGTGACGACACCGACCTCGTCGCTGGTCGCGACCGCGACCGACATGGCTCGCTTCGCAATGCTGCATCTGGCCGACGGGCGCTGCAACGGCCGGAAGATCCTGAGCGAGTCCCTGTCGCGGTCGATGAGGACTCAGCAGGCTACCATTCATCCGGCCGTGCCGGGCTGGGGCTATGCCTTCCAGCTCGATGTCGACAACGGCCGGCAGCTCGCCGAGCATGGCGGCGACATCGGTGGGTTCAGCTCGCTGTTCGTGGTGATTCCCGAAGAGCGATCGGCCTTCTTCATCGTGAATCACGGGGAGGGGCACGACTTGCGCTTTCGCGTCAAGCGCGCTCTGCTCGATGCCCTCTACCCGGGACCCCCAGCCCATCTCGTTCCAAAGACCAATCCTGCACTGACGCCGAGCCTGCGTGAGTACGGAGGCCTATACCGGTCCAGTCTCGCGTGCCACAGCTGCCGTGAGGTTGATCCGGAGCAGGATTTCGAGGTCGCCGTCGGTGCCGACGGCGTGCTCGAGCTTTGGGGACAGGAATGGGTACCGCTCGAGCGAAACTTGTTCGTGCGGACGGATGGCGAGCGGCTGCTGGGCTTCGCGCGTGACAAACGCGGCCAGGTCGCCGTCGTCAGCGGCGGGTCGTGGCGCGTCGCCGATCGGCTGCCTGCTACGCCGCGCTAGTTAAAACCCTGTGCGTCGCGGAGCGCGCACAGCGGCGGTGCGGCTGTGTCTCAGGCGAAGGGGCGGACAGGATCCTGCCCATCCCAGCCGATGCTCGCTCGATAAAAACCGTTAAAGACCGGCTCGAAAGCTCCACCCAACTCGATGAGCTCCACAAAACCGGGTAGCTGTGCTGTCGTGTCCATATAGGCGACACGGCCGCCGCTTGGAACCTTAGCGAAGAACGCCAGATCGTGTCCCTCGGCGCGGTAGCGCTCGAGATCCCGATCGAAATTCGCGCTCGCAACGCCCCAGTGATGAAAGCCCGGGCCTCGGGCTTCGAGCACTTCACGATACACGGACGGAGCGTCGTCGTTCGGCTGGATGAGCTCGACGTTCATGTGCCCCGCAAAGCTCATGGCCAGCGAGACTTCGGCGTGCGACGGCTTCCCCCGATACTGTGGATCGATACCGGAAAAGCTGGGAAGCAGGAACCAGGGACCAACCTTCAGCTTGTTGATCCACAGGTCCATGGCCCGATGTATATCTGCGACCACATAGGCCATCTGGATGATGCCGTCATCCGGCTGGCCAAACGACACGAGGCTCATAGGTATATGTCTCCCCGGTACTTGGATCCGGGGAGTCTAGCGCGCGGGTGATCCGCGATAACGGCAGTGACCACGCGGTCGTCCCTGACCGCGTGGCCAGCCGACAAAACTTAGACCTTCGGGGCGGTCCCGCGCCGAATGAGATTGACCACGAACAACAGGATGACCGCGCCGCCCAGCGATACGAGCAATCCCATCAAGCTGAAATCGCCCTGGTTGACGGTGCCGGCTCCGACCAGCGGTGAAAGCAACCATCCTCCGAGTAACGCTCCAACGATACCCACGATCACATTGAGCAGCAGCCCCTGTTGGGCATCGGTCTTCATGATCAGGCTGGCGACCCAGCCAATCAATCCACCTACCACCAGCCATATGATCAGGTTCATCGTGCCTCCCGTTGTCGTGTGACAGATCTGCGAATATTGGCTGTGCGAATGGTGGCGATTCCCCATCGACCTCTTCTGTCGGAGTGTCGCTGTGCCAGTTGTAGGAATTTCACCCGAAGTAGCGAACCGCGCAGAGCTCGGGCCTGGAGCATCGGCATAGAATCCAATAGTTCAGCGCTGGGTTCGATCTGAGATGGTCGCTCCGCATCGTCTTCCCTGCGAAACGCCCGAGGCGTACAAGCCTTCCGATCTGGCCGCCCACACGACGCGCTGGGTGCTGCCTGCCACGATTCTCGGGTCGAGCATGACGTTCATCGACGGTTCAGTCGTCAATGTCGCTTTGCCGGTAATGCAGCGCAGCCTGACGACAAGCTTTGGCACGCTGCAGTGGGTCGTCAACGGTTACATGTTGACGCTTGCCAGCTTGATCCTGTTCGGCGGTTCGGCCGGCGACCGCTTTGGGCGCCGTCGCATCTTCGTGATCGGGCTCGGCACCTTCGCCCTGGCATCGCTGGTGTGCGGACTGGCGCCATCCGCACCGTGGCTGGTCGCCGCCCGCCTCGTTCAGGGCGTGGGCGCCGCCCTGCTGACTCCCACCAGCCTGGCAATCGTCGGCTCGGCCTTTAGCGGCGAGGCGCGCGGCGCCGCTCTTGGCACGTGGGCCGCGGCGGGCGCGCTCACGACAGCGCTCGGGCCTCCGCTCGGCGGTTGGCTGGTAGACACGATTGGCTGGCGCGCGATCTTCTTCATCAATCTGCCGATCGCCGCGGCAGCCCTGCTGTTCGCGCTCAAGCTTCCAGCGGATCGAGGCATCGACCGATCGGAACCGCTCGATCGCGGCGGCGCCGTACTCGCAGCTCTGTCTCTTGGATTGCTGAGCTACGGCTTGATCGCGCTCGGGGAGGGCGCGCGGCTCGGAGGCGCCGTAGCCTTGATTTGTGCCGTCCCGGCGATCTGGATCTTCATTCGACACGAAGCACGCACGCGATCGCCGATGATGCCGCCGTCGCTGTTCCGCGACCGCAACTTCAGCGGGGCGAACGCCCTTACGGTCCTGCTTTACGCCGCGCTGAGCGGTGCGTTGTTTCTGCTGCCGTTCATGCTGATCGAGGTTCACGGTTACACCGCAACCGCGGCTGGTGCCGCGTTTCTGCCATTTTCGGCGATTGTCGGTTTGGGGTCCCGCTGGTCGGGCGGTCTGGTCAATCGGTTTGGCGCTCGCCTTCCACTCGTCGTCGGTCCGACAGTCACCGCGGCGGGCTTCGCGATCCTGGCTTCATCCGGCGACAATCCGATCTACTGGAGCGGCGTTCTTCCCGGACTCATGGTTGTCAGTATCGGGATGACCATCACGATCGCGCCCCTGACGACGACCGTGTTCGACTCCGCGCCGGACGAGAAGAGCGGCACGGCATCCGGCATCAACAATGCGGCCGCGCGCGCAGGCAGCCTCGTCGCCGTCGCTGCGCTCGGTCTCGCGTTCGGCGCGGTGGCATCGCCGCAGGCCGGTGGCTCCGCGTTGGCGAGCGCGTACCGCGCTGCGATGATCGCCGCAGCGGTGCTCGCGGGCTTAAGCGCGCTCACGGGGGCGCTCACCATCCGCCCGCGGACGACGCCGAACGTGCCTGCTTTGCAGGTGTCCAAGTGATGGTCAGGGCGGAATACCGCCGTCAGAATGCGGGGATCCTTATGTACGTAAGACCTGTATTTGTCACCCTGTTATGCGGAATGCTCCTGGCGTCCGGCTGCCAGACCGTGCAGACCACCGCCCCCGGTGCGGTCGGCGTCGAGCGCAAACAACAAATGCTCGTCTCCGAGAACGACATCGAGAAGGGTGCCGCACAGGCCTACGCCCAGGAACTCCAGAAAGCGCGCCAGACCGGCAAGCTTAATGCGAACCCCGCGCTCACAGCCCGCGTGCGTGCCATTGCGCAGAGGCTGATTCCCGCGACCAGCGCATTCCGCCCCGACGCACCCGGCTGGAAATGGGAGATCAACACGCTGACGACCGACGACATGAACGCTTACGCCATGCCGGGCGGCAAGATCATGGTGTACAGCGGTCTCGTCGACCGGTTGAAGCTCACGGACGCCGAGCTCGCTGCCGTCATCGGACACGAGATCTCACACGCGCTTCGAGAACACACGCGCGAGCGGGTCTCGCGCGCGTATGCGCAGCAGCTGGCGCTGACCGGCATTGCCGTTGCCACCGGAGCGGGACAGGGAACGCTTGACCTCGCAAACACCGTAGCCTCGGTTACGTTTCAGCTGCCGCACAGCCGCGAGCAGGAGTCCGAGGCGGACGTAATGGGGCTCGAGCTCATGGCCCGTGCCGGCTACGACCCGCGAGCCGCCGTGAACGTATGGCAGAAGATGATGGCCGCGGAAAAGAGCAGCTCGTCGGAGTTCCTGAGTACGCATCCCTCACCCGGGAACCGGATTGCCGAGCTGCAAGCTCGCGTGCCAAAGGTGTTGCCGCTGTACCAGGCGGCCAGCGCAAAGCGCTGACTTCTTCTACTTCTACGCCGGGGCGTCCCCGCGAGGCTGGTGATGGAGCTGCGCTTGATCTTATTTCGAGTACAGGCTATTACGTGACGCAAAGGGGGCAGCCGGACCATCGGTTGGGTAACAGCGTTGCGCCGCGGGACGCGTCCATGGTTGAAGGGGGGCGCGACCGGCCGCCCGGCGCCGGCGGCATGCCTCGTGATCATCGCGCTTTCGCACGCGCCGGCGTTCGCACAGGATGAGCTCGAGGAAATCCTCGTCACGGGTACGCGGGTTGCGCAGCGGGATTTCGAGTCCGCGAGTCCGATCGTCTCGGTGAGCCAGGAATTCTTCGCGCGCACCGGCTCGAGCACGGTCGAGACCGCGCTCAACACGCTGCCGCAGTTCGTGCCGGCGTACACGAGTACCTCGATCCTGGCCTCGAACGGTGGTCAGGCGAACGTGCAGTTGCGAGGTCTCGGCCCTGGTTCGACGCTCATCCTGATCGATTCCAAGCGGCTGATCCCGGCGAACGGCAGCGGCGTCGTGGATCTCAACATCATTCCTCCATCGCTGATCGAGAGCGTCGAGATCATCACCGGGGGCGCCTCGGCGGTGTACGGGTCGGACGCGATGGCCGGTGTAGTCAACTTCCGGCTGAAGAACGACTTCGATGGCGTCGAGATCGACGCGCAGTGGGGGCAGACCGAACGTGGCGACGGTGCAGACTACGGCGGTGGAGTCACCGCCGGGCTCGATTTCGCGGCTGGGCGCGGGTCAGTGCTCGGATACGTCGGGTACGCAGAACGCGGGTCGGTGCTCTCGACGAAGCGCGATTTTGCCCGCTATGGGCTGCGGTACTTCGGCCCGGACGCCGGAGGCGTCGGGCCCGGCGGTGCTTTCCTACCGGACCTTGGACCTCGGCTCGAGGAAGGGCGGGTCGTCGACGTACATCCGAGCGATACCGCGTTCGAGAGCCTGTTTGGCTCCTATGGCTATCCGGGGCGCTTCGATCCGAACCAGACCAGTTTTAGCGTCAATGCCGATGGCACGGTATTCGCCCAGGGAACGGGAGATCCGGGCTCGGTGCTCAACTTCCGTGGCGAGCGCGACCCGTTCACCTTCAACGATCGCTATTACGCCACCAACGACACGGCCTACGCCTTGGAACTGCCGCTCGAGCGCCGGTCGGCATTCACGCGCGCAAGCTTTGCGTTCAACGACTCCGCGGAGCTGTATGCACAAGGCTTGTACGCGGACTACAGCGTGGATCTGAGAAACGATCCGACCTCGATGTACGACAGTGTGCACATGCCGCCGACGAATCCGTACATTCCGCCAGACCTCCAGTTGCTTCTCAACTCGCGCCTCGACCCTGACGCGTATGTGGCGCTCGACAAGCACATGAGCGAGCTCGGGCCGCGCGTATCATCCTTCAAATACGACGTGTACCAAGCGACGCTCGGACTGCGCGGCAAAGTGTTCGCCGGCTGGTCATACGACCTCTACGTGCAGGCCGGTGCGAACGACCAGACGGAAACGCGATCCGGCAGCGCTTTGATCTCCAGGATCGAGAAATTGACGTTTGCGCCCGACGGCGGAAAGGCCATCTGCGGCGGCTTCAATCCGTTCGGAGTGGGGTCTATTTCAGCCGAGTGCGCCGCGTACATCGCCGCCGGCGCGAGCAACCGCGCCAGTGTCGATCAGAGGATCATCGAGGCCTCGCTCAACGGACCGCTCCTGCAATTGCCGGCCGGCGAGCTGCGCGCGGCGTTCGGAGTCTTCTACAAGAAGGACGAGTACCGCTACAGCGCCGATCCGGTGGCGACCGCGACCGTATCCCCGTTGGACGACCGTCTCGATTTCCTCGAGTTCAATGGAGCACCCGACATCGACGCCAACGACGAGAATACCGACCTGTATGTCGAGGCGGCGATCCCGTTGCTCGCAGATCGCCCCGGCATCCGGTCGCTCGAGACGGTCGTCGGTTATCGATACTCGAAGTACGCTTCGGCCGGCGGGGTGGATGCATACAAGGCCGACCTTCTCTACCGACCGGTCGACGCAGTCCAGTTGCGCAGCTCGTACCAGCACGCGGTGCGTGCGCCGAGCATTTTCGAGCTGTATGAGCCGCAGTTACCGATGAAGGAGCTTTACTCTGGCGGCGATCCTTGCGAGGTGGACAGCAAGCAGCGCAAGGGACCTGACCGGCTATCGGTAGAGGCGGTAGAGGCGTTGTGCCTGGCTCAGGGCTTCCCGGACGAATTCCTTGCCTCTTACGACGATCCCGATGACCATGCCAGGGGGTTCGCAGGCGGTAACCCGGATCTCGACCCCGAGACCGCAGACACACTGACTGTCGGCGTCGTGCTCACTTCGCAATTCGCCAACCGGTGGCTCGACCGCCTGCAGGTCTCGCTCGACTGGTACAGCATCGAGGTTGACGACGCGATTGCCTTCGTACCTGCGGACCTCTTCATCGCACGCTGTTTCGACCCTACGTTCAACCCCGGGTTCGATGCGGCGAACGAATGGTGCAGGATGTTCTCGCGGGACCCGGCAAGCGGTGACATCGTCGATGCCTACGCGATCCTGCGCAACAGCGCGGGTTTGCGAACATCGGGGGTGGACCTGCAGCTCGACTGGCAGCTCGACATCGGGCCGGGACAGCTGGGCCTCAACTGGCTCGTCTCACACATGGATTCGTTCGAGCGGCTCGAGGCGCCGGGGATCCCCACCACGGAGTTGGTTGGCACCGTGGGGAGCAATTTCATCGGGACGGCATTCCCGGAATGGAAAGGGAACCTGGATCTGACCTATGCGTGGCAGGCGCTTACGTTGGACGCAGGCTGGCGCTATGTCGGGGGCATGAACGATGCGTGCGTACGCGAGTTCCGTGTGCCGCACTACGACTCTTTCGACCTTGGTGCATCCTTTGATTTCGACGAAAGCCGGCTGGCCGGGCTGCAGCTGCGTGTCGGCCTGGAGAACGTGACCGACGAGGATCCGCCGATCATCCCGTGCTGGAACTCGGCGAACACCGAGGCGTCGCAATACGACGTGCTCGGCCGGCGCTACTTCGTGAGTCTCCGCTACTCCTTCTAATGCCCGCTTGCCGCCGCGGATTCCCACCGGGTTGGGGCGCCCCATGCCGCGGCTGCCATCGAACTGATTACCAACGAACGCGACGCCGAACGATGGCCAAATAAAGCAGGAGCATCGTCGGTAACCATCCAGTCTGGCCGCCGCCTCCGCTGGTTCCTGGATTCACGGAGGGTGGCTCCACCGGTGGAGGCTCCTGCTGTGCAGGACTGTCGTCGTCGTCGATCCGGATCAGGGCAGTCGATCGAGCACCGATCGCGCCCGCCGTCGCGTTGGTCAGTTTCACGGTGAATTCCTCGGAGCCTTCCTCTTCGGCATCGTTCTCGATTGGTAGCTGAACCTCCTTGATGCCCCACTCGCCGTCCGCCCATGAGACCGTTACGCCATCCGGTGCGAAGTCTTCGCCCGCCACTGCCGAACCCGACTCGGGGGTCACGGTCACCGAGACCGCGCCGTCCCTGTAGTAATTGCGCGCAACCTGAACCTGGACAAACTCATTTCGCTCCCAAGCCCCAATCCCCCATTCTTCGATCGTTTCGATCGTGAACAAACCGGCGGGAGCACCATCTGCCCCGATCTGAACTATGGCACTGCCGGTCCCGAGTCTGGCACCACCGGCAGGATCTTCGAGTTGAATCAGAAGCGTCTCCTGTTCTTCGCCGAGATCTGCGTCAGCCGCGATCGGAACCAGGATCTCTCGATCGCTGAAGTCCCCGTCGTCCCATCTCAGTTCTCCGCTCACGGGCGTGTAGTCGCCCTCGATCGCGCGTGCGCCCGACTCCGTCGCTTCCGACGTGCGATAGGAAACGCTCACCGCGCCAACTCGACCGCCGGTGCGACGGACTGCGACCACCGCCGGCAAGCCCTCAGCGGCTGGCGCCATACGCGGGCGCTTGAAGCCGAGTACGGTCGAACCGTCTCCCCCGCCATCTCCCAATAGACGCGCCACAAACGGTCGACCGGGAAGCGCGAAGGGGCCTTCTCGGACCGCTGCACCGGCGATGAGAATTGCATTGCCCGTAAGGACGGCAATGTCGCGCACCGAAGCATAGCCGCCGACGTCCACCCAAGTGCTGCCACCATTACCGAACGATTGATCCAAGGTGCCATCGTTCTGCAGTCGTGCGACGACCGCACCTGCAACACCATCTCGTCCGCGACCGACGACCACGATGCGACCCTTCCCGTCAACCACGGCTTTCTGGAGGGAACCGGCCGTCTCTGCGATGTCGGCAGAGCTGAAGGTCGGATCGACGGCGCCATCTGCCAGCAAGCGGATAGCGAACGCCCGACCATTTTCCGTCCCAACGGCCAGCAACCGGCCGTCCGCTAGTTCGATGACGTTGCTGCAGGACGCGGACACCTCAGCGGGTGTTTCGAGATCTGCATACCCGCCCGAGCCGAAGTCGGCATCCGGAACACCGCCCTGTGTCAGCGCAAGCACGCGACATCGTGAACCGGTTTCGAGTTGATCCCGGGTCAGCACCCGATAGCCGCCTGCAGGGGTGCGTGCAATTGAGTTCTGAGCAGGGCCGACAGCCAGACCCACGAAGGTGCCATCGACTGCAAAACCCCGATCAAAGGCACCATCCGGCAGCACACGACTGACTAGAAGATCGTCACCCAGCCTGCCCGCGAAAGTAATACCGCCGCCTGGCTCCACTGTAAGAGCGGGAGACATCAACGAAAGCGGTCTTGGACGGAAGCTGGTGCCGCCGCTGAACGCGAGCTCGACCCAGCCGCCTGAGCCAAAGCCGGTGTCGAGCGTGCCGTCCGGTTGCAGCCCGAAGGCTGAGTCCTGCCATCTGTAAAGCCTGGATTCCCGAGCAATTCCAACGATCGTCTGATCTGGCTGCAGAATTGTTGTCAGGACTTCCCTTCCACCCAGTGTTTCCACTGGATCGAGAGTTCCGGCAGTAGTTAGACGTCTGAGGAATCCCGCCGTGTAGATTTCCTGCGGGGCCCAGAAACTTCCCCTGGTGTAACCACCCGAAACGATGTAGGTCCCATCTCCCGGCGCCAGGATCGAATTGGCGGAACCAGAGAGCTCTTCCGATGTGAAAAAGCCGCCGTCCGCAAAGCTGGGATCGACATCTCCCGGACCGCCCCATGCGACGTGACTGACCAGGCCTGCCAACGCCGTCACCAGCGCCATGCGGTGAAAAGCCCACGGTCTTCTCGCGAACTTGGTTTTCATTAGTTAGCCTCTCGCCTTCGCTACATCGTCTGATGGTTGCGACGTTGCCCACCCGCCCCCTCGTCCTGACAAAATCTTGATATCGCGTTGATATCGGTCACCGACCTAACCGTTGGCGTTTTTCGGCGCGGTGTAACGACAGAATCTGAAGAAACCGCGAAATTTTTCGCTAAGCAGTGCCTGGGGACCAGTCGGTCGCGATGCGCCTAAGCGTTGGCTGCAGATACGCTTTGAACTTTGCATTTGTTGTCTCCGGAAAACGTTCGCCGCGGCGGCATAGCCATCGGGCTATCGGCGTCGAAGCTGCGTCTTGAAGACGTAGTCGGCCACACGCTTAC
>Ga0209971_1000486_pt1 | contig 10520 bp, 9 predicted proteins | sample InoplaM3SAM_FD_187588 | JGI IMG/M metagenome (GOLD analysis project Ga0209971, IMG submission 187588) | Arabidopsis thaliana rhizosphere microbial communities from the Joint Genome Institute, USA, that affect carbon cycling - Inoculated... | ecosystem: Host-associated > Plants > Roots >... | reverse complement strand
CGAGAGCGACCCGCGCCGCCCCAACGCTCCCGATCTCGCGATGATGCGCCCGCGTCGGGTGCTGCGCTCCCGCGGCAACGCCACCCAGATGCACTGGGCGCGCAAGGGCGTCGTCACCCCCGAGATGGAGTTCGTCGCGGTCCGGGAGAACGTCGCCCCCGACTTCGTCCGCAGCGAAATCGCCCGCGGCCGCGCCATCCTGCCGGCGAACGTCAACCACCCGGAGTCCGAGCCGATGGTGATCGGGCGCAACTTCCTGGTGAAGATCAACGCGAACATCGGCAACTCCGCGGTCACCTCCTCGATCGAGGAGGAGGTCGAGAAGATGACGTGGGCGATCCGCTGGGGCGCCGACACCGTCATGGACCTCTCGACCGGGCGCAACATCCACGAAACCCGCGAGTGGATCCTGCGCAACTCTCCGGTGCCGATCGGGACCGTCCCCATTTACCAGGCGTTCGAGAAGGTCGGCGGAAAGGCCGAGGATCTCACCTGGGAGGTCTACCGCGACACGCTGATCGAGCAGGCGGAGCAGGGCGTGGACTACTTCACGATCCACGCGGGCGTGCTGCTTCGATACATCCCGCTGACCGCGAAGCGCGTGACGGGGATCGTCTCGCGCGGCGGCTCGATCATGGCGAAGTGGTGTCTCGCGCACCACCGGGAGAGCTTCCTCTACACGAGGTTCGACGAGATCTGCGAGATCCTGAAGGCGTACGACGTGTCGTTCTCGCTGGGCGACGGCCTGCGTCCCGGATCGACCGCCGACGCGAACGACGAGGCGCAGTTCGCGGAGCTCGACACCCTCGGGGAGCTGACCACGAAGGCGTGGGAGCACGACTGCCAGGTCATGATCGAAGGGCCCGGACACATCCCCATGCACCTCGTGAAGGAGAACGTCGATAGGGAGATCGAGATCTGCCACGAGGCTCCGTTCTACACGCTGGGGCCCCTCGTGACGGATATCGCGCCGGGTTACGACCACATCACGTCCGCAATCGGCGCGGCAATGATCGGCTGGTTCGGCACGGCGATGCTCTGCTACGTGACGCCGAAGGAGCACCTGGGGCTGCCGAACAAGAAGGACGTGAAGGACGGCGTGATCGCGTACAAGATCGCGGCCCACGCCGCGGACCTCGCGAAGGGACATCCCGGCGCCCGGCTGTGGGACGACACGCTGTCGAAGGCGCGGTTCGAGTTCCGGTGGGAGGACCAGTTCCGCCTCGCGCTCGACCCCGAGACCGCGCAGGAGTTCCACGACGAGACCCTGCCGGCGGAGGGCGCGAAGCTCGCGCACTTCTGCTCGATGTGCGGCCCGCACTTCTGCTCGATGAAGATTACCGAAGAGGTGCGCGCGTACGCCGCGTCGCACGGTGTCGCGGAGGAGAAGGCGCTCGAGACCGGCATGGAAGAAAAGGCCGGGGAGTTCGTCGCGGGCGGGGGAGAGATCTACCGGAAGAGCTGAGAGTCCCGGCGAAAAGCGCCTTCCCAACGGAGGTTCTCCCGCGCACGTAAACCGGGTACTTCATGAGAGGTGCCCTCGCCCTCGCGTTCCTCCTGTCCGGCCCCATCGTTCTCGCTCAGACCCGGACGTCACCCACGGCCTCGGCCGCCTTTTCCGGGTCGCTCGTCCTGCCGGCCGACGAGCACACGGAGACGTCCTTCGGGGGATCCGTCGAGCTCGAGCTCCTGATCTCGAAGTCTTTTTCGGCGGGAGCGATCGCCGGACACTGGGGCGGAAAGTCAGACTTCGACAAGGATTCGACGGAGACGTATTTCCTCGGAGTCGTCACACACCGATGGGGCGCCGGGAAATGGCGGCCGTTCGTCCAGGTCGGCGGCGGGTTCTACATCCTCAAGTTCCAGTTCCAGTCCCGCAGCCGGGTCTCTCCGAGTGAGACCGAGACGGTCGGCGGAGGATTTGCGGGTCCCGGAGTCGACTACGTTCTCTCTTCCAACTCGGCATTGGAGCTGAGAGCCCGATACCACCTCGTGAGCGACGCGACCGGCATGGTTCACCCCGACTTTCTCGAGACCCAGATCGGCGTGAGATTCTTTTTCTAGCTTCCCGCGACGGCGCTCTCCACCGTCCTGTTACGAGGTCGAAGAGCCGCGCCAACTTTTCCCGGCGAGCTCATCTACCCAGCGGTCGATTCCGTTTCCCGGAGCGGTAGGCTCGGGCTTTGGAGTTTTTCTCAGGAGGTTTCAACATGACGGAAATGAAGAAGCACGAACCGGGGATGTTCTGCTGGGTGGAGCTCGCGGCCAAGGACGGCCCGGCGGCGAAGAAGTTCTACACGTCGCTGTTCGACTGGGGCGTCAACGACATTCCCAGCGAGGCGGGTCCCTATTCGATGCTCGAAAAGAAAGGCAAGGAGGCTGGCGCCCTCTACCAGCTCGGCCCGCAGCAGAAAGGGGTTCCGCCGCACTGGAACTCGTACATCGCCGTCGAAAGCGCGGACGCCACGGCCGCCAAGGCGAAAAAGCTGGGCGGGACCGTCATCATGGAACCGTTCGACGTCATGGAGCACGGCCGCATGGCGATCATTCAGGACCCGGCCCTCGCCACGTTCTCGATCTGGCAGCCGAAGGAGCACATCGGCGCGCAGGTCGTCAACGAGCCCGGCTCCTTCTGCTGGAACGAGCTCTACACGACGGATCCGAAGAGGGTCGGTGACTTCTACTCGGATCTCTTCGGCTGGACGAGGGAGCCGATGCCGCTGCCGACCGGAGCGGAATACACGATTTTCAAGAAGGGAGACTCGCAGGCCGCCGGGATGATGAAGATTCCGAAGGAAATGGGGCCGGTGCCGCCTCACTGGCTCGTCTATTTCGCGGTGGACGACTCCGACAAGACCGCTGCGAAGGCGAAGGGCATGGGTGGCAAGGTCATGGTCCCGCCGACCGACATCCCCAACATCGGCCGCTTCGCAATCCTGAACGATCCCCAGGGCGCGGATTTCGCGGTGATCCGACTGGAGATGCCGGCACGGGCCTGAACGCAGTTTCGGGGCGCCGTGCCGCGGCGCCCCGCTTTCAAATCTTCACGAAGATCCGGCGGCGATAGAGCAGCCCGAACACCGCGAGCCACACCGCGAGATAAGCCAGCGCGAAGAGGAGTGACCCGAGCCTCGGGTCCGCGAACCGGTCGAACACGGTCCGGTAGATCGTTGCGTACAGCGACCGCGGCTTTCCCTCCGGGCCCGCCACCTTGACCCCCAGCAGGAGGATCGTTCCCAGCGTCGACGCGACGAACGCGGCGATGGCGTTGCGCCCCAGCCACTCGAACGGCCGCGCCCACGCTTTCCACCCCTTGACGTCCACGATCCAGAGGCACAGCGCGAGGAAGATCGCGGCGAGTCCGCTCATGAATAGCGAGTAGGACGACGTCCACAGGTTCTTGTTGATCGGAAAGACGCGGCCCCAGAGCGCTCCCGCGGCGAGCGCGATCGCCCCTCCGGCGACGAGTCCCGCGATCTTCCGCGTCACGAGCGGCGAGACGAGCCACTCCCCGGCAAGCGCGCCCAGCAGCGTCGTCGCCACGGCGGGGATCGTCGAGAGCGGCCCTTCCGGGTCCCAGCCCGGCTTCCACGTGTGCGAGCCGAGGACGAGGCGGTCCACGTGCGAGGCGAAGTTGGTCTCCTTCTCGTACCCGCTCGGCGCCATCAGGGCCCAGTACCCCAGTAGCAGCGCGAACGCCGCCACGAGCACGCCGCGCCGTCCGAGGAAGAGAAACAGGGCCGACGCCACGAGGTACACGACGCCGATCCGCTGGAGGACTCCGGGAATCCGCAGGTGCTCGCGATGGAACACGAAGAGCGACAGGACGTTCAACGCCAGGCCGATGAGAAAGATGATCGCGCCGCGCCGGAGTGAGTGGAGGAAGAGTTCTCTCCGGCTCGCGCCCCGGGACCGACGGCGGTCGAACGAAATGGCCATCGAGACGCCGACGATGAACAGGAAGAACGGAAAGATCGTGTCGGTGAAGGTCCACCCGTGCCACTCCGCGTGGAGGAGCGGCGGGTAGACGTGCGCCCACGTCCCCGGCGTGTTGACGACGATCATCCCGGCGATCGTCAGGCCGCGAAAGACGTCGAGCGCGAGGAGACGCGCCGGCGGGGTTTCGCTGTTCAGCGCGAGAACCGCCCGCTCAAACCGTCGGGCTCTTTCCCGGCAGTCAGCCGCCCGACCACTTCCATCTTCTCGAGATCGATGACGGATACGACGTCGGCGTTCGTGGACGCGACCCAGGCTCGTTTTCCGTCCGGCGCGATCAGGAGGCCGACCGGGACCGGGCTCTTGCCGAACCGATCCGAGAACACCCTGGCCTCGCTGCCGGGAACCGCTTCTCGATCGAGCGGGATTCTCTTCACTTCCTTGCGCGTGACGACGTCGAACACGGCGACGTCTCCGGACTGGGCGCAGGAGACGAGGGCGCGCTTCCCGTCGGGCGTGATCTTCACGCGGATCGGGAACTTCGCCGCGGGAAGGTTCGCCACGATCTCGAGCGTCTTCGCGTCCACGACGGAGACCGTATGCGCCTCACGGTTGGTGACCCAGACCTCGCGGCCGTCCGGCGTGACTTCGATGCCTTCGGCGCCCGCGCCGGTCGCCCGGTCTTTCGCGACCTTCGCGCCCGCGAGGTCCGCAGCCGAGACCGTCCCGGAACCGATGCTCGCGACATATGCAGCCTTGCCGTCTCGCGGCGCGACCACCATGTGAGAGACCTCGCGTCCCGTGGGAATCCGCGTGACGACCTTGCGCGCCGACGGATCCACCAGGAGGAGCTCTTTGGTCCCTTCGGCGGTCACGAGCAGCCGGCCGTCGGCGAGCGCTTCCAGGCCGTGCGGGCGGGTTCCGGCACCGAGCTCGATGGTTCCGACCGCGACTCCGCGGTCGACGTCGACCAGTGTCACCGTGTGTCCGGGCTCTCCCGCTTTTCCGTAGTCCGACACGGCCGCGGTCTTTCCGTCCGCCAGCACCTCGACCTCGTGCGGACCTCTTCCCACGATCACGGTGGCCCGTCGTGCTCCGGTCTTAGCGTCGAGGATCGTCACCGTGTCGTCGGACTTGTTCACGACGACCAGGAGATCCGGTGACGGCGCCGCGCCCGCGGCAACCGACGCGAGGAAGAACGCAGCGGCGATGTTCATGGTCACCCCTTCAGCACGACGAGCTCCCGGGGCCGCACCGAAAGGTTCGCGGGCTCTTTTTCCCGGACGCCGTAGTCGTCCTCGATCCGCACACCGAACTTCCCGGGCAGGTAGATGCCCGGCTCCACCGTCACGACGTTGCCGGCGACGAGCGGCTTCCGATTCCCCTTGACGAGGTACGGGTGCTCGTGGCCGTCCATCCCGAGCCCGTGGCCGAGACGGTGCGTGAAGTACGCGCCGTAGCCGACGTCCTCGATGACCTTCCGCGCGGCGCGGTCAACTTCTTCACCCGTCTTTCCGGCGGCGAGCGCCTCGATCCCGGCGGTCTGCGCGCGGTCCACGACCCCGTAGACCTTGCGGAGCTCGTCGGAAGGATCTCCGAACGCGACCGTCCGGGTCACGTCCGACGTGTACCCTCGGACCCGGCAGCCGCAGTCGATGAGCACGGCGTCCCCCTTCGCGAGCGCCCGGTCTCCCGGCCCGCCGTGGGGCAGCGCCGCCGACGAGCCGAATTGGACGAGCCCGTCGCCCCGCACCCCGAGGCGCGAGAACTCCTCCGAGAGGATCGTCGAGACGTCACGCTCCGACATGCCGGCCGCGAGCCGCTCGTGTGTCGCCGAAATCGCGGCGACCGTCCGGCGCGCCGCCTCCCGGATGAACGCGAGCTCCTCCTCCGACTTGACGGAGCGGAGCGTGTCGAAGAGGGAGGTGGCGTCCTGCGGCCGCGCATCGGCCGCGGCGGTGAGGAGAGACGCCGTCGAGAACGCGGTGGACCCTTCGAAACCGACCGCCTTCTTTGCCAGGAGGCGGCCGGCGAGAGCGATCGGGTCTTCGTCTTCTTTCCAGGTCTTCACGTCGTCGACCGTCGCGTCCCGGGTCACGTTCGACTCCTCGAACGACGGAGTCACGAGAACCGCCGGGCCGTCCGCGAAGAGGAGGAGCGCCGTCAGGCGCTCGCTCCGTCCCATGGAGAGGCCGCTCGCGTAGGCGAGGTTCGTCGAAGGCGTCACCACCAGGACGTCCCACCCCCGGGCCTTCGCGGCCGCGCGGAGCTTCGCCTGGCGCTCGCGGTACACGTCCGCCTTCAGGGGCGGCGGGAGAGGCGGCGCGTCCTTCCGGGCCGGGACGGCGGCGCTCTCCCGACTCGGAATCCCGGAAGCCGCGGCGGCGGCGCCCGCGGCAGCGATCCAGCGGCGTCGGGTGAGCTTCTCCATGGAAAACGTCGCCCGATAGGATATCGGAGGGGGGAAGACATCATGCGTATCACCGTGCTGGGCGCCGGCCTGATCGGCCGCGTGGTGGCCCGCGAGCTCGCCTCCGAGCAGGAAACGATGGTGTCGGTGTTCGACGCCGACGAAGCGGCGCTCGAGCGCGTCGGACGGAGCACGCACGCGAGCGTGTACGTCGCCGATCTTTCACGGACCGACGCCGTGACCGCGGCGGTGTCCGAGGCCGACGCGGTCGTCGGGGCGCTTCCCGGCGCGCTCGGTTTCTCGATGCTGCGAGCGGTCATCGAGGCGGGAAAGCCCATCGCGGACATCTCCTTCTCGGCGGAGGACCCTCTGCAGCTCGAGGCCCTCGCTTTCGAGCGCGGCGCGACGGCGGTGGTCGACTGCGGCGTGTCGCCCGGCTTGTCCAACTTCTTCGTCGGCCGCTCGGCGCGCGACTTCAACGAGCTCGACGAGGTCCGCATCTACGTGGGAGGCCTGCCCTTCACCCGCCGGTGGCCGTTCGAGTATGCGGCGGTGTTCTCGCCGGCGGACGTCGTCGAGGAGTACACGCGCCCGGCGCGGATCTTCGAACAGGGCCGGTTGCTCACACGCCCCGCACTCTCGGAAGTCGAACGGCTCGAGATCTCCGAAATCGGAACGGTCGAAGCGTTCCTGACTGACGGATTGCGGACTCTGCTGCGCACGGTCCCGGCGCGCACGATGAAGGAGAAGACCCTGCGCTATCCCGGCCACGCCGAGAAAATGGAAATGCTGCGGGAAGGCGGTTTCTTCGACGAAACGCCGCTCGACGTCGGGGGCGGCGTCTTCGTCGCGCCGCGGCGGATGGCCGAGCGGATTCTCTCTCGCGCGTGGGAGCTGCCGCCCGACATCGAGGAATTCACCTATCTGCGCGTCGTCGTCACGGGGCGCAAGCTCGGCAAGACGCTGCGCACGACATTCGAGCTGCTCGACAAGACCCACCGGGCATCCGGAACGACGTCGATGGCGCGCACGACCGCCTTTCCCTGCGCGGTGATCGCCCGGATGCTCGCCCGCGGCGAATACCGGGATCCGGGGGTCCGGCCGCTCGAGATGCTCGCGGCGAACCGCGACGCGGCGGCGCGATTCGAGCTCGGGCTGACGGCCCGCGGAATCCGCTGGACGAAGGAGACCCATGAAGTCGAAGCGTCCGCCTAGATCTCTCGGGCGAGAGGGGGTCAGGTCTCCACCTGCCACAGGGAGGGTCAGGTCTCCACTTGCCACATTAAGGAGGACACGATGCCCCGAACCCGACGAGCCATCCTGAAGTCCGCCGCGGCACTCTCGGCCCTGGCCGCGCTGCCGCTGCCCGCCCAGGCGCCGCCCGCGGCCTCGCCGACTCCGACGCCCGCGCCCGGGACGAAGCCCGGCACGCTGGCGAAGCTCGCGCGGGAGCGCTACGGCAAGTTCCTCACCGAGGAAGAACTGACTCTCCTCGATGACGACATGGAGGGCCTCGAGCGCCGGAGCGCTCGCCTCCGCGCGTTCAAGCTTTCGAACGCCGAGGAGCCGGCGGTCGATTTCGCCGCGGTGCGGCGATGAGCGAAGCGGCAACGGGTTCTCACTTCTTCACGCCGCTCCGCGAGCTCGCCGCGAAGGTGCGCTCCCGTGCAATCTCGCCGGTCGCGCTGGCCGAGGAAGCGCTCTCGAAACTCGACACGGACGGGCGGAAATTGAACGCCGTCGTCACGCTCGCGGGAGACGATGCGCTCGTCGCGGCGCGGGACGCGGAGGCGGAGATCCGGCGGGGCAGATACCGCGGCCCCCTGCACGGGATTCCCTACGGCGCGAAGGACCTGGTGGCCACGAAGAAGATGCCGACCACCTGGGGCGCCGAGCCGTATCGCACGCAGCAGTTCTCCTACGACGCCACGGTCGTCCGCAAGCTCGCCGACGCCGGCGCCGTGCTCGTCGCGAAGCTCTCGATGGTGGAGCTCGCGGGCGGCATGGGCTACAACAACGCCGACGCGTCCTTCACCGGCCCGGGATTGAACCCGTGGAACACGGGCTTCTGGAGCGGCGGCTCGTCGAGCGGTCCCGGCTCCGCCGTCGCGGCGGGGCTCGTGCCCTTCGCCATCGGCTCCGAGACGGTCGGCTCGATCATCACTCCCGCCGCGTTCAGCGGCGTGACGGGGCTTCGCCCGACGTACGGCCTCGTCAGCCGGCACGGAGCGATGGCGCTCTGCTGGACGCTCGACAAGCTCGGCCCGCTCGCCCGCGGAGCCGACGACTGCGCGCTCGTCGTCAACGCGATCGCCGGCCGGGATCCGGCCGATCCGACGACGGTGGACGCGCCGCGACCCGGCCGCGCACCGCGGTCCCGCCCTCGCATTGCGGTCCTCCGCGGCGCGACGGACTTCGTGCAGCCGGAGGTCGCGAAGAACTTCGAGGACTCTCTGACCGCTCTCCGCGGTTTCGCGGAGGTGACCCGTGACGTCGCGCTCGCGGACCTTCCCTACGGGCTCTGCGCGGGAACGATCGTCGACGCCGAAGGGGGAAGCGCGTTTCTCGACCTGATCGAGTCGGGCGGCACCCGGGAGCTCCGCGCGAAAGCCGACCGGTACGGGGGCTATTCGAGCGTCATGACGCCGGCCGTCGACTACCTCCACGCCATGCGCCTGCGAGAGAAGATGCGGGCGCCGATGGCCGCGCTCTTCGAGAGATACGACGCGCTCGCGGCGCCGTCGCGGGCGAGCGTCGCCTATCCCGTGGGAATCGACTTCGACAAAGCGTGGCCGGAGCTCGCAAAGGACCGTCCGGCGAATTTCGTCTCCGCGATCGGAGCGCTCATCCAGGTCGGAAACCTCGTGGGATGGCCGGCGATCTCGATGCCCAACGGGTTCGGGCAGGAGGGCCTGCCGACGGGACTCCACCTCCTCGCCGGCCCGTTCCGCGAGGCCGACCTGACCGCGATCGGGCGCGAATACCAGCGCCGCACGCAGTTTCACCTGCGGCGCCCGCCGGGCTACTGACCTCTTCCTAACGCTCCCGGTCGTCCTGCCGGCGGGGCTCGCGGCGTCGGTCCGCGGGCTTTCCGCCCACGACGACCCGCTTGTGCGCGCGCCTCGACTGCGCCCGGCGGTCGCCGCTCCCGCGGCGATCGTCGACGGGCGCGTGCCGGTGAGATGCCTTCTTCGTTTTCTTCTTCACGAACCTCGTTATTTCAAAACGCATCGGATGGGGCAACTCCAAAAAAAAAGGGCCGCAGGTGCGGCCCGGTTCTCAATCTGAGCGAGCGCGGTGCGCTCGCGGCCGTTACGCGGTGACGCGGCGGCGGGTGGCCATCCGGTACACCCAGAGAACGAGAATCGCTCCAAGAGTTGCTCCGATGAACCCCGCCGGTTCGCCCGTCTGATAGAGGCCGAGCGCCTGCCCGATGAATCCGCCCAGAAGTGCGCCCACGATTCCGAGGAGGATCGTGATGATGATCCCGCCCGGATCGCGGCCCGGCATGACGAGCTTCGCGACGATTCCAACAACGAGTCCGAAGAGAACCCAACCGAGGATACCCATGAGTACTCCTCCTTTCCGCACAGGACGAAGAGCAAGCGCCGCGCCATCTCGCAACAGGTTGCCGCAAAAGGGCTTGCTCGACACCGAGCTCAGCGGGGTCTGAGCGAGCCCCGAGCCGAATGCGGCTCGCAAGTTGCAGTGCCCCGCGCGGAGGTGAACTCATGGCAATGGTTTCCCTGGACAAGACGGTGGATCAGCTGAATTCCCTGCTGCGGGGCGAAATCTCGGCGGTCGAGACCTACGCGCAGGCGATCGAGAAAGTCGACGACGAGCACGCGAGCGACGCGACCACTCTGCGCGCGATCGCACAGGAGCACGGCGAACACGCCCAGGCGCTGCGGGACGAGATCGCGCGGATGGGCGGCGAGGCGGACGATTCCTCCGGGCCGTGGGGCGCGTGGGCGAAGGTCGTCCAGGCGGGCGCGAAGCTCTTCGGCGACGTGTCGGCGCTCAAGTCCCTCAAAGAAGGGGAGGAGCACGGGCTCAAGGACTACGAGGAGGCGCTCGACGACGTGGACGAGAACACGCGCGCGCTCCTCATGACGAGGATCATTCCGGCGCAGCGGCAGCACATCGCGACGCTGGACGGGATGATGCGCAAGAT
>Ga0209971_1000485_pt1 | contig 10524 bp, 10 predicted proteins | sample InoplaM3SAM_FD_187588 | JGI IMG/M metagenome (GOLD analysis project Ga0209971, IMG submission 187588) | Arabidopsis thaliana rhizosphere microbial communities from the Joint Genome Institute, USA, that affect carbon cycling - Inoculated... | ecosystem: Host-associated > Plants > Roots >... | reverse complement strand
CGGCTGCAGGGCGACGCGCTCCGGTGCGTGGCGATCGCGCCGGGCAAAGGCGCGCAGGTGCGCGATGATCGAGGCCATGCGCGCGGTCAGCTCGCTGATCAGCCGCAGGTTGTCGCGCGCCTCGCCGTTGCGTTGCTGGTCGAGCAGCACGCCGGCGTTGTCGGCATAGCTGCGGATCGCAGCCAGCGGCTGGTTGAGTTCGTGGCTGATGCTCGCCGACATGGTGCCGAGCGCGGAGAGCTTGCCGGCCTGCAGCAGCTCGTCCTGCGCGCGGACCAGTTCCTGCTGGGCCTGCTCGCGCTCGAGCACCTCTTCCTTCAGGCGGCTGTTCAGCGCTTCCAGATCCTGTGTGCGCTCCTGTACGCGGCGCTCGAGTTGCTGGCGCGCCTTGGCATCCAGCGCGATGCGCTCCAGATAGTGCCGGCGCCGCTGCATGAGCAGCCCGAGCAGCAGCAACAGCGCAGCGAGCGTCGCCGCGCCAATCGCCACGACCGTCTGCACCGGGCGCTCGACCAGGTTATTCGGCGCCAGGATACGTACCGTCCAGCCCGTCTCTTTCAACTCACGGCTCTGGATCAGCCAGGCGCCGATATCCAGCGTGAGGCCCTTTGGGTCGAGCGTCGGATAGGGTCGTTCGGAGGCGATCTGTTCGCGCTCGTCGCGGTCGAGCGCGCGGCTGGCACGGAATCGCCATTCGGGCTTGGAGGTCAGGATCACCACGCCGAAATTGTCGGTCACCATCAGCTGCTCGGGCGTGCTGCCCCATAGCGTCTCGGTATGGTCCAGGTCGACTTTGACCACCAGCACGCCCAGCACTTGCTCACCGTCGCGCACCGCGGCGCCGAAATAGTAGCCGCGCTTGCCGGACGTGGTACCGAGACCAAAGAAACGCCCCAGTTTGCCGTTCATCGCTTCGCTGAAATAGGGACGAAAGGCGAAGTTGCGGCCGACGAAGCTGTCTTCCTGACTCCAGTTGGAGGCAGCCAGCGTGTCGCCATCGGGCGCCATCAGATAGATGACGTCAGCGCCGGTTTCCTTGCGCAGTTGATCGAGCAGCCGATTGGCCTGGTCCTTCGCGGTGGGGCTGTCCGGCTCGCGCAGTGCGGTGCGCAGCGTCGGCAGGTCACCAAGGATGCGCGGCAGCACTTCGTAGCGGCGTAGCGAGCCCAGCAAATTCGCGACGTAGAGGTCGAGCGTCTGGCGGTTCTGCTCGATCAGCTCATTGGTGTAATAGCGTTCGGCCAGTTGCTGCAACGGCCATAGCAGGGGCGCCAGCAGCAACGCCAGCAGCGCGAGGTTGCGCCAGCGGGGGCGACGGGGAGCTTCGGGTCGGGTCATACGTTGGCGCCTGTGATTCGGGCGCCATTATGCACGTCTGGTTCTGCGCCGGGCTTGCGTAGGCGGTGCGACGGTGCAGCAGGTCGGCACGCAATTTTTGCGCAACTCAGGCGCTGTGCTTGATGCCTGCATGGTCGGCCCGCTGGCTGTTCCGGGCGTCGTCCAGGCATTGTTGCAGCGCACTCTGCCAGTCTGGCAGCTGGACGTGCCAGTCGCGTTGCAGGCGCGCGCAGCTGAGGCGCGAGTTGAGTGGCCGCTGGGCGCCGGTTGGATAGTCGGCCGACAGGATCGGCTCGATCCTTGCGCGCAGCAGGCCCTGGCGCTGCAGATCGTCGGCGATACTGCTGGCAAAACCGTACCAGGACGTCTCGCCGGTCGCGGTCAGGTGATAAAGCCCCCAGGGCCCGGCCGTACCGCTGCGCCATTTGCGTATCAGCTCGGCCGTAACCGAGGCGATGGTGCCGGCCCAGGTTGGCGCACCCACTTCATCGCCCACCACCGACAGCGAATCGCGTTCCTGCAGCAGGCGGCGCATGGTCAGCAGGAAGTTGTGCCCGTGCAGCGAATAGACCCAGCTCGTGCGCAGAATCAGATGGTTGTCGCCGGCGGCCTGTATCGCCTGCTCGCCGGCGAGCTTGCTCCTGCCATAAACGCTCAGGGGGGCAGGCTGGTCCAACTCGTCATAGGGGGCGGGCTTGCGCCCATCGAAGACGTAGTCGGTGGAATAGTGAATCAGCGGTACGCCGAGCGCGGCAGCCTCCTCGGCCAGCACGCCGGGGCCGATGGCGTTCACGGCAAAGGCCCGTTCGGGGTCTTTCTCGGCCGGGTCGACAGCCGTGTAGGCTGCGGCGTTGATGAGCATGTCGGGTCGCAGCAGGCGAACCTGCTGGCGGATCTGCGCCGGTTCGGCCAGATCCAGCAGCTTGTGACCCAAGGCGAGCACCTTGCCTTCACCGGCAAGCGCCAATTGCAGCTCACGGGACAACTGCCCGGTGCTGCCGGTGATGAGGATCTTCATGGAAAGAGTTCCGCCTCGCTGAGTACCTTGCCGTCGATGTCTTTCTGCGACAGCTGGGGCGGCTCGCTGAATGGCCAGTCGATACCGATCTGCGGATCGTTCCAGAGCAGCGAACGCTCGTGGGCGGGTGCGTAATAGTCGGTCGTTTTGTACAGAAACTCGGCGCTTTCACTCAGCACCACGAAGCCATGGGCGAAGCCTTCCGGAATCCACAACTGGCGCTGGTTTTCCGCGGTCAGGCGAGTGCCGACCCAACGCCCGAAGCTCGGCGAACTGCGGCGCAGGTCGACGGCAACGTCGAATACTTCGCCCGCGACGACCCGCACCAGTTTTCCCTGAGGTTGCTGGATCTGGTAGTGCAGGCCGCGCAGCACGCCGCGTTGGGATTTGGAGTGGTTGTCCTGCACGAACTGCCGCTTGAGCCCTGTTGCGGCCTCGAAAGCCGCGGCGTTGAAGCTCTCGTAGAAAAAGCCGCGCGCGTCACCGAAGACCTTCGGCTCGATGATCAGCACATCGGGAATGCTGGTTTCGATGATCTTCATGCGTCTTCACCGGCCAGCTTGAACAGGTACTGGCCGTAGCCGGTCTTGCCCAGCGCGTCGGCGCGGCGCAGCAGCTGCTCGCGGTCGATCCACTTGTGCTGATAGGCGATTTCTTCCAGGCAGGCGACCTTCAGACCCTGGCGATGCTCGATGGTCTGAACGTACTGCGAGGCTTCCAGCAGGCTGTCGTGGGTGCCGGTGTCGAGCCAGGCGAAGCCACGACCAAAGCGCTCGACGTTCAGATCGCCGCGCTTGAGGTAGGCCATGTTGACGTCGGTGATCTCCAGCTCGCCGCGCGGCGACGGCTTGATCGACTTGGCGATCTCGATCACGTCGTTGTCGTAGAAATACAGGCCGGTCACGGCGTAGCTGGACTTCGGCTTGGCCGGCTTTTCCTCGATGGACAGCGCCTTGCCGGTCTCGTCGAAGTCGATCACGCCGAAACGCTCCGGATCCTTGACCCAGTAGCCGAACACCGTGGCGCCCTTCGGCTGGCGCGAGGCGCGCTGCAGCTTCTCGGTGAAGTGCTGGCCATGGAAGATGTTGTCGCCGAGGATCAGGCACACCGAATCATCGCCGATGAATTCTTCGCCGATCAGAAAAGCCTGGGCCAGGCCGTCTGGCGAGGGCTGTTCGGCGTAGCTGAAGTTGACGCCGAACTGGCTGCCGTCGCCCAGCAGGTTGCGGTACTGCGGCAGATCCTGCGGAGTCGAGATGACCAGGATGTCGCGAATCCCGGCGAGCATCAGCACCGAAATCGGGTAGTAGGCCATCGGCTTGTCGTAGATCGGCAAGAGCTGCTTGGACACGCCCAGGGTGATGGGATGTAGGCGGGTGCCGGAGCCTCCGGCGAGGATGATTCCTTTCATGCGTTCTCCAGCGCGCCAAGGCGCTCACGTTGATAGCTGCCGTCCTGTACGCGACGGCACCATTCGAGGTTGTTCAGGTACCACTGCACCGTTTTGCGCAGGCCGGTGTCGAAGGTTTCCTGCGGGACCCAGCCGAGCTCGCGCTCGATCTTGCTGGCGTCGATGGCGTAGCGCAGGTCGTGACCGGGACGGTCCTTGACGAAGGTGATGAGGTCTTCGAAGCGCGCGACACCGGCGGGTTTCTCCGGCGCCAGTTCTTCGAGCAGCGCGCAGATGCCGCGCACCACGTCGATGTTCTTCTGCTCGTTGTGGCCGCCGATGTTGTAGGTCTCGCCGATTTCTCCCTGGCTGACGACCTGGAACAGGGCGCGCGCATGGTCCTCGACGAACAGCCAGTCACGGACCTGGGTGCCGTTACCGTAGACCGGCAGCGGCTTGCCATCGAGCGCATTGAGGATCACCAGCGGAATCAGCTTCTCAGGGAAGTGATACGGCCCGTAATTGTTCGAGCAGTTGGTGATCAGCACCGGCAACCCGTAGGTGCGCTGCCAGGCGCGGACCAGGTGATCGGACGATGCCTTGCTGGCCGAATAGGGCGAGCTCGGCGCGTAAGGCGTGGTTTCGGTGAACAGGTCGTCGACGCCATGCAGGTCGCCGTAAACCTCGTCGGTGGAAATGTGATGGAAGCGAAAGGCTTCGCGGCGCTCGGCCGGCAGGCTCTGCCAGTAGGCGCGTGTCGCTTCGAGCAGCTGGTAGGTGCCGACGATGTTGGTCTGGATGAACTCGGCCGGGCCGTCGATGGAGCGGTCGACGTGGGATTCGGCCGCCAGATGCATGATGGCGTCCGGCTGGAATTCCAGAAGGGCCTCGCTGACCCGGTCGCGGTCGGCGATGTCGGCCTGCAGGAACCGGTAGCGGTCGCTGCCGTCGACTTCGGCCAGCGATTCGAGATTGCCGGCGTAGGTCAGTTTGTCCAGGTTGAGGACGCTGTGCTCGGTGTCTTGGATGAGATGGCGGATCAGAGCAGAGCCGATGAATCCGGCTCCGCCGGTTACGAGAATGCGCATGATTGAGTGGCTTCCTTGGCGCGCTACAGAGCAACAGGCTCTTGGCTTGTCGGCAGGATAGACCTGCCGATACGGTAAAAATTCCCGCGCCCGATGAGCGCGCGGAGCAACGGCCGGGCCGGCCATTCGCGGCGCCCGTCGGCGCACCGGGCGCGCCCGTCCGTGGGGCTGATGGGCGCTACTTCCCGGTGTGGTTCAGCGTCCATTCGACGACCTCACGGCTGAGCCGGTCGCTGGCCATGCCGAAGGCTTCCACCACCTGCTCGACCTCGGTCCCGCTGCTCGGCTGGCGCACTTCGAAGCGGCGATTGGCCAGCGTGTGCTGGTCGTTGCGGTTGACCAGCCGCGCGTCGAGCGTGATCACCACCACCGGTTCGCCATCGACGTAGACGCTCTGGAAGGCGCGCAGATCGCTGTGCAGGCTCAGGTCGGAATAGAGGTTGACGTCTTCGTTGCTCACCGAAGGCATCCGCCCGTCGCGCTGAAAGGCTTCGATGAGGCGGTCGCGCACCAGTACCGGCGCCGTGTCGCTCCAGCGGGCGCCGCCGTAGGCGCTTATCTGGTTGCCCTGCGGCACCACGGCGATGCGCTGGCTGGAAAGCATGCGGCTGGCCTGCGGCGTGTTGATGCGCAGCGCCTGCTGGGTGGCCGGTTCGCTGGCCCGCTGCGGCACCGGCGCGGTTGGCAAGAGGAAAATGCGCAGGGGCTCGGACTCCGGTAACACCGAACAGGCCGCGACCACACTGAGCAGCCCGAACAGCGCGAGGCGGGACAAGCGGAGGCGAAACACGCGAGGCTGACGAAGGCTCATGGATTGAACTCCTGCAATTTGTCGCGGCCGAGCAGGAAGCCGCTGGGATTGTCTTCCAGGCGTTGGGTGACCCGGCGAAGCGCACCGAGGGTGCTGCGCAGCTCATTGATCGCCGGGCCGAGCTCGTTGAAACCCTGCATGCCGTTGTTCAGCGCGCCCTGGTTGTCCGCCAGCAACGTATCGAGTCGCGCGGTGGTGCGGTCCAGCGCCTGCATCGCATGCGCCGCGCTGGTGAGGACGCTGCGGCCCTGATCGTCGAGCAGGCCGTTGGCGTTGTGCGCCAGCTCCGACAACTCGCCCATCACGGTATTGGCCTGCTGGCTCAGCTGGTTGAACTGCCGCAGCGTTTGCGCCAGATCGCCGCGTTGCTCGGACAGCACGCTGGTCGCCTGTTCCAGATGTTCCAGCGTGCTGCTCAGGCGGTTGGTGTTCTCTTCGGAAAAGATCTTGTTGGCGCTGAGCAGCAGGTTGTTGATGTTGCTCATCAGGTCTTCGCCGTTTTCCAGCAGCGCGCTGAGCGACGACGGGTCGGCGACGATCAGCGGCGGGTCGTCACGGTCACCTTCGAGCCTTGGCGCTTGCGGCGTGCCACCGTGAAGCTGGATGACCATGCTGCCGGTGATATTGGCCAGCGCCAGGCGCGCCTGGGTGTCGGTTTTGATCGGCGTGTCGCCGTAGACGCGAATGCGCGCGCGAACCTTGCGCGGGTCGTCCGGCTCCAGCCACAGCTCGGTAACGTCGCCGACCTTGATGCCGCTGTATTCCACCGAGCTGCCGGTGGACAGCCCGCTCACCGCCTGGCTGAAGCCGATGTCGTAGTAGCTGTATTCGCGGTCCATGCTCGACTTGCCGAGCCAGAGCGCGAACAGCAGGGCGCAGCCGACCGCGACCACGGTGAACAGTCCGATCAGAACATGATGGGCACGGGTTTCCATTTCAGGGCATCTCCAGCATAAGCGCGGCGTCATGCGCGGCGCGGCCACGCGGGCCGTGAAAGTATTCGCGGATCCACTCGTCGTCGGTCGCGGCGACCGCGTCCAGCGTGTCGACCACCAGTACGCGCTTGTGCGACAGCACCGCGACGCGGTCGCAGATGGTGTAGAGCGTGTCGAGGTCATGAGTGACCAGGAATACGCTGAAACCCAGCGCATCGCGCAGGGTGAGGATCAGCTGGTCGAAGGCCGCCGCGCCAATGGGGTCGAGACCGGCGGTGGGTTCATCGAGAAACAGCACCTCGGGATCGAGCGCCAGCGCGCGGGCCAGCGCCGCGCGCTTGACCATGCCGCCGGACAGCTCGTCGGGGTATTTACATGCGGCCTCCGGTGGCAGGCCGGCCAGCGCCAGTTTTTGCCGCGCCAGGTGCTCGGCATCCCTGCGTTTGAGGCCGGCATGTTCGATCAGCGGCAGGGCTACGTTTTCCTGCAGGTTGAGCGAGGTGAACAGCGCGCCGCCCTGGAACAGCACGCCGAAGCGACGCTCCAGTTCCGAACGGCGCCGGCTGGACAATTTCAGAAGATTTTCACCGAGTACCTTGATGCTGCCGGCGTTCGGCCGCTGCAGGCCGACGATGCTGCGTAACAGCACCGACTTGCCGGTGCCGGAGCCGCCGACCACACCGAGTATTTCGCCGCGGCGGATATCCAGGTCCAGGTTGACGTGCACCGCCTGCTTGCCGAAGCGATTGACCAGGCCACGCACCTCGATCACGGGTTCGTCTGCGCTCACCAGCCCATCTCCATGAAGAACAGTGCGGCGACCGCATCGAGCAGGATCACCATGAAAATCGACTGCACCACGCTGGACGTGGTGTGTTCGCCCACCGATTGCGCGCTGCCGCTGGCCTTGAAGCCCTCCAGGCAACCGATCACCGCGATGAGAAAGGCGAACACCGGCGCCTTGCCGACGCCGACGAGGAAATGGTTGAGTGGAATATCGCGCTGCAGGATGGTGAAAAACATGGTCGGCGAGATGTCCAGCGCCAGCGAGCAGACCACCAGTCCGCCGGCGATACCGCTGACGATGCCGATGAACGCCAGGATCGGCAGGGTGATGAGCATCGCCAGGACGCGCGGCAGGACCAGCAGCTCGATCGGGCTCAGCCCCAGGGTGCGGATGGCGTCGATTTCCTCGTTCGACTTCATCGCCCCGATCTGCGCGGCAAAGGCGCTGGCGGTGCGCCCGGCGAGCAGGATCGCCGCCAGCAGCACGCCAAATTCGCGCATGAAGGAAAACGCTACCAAATTGACCGTGTAGATGGTCGCGCCGAAATCGGCCAAGACCGTGGCGCCGAGAAACGCCACCACCGCGCCCACCAGAAAGGTGAGCAGGGCGACGATGGGAATCGCGTCCAGGCCGGTCTGCTCGATATGCGCCACCAGCGCGGTCATGCGCCAGCGCCGCGGGTTGGGCAAAACGGTGAACAGCGTCTGTAGCGTCAGGCCGATAAAGCCGAGCAGGGTGCGTTGCTGATCCCAGACGCCCGCCACGGTGCCGCCGATGTGCGCCAGAACGTCGGCCAGGCCATTGGTTTCCGGCGTTTGCGCAGCTTCCGGTTTATCCAGTGCGGCGGCGACAGTTTTCAGCAGTGCCTGACGTTCGGCCGGTAATTGCGGCGCCCATTCGCCCAGGTCGGCCACCCGTGCCGGGCCGAGCAGTTCAACCAGCAGGCCAGCGCCGGCAGTATCGAGTTCGCCCAGGCTGTCGAGCTGGATGTGGTCGGCCGCGGTGAGCTGGCGACGCATGCGCTCGATCTGACGGCGCAACGGCGCATAGTGCTGCAGCGTCCAGTCCCCGGCCACCTGGAGCGTGGCCGCGCCTGCCTGCGTTGTCAGCTTTCGCTGCACGGTGCCCGGCAGCGAGGAGGGGTGCGTCAAATGTGATGTCCCATGGTGGCATTGGCGGCGACGAGGCCCACGCGCGGTCGCCGCCGCGTTGTCAGATGCTATCAGTTCGGACCTCGCCCGCGCGCTTAGGTTTGCCAGCGCTGGCGTGCGCAGCCTGTCGGCACGGGACGATTTGTTACACCCTCGCGCGAACTAACGCGTGCATCGCTCCTCCATAGGTGCGCCGCGGCGCGGGCTGCCGCGATCCGGATTCATCACCGATTAAGCGAGGCCGTCCCTTGTCATTCAATCAGCTACGCTACCTGCCGTCCGTCCTGGTTTTCGGGATCATCCTGTTCAGCGGGTTGCGCCCGGAGCCGGTGCCGCAGGTCTTCGACCAGCAGGACAAACTGCACCACCTGCTCGGTTTTGCCGCGCTGATGTTCTCGTTGCGTGTCGCCCTTGCGCAGTGGCGGCTGTTCTGGTCGGTCGCCCTGAGCCTGGCGGTGGCGCTGCTGATCGAGGTGGGCCAAAGCTATCTGCCCAACCGTGAGCCGTCTTATGGCGACATGCTGGCCAACACGCTGGGCGTCCTGCTCGGCTGGGGTTGCTACCACCTGGCGCGCCACTGGTACTTGCGCCGGATCGGCGTCACCAGCGATCCGGAGCGAACCGAGATGGACGACGGCCTCGGCGATGGCGCCCGGCCCTGAGCCGACTCCAGCCAAAGCCAGTCAGCTGTCGGCATCGCGCCGGTGGCGCCACGTTCGGGTTGCAAGGGCGGTAACGACCATCGCGATGATCGCGCCGAACGCCGCCAGCGCCATGTCTTTCTGCGGGTCCCAGCGGTCATTCTGGGTGGCGAGAAAGGTGCGCCCGAGGCTGTCGCCGAGAATTTCCCCGCCCATCCATTCGATCAGCTCGTAGACCGCCGAGGTCGACAGCACGATGTCCACCGGAAGCACCAGGCTCCACAGGCCGGGACGCAATCCGAGACGGATCAGCACCTCGCGCATCGGGTAGGCCAGCAGCAGGCCATAGCTGAAGTGAGCCAGGCGGTCGTACTGATTGCGCTCCCAGCCCATCTGCGCATTCAACGTCTCGCCGGTCAGCGCCTGCCACCAGTCGTTATAAGGCACATGGGCATAGGTGTAATGCGCGCCCAGCTGATGCACCAGCAGGTAAAGAAAGATCAGTGTCGCGGCGCTGCGTGAGGGCAGGTAGTACTTGCGGCCCAGCAGCAACGCCAGGGCGACGCCGAACACCAGCCCGTTTTCCAGCAGCCAGTCGTGCCGGTCGTACGGGTCGATTGCGAGCAGCGCCCAGATCAGCAGGAACAGCCCGACCAGAGTCAGCAGATAGCGCCGTTGGCTTCTGTCCGTGTCCATGATTTCTCCGTGACAGTCGTTCCCTGAATGGGACCAGCGAGACGGCGAGAGGGTTCGTTGCGCTCGCGTTCGGCTAAAAACCCAACTTTCGCTGCGCTACTGGGGTCACAAGGGCTAACGCCCCAGCGAGACGGACCATGTCAGCGATCCTCGGCCAGCCATTAGCGCGTCTTTGCGGCATCAGCGTCGCGCTGTTGCTCGGCGCGCTGGCGGGCTGCGAAGGCCAGCAATCGGCGCTCGACCCCGCTGGCCGTGGCGCGCAGAGCATCGCCGCGCTGTTCTGGTGGCTGGCCGGCGGGGCGTTGGTGATCTGGCTGATCGTGATGGGCATCGCCTTCTACGCCACCCAGATGCAGCCTCGGGAACACAGCATTCGCAGCGCGCGCTGGCTGATCATCGGCGGCGGCGTGATCTTTCCGGTGGTGGTGCTGACCGGCCTGCTCATCTACGGGCTGACGCTGATGCCGCAGCTGAGCTCAGCGCAAAACGTCAGCCTGCGAATCGATGTGTCCGGCGAGCAATGGTGGTGGCGGGTGCGTTACCGGAGCGAAGCGGGCGAGCAGATCGAACTGGCCAACGAGATCCGCCTGCCGGTCGGCGAGCGGGTGGCGTTCAGCCTGACCAGCCCGGATGTGATCCATTCGTTCTGGATTCCCTCGCTGGGCGGCA
>Ga0209971_1000481_pt1 | contig 10560 bp, 8 predicted proteins | sample InoplaM3SAM_FD_187588 | JGI IMG/M metagenome (GOLD analysis project Ga0209971, IMG submission 187588) | Arabidopsis thaliana rhizosphere microbial communities from the Joint Genome Institute, USA, that affect carbon cycling - Inoculated... | ecosystem: Host-associated > Plants > Roots >... | reverse complement strand
GTGGACTGGTCGCGGTCGCGCGCGTACGCGATGGGCCTCGGGGACGTGTACGTCAACCTGCGCGGCCGCGAAAAAGAGGGGATCGTGGCGCCCGGCGCGGAGTACGACGCGCTGCGCGACGAGCTCACCCGCGGGCTCCTCGAGCTCACCGATCCGGCGACCGGGGAGCGCGCGGTGTCCCGGGTCTTCCGGCGCGAGGACGTGTACCGCCGTTACGACCCGCGGCTCATCCCGGACCTGATCGTGGCGAACCGGCCGGGATACCGGGTCTCCTGGCAGGCGTCGCTCGGCGTTCCCACCGGCACCATCTTCGAGGACAACCGCGACGTCTGGAGCGGCGACCACTGCTCGCTCGATCCCGATCTAGTGCGCGGAGTGTTCTTCGCGTCGCGGCCCTTCTCGGCGCCCCGCGTGCCGGCGATCACGGATGCGACCGCCGCCCTCCGCGCCCTCCTCGGGGCAACCCCGGGAGAAGGGGCGATCGCGTGGAAGTGAGTGTCCCGGCGGCGATCCTCTCGCTCCTCCTGCTCGCCGGAGCGCCCGAGAAGTCGGCGGATGCCGAGCGCCAGGACGACCTCGCGCGGCTGCGGTCGCGGATCCAGACGCTGCAGGGACAGCTCGAAGAAAGCCGACGGCGTCAGGCGACGCTGTCGGAGGAGCTCTCGCGCCTGGAGCTTCGGCTCGAGATCGCCGCGCAGGAGAAGGAGCTCCTCGCGCGGCTTCGCGAGGACTACGGGGCACGACTCGGCGAGATCCAGCGCGAACGGCAATCGGCCGAGGCTGCGGCGCTCGAGAGCCGGCGCGCGCTCCTCTCCCGGGCGCGGCTGCTGCACCGGTTCGGGCGGTTCGGATACCTCCGCGTGCTCCTCGAGGCGCGGGACGCCTCCGGGTTCTTCCGGAGCATCGCGCGGCTCGACTCGCTCGCGCGCCGCGACGCCCGCCTCCTGAACCAGCACCGCGGGGCGCAGACGCGGCTCGAAGCCGGCCTCGCGAGAGAGAAAGCGCTCAAGTCGGAGACCGACCGGCTCTACCTGGCGACCCGGCGCGAGGAGCAGCGCATCGCCTCGCTGAAGAGCGAGCGCGAGAGCCTCCTCGACCGTCAGCGCTCCGAGTCCGCCTCGCGGCGACGCGAGGTGGCGACGCTCTCGGACAAGGCGGCGCGGCTCGAGGGACTGCTCGAGCGGCTCGCACGCTCGTCCGACGCGCCCGTCGGGCCGGGCGGAGGGATCCGGCCGTGGAAGGGGGTGCTCGACTGGCCCGCGCGCGGAGCGGTCGTCGAGACGTTCGGTCGCCACCGCCATCCGAAGTTCGACGCGTGGACGCTCTCGAACGGAGTCTCGCTCGCGGTGCCCGCGGGGACTCCGGTGCGCGCCGTGTTCTCGGGCAAGGCCGTGTACGCCCAGTGGCTCGCGGAATACGGCAACCTCGTGATCCTGGACCACGGCGACGGGGTCTTCACGCTGTACGCGTGGCTGCAGGCGATTTCGGTCCGCCCGGGGACGTACGTTCCGGCGGGGACGAGTCTCGGGGTCGCGGGGACGGGGCCCGGCCGAGAGGAGCCCGGCCTGTACTTCGAAGTGAGAGATCGACAGAAGGCGACGGATCCCGTCGCCTGGCTGAGGTAGACGGAAGAACCCCCCGGATCGGGGTGTTACCATCCCCGTCGTGAAATCCAACCGCGCCCGGCTGCTCTTCATCGTCGTCTCGGTCCTCGCGCTCGCGTCGCTGCGCGCCGTGGACTCCGGAACCGGGCGGGACCCGGCGACGAAGGCTCTCTCCGTCTTTTCCGAGGTCTTTTCGCTCACCCGGGGCAACTACGTCGACCCGACGGACCAGAAGTCCCTTCTCGAGGGCGCCTACGACGGGATGACCGACGCGCTCGATCCCTTCTCCTATTACGTCCCGGCTGCTTCGATGTCGGCTTACCGCGCGCAGCAGGCCTCCGGAGCTCTCACGCCGGGGATCATCGTCGCGCGCCGCGGCGGATTCCCCTACGTGGTCGCGGCGCTTCCGGGGTCCCCCGCGCAGGTTGCGGGTGTGCAGCCGGGTGACCTCATCAACTCGGTGGACGGAAAGAACCTGCGCACGGCTCCGCTCTGGAAGATCCGTTCGGCGCTCGAGGGACCGGAGGGCACGACCGTGGAGGTCGGGCTGTTCCGGGTCGTCGAAGAGAAGAAGTTGAGCCTCCGCCTGCGACGCGAGCGCTTCACGCCTCCCGCGCCCGAGACCCGCTGGGAGAAGGACCTCGCAATCGTGAAGGTCCCGGCGCTGACGGCGGGAACGGCCGAATCCCTGTCGCGCGCGATCGAGGAGGCAAACCGCCGCTCCATCGGCGTCCTCCTGATCGACCTGCGGGGCTCGATCGGCGGGGAAATCGCGGACGCCGCGCCCGCCGCATCGCTCTTCATCGGGCGCGGCCCGGTGGCGCGCCTGGTCACTCGCAAGGTCACGCTGAGACCGCTGGAAGCCACGGGCGAGCGCGCCTGGAAAGGTCGCACGATCCTGCTCATCGACGACGCGACGGGAGGGCCGGCGGAAGTGTTCGCCGGAGCACTGAAGGACCGCGCGTCGGCGACGACCGTGGGAGAAACGACCGCCGGGATGGCGATCGTGCAGCGGCTCGTCCCGACCGGTTCGGGCGGCAGCCTCTTCATGACGGTGGCCCGCTACCAGACGCCGTCGGGCGCGGTTCTCGGAGGGAAGGGCCTTTCTCCCGATGAGCGCGTGATCGTGTTCCCCGGCGACGCGGACGGACGCGACCCCATCCTCGAGCGCGCGCTCGAGGTCGCGCGCCGCGCGCCCGCTCGCCAGGCCGCTTAGCACCACCGCGTTTGTCGGAGAGCCCGAACCGCCGCGTTTCCCCCGCGACGGTGTTCTTCGCGCTGCTCGCGCTCGGACTCGGCATCGCCCTCTACTTCAAGACACGGCCGGCGGAGCGCCCGGGGACGGCTCCGGCCGCGACGCCCGTTCCCCGGCAGGCCGCGGCGCGCAAGCCCCGGCCCGCGCCGACCTCTGCTGTCCCGGCGCGCGAGAGGACGGCAGCACCCGCCCGGGCCCGAATCGCCATCGTCATCGACGATCTCGGCAACGACCGCGAAGCGCTCGAGCGGATCGCGCGCTGGCCCTTCGCCGTGGGAGGCGCAGTGCTCCCGGGGCTCCCCGGCAGCGCGGACGCCGCGCGGCGTCTGGCGGCGTCGGGCAAGGAAGTTCTCCTCCACCTTCCGATGGAGCCCGACGGCTATCCGCTGGTCCAGCCCGGCCCCGGAGTGATCCTGCGATCGGACGACGACGAGAAGATCGCCCACACGCTGATCGACGACCTCGCCTCCGTGCCGGGCGCGGTCGGGGTGAACAACCACATGGGCTCGGCCGCGACCGCCGACCCCCGTGTCATGCGCGCCGTCGTGCGCGTGCTCGCCGAGCGGGGCCTTTTTCTCCTCGACAGCCGCACGAGCGAGGCCACGGTCGCCCGCCGCGTGGCCGACGAGGCGGCTCTGCCCGCGGTCTCGCGCCGCGTCTTCCTGGATGCGATACCGAAAGCCGCCGCGATCGAACGTGCCTACCGGGAGCTCCTCACGACGGCCAGGAGAGAGGGGGAGGCGATCGCGATCGGACACCCCCATCCGGCGACGCTCGATCTCCTGGAGCGCGAGCTCCCGCGCCTCGAGGGCGTGCGACTCGTCCGGGTCTCGGAGCTCGCGCGCGCGAACGGGTCCCGGTTGCAGGTTTCGAGCTCCCGGTAGCCCGCCTCGCACGCGGAGCGGGAGCTACTCCTCGGCCTTCGCCTCCTCCCAGTAGGCGTCGAGCTCCGACGCGCTGACGTCGCCGACGGCCCGTCCGGACTCCCGCGCGCGGTCGGCGACCCGGGCGAATCGACGGCGGAAGCGCGCCTGCGCATGGCGCAGCGCGCTCTCCGGATCGATCTGCCGGCGCCGGGCGAGGTTGACGATCGAGAAGAGGAGATCCCCGATCTCCTTCTCTTCCGCTTCGCTGTCCCCGGACCGTTCGGCCTCGCGCCACTCCGCGAGCTCCTCCTCGATCTTCGCGGCAACGTCAGCGTCCCTCTCCCAGTCGAACCCGAGATCCGCGGCGCGCGACGTCATCCGATAAGCAGAAGCGAGTGCCGGAAGCGACGGCGGCAGGCTTCCGAGCGGGTCCCCGGCGCCCGATGCCCGCTGTTTTCGACGCTCCCATCCCTGCCGGACGGAGTCGGCATCGGCGGCTCGAGCGCCACCGAAGACGTGAGGGTGCCGCTCGATCATCTTCGCGGAGATCTTCTCCGCGACGTCCTCGATGGAGAAGGAGCCGCGCTCCTGCGCGATCCGGGAGAGAAAGAGGATCTGAAAAAGAAGGTCTCCCAGCTCGTCCGCCAGCGCGTCGGGGTTTCCCGAGTCGATGGCGCCCAGGACCTCGTGGCACTCCTCGAGCAGATAGGTCCGGAGCGTCTCCGGGGTCTGCTCGCGATCCCACGGGCAGTCGCGCCGGAGGCGTTCGACGAGCGCGACGAGCGAGGAAAGCGCCTCCGACACGGGCGAATCATAGCGACGGGCCGGCGGCGGGCGACCGGGTTAAAGAGCTAAAATCGCTCCAAAAGATGAGCGAAGGCGAGGACAAGCCCATCCGGGTAGTGGATCGAAGAATGTTCACGCCGGAAGGAGACCTGCGCCCGGACTTCGAGCCGGAGGAGCCGGCTCCCGAGCCGGCGAAGCCCGCGGAAGCGCCGGCGCGGGCGGATTCTCGCGCGACGTCGGAAGCGCCGCCGTCGTCCCCCGGGTCCCCGACGCAGGACGACGCCGAGCCCGCTCCCGCGGCCGGCGAGCCCCGCAGCGAATTCGCCCGCATCGTCAGCTCGCTCGCGACCACCGCGTACTCCGCGCTCGGCCTCCTCGCCGATCCGTCCACGGGCGTCCGGCACCGCGACTTCGCGGTCGCGCGCCAGATGATCGACTGGCTCGCGATCCTCGAGCAGAAGACGCGCGGAAACCTCTCCTTCGAAGAGTCCGATCTGCTCTCGCGGGTTCTCTACGAGCTTCGCCTCGCGTACGTGGAGGTCGGCCGCGCTCCAAAGTAGCCGGCGGATACCGGTCTTCGCTTTTCTCCTCTGCGCCGGCGCCGTCACGGCCGAGCCGGTGCCGGAGACGCGTGTTTCGCCTCTCCCTCCACCCGTGACGCGCGCCGTGTACCGTTCGCAGTGGTTCGAGCTGCTCGACGCGTTCCAGGAGAGCGACCCGGCGCATTCCCGCGCGATCCTGAACGACATGATGAAGTCGGCGCGCTCGACCGGCGTTCGCCGGCTCGCGGACTACTCGCGCGCGTCGGTTCAGGCCGCCCGCCGGGCCGAGGCTTCGGGGCGGCAGATCGGAGCCGCTCTGGGTTACGACGCCGCGCTCGTGCTCGACGACTCGAGCTTCGAAGCCGCCGCGTGTCGAGTGCACTTTCTGGGAAAACGGGGGAGCCTCCGGCAGGCCGCCAGTGCTCTGCCCGGAGCTTTCCGGACGCTCTTCGCCAGCTCCGAGTCCCGCCTGTCGCTCCTCTCCTCGCTCGCCCTCGCGGTGGTCGGCGCCCTCGCCGCGGCCGTCGTCGCGGCGCTCATCGGTCTGTTTTTCCGGCATGCCTCCCGCGCGTGGCACGACCTGCGCGAGACGGCCGGAGGTCTGTTCGGGCATCGAGCGGCCGCGCCCGTCGCGTTCGTGCTGCTGGTCCTTCCGGTCTTCTTCGCGCTGGGACCGCTCTGGCTCCTCCTCTACTGGGCCATCCTCGCCTACGGCTACTCGAGCAAGCGGGAGCGGTTCGTGATCGCGTTCGCTCTCGTGCTCCTCGCCGTCGCGCCGATCGCCATCGACGCCGTCGCGCGGGAGAACCTCGTGCGCCGGTCTCCGATCTACCGCGCGGCGGTGGACCTCGAGGAGCGGCGCCAGGATTCGAGCGTGGAAGACGGTCTGGCCTCGCTCGCCGCGGCATACCCGGAGCAGCCCGACGCGTGGTTCCTCCTCGCGCGGTACGCCGAGCGCTCCGGCGACAATCCGCGCGCGGTCACGGCGTACGGGCGGGCGATCCAGACCGATCCGAAGGACCACCGCGCCCTCGTCAACCGGGGCAACGTCCGCTTTCTCGAAGGGCAGTACACCGAGGCCATCAGCGACTACGAGGAGGCCGCTCGACGCGCTCCCACGTCCGCCGAGGCGTTCTACAACCTCTCGGTCGCGCGATCCGAGATCTACGACTTCAAGGGTCAGGAAGCGGCCCGTGCACGGGCGCTCCAGATCTCCCGGAGCGACGTCGACAACTGGTCCTCGAGTCCGCCGCTCTCCCGGGTCGTGCCTGCGGCGTACCGGGTCGCCCACGCACGCGATCGAGCGCGGGCGTGGAGCCAGCGGTCCGAAGGTGCATCGCGTCCGGCGCTTGTGGATCTCGCTCTCTCGCCGTGGTGCCTGGCGCCGCTCGGAGCCCTCGTTGCCGCGTGGATCTTCGGGGCCATCCGGACCCGGGTCGGCGTGGCGACGGTGTGCGCCCGCTGCGGGCGCGCCTTCTGCCGGCGCTGCAAGAGGTACGGCGGTCCCGCGCAGTTCTGCGCGCGCTGCGTCCGGCTGTATGCGCGCAAGGAACAGGCCGACGAGGTCGCCCGCGAAGAGGATCGGCTGACCAACGAAGGCCGCGCGAGGCGGCGCCGGTTTTTCGTGGAGCTCGCGTCGGCGGTCGCTCCCGGAATACACCGGTTCCTCGCGGGCCGGCCGTGGTCGGGGCTCGCGATGCTCTTTCTCTTCTTCCTGCTCCTTCTCCTCGTAATCGGCGCACCCTGGCTCTTCGACGTCGCGCCGCTCGCCCCGCCCGAGGTCTCGCTTCCGGCGCGGATCGCGGCGGCCGCGTTCGCGCTCGCGCTCTGGCTCTACGGGATGACCGGCGCCTGGAGGCAGACCCGTGAGCCTTGACGGAAACCTCCGCGTCTTCTCGCTGTCCGAGGTCTTCCAGATGCTCGGAATGCAGCGCAAGAGCGGAGTCCTCACGGTCGAGGGAGGCAAGGACACGATCAGCGTGGCCTTCCTGGCCGGCAAGGTCGTTTCGGTGGATTCGACCTCGAATCCGATCGAGAACCGCCTGGGCTCCCTGCTCGTGAGGGCCGGCCGGCTCTCGGAAGGCGAGCTCGCAGCCGCGCTCGAACTGCAGAAGAAGAGACAGGAGCGTCTCGGACGATTGCTCCTGAAGGAAGGGATCGTACGGGTCGAGGACCTCCGGGAGGCGTTCCGGATCCAGCTCCACCGTGTTCTCTTCGCCGCGTTCGGCTGGACCGACGGGCGCTTCCGCTTCGCGCCGCAGTCCTCGATCGACCACGATCCGGACGTGTTTCCTCCCGTGCCGACGGAAGCGATCCTGCTCGAAGCGGCGCGCACGTTCGACGAGCTGCCCGCCGCGGAACAGAAGATCCCTTCGTACGAGCTCGTCTTCCGGCGCGCCCCGGGGGCGCAGGCGCTACGCCTGATCTCCGGAGGCCCGGGCGACGAGGAAGGCGCGCTGTCCGTCTCCAGGCGCGAGGCGGAGACGTGGCGGTGGATCGACGGGCGGCGCACCGTTTCCGAGGTGCGCGAGCGCGCGTTCCTTTCGGACCTCGATGCGCTGAAGGGGATCTCGGACCTTCTCGACCGCGGGTTGATCGAGGAGGGCTACGTCCGCGAGACTCCCGCCGCCACCGCGCCCGCGGCCGCGGGGCGCCCGCGCATCTCGTTTGCCGCCATCGCCGTGTGGGTTCCGGTCGCCATCGCCGCGGCTGGGGCGATTTGGTTCGCGCCGCGCAACCCGGCGAACCTTCTCTTCCAGCCGGTCTCGGAGAATCCGCCGGTGCGCGACCTCCTGAAAGCGAACTCGCTCGCGCGGCTGCTGACGGTCGGGCGCGCGGTGCGCGTCTACTATGGAACGACGGGCCGCTATCCGAGGACCCTGGGCCAGCTCGTCGCCGAAGGCGTCGTCAAAGAAGACTCGCTGAAGGACCCTTACGGACGGTTCTACCGCTACATCCTGCGGTCCGAGGACGGGAAGTTCGCCCTCTTCGGCCGGAACTCCGCGGGCGAGATCGACCTGGATCTGGCCCACGAGGGCCAGCTGGCGCCGGCCGCGGAAGCCCAGCCGGCCGCGGTTGCCCCCGCGCCCCCCCGGAACCGGCCGCCGGGCGTCGAAGTCGTCAAGTAACCAGACTACCGCAAAGTATGAGTCCGAGTGGCTTAGAAGTTGCTGCTCCGAACTTGACAGGTGGACGCTAAAGTTTGTAGGATTGGCGCTCCAGTTGAGACCAGAAGGGTAGGAGAGCAATGAGCAAGATCATCGGAATCGACCTCGGGACGACCAACTCGTGCGTGGCCGTCATGGAGGGCGGCGACGCCATCGTCATCCCCAACGCCGAGGGCAACCGGACGACGCCGTCCGTCGTCGCTTTCACGAAGAGCGGCGAGCGGCTCGTCGGACAGGTCGCCAAGCGTCAGGCAATCACGAACCCCGCCAATACCGTCTTCTCGATCAAGCGCTTCATGGGGCGCAAGTCCGCGGAGGTGACCGAGGAGATGAAGATGGTCCCCTTCAAGGTCGTCGCCGCGGGGAACGGGGACGTGCGCGTCCTCGCCGGTGGCAAGGAATACCCGCCGCCCGAGATCTCCGCAATGATCCTGGGCAAGCTGAAGGAAGCCGCGGAGGCGTACCTCGGACAGAAGGTGACGCGCGCCGTCATCACCGTCCCGGCGTACTTCAACGACTCGCAACGGCAGGCGACCAAGGACGCCGGGCAGATCGCGGGATTGACCGTCGAGCGGCTCGTCAACGAGCCCACGGCGGCCGCTCTCGCGTACGGCCTCGACAAGAAGAAAGACGAGACCATCGCGGTCTACGACTTCGGCGGCGGAACGTTCGACATCTCGATTCTCGAGGTCGGCGAGGGAGTCGTCGAAGTGAAGTCGACCAACGGGGACACGCACCTGGGCGGAGACAACATCGACCAGAAGGTCATCGACTGGATCCTGGCCGAGTTCAAGAAGGACCAGGGCATCGACCTCTCGAAGGACCCGATGGCGATGCAGCGTCTCAAGGAGGCGGCCGAGAAGGCGAAGATCGAGCTCTCGAACGTGGTCGAGACCGACGTCAACCTTCCCTTCATCACGGCCGACGCCTCCGGCCCCAAGCACCTGCAGTTGAAACTCACGCGCTCGAAGCTCGAGCAGCTGGTCGAAGACCTCATCAACCGCTCGGTCCCGCCGTGCAAGCAGGCGCTCAAGGACGCCGGCATGGAGCCGAAGGACATCGACGAGGTCGTCCTCGTCGGCGGGCAGACCCGCATGCCTCGAATTCAGCAGCTCGTGAAGGAGCTGTTCGGCAAGGAGCCGCACCAGGGGGTCAACCCCGACGAGGTCGTCGCGATCGGCGCGGCGATCCAGGGAGGGGTTCTCGCCGGAGACGTGAAGGACCTGCTGCTTCTCGACGTCACGCCGCTCTCTCTCGGAATCGAGACCCTCGGCGGAGTCACGACGAAGTTGATCGAGCGCAACACCACGATCCCGACCAAGAAGAGCGAGGTTTTCTCGACGGCCGCGGACAACCAGACGTCCGTGGAGATCAAGGTCCTCCAGGGGGAGCGCGAGATGGCGCGCGACAACAAGCCCCTCGGAGTGTTCCACCTTGTCGGCCTTCCTCCCGCGCCGCGCGGGATGCCTCAGATCGAGGTCACGTTCGATATCGACGCGAACGGCATCATGAACGTGTCGGCGAAGGATCTCGGAACCGGCAAGGAGCAGAAGATCACCATCACCGCGTCCTCGGGCCTCGCGAAGGACGAGATCGACCGGATGGTGAGCGACGCGCAGTCTCACGCGGAGGAGGACCGCAAGCGGCGCGAGGAGATCGAGGCTCGCAACCGTCTCGACAGCCTCGTGTACTCGACCGAGAAGACTTTCAACGAGAACCGCGACAAACTCGATCCCTCCGAGGCGTCGTCGTTCGAGTCGGCGCTCGCCGATGCGAAAAAGGCGCTCGAGTCGGGGAACGCGCAGACGATGAAAGACGCGGGGGAGCGGCTGCAGCAGGCTTCGCACCGGCTGGCGGAAGCCATCTACAAGGGCGCGGGTGCGGGCGCCGGGGCGGGAGCGGGCGGTCCGCGACCCTCGGAGCCGCAGAGCACGGGCAAAGAGGACGAGGTCATCGACACGGAGTACGTCGATACGGAGAAACAGTAGGCTCGATCGATCGCGGACGACGGACAGGTTTTTATGAGCGGTTTCCGCTGGAGTTCGCTTCAGGACCTCTTCGCGATTCAGGAGAAGATGAATCGCCTCTTCGAAGAGACGATTCACCGCACCGAGTTTCCCGACGAGGGGCTGGACGCCGCGCTGTGGTCCCCGGCGGCCGACGTCTACGAGACGGCCGACGAGGTCATCCTTTCCGTCGAGCTGCCGGGCGTGCGGCTCGAGGACGTCCACCTGGAAGCACTCGAGGGAAAGCTGCGCGTCTCGGGCGTCCGCCGCTCCGATGACGGCGTCGAGCCGCGGCAGTTCGTCCGGATGGAGAGGATCTACGGCAACTTCTCGC
>Ga0209971_1000477_pt1 | contig 10610 bp, 10 predicted proteins | sample InoplaM3SAM_FD_187588 | JGI IMG/M metagenome (GOLD analysis project Ga0209971, IMG submission 187588) | Arabidopsis thaliana rhizosphere microbial communities from the Joint Genome Institute, USA, that affect carbon cycling - Inoculated... | ecosystem: Host-associated > Plants > Roots >... | reverse complement strand
CTGGAGCGTGCTCGCCGAGGACGCCTACGACCTCCGGGGCGGACTGTGGCGCGTGGCGCTCCACGGCCTCATCCAGTGCTACGACGTGCAAGTGCCATGGTACCGCTTCAGCATCTACCACGACCTCGACAGCCGCAGTTACATCACGGGCGGGTATGACAACGAGATCCGCGAGCCGATCCGCTTTGGTGTCCGTGGAAAGACCGGCGATTTCCAGCCGGATGCGCTGCGGAGACTGGGCACGAACTGACCGCGGCGAACCCAGTGACGAAATCCCGGCGTGAACAGCTGCTAGTCGAGCCCCAGGGCGAAACCGGCCTCGACGTCCTGCTTCGAATAAATCTTGAAGGCAATCAACGTCTCCGAACTCCTGATGCCTGGGAGCTTGCGCATCTTTTCGCTGATCACCCGGGCGAGGTCGTCGTTTTCGCGCACTCGCACCAGCGCGACGAGGTCGTACTGCCCGGCGACGGAGAACACCTCGCTCACGCCCTCGAGCTCGGCGAGCGTCGCTGCGAGTTCCGGAACCTGGTCGGTCTCCGACCGGATCAGCACGACTGCGGTGACCATGCAAGCGCTCCGTGGCGCGTTCGACGCCCAAAGCCTAGCACGCTGTCCGCAGTACACGCGGAACGAGTCGGGCTACTGTCCCGCTATTCGGCGTCGGGCTGGAGTTCAGGTCGTGCTGCCGCAAAGGCAGGCAGAGCCTCGAGCGCGGTTGCGACAGCAGCCAGCCGCGGCCACGGCGTCAGATCGAGCGCAAACCGGCGCGCGTTGTAGACCTGGGGCACGAGGCACACGTCCGCCGTGGTTACCGCTGTGCCGTAGCAGTGGCGGCCATCGACCGAGTGACGGACGATCCAGGCCTCGAGCGCGGTGAAGCCCTGCCCGATCCAGTGGCGGATCCAGCGCGTGACGGCTTCCTCGTCGGCACCGAGCTCACGGCGCAGGTATTGCGTGACGCGAAGGTTGTTGAGCGGATGCACGTCGCAAGCGATCGCGAGCGCCATCGCCCGCACCGTCGCACGGCTCTGCGGATCCGCGGGCAGGAGCGGCGGGTCGGGCCGCGTCTCGTCCAGGTACTCAATGATCGCAAGCGATTGGGCGAGCACGAACTCGCCGTCCGCAAGCGCAGGGACGAGACCCTGCGGGTTCCGTGCGAGATAGTCGGGCGCGAGGTGCTCACCGCCGCCACGCGTCAGGTGCTTCGGGATCGACTGCCAGTCGAGCCGCTTGTAATTGAGCGCGATGCGCACGCGATAGGCCGCGGAGCTGCGCCAGTATCCGTAGAGCTGCAGGCTCATGAGGCTCAGAACTGCTCCGCGGACAAGGCCATCACGGTTGCGCTGCCGGCGCGGACGGCGGCGCCGTGACTGAGCGTGCGCGGCAGGATCTGCTCGGCGTAGAAGCGCGCGAGAACGATCTGCACGCGCAGGAAACCGACATCTGCACTTCCCGGTGGGGCGGCGAGCGCCGCCAGCGCGCCGCGCGCGAGCTGCCAGCCGCCGATTACGGTGCCCATCAGCATGAGGTAGTGCATCGCGCCGGCGCCGGGCAGATCCGGGTCGCGCTTTGCGCCGCTGAGCAGATGAGTCGAGCACAGCACGACCTCGTCCAGCCCGCGCGACAGCGCTTGCCGCACGCCCGCGAGCTCGTCACCCGCGTTCGCGAGCATCGGGTCGACGCTGCGCATCTCCGAAACCATCGCCGATACCGTCGCACCCCCGTCGCGCAGGAGCTTCCGCCCTACGAGGTCGATCGCCTGGATCCCGTTGGTGCCCTCATAGATCGAGGCGATGCGCGTGTCGCGGAAGAGCTGCGCCACACCGGTCTCCTCGACGTAGCCCATGCCGCCGTGCACCTGGATGCCGAGCGAGGTGACTTCCTGCGCAATCTCCGTGCACCACGCCTTGGCGATGGGCGTGAGCAGATCGGCGCGCCCTTGCCAGCCTTCGACCGCCGCGGCATCGGCGCCGTGCGCCGCGCGATCGAGGCAGGACGCGGTGTAGTAACAAAGCGCCCGCGCCGCCTGGGTAAGCGAGCGCATCGTAAGCAACATCCTCCGCACATCCGGGTGGCGGATGATCGGCACGCGTCCTTTTTGACCGGGAGCCGCCCCCTGGACACGTTCGCGCGCATAGGCGGCGGACTGCTGGCAGGAGCGCTCGGCGACGCCGACCACCTGCAGCCCGACTCCCAGACGCATGTAATTCATCATCGTGAACATGGCGGCGAGACCTTCGTTCTCGCGGCCGATGAGGTAACCCTCCGCACCGCCCTGATCGCCGAACGCAAGCACGCAGGTCGGGCTCGCGTGTATCCCCAGCTTGTGCTCGACGGAAACCGGGCGGACGTCGTTGCGCTCGCCTGGCGAGCCATCCTTCCGCAGCCGATACTTCGGCACGAGGAAGAGCGACAGGCCGCGCGAGCCTGCCGGTGCATCCGACGCGCGCGCGAGAACCAGATGGGCGATGTTCTCCGCCATCGGGTGATCGCCCCAGGTGATAAAGATCTTGCGGCCGGTGATCAGGTAGTGATCCTTGTGCCGCACGGCGCGCGTGGTCAGGGCCGCGAGCTCGGAGCCCGCCTGGGGCTCGGTCAGGCACATCGACGCCGTCCAGCGGCCCGCGATCATCGGCTCGAGATAGGTCCCGCGGAGCGCCTCCGACCCGTGACGCTCGACGGCCAGCATCGCGCCCTGGCTCAGCTCGGGGCAAAGCGCGAACGCCATGTTCGCACCGCTCCACATTTCCTCGCAGGCGGCCGCCACCGTCTTGGGCAGGCCCTGTCCTCCGAACTCCGGGTTCCCGGCGACGGCCGTCCAGCCCGCGTCGCTAAACTGCGCATATGCCTTGGAGAAGGACTCGGGTACGACCACCGCGTCGTTCTCCACCGACACGCCCACGCGATCGCCGAGCGCGTTGAGCGGTGAGAGCACCTCGCTCGCGAACTTCGCGGCTTCCTCGAGCACGGCGTCCACCAGATCTGGGGTCGCCGCCTCGAACGCCGGCAACGCCGTGACTTCCCGCAGGTCGGCGAGATGCTCCAGCGTGAAGCGCATCTGCGCCAGCGGCGCCTGGTACTCAGCCATCAACGGACTCCTGCTGCCACGCCGCGCACACCGGCCCTAACCTTCGGCACCGCATATTACAATCACCGCCCGCTCAATCGAGGCAGGCCATGCAGGATGCGTCCGAAACGCGCAGCGCCGTAGGCTTTCGGCAGCCTCGGCCGCATGCTGCGCGCACCGCGGCCGGCCGCGCACTCTCCGCGGCACTCGCCGTCACCCTGCTCGGGTCCGGCTGCGGACTCAAGGGACCGCTCACGCTGCCTGAGAAGGCCCGAAATGTCGTGATACGGCCCGGGCCGGGCGCTGAAGGCGCGCCGGCGCCCACGCCCACGCCCGCGCCCCCACCCGAAGCCGAGCCTTTGCCGCCGCCCGAGCTGCCGCCCGACACGCGCGGCAACACCCGTGACTGAAGCGAGCAAGCTGGTGCTGGTGGACGGCTCGTCCTACCTGTACCGCGCCTTTCACGCCCTGCCGCGCTTTACGAACTCGCGCGGCGAGCCGACGGGCGCCGTGCTCGGCGTACTCAACATGCTGCAAAAGCTGCTCAAGGAAGAGGATCCGGCCTTGATCGCCGTGGTGTTCGACGCCTCGGGACGTACGTTTCGCGACGACCTCTATGTCGAGTACAAGGCGAACCGTCCGGCGATGGAGGACGACCTGCGCGCTCAGGTCGCCCCGCTGATCGAGACGGTTACGGCGCTCGGCCTGCCCTTGTTGCGCATCGAAGGGGTCGAGGCCGACGACGTCATCGGCACGCTGGCACAGCACGCGGCCGCAGCCGGATTCGACGTCGTGATCTCCACCGGCGACAAGGACATGGCGCAGCTCGTCGACGGGCGCATCACGCTCGTCAACACGATGACGGACTCGCGGCTCGATCGCGCCGGTGTCAAGGCAAAGTTCGATGTCTACCCCGAGCAGATCGTCGACTACCTCGCTCTCGTCGGTGATTCCTCGGACAACATCCCCGGCGTGCCCAAGGTCGGCGCCAAGACCGCCGCGAAGTGGCTAAACCAGTATTCGACGCTCGATGCGCTGCTCGCGCGCCGCGACGAGATCGAAGGCAAGGTCGGGGAAAGCCTGCGTGAGCACCTGAACGACGTGACGCTGTCGCGACAGCTCGCAACGATCCGGGGCGACCTCGAGCTTCCCGTGAAGCCGCACGAGCTCACGCGTGGCGAGCCCGACGTCGCGCGGCTGCGGGAGGTCTACGGTCGACTCGAGCTGCGCTCGCTGCTGCGCCAGCTCCCTGCAAGAAATGGCTCGGAGACATTTTCCCTGCGCGCCGACTCCCTGCCCGCCGGCGCTGTACCGGTGGAGCCCGCTACGGCGCAAATCGATGACCTGGCGGTGGCCGTCGCCCCGACAACCGGCGCGCAGCCGATTTCCGGGCGGTACGAGACGATTCTCACTGAGTCCGCGCTCGAGGGGTGGCTCGAACGGCTGCGCGGCGCCCCGCTGATGGCATTCGACATCGAGACGACATCGCTCGACTACATGCGGGCCGAGATCGTCGGTGTCTCCCTGAGCTGCGAGCCCGGTCATGCCGCCTACGTCCCGCTCGCGCACGACTATCCGGGCGCGCCCGCGCAGCTCGACCGGGGGCGGGTGCTCGCGGCCTTGAGGCCGGTGCTCGAGGATCCATCGCGCCCCAAGGCAGGACACCATCTCAAGTTCCACGCGCATGTCTTGCGCAACCACGGCATCGAGCTTGCCGGAATGCGCTACGACGCGATGCTCGAATCCTACGTGCTCAACAGCACCGCCACACGGCACGACCTCGATTCGATCGCGGCCCGTTACCTCGGGGCCGAAACCACTCGGCTCGAGGACATCGCCGGCAGGGGGACGAAGCAGTTGACGTTCAACCAGGTGCCGGTCGAACGCGCGGCGGAGTACGCGGCCGAGGGCGCCGATGTCGCCCTCCGGCTGCACGAGCGGCTCTGGCCCGAGATCGACCGGCTGCCGCGGCTCGAATCCGTGTACGAGGACATCGAGCGACCGCTCGTCCCCGTACTGCTCGAGATGGAGCACCACGGTGTGCTGGTTGACACGGAAATGCTGCGCCTGCAGAGCCTCGAGATCGCGAAGAGTCTGCTCGCCCTCGAGCAGGCAGCGCACGCCGCCGCCGGGACGAGCTTCAACCTCGATTCGCCGAAGCAGCTCCAGGATGTGCTGTTCGGCAAGCTCGCGCTGCCAGTGAAGCGGCGCACCGCGACGGGCCAGCCATCGACCGCCGAGGACGTGCTGGAAGAGCTTGCGCTCGAGTTCGAGCTGCCCCGACTCATCATGGGGTACCGCGGGCTGTCGAAGCTCAAGTCCACGTACACGGACAAGCTGCCCGCGCAGCGCAACCCCCGCACCGGGCGCGTCCACACCAGCTACCACCAGGCGGTCGCCGCGACCGGCCGCCTGTCCTCGCAGGACCCCAATCTGCAGAACATCCCCATCCGTACCGCGGAGGGCCGCCGCATACGCCAGGCCTTCGTGGCGCCGCCCGGATACCTGATCGTGGCCGCCGATTACTCCCAGATCGAGCTTCGCATCATGGCGCATCTCTCCGGGGACGAAGGATTGCTGCGCGCCTTTGCGGAGGAGCGCGATATCCACCAGACGACGGCCGCGGAGGTGTTCGGACTCGATGTGGCCGCGGTCGGCGCGGACCAGCGGCGCGCGGCGAAGGTGATCAATTTCGGGCTCATCTACGGGATGTCGGCCTTTGGGCTCTCACGCCAGCTCGGTATCGAGCGCGGCGCGGCACAGCAGTACGTCGATCTCTATTTCCAGCGTTATCCCGGGGTCCGCCAGTACATGCAGGGCACTCGCGAGGCCGCGCGCGCGCAGGGTTACGTCGAAACGGTGGCAGGACGGCGTCTTTACCTGCAGGACATCAATGCCCGCAACGCGCAGCTCCGGCAGGCCGCTGAGCGAGCCGCGATCAACGCCCCGATGCAGGGAACCGCGGCCGACATCATCAAGCGCGCGATGATCGCAGTGCACGGCTGGCTCAGGCGCGCGCATCCGGATGCACGGCTCGTCATGCAGGTGCACGACGAGCTGGTCCTAGAGGTGCCAGAGCACTCGCTTGATGCCGTCGAGAGCGGTGTGCGCGAACACATGGCGTCGGCGGCCGCGCTGGCTGTGCCGCTGAAAGTCGACGTCGGTCACGGCCGCAATTGGGATGAGGCGCATTGAAGCGCCGGTCCGGCTAGAATCCGGCGGCCCCGGAAGCCAAAAGGAGCATGGTAATGCGCAAGTACATTCTCGCCGCGACGGCGCTGGCAGCGACTCTCGGAGCCACGACTGCCCTCGCTGTCGATAACGGCATCTATGTCGGCGCAAGCGTCGGCGATGCAAGCGTCGACATCAATCAGGGAGGCTTCGACATCGATGACAGCGCGACCGCGTTCAAGGTGAACGTCGGGTGGCGGATTCTCGACTGGGCCGGCATCGAGGCGAATTACGTGGATCTCGGCGAAGTCGATGGCGAGTTCAACGGCCTCGGACTCGAGGGCGAACCCCTGGAGTACGAGGCTGACGGGATCAACTTCTCCGGGCTCCTGTTTCTGCCGGTCGGGCCGGTCGATCTCTTCGCGCGAGCCGGTTTCATTTCCTGGGGCACCAAGGCCCGGCTGCCCGACATCGAAGGCGCCAGCGACAGCGACGATGGCATGGACCTCTCCTACGGGGCGGGAGCTCAGTTCCGGGTCTGGAGCCTTTCGCTGCGGGCCGAGTACGAGGTCTTCGATGTGAACCCTGACAAAGTCGACATGATCTCCCTCGGCATCATGTGGACGTTCCTCTAAGTCATTGACGATCGTCAATCTTTTCTGACGAATGCCCCCACTGGCGGCGGGACCGTGACGCTTTCATGAACCGGCGGTGCGTCCGGCGTCCATCCGGCGCCTGAACTTTTCGTCACCACCTCGCTCAAAGACTATCGAGCGTCTTCTGACGCTTGCGTCGAACCTACCTCCCTGGGTTCGGCGCGACCCGGTCATCCCCCAATACCGGGTTTGTCTTCCCCGGTTGGCTCCGCTGGGCCAACCGGGGTTTCTTTTTTGCGGGACCGGAGCAGCGCATCCAGTCTCGCGCGAGCCGGGTTCAGGCCCTCCCCCGACAACGCCGAAAAGAGCTGCACGGTCGCCGACCCCTCGAGGTCGCGCTGGACCGCGTTCAGCGCTGCGCGCGCCGCGCCCCGGCCGAGCTTGTCCGACTTGGTAAGGAGCAGGTGCACCGGCAGGCCGTGCCCAAGCGCCAGCTCGAGCATCGAGCGGTCGTGGGACGTCAGCGGGTGCCGCACGTCCATGACGACGATGACCCCCTTCAGGCTCGCGCGTGCCCCGAAGTATGTGTCGACGAGATCGCCCCAGTGCTGGCGCAGCTCGCCCGGCACTGCCGCAAAGCCGTAGCCGGGTAGATCGACTAGCCGGCGTCCGGGGTCGAGCTCGAAGAAGTTGATCAGCCGCGTCGCACCCGGGGTGCGGCTGGTACGCGCGAGTCCCTTGCGGCCGACCACCGCATTGAGCGCGCTCGACTTGCCGGCGTTCGATCGGCCCGCGATCGCGACCTCGCTGCCCTGGTCGGGCGGAAACTGCCGCGCCGCATCCGCGCTCGTCATGAATTTTACGTTTGGATACGCAGACATAGCCTTCGTCCGGCGGGGATGCGGGCAGGGCCGTAGTGTACAATTCGCCGCCCAATCGACCGGCAAAGATCGGTCGCAGGGGAATCCCGGCCCGCGTCGTATGCCCGGAGTGGCTTCATGATCGCCAAGCTCGCCGCAACGCTGATCTGCGTCGCAGTGTTCGGATCGAGCGCGCCCGTGCTCGCTGCCGGCACGAAGGAGGCCGGGCAGACAAAATCGACCCCGTGCATCGCTTGCCACGGCATCGACGGCAACAGCGCCAATCCCGAGTGGCCGAGCATCGCCGGACAGCACGAAACCTATATCGTCAGACAGCTCAAGGCATTCCATGATGGTGTGCGGCAGAACCCGCTTATGACGCCGATGGCGGCGGGCCTGAGCGACGAGGACATCGCCGATCTTGCGGCCTGGTATTCGAGCCAGGCGGCGCGTGGCGGAGAGACCGAGCCATCGAAGCTCAAGCTCGGACAGAAGGTGTATCGCGCGGGAAACATGGAGGAGAAGACGATGGCCTGCGCGGCCTGCCACGGTCCGACTGGCCGCGGCAACCCGCTTGCCAGCTACCCCGCGATCCAGGGACAGCACGCAACCTATGTCGCCGCGCAGTTGCGCGCCTACAAGACCGGCGCACGAACCAGCGACCCGAACCAGATGATGCGCAGCGTCGCGGCCCGCCTCTCCGATGCGGAAATCGACGCGGTGGCATCTTATGTTCAAGGCCTGCGCTGAACCCGACGCCATCCGACAGGTCATAGCTGCCATGTACCACGTCATCGCACCGCGCCTGCGCGCACTGACTCTCGCTGCCCTGCTGCTCGCCGGCGGAGTGGCCTGCTCAGCCGACTTCAAGGAAGGTGAGCACTACAAGGCGCTCAAGCCCGCGCAGCCGACCAGCGTCGGTCCGGGCAAGGTCGAGGTCGTCGAGGTGTTCTGGTACGCCTGCGGACACTGCTTTCTGATCGAGCCGAGTCTCGAGAACTGGGCCCGCAAGGAGAAGCCAGCGAACGTCGAGCTGGTGCGCGTGCCCGCGATGTGGAATGACCTGCTCAAGACCCACGCGCGCGTCTTCTATACGGCTGAGCTGCTGGGCAAGCTCCCGGCACTGCACGGCGAGATCTACCGCGAGATCAACGTGCGGGGAAATCGCCTCGATACACCGGCAAAGATCGAGGCCTTCTTCACGTCGAAGGGTGTCTCGAAACAGGACTTCCAGAAGGCGTTCTCCTCGTTCGCGGTCGAAACCAAGCTCGCGCGAGCCGCCGACCTCAATAAGCGCTACCGGATCACCAGCACGCCGACGGTCGTGGTCAACGGCCGCTATGTAACAGACGTGCAGATGGCCGGATCCGAAGCGGCGTTGTTCAATGTCGTGAACGATCTGGCCGCCCGCGAGACTCCAGCCGGCTGAGCGTCCGACCCGGGCGGTGTGCTAAAAAGCCGCCCATGCTGACAAGGCCCCCCGCATGCTGCGTCTGCTGATCCCCACCGGCAGCGGTTACACCTGGGTCGAGCACGTCCCTCCAGCACCGTTTCCCGACGAGTTCCTCTGGGCCGACCTGTTCGAGCCGACCGCGGAGGAGGAAAAGGCGGTCGAGTCGCTGCTCACCGTCGACGTGCCCACGCGCGACGAGATGAAGGAAATCGAGACCTCGAGCCGTCTCTACGAGGAGAACGGCGCAGTCTACATGACGGCGACCGTCGGCACCAAGCTCGACGGCCCGGCGCCGGAAAGCAGCGCGGTTACCTTCATACTCGCCGACGACCGGCTGATCACCAACCGCTACGCGGATCCGACGCCGATCCGGCGGTTCATGAGCCTGGTCGAGCGCTCACCGGCAGCGTGCACCTCCTCGGCGACGCTCCTGGCCGGGTTGCTCGAGGCATTCACCGAACGCACCGCGGACCTCCTCGAGCGCGTCCAGCTCGATCTCGACTCGGTGTCGCAGCTGATCTTTCCGCGCTCCGACGCCGCCGCACCCACGAGCGCCGACCTCCACGGCATGATCCAGCGTATCGGGATCGACGGCGACTTGATCTCGAAAGCCCGCGAGAGCCTGATCAGCTTCCAGCGGTTGCTGATGTACGTGCAGCAGACGACCACCGTCACCCTGTCGCAGGATCAGCGCGGTCGGTTCAAGTCGACGCTGCGCGACGTGCAGTCACTGTCGGATCACGCCAGCTTCCTGAGCACCAAAGTGCAGTTCCTGCTCGACGCCGTGCTCGGCCTGATCAACCTCGAGCAGAACAACATCATCAAGATCTTCTCGGTCGCCGCGGTCATGTTCCTGCCGCCGACGCTGGTGGCGAGCATCTACGGGATGAACTTCGACTTCATGCCGGAGCTCGACAAGCACTGGGGCTATCCGTTGGCCCTCATCATGATGGTCGCCTCGGCGGTCATTCCCTACATCTATTTCCGCCGTAAGGGCTGGTTGTAACGCAATGGCGAAACCTGCGATCACCAACATGGCCGTATTCTGCGACTTCGAGAACGTCGCGCTCGGGGTGCGTGACGCGCGGTTCGCGCGATTCGACATCGAGAAGGTTTTGGAGCGTCTGCTGCTCAAGGGCAGCATCGTGGTCAAGAAGGCGTACTGCGACTGGGAGCGCTACAAGGAATTCAAGGCCTCGATGCACGAGGCCTCATTCGAGCTGATCGAGATCCCGCACGTCCGGATGTCCGGCAAGAACTCCGCCGACATCCGCATGGTGGTCGACGCCCTCGACCTCTGCTACACCAAGTCGCACGTCGACACTTTCGTGGTCGTGAGCGGCGATTCGGACTTCTCGCCGCTGGTGAGCAAGCTTCGCGAGAACAACAAGATCGTGATCGGCGTGGGCGTGAAGAGCTCCACCTCCGACCTGCTGATCGCGAACTGCGACGAGTTCATC
>Ga0209971_1000476_pt1 | contig 10638 bp, 6 predicted proteins | sample InoplaM3SAM_FD_187588 | JGI IMG/M metagenome (GOLD analysis project Ga0209971, IMG submission 187588) | Arabidopsis thaliana rhizosphere microbial communities from the Joint Genome Institute, USA, that affect carbon cycling - Inoculated... | ecosystem: Host-associated > Plants > Roots >... | reverse complement strand
GAGCTCGGTGCTCTTGCCGCGCTCGCCGCCGATCTTGCGCACCGCATGCAGCACCGTGGTGTGGTCGCGCCCGCCGAACAGCTCGCCGATCTCGGGCAGGCTCTTTTGCGTCAGCTCCTTGGCCAGGTACATGGCGATCTGGCGCGGCCGGGCAATGCTGGCCGGGCGCTTCTTGCTGTACATGTCGGCGACCTTGATCTTGTAGTAGTCGGCCACGGTCTTCTGGATGTTCTCGACGCTGATCTGCCGGTTCTGGATGGACAGCAGGTCGCGCAGCGCCTCGCGCGCCAGCTGGATCGAGATTTCCTTCTGGTTGAAGCGGCTGTAGGCCAGGATCTTGCGCAGCGCGCCTTCGAGCTCGCGCACGTTCGAACGCACGTTCTTGGCGACGAAGAAGGCCACTTCCTCGGGCATCTCGACGTTTTCCGCGCGCGCCTTGTTGATCAGGATGGCGACGCGCATTTCCAGCTCGGGCGGCTCGATGGCCACCGTCAGGCCGGAATCGAAGCGCGAGACCAGGCGCTCGTGGATGTCCGCCAGACCCTTGGGGTAGGTGTCCGAGGTCATCACGATGTGGCTCTTCTTCGCCAGCAGCGCCTCGAAGGCGTTGAAGAACTCTTCCTGCGTGCGGTCCTTGTTGGCGAAGAACTGCACGTCGTCGATCAGCAGCAGATCCAGCGAGTGGTAGCGCTGCTTGAATTCGTCGAAGGTCTTGCGCTGGTAGGACTTGACCACATCCGAGACGAACTGCTCGGCGTGGATGTAGAGAACTTTGGCGTTCGGGCGGTCGGCCAGCAGTTTGTTGCCGACCGCGTGCACCAGGTGGGTCTTGCCCAGGCCGACGCCGCCGTAGATGAACAGCGGGTTATAGGAGATGCCCGGGTTCTCGGCCACCTGCATGGCGGCCGCGCGCGCGAGCTGGTTGGCCTTGCCGGTGACGAAATTGTCGAAGCTGAAATTGCGGTTCAGGCGCGCCCGGTCGGGCGCCGGCGCGGCGTAGTCCGAGGCCGCCGCCTTCCGTGACAGGCCGCTCATGACCATGGTCGCGACGAGCGGGAGCATCTGCTTCAGGATCCCGACGCCGATTCCGGTCTTTTCGGAAGCGCGCTGGGCGACCTGACGGCTGACGTCCTTGCTGCCGAAAACGTGCGAGAGGATTCCGTTGCCGTCCTCCTTCGTGGAAGGGTCGGAGAGAGTGCTCGGATCCTCCAGGTAGCGCTGGTGACCGCCGGACGTCAGGGCCCCGAGGAGCCCCTCCATCCCGCCTTCACTCGTCATGTTGCGCTGCAGCCCGGCCGCGAGCGCCGGAACGAGCGCCGCGAGAGCAGACTGCGTCTCCTCGGGAGGGAGACCGAACTGGCTGCCCAGCTGGCGGACCGCTCTTCCGTCCTGCGTGTTCAGAATCGTCTCCAGGATGTCCATGAGGTCCTCCTGACCTTTCCAACCGAACCGTTCCTAGTCGTCGAGAACGAAGGTCACCATCATGTTCACCTGGTATTCGATGACCTTCCCACCCTCGTCGCAGCGGACGTGCTGCTCTTTGATCCAGGCGCCTTTGATGTGGCGCAGTGTTTTCGAGGCCCTCACCAAGCCCTGGCTGATTGCGTCTTCGAAGTTCTTCGTCGAAGTGGCGCTGATCTCGGAAACCTTTGCGACAGACATGAGTTCCTCCCCGTCGAACGCGACGTGTCGGGCAGCTTATCGAAATCACGTTCGGTCTCCGTCAGCCACTGGATACACTTCAGTCGGTGTGACGAAACAGCCCGACCTCACCGGACTCCTTCAGGCATGGAGCGGCGGTGACACCGAGGCCCTCGCGACATTGGCGGCGCTCGTGAACGACGAGCTCCGCGGAATGGCGCGCCGGATTGCGGCCGGCGAGCACCGGGGCGATTGGCGGCCGACCGAGCTCGTCCAGGAAGCGTACCTGAGGCTCCTCGACTGGCGCGGAGTCCACTGGGAGAACCGCGCCCACTTCTTCGCGACCGCCGCGGCCATGATGAGGCGGGTGCTCGTGGACGCGGCGCGCGCGCGGCGGGCCATCAAACGGGGCGATGGGCGAACTCCGCTACCACTCGAGGGGATCGAGATGGCCGTCGCCGGACCGGAGGTCGACGTTCTCGCGGTCGAAGAGGCGCTTCAGGCGCTGACGGCGGTGAATCCGAGGGCGAGCCGGGTCGTCGAGCTCCGTTTCTTCGGCGGATTCAGCGTCGAGGAAACGGCCGAAGCTCTGAGGGTTTCCGTCCGAACCGTGATCAACGACTGGAATACCGCCCGCGCCTGGCTCTATCGCGAGCTATCGAGCAGACGTTGATCAGAATTCGACGCGGAGACCGAGCTGGGTCCGCCGTTTCTCACGGGCCGCCGTCGGCTCACCGAACCGCGCAACGCCCCGCCTGTTGATGTAACCGATCGAGTTGGTCTCGTTCGTCACGTTGAACACTTCCACGAAGGGAACCGCCGACCAGTCCCCCCGAATCGCGAAACTCTTCGCGAGCCGCAGGTCGAGGGAAAAGAAGCCGTCACCCCGGCGTGAATTTCGCGGTTCGGGGCGATCGCTCCAGACGTCGACGTCGAGGTCCTCCACCGCGACAGTCCAGGGAAGGGCGCTCCTCGCGGAGAGGATTCCCGAAATCTGAATTCCGAGCGGGAGCGCCGTGACGCCGTTCACGACCAGGTTGTGCCGCACGTCGTAGCTCGTCGGCCCGAAGTCTTCGTCGTAGTCGTACGGGTTCGTGGCCGCTGAGCCGGGCGCGGCGCCGACCAATGCGGTGGCGGTGTTGCTCTCGTTCTTTGCGAGCGTGTAGGAGAGGCGGACGCAGCTCCGCGGGGTCGGCGCGAACACGGCCTGCACCTGCAGGGCGCGGTACGTGAACTTACCGCCGTTTCCGTAGCGATTGATGAAGGCGTAATTCGGGTTCAGGAGAACCGGCCTGCCCTGCAGGGCGGCGTCGCGGTCGAGGTTCACGTTTCGGATGAGGTATTGATCGAGTCCGCGCACGAACACGCCGTCCACGGACGCGGACCAGCCCCGGCCGAAGTCCCGCGACGCGCCGACGCTCGCCTGCATCGTGTAGGGAACCTGCAGGTTCCTCTCGAGGTCCGGAGTTCCGCCGACGAGGACCGGTAACGACGCGACGTCCGGGATCGAGTTCTGCGCCAGCGCTTCGGCGAGGAAGCGCCTGGCACGGGCGCGGTCCGGCCACCACGGATTCGACGCGGCACTGTTCGCGTTGATGCTGATCGCCCGATCGGTGAGCAGACCCAGGGTGAGAAGAATCGTGGCGACGTTCGAATGGTTTTCGTCGTAATAGACGCCGGCGCCGCCGCGCACGACCGTTCTGCCCGAGTCGCGGAACGGCGTCCACGCGATCCCGACGCGGGGCGCGACGTTGTCTCGGTCGACGCGGACCCTGTTGAGCCCTCTGTCCGTCGAGATCAGCGAGTTCAGGGCTCTGTAGCTTCCGTCGAGGTCGTATCGCACTCCGACGTTGACGGTGAGCTTCGGGGTGGCCCGCCAGCTGTCCTGGACGAACACGCCTCCGGCCCAGCGCGAGTACCCCCATTCCGTGGGCCCCTGAAAGAGATCCAATCGGAAGGGATAGCTGGCGGGATCCGAGAGCGAGAAAGGGACGTCCCTGTCGAAAAAGTAGATTCCGTCGCGCAAGAATCGGAAATCCCCGTCATTGCGAGCGCGGGAAGCCTGGACCCCGGCCTTCCAGTCGTGCGCGCCGCGGGTCCCGGAGAGCTCGTCGATCAGCTGGAGCTCGTTCGAGTCGATCCGTCCAAAGCCGTCGGAATTGCAGCCGAGGCGCGCCCCGGGGTAGAAGCGCCCGAACCACGTCCCCGGCGGGTTGTCCCTCGCGAAGTTGCATTCCGTGTCGGAGCTCGTTTCGGTAAACGCGGCGCGCAGCTCGTTGAAAACCGTGGCGGAGAAGACCCGGCCCCACGCGGCGACCCAGTCGTCCGCCCGGTATCTTTCGGAGAGGCCGTTCTCCTCCGTCACGATCCCGCCGACCCCGAGCCCGGTGGCCTCTCTTCTCTCTGCGTTGAAACGCGCGCGAAAGGTGCTCGAGTCGCCGGAGTGGTGCTCGAGCTTGAAGAGGTACAGCTTCTGGTCGGTCGTGACCGGCACGTTGCCGTTGAATTCCGGGAAGGAGGAGTTGACGACCGCGCTCGCGTCGCTGTCGTACCACTCGAAACCGCCGAAGAAGAACAGGCGGTCGGAGAGAAGCCGGCCGCCGAGCGTCGCGCCGAGACGTTTCGAGTCGAGCGGCGGTTTTGAGTCCGCGAAGGCCGGCGTGGCGTCCCAGGTGCCGTTCCGGAAGAACCCGTACACCCGGCCGGTCGCGTTCGACGAGCCGGAACGGGTGATCGCGTTCAAGACTCCTCCCGAAGACCGGCCGAATTCCGCGCTGTACTGACCGGTGAGCACCTGGAACTCCTGTATCCAGTCCTGTGCGTAGGCAATGCGCTGGTTGCCGAACGCGAGCCCCTCCGCCGATACGCCGTCCACGTAGTAACCGTTCTGGAAGTCGCGGCTGCCGCTGACGTCGACTCCGCCGTAGATTCCCGTCGGGGTCACGCCGGGAGCCAGCGACGCCAGCGCGTTGAAGTTGCGGTCCGCGACCGGAAGGGTGTCGATCTCCTCGCGGGTGACGAGCCGCGAGAGGGTGTTCTTCGTCGTTTCGAGCACCGGGGCATCGGCTACGACATCGACCGCTTCCGTCGCAGCGACATCTTCGAAGGCGAAGTCGATCGTCACCGTAGTTCCGACGTGAAGAATCTGGCGCGTGCGCCTCTGGGGTCGGAAGCCGGCAACCTCTGCGGTCACGGTATACGTGCCGGCCGGTACGGGCGGCAGCCGATAGAAGCCCGAGCGATCGGTTGCCGCGGAGCGAACCAGTCCGGTCGCGACGTTGGTCACCGTCACCGTCGCGCCCGGTAACACCGCGCCGGTCTGGTCCTTCGCGACGCCTTTGACGACGGCATCAACGTTCTGAGCCGCGGCGACACGAGCGCAGCTGACCGAAACCAGCAGTGCGAAGCCAAATCGCGCGATGGGCATTGGCTTCCTTACGTGTGCTGACCGTAACATAACGAGTCGCCATGGAATCCGCACGGTGGGACGCTCTGTCGGGCTGGCTCACCGACTGGCTGGAAGCGGACCCTGCCGAGCGCGAGCGCCTCCGGGCGCGATTGGCCGCCGAGCACCCGGATCTGGTTGCAGAAGCCGACGCGCTGGCGAGTGCGAGCGATGAGTTCCGGGGATTTCTCGAGACACCGGCACTGGTGATCGCCGCGCGCGAGCTGGCGCAGGAGGATCCGCTGCTGCCCGCCGGATTCATGGTGGGTCCGTACATCGTCGTGACCTTGCTCGCGCGTGGAGGAATGGGCGACGTGTACCGGGCTACGGACAGTCGGCTGGGCCGGGACGTCGCGCTGAAGGTGCTGGCGCAGACGAAGACCGGCGACCCTCGTCGTGTCGAGCGTTTCATGCACGAGGCGCGGGTCACCGCCTCGCTCGACCATCCGAACGTCGTGCGGGTATATGACGTCGGACGCTTCGAGGATCGCGCTTATCTCGTCGCGGAGCTCCTCGAGGGTGAAACGCTGCGGGCGCGAATCGAACGGGGCCCGATCCCTTCGGCTGAGGTGCTGAAGATCGGCATCGAGATCGCCAGGGGTCTCGTCGCCGCCCACGCCGCGGGACTGGTGCACCGGGACTTGAAACCGGACAACATCTTCCTGACGCGATCCGGCACGACCAAGATCCTCGATTTCGGGATCGCTAAGCTTGCGCAGGACGAAACGGTTCGCGACGGTTTCTCGACTCTCACCGGGGTCGTGCTCGGGACGACCGGATACCTGTCGCCGGAGCAGATCCAGGGCTCGCGCATCGACGCTCGGGCGGACCTGTTCGCCCTGGGCGCCGTCCTGTTCGAGATGCTCACGGGGACCCGCGCCTTCGCACACGAACACGTCGTCGAAACGCTCCACGCGATCCTCCACGACAGCCCGCCGGACGTGCTGGCAGAGCGCGAAAATGTACCGCCGGCGCTCACCGACATCGTGACCCGCCTTCTCGAGAAGTCTCGCGAAGCGCGGTTTCAGTCCTCGACGGATGTGATCACGGCACTCCAGGCCGTCGACCTCACCACGGCGGGCTCGCAGCCTGGAGCCAGGCGGAAGAGCCGCTCCCGGAAGGCCGGGCCGGCGACGCGGGCGAGGTGGATTCCCGTCGCACTCGCGGCGGGGCTGGCGATCGCCGTCATCGGACTCTGGTCTTCGTGGAGCCGGCCGGCGACATCCGCATCCAGCCCTTCCGTGACGCTCGCCGTCATGCCGTTTCGGAGCATTCCTGCGGCGAAGGAGAACGAACTGCTCGAGCTCGGACTCGCGGACGTCCTGATCAGCCGTCTCGGCCAGCTCTCCAGCGTCCGAGTCTTGCCGTTGAGCGCGACGGAACGCCTTCGCACCGCGGAGCCTCTTCAGGCGGCGCGCAAGCTTGGCGCTGACCGAGTCCTGACGGTCACGTTGCAGCGCGAGAAGGGAGCCGTTCGGGCCGTGCCCCGCCTCGCGTCGACGTCCGGCGAGCCGATCTGGTCCACGATCATCGACACGGACGCCTCGAGCGTCTTCTCGATCCAGGACATCATCGTTACGAAGGTGATCGAGGAGCTCGCCCCCGCTCTGTCCGCCGGCGGGCGGGGCCGGCTCGCCCGCGCGGGCACGCGCAACAACGCCGCCTTCGAGGCCTACGTTCGGGGCCGGGCTTACGTGTTGAAGCCCACGCGCGCCGACCTGACGCGCGCCGAGGAGTCCTTTCGCGAGGCGCTGAAGCTCGACCCCGGCTTTGCCGATGCCTGGGCCGGGCTCGGATCGGCTTACAAGAGGATGCCCATCGCCGCCGGCGTTCCACCCCGCGAGGCGTTTCCGAAAGCGAAGGAAGCGGCGAACCGCGCCCTTCAGCTCGATCCGGCGAACGCGGAGGCACACTCGGTGCTCGGAACGGTCGCCTTCTGGTACGACTGGGACTACCCGCGCGCCGAGCGCCTGCTGCGGCGCGCGCTGGAGCTTCAGCCGAGCTCCGCCGATTCCCAACTCTTCCTCGCGCATCTCTTCGCAAACCTCGGGCGCTCGGATGAAGCGCTCGAGGAGATCCGCCGGGCGCGCGCTTTCGATCCCGCCTGGCCGCTGGCTCGCGCTCACGAGGGGCACTTCCTCTTCATGGCCCGGCGATACGACCAGGCGCTGGAGCACCTGAACGATTCGACGAAGGTCGATCCGCGGTTCTGGCCGGGGCAGACGTTCCGCATGTTGACGTTGCTCGCGCTCGGTCGCTACGAGGAGGCGATCCGGGAGAGCGACCGGCTGACCGAGGTTCGTCGCAAGGACCGCCCCGACCTGCCGGAGTCCACGGCGTACGAGGGCTATGCCCTGGCGCGGATGGGCCGGATCGCGGATGCCGAAAAAGTACTCGTCGAGGTCCAGGCGCGAATGCCCCGCACGAGAGCCTCCAGCGAGGCTCTCGTACTTCACGCGCTCGGGCGAGACGATGAGGCACTGCATCGGCTGCAGGACGCCGTGAACGAGCGCGCGCTCGGCGTGACGTTTCTCGGCGTCTACCCGTTCTGGGACGACCTGCGCGGCTCGCCCGAGTTCCGTAAGATCCTGTCGCAAGTTCATCTCCTCGACGTCTCGGATCGCATTCGACGCTGAGTGACGGCCGGCGAGGGTGGCAGCCTCACCGGCCGCGGTCAGCAATTTCGAATCGACGCGGTTCTGGTCTCAACATTCAGGGCCGGACTGCGATGCCGTGAACCGCATATCCGCTGGTCGCGGGCGGTGTCACGTCGATGTAGTCCACCGCGCCGCTCTGTGCATTGACCCGCGCCACCTGGCCGGCAAACCGCAGGGTCACGTAGATGTTGCTTCCCCGGCGCGCCACGCTGTCGGGCGAGTCTCGGATCCCGGGCCTCGAGTCGAGCAGGATCGTACGCACGTCGCTGCCGTCGAGATCGAGAACCTTGACCCCTTCTGTCAAGACCGCGGTGGCGAAGGCGTACTTCTCGTTCGCGGTTGTAATCAACCCATGCAGGCCCGGGCCGATTGGCCCATAACCCGTTTCATCGGTCAACGTATCGGTCTCTGTGTCGAGCCGGTAAAAGTGACCCGTGCCACCGTTCGAGACGACGAACATGGTGCGCCCGTCCTTCGAGTTCACGAGTCCGCATGCCACCGAACCTGCCGTCGGGAGCCTGCCGAGGAATGCCATGCTTGGGACGTCCACCACGGCGATACCGCCGGCCGCCCCGAAGAGCGACACATAGGCACGCTCGCCGTCCGGGCGGAAAGCGACGCACACCGGCCCTTGGCCCGTCAGCGCTCCCAAATCGAGCGAACCGGCCGGAGTCCACGTCTCCGCCTCCTCGTCGGCGGCGATCTTCGTCAGGATTCGGGTGACGGGATTCGCGGACAGGAGAATGGATCCATCGGGCGACGGCTTCGTGTCGTGGGTGAAGGTCGCCCCCAGGCCGAGTGTCGCCACGATCTGGCGGTCTTCGGTTCGCACTACGACCAGATCGCCGTTGCCGAGGTTCGAGACGTATGCGTACGAGCCGTCGGGCGAGAAGTTGATCGTGTGCGGGTCGGCACCGGTTGGTAGCGTGACGGTCTCGATACCACCATTCCCCAGGAGAATCTTGAGCTCGCTCGCATTTTGAGCGGTGACCCAGATCTCGCCGTCCTCGGCCGCGCTGACCCCGGGCTCGATGGCCAACCCCACGACGATCAGAATCGACAAGGCTGCTCGCGGAATGACTGACATGTGACTACCTCCTGACAGTCCGGGCGGAAAATGGGGAGGACAGGTGCAACGCCCGCCCAAAGCCTGGGAGATCCGCGAGTCGGTTTTCACAGCTCCGGACGAGCGATCTGGAAACTCGGGTCGCCGGTCGTGTTGTCCACGGCGGCGCCATAGAAGATCGCGGCACCGGAGTTCACTTCGATCGAGAGCGAGCCGCCGACGGGTAGCGTCGAGGTCCCCAGGAACGCGGTCGCGCTCTGCTGCTCGTGGTAGGTGGCCGGGAAGACGCGCGAGCTCGTCGCGACCAGGGCCCCCGCGGCGTCGCGGAGCGTCAGGGTCACCGTCGCTCCGTCCCGGAGCGTTCGCACGCCCACGTTGAAGCGGAAGTTCGTCAGGTCCGACGGAAGAAGAAGAGCTCCGGGCTGTCCGGGCCGCAACGCATCGTCGGAGCGGGTCGGCTCCTCTGTGAACCCCATCGTCCCCTCGAGGCCCGCGTCGTTGAAGACGCGCGCATTCGTCGTCGGGATCGACCCCGAAGTCACCTCGATGTCCGCGCTGCCCAGACCGGAGCGGCCCATCACGGGGAGGAGGTCCGCGATCGACTGCGTCTGTCCCGGCGAGAGCGCGTAGAACAGAGCGGGATCCGACTCGTTTCCGGAGACCCCCGACGGATGGAACACGATCCGTCCGGTCATCGGTTCGCCGGTGGAGTTGTGAAGCTGAACGGAAGTCCGAAAGAAGGATCCCGACACACCGGCCGTCGAACCGACGACGGGCAGAATTCGCGAGTCAAGTGTCGGTAGCCGGGGAACCGTCAGCCGCCAGACGCTTCCAGCCGCGGTGAACCAGATGTTTCCGTCGGGCCCCGTCGTGATGCTCTCGGCCGGTGCAGCGATCGGAATCTCCGTGACGAGACCGGACGCCGTAATTCGCCCGAGATTGGATGCAGTTTGCGTGAACCAGAGCGCGCCGTCCGGGCCGGGAATGATTTGACGGCCGCGGGTGGAGATCGGGAAGTTCGTGACCACACCGTCCGGTGTGATCCGGCCGATCCGGTCCGCGTCGGATTGCGTGAACCAGAGATTTCCGTCGGAGCCGGCAGCGATGCCGATCGGGCCGGATGACGGTACGGAAAACTCCCGGATTGCCCCTGCGGGTGTGATTCGCCCGATCTCGTTGAATCTGTTCTGGGTGAACCACACGTTTCCGTCCGGTCCGGCGGTGATGTCGGAAGGAATGTCTTCGAAGCTGTTACGGGCCGTCCCCGGAATCGCGAAAAGCGTCAAATCGCCGCCGATCCTCGCCCGCCCGATCGCCGCCCCATCCGAAGATAAGAAGTTTCCGAACGTCAGCCAGAGGTTGCCGTCCGGTCCCGCGGTGACATCGAAAGGAACGGTTCCGTGAGGGACCGCCGTTCGAGTCTGCTCGCCTAACGGAGTCACTCGAACGATTGCTCCTTGTCCGTCGTCCGCTTCCGTGAACCAGAGGTTTCCGTCGGGCCCCGACGCGATGTCCCATGGGAATCCAAGAGCCGGCCCTTCGATCGGGAAGTGAACCACGCTTTCCCCTGGCGTGATCCGGCCGATCGACCCACCATCGAGAAACCACAGGGCACCGTCCGCGCCGGCGACGATTCTCCTCGGCCGGGCGTCCTCCGGGAGCGGAAACTCCGTGATGGTCTGCGCGGAAACGGAGGCGCGGAGGAGCAGGTAGAGGACGAACCACGGCAGCGATCTCCCGGAAAGACGCATGTTGCACCTCCCGTGCTATCCATCCGGGCGGAATTCGGGGGGCGGAGGTGCAAACGTTCCGAGAGCGCTGCTGCGAGA
>Ga0209971_1000475_pt1 | contig 10639 bp, 12 predicted proteins | sample InoplaM3SAM_FD_187588 | JGI IMG/M metagenome (GOLD analysis project Ga0209971, IMG submission 187588) | Arabidopsis thaliana rhizosphere microbial communities from the Joint Genome Institute, USA, that affect carbon cycling - Inoculated... | ecosystem: Host-associated > Plants > Roots >... | reverse complement strand
GCGCCGGCGATGGCGCGCCGTCGCCCGGCACGGTCAATCCAGCTCGCGGTGGTGCACGGCGACCTCGCCCCAGCCGCGCTCGCGACAGTGCGCCGCGAGGCGTTCGGCCAGGTACACCGAGCGGTGGCGGCCGCCGGTGCAGCCGAAGGCGATGGTGGCGTAGCTGCGGGTGTCCGAGCGCAGCCGCGGCAGCCAGGTATCGAGGAACTGCGCGACCTGGCCGGTGTATTCGGCCACGTGCGGCTGCGCCTCCAGGTACTCCCGCACCACCTGGTCGCGGCCCGACAGCGGCCGCAGTTCCGGGTTCCAGTGCGGATTGGGCAGTACCCGTGCATCGAACACGAAATCCGCATCCGGCGGCACGCCGCGGCGATAGGCGAAGGATTCGAACAGCAGCGACAGGGTCTCGTCGCCGCCCAGGCCGAACTCGGTGATCACCGTGCGCCGCAACTGGTGCACGTTGAGCGCGCTGGTGTCGATCACGCTGTCGGCGATCCGGCGCAGCGGCTTGAGCACCTGGCGCTCGAGCGAGATCGCGTCGGCCAGGACCAGGCCCAGGTGGCTGAGCGGATGCCTGCGGCGGGTGTCGGCATAGCGCCGCAGCAGCACCGTGTCCTGGGTGTCGAAGAACACCAGCCGCGGGTCCAGCCCCATGGCGCCGACCGCGGACAGCCATTCGGGGATGCTGGCCAGGTCGCTGTGGCGGTTGCGCACGTCGATCCCGACCGCGAGCTTCCCCGGCGCTCCATCGTCGCCGGCGACGCTGCGCACGAACGCCGGCAACAGTTCCGCCGGCAGGTTGTCGACGCAGTAGAAACCCAGGTCCTCCAGCGTCTTCAGGGTGACCGACTTGCCGGAACCGGACATGCCGCTGACGATGATCAGCAGCGGGGGCGCATCGGCGCTCACGTCGCGCGTTCCAGGAAGTGGCTGTGCCGCGCCATGAATGCCGCGGCCGGATCCACGCCCTTGGCGCGCAGGATGTGGACGCGCGCCGCGGCCTCGGTGAGCACCGCCAGGTTGCGGCCGGCCATCACCGGCAGGGTGATCGTGGGCACGTCCAGGTCGAGCACGCGCCGCGCGCCGCCGTCGCCGGTGAGGCGCTCCAGTCCGTCCGACGCGATGTCGGCCGAACGCGGCTCGGCCGTCGGACGGGCCAGGTGCACGACCAGGCGCAGGTACTTGTTCCGCTTGACCGCGGTGTCGCCGAACATCTCGCGGATGTTGAGCACGCCCAGGCCGCGGACTTCGAGCAGGTCCTGCAGCAATTCGGGGCAGGTGCCGTCGAGCACGTCGGGCGCGATCTGGGTGAACTCGGGTGCGTCGTCGGCGACCAGGCGGTGGCCGCGGGTCACCAGTTCCAGCGCCAGCTCGCTCTTGCCGGAGCCCGATTCGCCGGTGATCAGCACGCCGATCGAATAGATCTCCATGAACACGCCGTGCAACGTCACCCTCGGCGCCAGCTTGCGCGCCAGGTGGTACTGCAGGTGGTTGAGCAGCTCGTGGCCGCGCTTGGGCGAGGACCACAGCGGGGTGGCGGTTTCCTCCGCGGCGATGCGCAGGTCCTCCGGGCAGGCCTGGTCCTTGCTGATCAACAGCGCCAGCGGCCGGAAATGCATGATCTTCTGGATCGTTTCCCAGCGCTGGCGCGAATCCAGGCTGTCGAGCCAGGTCAGTTCCTCGGTCCCCAGGATCTGCACCTTGTTGGGATAGATGGCGTTGAGGTAACCGGCCAGCGAGGGTCGGCGCGCCACGGTCTCGACCGCCTCCAGCACGTGCCCGGCACCGTCCCGGCCGGCGATCCAGCGCAGGTCGAGGCGTTCGCGCTGCTGTTCGAACAGCTCGCTGGCACTGATCCTGGAGGTCATGTCCTTGCCGTCATCTGCAGGCAGTCATGGACGAGCGGTCATCGGCATCATGCCGCCATGTTGCCTCATGGCGGGGTCGCGAGGGTACCCAGCAGCACCCCGCGCAATGCCCCGGCGTCGGGCGCCTGCCGCAGTGCGGCACGGAACGCCGGGTCGGCGAAGCGTTCGGCGAGCTCGGAGAGCAATTGCAGGTGCTGCTGGGTGAAATGCTCCGGCACCGCCATCGCGAACACCAGGTCCACCGGGATGCCGTCGCCGGCGTCGAAATCGACCGGGTGCTGCAGGCGCAGGAACGCCGCGCGGACCTCCTCGAAGGCATTGCTGCGGCCGTGCGGGATGGCGACCCCATGCCCGATCGCGGTACTGCCCAGGCGTTCGCGCTGGCGCAGGCAATCGGCGATCACGGCGGTCGTGGCCGGGGAGGCGTCGGCCAGCAGGCGTGCGGCCGCATCGAGCACGCGCTCGCGGTCGATCGGTTCGACCAGCAGCACGATGCGGTCGGCGCTTAGCAATTCGGTCCAGGGCATCGGATGTGCGGGGCGCCGCCCGGTCAGGCGAAGTCGCCGCTGCGCGAGCTGCTCTCGGCGCGGCGATGGGTGTCGACCTGTTTTTCCTTGTGCTTGACCAGCAGGCGGTCGAGCTTGTCGGCGAGCAGGTCGATCGCCGCGTACATGTCGATGGCGCTGGCGTCGGCGTGCAGGGTGCGCCCGGCGATGTTGACCGTGGCCTCGGCGCGATGGTCGGGCTTGTCGAGGCTGAGCTGGGCGCGCACGTCGAGCGGCTGCTCGAAGTGGCGCCCGAGGCGCGCGAACTTGGACTCGACGTAATCGCGCAGGGCGGGGGTGACTTCGATCTGCTGGCCGTGGGTTTCGATGTGCATCGCAACCTCCTTCGTCTGCGTGGGCCGACAGCATCGCCCGGAATCCGGACGATGCTGTGAATACGGCGTTAAACCCGATGACTGGAACGGCGTCCCCCGCCGCGACCGGCGATCGGCAACCGCTCAATCGATCCGGATCCGATCATGCGAGGAGGGGATGCGCATGGCCTCCCGGTATTTTGCCACGGTGCGGCGCGCCACCGGCACGCCGGTCGCCTTGAGGGTTTCGGCCAGGTTCGCGTCGGAGAGGGGCTTGCGCGGGTTCTCGGCGTCGATCAGGCGCCGGATCATCGACTGGATCGCGGTGCTCGACGCCTCGCCGCCACCGTCGGTGTCGATGCCCGAGGCGAAGAATGCGCGCAGCGGCACGGTCCCGCGCGGCGTGCGCACGTATTTGCGGGCGACCGCGCGCGAGATGGTGGATTCGTGCAGGCCGACTTCGGCCGCTACCTCGCGCAGGGTCAGCGGGCGCAGCGCCTGGTCGCCGAATTCCAGGAAACCCGATTGCTGCCGGACCAGGCAACGCACCACCTTGAGCAGGGTCTCGCCACGTGCCTGCAGGTTCTTCAGCAGCCAGCGCGCCTCCTGCAGGCGCCCGCGCAGGTAACCGGCGTCGTCGGCGCAGGCGGCGCCGATCATGCGTTCGTAGCCGCGGTGGATGGTCAGCCGCGGGGCGTGGCTGCTGGCCAGCGCGACCCGCCACACGCCCTGCTGGCGCCAGATGACGCAATCGGGGGTGATGTAGGTGTCGGCGGGCAGGGCGCCGATCTGGGCGCCGGGGCGCGGGTCCAGGGTGCGCAGCAGCTGCAACGCCGCCTGCACGGCCGCGGGGTCGCACTGCAGTTCCGCGGCCAGGCCGTCGATGCCGGCCTTGGGCAGGCGCTCGAGCGGGCCTCCGGCGATGCGCAGCGCCAGTGCCTTGCCGGGGGTGTCGTCGGGCAGCAGCGCCAATTGCAGGGCGAGGCATTCGCCGAGGTCGCGCGCGGCGATGCCGGGGGGGTCGAAGCGTTGCAGCTGGCGCAGCACCGCGAGCGCTTCGGCGGGCGCGACCTCCAGCTCGGGGCGCAGGGCCTCCAGCGTGGCTTGGAGCGGCTCGCGCAGGTAACCGTCGTCGTCGATGGCGTCGATCAGCGCCAGCCCGATGCTGCGATCGCGCGGCGACAGGTGGGTGAGATGCAACTGCCACAGCAGGTGGTCCTGCAGGGATTCGGTTTCGACGGCACGCTCGGCGGCTTCGCCGTCGTCTTCGTCGGAAGCCGGGCCGAGGCGTTGCTGCCAGGGTTCCTCGCCCCGGGTCCACGGCGGCAGGTCGTCGCCGGGAAGGGCGTCGTTGCTGCCCTCGACGGCGGCAGTAGCGGGCTCGGCGACGCCATCGCCGGTGGCCAGGGGCTCGGGTTCAGCCCAGTCCAGCAATGGATTGCTTTCCACCGCGGCGGCCAGTTCGGCGTCCAGCTCCAGCGCGGACAGCTGCAACAGGTGGATCGCCTGCCGCAACTGGGGCGTGAGCACCAGATGTTGGCCGAGCGAAGTCTGCAGGCGGGGCTTCATGACCAGTACAACGCGTCCAGGCAGGGGACGACGGCCGCATGGTTCCTGGGAGAGACGCCCCGCTGCGGCCGCGGGTGGCCCCGGAGGCTACAGGCGGAAGGACTCGCCCAGGTACACGCGCCGCACGTCGGGATCGGCAAGCAGCGCGTCCGGAGCCCCCTGCGCGAGCACGCCGCCTTCATTGAGGATATACGCGCGGTCGCAAATCCCCAAGGTCTCGCGGACGTTGTGGTCGGTGATCAGCACGCCGATGCCGCGATTCTTGAGGTGGCGGACGATGCGCTGGATCTCGCCGACCGAAATCGGGTCGACGCCGGCGAACGGTTCGTCCAGCAGCATCAGGCGTGGCTTGGCGGCCAGCGCGCGCGCGATCTCGACCCGGCGCCGTTCGCCGCCGGAGAGGCTGGCGCCGGCCTGGCCGGCGACGTGCGCGACCTGCAGTTCGTCCATCAGGCTTTCCAGCTCGCGCTCGCGTCCGGCCTTGTCCAGGTCCGGGCGCAGTTCCAGCACCAGCCGCAGGTTGTCGGCGACGCTGAGCTTGCGGAACACCGACGGCTCCTGCGGCAGGTAGCCCACGCCCTGCTTGGCGCGCATGTACATCGGTTCGGTGGTGATGTCGCGGCCGTCGAGCACGATCCGGCCGGCATCGGCGGGCACCAGGCCGACGATCATGTAGAAACAGGTGGTCTTGCCGGCGCCGTTGGGGCCGAGCAGGCCGACGACCTCGCCGGCGTCCAGGGTCAGGCCGAAATCGCGGACCACCTCGCGCGCGCGGTATCGCTTGCGCAGCCCTTCGGCGACCAGCATCAGTTGCCGCCCTTGTCTTCCGGCGGGGTTTCCGCCGCCGCCGGCGTGGCCTGGGCGTTGCGCGGCAGGATCCGCATCTTGACCCGGCCGCCGCCTTCGCCGCCACTCTCGACGCTGCCGGTCTTGAGGTTGTAGACCACCCGCTGCCCGCTCATGCTGCCGCGCGGCTGCTGGATATGGACATCGCCGGTGAAGACCACGATTTCGGTCCGGAGGTTGTAGTCGACGCCATCGGCGCGCGCCGTCATCGGCGTGCCGTCGTCCATCACCTGTTTCAGCACCACCGGGCCGCCACTGAACACCGCGCGGGTCGGGTCGCTGTCGGTCATGGTGATGCGCGCGGTGCTGGAGGTGATGTCGAGGCTGCCCTGGGTGATGTGCACGCCGCCGGACAGGGTGTTGACGCTGTCGCTGCTGAATGTACCGACCTGGTGCCCGGCCTCTATGTCCATGGGCTGGCGGCGGTCGGAACTGCGCGCCAGCGCCGTCGTGGCCACGAGCATCGCGGCCACGGCGAGCAGCAGCGCGGGGAGGCGCCGGGGTGCGTGGCAGCGTTGGTCAGCGTTGCGGGACATGGCGGATGCGTACCTGTGACTTGATTTCGTAATGCTTGCTGGCCAGGTTGGTGACCAGGCCGCGGCCGCGCAGTATAGAACCGGGTTGGGTGATGGTGACGGCGACGGGCGAGATGGCCAGGTTCCTGTTGGGGAATACGTTCAGCCGCTCGGTCCGCATCGCCACCTTGTGCGCCTCGGGCGGGCTGTCGACCCGCACGTCGCCCCTCAGGCGCAGTTCATTGCCCTTGGCCGAGACCCAGCCGGTCTTCGCCCGGACCTGCCAGTAATGCTGTTCGGAATCCGGCAGCAGGAACAGTGGCGTCTCCATCGCCATGGTGTGGTCGCCCGGATCGCGCGCCATCCGCGGCGCGCGCAAGGTGAAGGACTCCTTGCCGGTGGCGGCATCCAGTGCGACCAGTTCGAAATCGTGCAGCACGTAGTCGGAGCGGCCGCCGCCGCCGCCGCTGGCTCCGGATTCCCCGCGATGGGTCCATACCGACCAGCCCGAGACGATGGCGCCGGCCAGCAACAGCAGCGTCAGGGTGGCGCGCCAGCTCACGCCAGCAGGCCTTCGACATGGCCCTGCGCGGCCAGCAGCAGGTCGCACAGCTCGCGCGCCGCGCCCCTGCCGCCACGGGCGACGGTGCGCCAGTGCACGCGTTCGCGGATCCACGGGTGCGCATCGGCCGGCGCCGCCGCAAGCCCCGCCACGCGCAGCACGCCCAGGTCGGCGAGGTCGTCCCCCATGAAGGCCACCGCGTCCATGTCGATGCCGTGGCGCGCGGCGAGTTCACGCACGCAGGCGAGCTTGTCCTTGACCTGCGAGAACGACTCGGCCCCGAGCTCGGCGGCGCGGCGCTGGGCGATCGCCCCGGGGCGCGCGGTGACGAAGGCGACCGCGAACCCGAAGCGCTTCAGCAGCGCCAGGCCCTGGCCATCCTGGACATGGAATGCCTTCAGTTCGCGGCCGTCGTCGTCCAGCAGCAGGCGTCCGTCGGTCAGCGTGCCATCGACGTCGAAGCAGGCGAGGCGGATCTTCGCTGCGCGCGCCAGGATGTCCGCTGGATAGTCGCTGGCGTGGGAATAGGGCATCGGCGGTCGCTCAGTGGACGCGTGGCATCACACCACCCGCGCGCGCAACAGGTCATGAATGTTGAGCGCGCCGACCACGCGGCCGTCGCCGTCGACCACCAGCAAGGCGTTGATCTTGTGCGCCTCCATCATCTGCGCGGCTTCCACCGCCAGCGCGTCGGAGCCGATCGATTTCGGCGTCCGCGTCATCACCTCGGCGATGCGGGTGGAGCGCAGGTCGATGCCGTCATCATCCAGGGTGCGGCGCAGGTCGCCATCGGTGTACAGGCCCAGCAGGCGGTCGCCGTCGTCGACCACCGCGGTGATGCCCAGGTGCTTGCGGCTCATTTCCAGCAACGCCTCGCTGAGCGAGGCTTCGGCGCGGACCCGCGGCACGTCCTCGCCGCTGTGCATGACGTCGGTGATGTGCAGCAGCAGGCGCCTGCCGAGCGCGCCGGCCGGGTGCGAACGGGCGAAGTCGTCGGCGGTGAAGCCACGCGCTTCCAGCAACGCGACCGCCAGCGCATCGCCCAGCGCCAATGCGGCGGTGGTGCTCGCGGTGGGGGCCAGGTCGAGCGGGCAGGCTTCGGCCGGGACGCTGACGTCGAGGTGGATGTCGGCGGTGGTGGCCAGGGTCGAGTCGGCGCGGCCGGTCATCGCGATCACGCGGTTGCCCTGGCGCTTGAGCACCGGCAGCAGCATCAGCAACTCGTCGGTCTCGCCGGAATAGGACAGCGCCAGCACCACGTCGGCGTCGGTGATCATGCCCAGGTCGCCGTGGCCGGCCTCGCCCGGATGCACGTAGAAGCTGGGCGTGCCGGTGGAGGCGAAGGTCGCGGCGATCTTGCGCGCGATGTGCCCGGACTTGCCCATCCCGGTGCAGACGGCGCGGCCGCGGCCGGCCAGCAGCAGCCGGCAGGCGTCGCCGAAGGCGCCGTCGATGCGCGCGGCGATCGCCTCCAGCCCCCGCGTCTCCACCTCGAGCACGCGGCGGCCGCTGGCGGCGAAGTCGAATTTTTCGGCAGTTGCGGGGTCGGGCGCCATCGGCACGGCGGTGCATTCCGCTAGACTTGATCGTCCGATTTTACGCGACTGGCCCGATGAACGCCGAAACCATCCAGCAATTGATCGAGCAGGGCCTGCCCGGCGCCCGGGCCAGGGTCGAGGGGCCCGATGGCGTGCACTTCGAGGCCACCGTGGTCAGCGATGCGTTCCGCGGCAAGCTGCCGCTGGCCCGCCACCGGCTGGTCTACGCCACGCTGGGCGAGCGCATGGGCGGCGAGATCCACGCGCTGGCGCTGAAGACGCTGACGCCCGAAGAAGCAGGCGCCTGAGCATGCAGAAGATCGTCGTCCAGGGCGGCGTGCCGCTGCGCGGCGAGGTCCGCATCTCCGGCGCCAAGAACGCGGTGCTGCCGATCCTGTGCGCGGGCCTGCTCGCCGACGCGCCGGTGCTGATCCGCAACGTGCCCAACCTGCACGACGTCAAGACCACGCTGCGTCTGCTGGCCGAACTCGGCGCCGGCATCACGCTCGACGACAGCTTCGACATCCGCATCGACCCGCGCAGCGTGCGCAGCCATGTCGCGCCATACGAACTGGTCAAGACCATGCGCGCCTCGGTGCTGGTGCTGGGGCCGCTGCTGGCCAGGCACGGCGCCGCGGAAGTGTCCCTTCCGGGCGGCTGCGCGATCGGCTCGCGGCCGGTGGACCAGCACATCAAGGGCATGCAGGCGCTGGGCGCGGAGGTCAGCGTCGACCACGGCTTCATCAAGGCGTCCGCGAAACGACTGCGTGGCGCGCGCGTGGTGTTCGACATGGTCAGCGTCGGCGCCACCGAGAACGTGCTGATGGCGGCCACGCTCGCCGAAGGCCGCAGCGTGCTGGAGAACGCGGCGATGGAGCCGGAGATCGTCGACCTCGCGCAGTGCCTGGTGGCGATGGGCGCCAGGATCGAGGGCGCCGGCAGCGGGCGGATCGTGGTCGAGGGCGTGGAGCGCCTGCATGGCGGCGAGCACGCGGTGGTCGCCGACCGGATCGAGACCGGCACCTTCCTGGTCGCCGCGGCGATGACCGGCGGCCGCATCACCGCCACCCACGCGCGACCGGACACGCTCGACGCGGTGCTCGACAAGCTCAAGGAAGCCGGTGCCGAGCTCGACTGCGACGGCGACCGCATCAGCCTGGACATGCATGGCCGCCGCCCGCACGCGGTGAATTTCAGCACCGCGCCGCACCCGGCGTTCCCGACCGACATGCAGGCGCAGTTCATGGCACTGGACTGCATCGCCGACGGCGTCGGCGTGATCAACGAGACGATCTTCGAGAACCGTTTCATGCACGTGCAGGAGCTGCAGCGGCTGGGCGCCGACATCCGGGTCGAGGGCCACACCGCGATCGTGCGCGGCGTCGACAGGCTCGGCGGCGCGCCGGTGATGGCGACCGACCTGCGCGCCTCGGCGTCGCTGATCCTGGCCGGCCTGGTGGCCGAAGGCGAAACCACCATCGACCGCATCTACCACCTGGACCGCGGCTACGAGAACATCGAGGCCAAGTTGTCGGGGCTGGGGGCGAAGATCCGCCGCATTCCGGCTTGAGCTCCCGGCGCGCCATCCGCATGTTCGCAGTGATGGCATGGGACACCTGATTGGACCACCGTCATCCGTGCAGCAACGTCCACAGCGCACCGGCGATGGCCGAGGCCAACAAGGTCCAGGCCATGGGCAGCCTGAAGCGCAGCATGGCGACAAGCGCCATGGCGGCCAGTACGAATGCGGCGGGCTCGAGGCTGGCCCAGACCGGAACATCCAGGCGCAGCCAGCCGATATCGTGCCGATCCACCTGCTGGAACACCGTATGCAGCGTGAACCACACGGACAGGTTCAGGATCACGCCGACTACCGCGGCCGTGATCGCGGACAACGCCGAGTGGAGCGCGCGGTTGCTGCGCAACGCCTCGATGTACGGCGCACCGAGGAAAATCCACAGGAAACAGGGCACGAAGGTCACCCATGTCGCCAGCAGTGAGCCCAGGACGCCAGCCAGCAGCGGCGACATCCCGAGCTGGTGCTGGTAGGCCGCCTGGAACGCGACGAACTGCACGACCATGATCAACGGGCCGGGCGTGGTTTCGGCCAGCGCCAGGCCATCGAGCATCTGCCCGGGCGTCAGCCAGCCGTAGCCTTCCACCGCGCGCTGCGCGACGTATGCCAGCACCGCGTAGGCCCCGCCGAACGTCACCATCGCGGTCTGGCTGAAGAACAGGCCCTGCTGTGCCAGCACGCTGTCGCGGCCCAGCCAGGTGATGACCGCAAGCACGGGTAACCACCACAGGCCGAGGCTGACGGCCAGAACCAGCAGCGCGCGCCGTTTCGATGGTCGCGTGTGCGCCAGCTCGCCTCGTGCCAGGGCGCGATCAACGAGGTAATGCGCGTCGTCGTGGGCATCCCCGGTGGTGGGATCGGGGAAATACGCAGGGAGGATCCAGCGGCCCAGCATCCCCAGCAACGCCGCGCCCAGGACGATCAGCGGGAACGACACCCCGAAAGCGAAGATCGCCACGAATGCGGTCGCCGCGATGCCGGCCAGCAAGCCGTTCTTCAGGGCGCGCCGGCCGATGCGCAGCACCGCCTCGACGACGACCGCCAACACCGCGGCCTTGAGGCCGAAAAAAATCGCGCTGACGACCGGTACCTGACCAAGCATGGCGTAGAGCACGCTCAGGGCCAGGATCGTCAACATGCCCGGCACGACGAACAGCACGCCGGCGATCAGACCGCCGCGGGTACGGTGCATGAGCCAGCCGATGTACACGGCCAGCTGCTGGGCTTCCGGGCCCGGAAGCAACATGCAGTAGTTGAGCGCATGCAGGAAGCGCGGCTCGCTGATCCAGCGCCGCCGCAAGATCTC